>JACDJA010002072.1_pt1 | contig 15076 bp, 13 predicted proteins | sample 7449241 | NCBI WGS metagenome assembly JACDJA01 (sample SAMN14253289, study PRJNA609438) | sludge metagenome | isolation source: initial anaerobic sludge | collected 2018-12-20 | reverse complement strand
TTCATCAAGGCTTCGAAGGCCGGTTCCCTCGGCGGGCGGTACAGTGTGGTCATCTGCGTGCGCGTGGCGGTAAACAGGCCGCCCAGTTCCCAGGCCCCGCTGTGCGGCGCGAGCAGAATGACGCCCCTGTCCGCAGCCATCGCTTGAATCAGAATCTCTTCGTTCCGCACTTCGCGGGCCAGCGTTTCGATTTGTTCCCTAGAACCTTGCCAGATGACGCCCAGCTCGGTCAGCGTCTTGCCCGTTTCGAGCAGCGTCTCCCGGACCAGCTGATCTTGCTGTTCGGTCGATAATTCCGGCAGGCAGCGGCGAATGTTGTCTGCCGCGGTTTTGCGCATTGAACTGTGGGTTATCCAGGCGAGCCAGCCGATGCCCGCGCCGATGGCATGGCTCAAGCGCAGCGGCAACCGGGCGAACAGTCGCAAGAGTCCCCTGAGTAGAAGTAATCTTAGCGCGCTTCGACTGGGGCGTCCGTGGCTTTGTGCGGTGCGCTTGTTCATCGTGTCTGCGCTGATAGCGCCTTCTCCAAACCATCGCGCATCAATGGCGTGAGCGTGACGGCGAGTGAGCGGAACAGTTGCGGATTAAGTCGCTCCTCGGCGGCCAGCAATTGCTTGAAATGCTCGCGCTGCGTGGGTTTGGCAAAACAGGCGGGGCAGTTGTCCCGGATCACCGGCAGCAGGTTTTGGGTGGCGAAATCCGCCAGCATGCGTTCCCGAACACGAACGAACGGACGGATGATGCGAACATCACCCGCGTCGTTGAGATAATGCGCTTTCATCGTGTTGAGTTTGCCGCCATGAAACGCGCTCATCAGGAAGCTTTCGGCCAGATCATCGAGGTGCTGGCCGAGTGCAAGTACGTTATAGCTCTCCCGCCTGGCCGCTTTGTAAAGCAGGCCGCGTTTCATACGGGCGCAAAAGGCGCAATAGGAATCGCCGCGCATGTGCTCATTGGCCAGACCGACAATATCTTCCCGTTCCACGAAATAGGGGATGCCGAGTTTTTCGAGATAAGGCACCAGCGGCGCGGGATCGAATCCGCCAACCTGCGGGTCGACCGTGATGGCGGCTAGATCGAAGGAGATCGGTGCCCGGCGCTGAACATGCCGCAGGCAATGGAGCAGGGAAAGCGAATCCTTGCCACCCGAGAGGCCAACCAGAATCCGGTCGCCCGGTTGGATCATCGAGAACTCGATCAGGGTCCGTGCGACGATGCGCTGAAGTTTCTTGCCGGGGCTAATCCAGGACCAGATGGGTTCTGATGGCGTTGTCTGATCGGATTCGCGAAGGGAGGACGTGTTCATGAGTAACCGTGACGTGAAAACTTCTGCATTGTACGACAGCCGTGGATCAGCGCTAAGATGGTCGGAGTTCTGGCTCGGAAATTGGGCCGTTTCTTGAAAACTAGTGTACTGTTTCGCTCTTGGAGGTACTTTCAGAGTCCTCGGAATGCGTCAGGACAAGGCGCCGTGCGCAGGCAATGCCCATCTCCTTGGCAAGCACGGCAACGCCGTCATGGCGCATTCGGAGGACTCCCTTCGGGCGAGCCGCTGGCCGATCATCTGCGGCGTTGCGCCCGCTTGCAAGGGGACGGCCATTGCGGCGCGCGCGCGCCTTGCATCTAATCGGCCAGCGACTCGCTGAATGTGCCTCCAAGAGCGAAACAGTACACTAGGAGCAAACCGATGCGTGAACTCTATCCCGCGATTGAACCTTTGGTAACGCACAGTATTCCCGTGGATGCACCGCATGTGCTGCATGTCGAGGAGTGTGGGCGGCTCAAGGGTATTCCCGTGGTGTTCCTGCATGGCGGCCCCGGTGCCGGGTGCACGCCCGCCCATCGCCGCTTTTTCGACCCTGACCGTTATCGGATTATCCTGATCGACCAGCGTGGCGCGGGTCGTTCGACACCGCACGCTCATCTGGAGGGTAATACGACTCAAGCTTTGATCGCCGATCTTGATCTGGTACGTCAGCATCTGAATATCGAGCGGTGGCTTGTATTCGGTGGTTCCTGGGGATCGACACTGGCACTGGCCTACGCTGCGGCCCACCCGGAACGCGTATTGGGATTGATATTGCGCGGGATTTTTCTTTGCCGCGATGAGGATATTGCCTGGTTCTATCAGCGCGGTGCCGATCGCCTGTTTCCCGATTATTGGGCCGATTTCGTGGCACCGATTCCCGAAGACGAGCGCGGCGATCTGGTGGCGGCGTACCATCGTCGCCTAACGGGCAGTGATGAGTTGGCGCGGATGCAGGCGGCCCGCGCCTGGTCGACCTGGGAAGGGCGAACGGCGACGCTCTTAAGCGATCCGGCAACGGTCGATTTCTTTGCCGATCCGCGCCATGCCTTGGCGATCGCCCGGATCGAAAATCATTACTTTGTGCACGGCGCGTTCTTGCGCGAGCAACCCTTACTGGCGCAGGTTCATCGACTGGCGGCTATCGAAGGGGAAATCATCCACGGGCGTTACGATGTGGTCTGTCCTGTGGATCAGGCGTTTGCGCTGGCGGCGGCTTGGCCGAATGCCAGGTTGACGGTCGTGGCGGATGCGGGCCATGCCGCCAGTGAACCGGGCATCACCGATGCACTGATTCGTGCGACGGATCGGTTTGCGGAGCGTTTGGCTGGGCACCAGAACGGTCGGGGATAAACGGCGGTCTTGCTGACCGCTGCCGTTTGATTTTTCGACAATAAAAAACCCGCCATTCGGCGGGTTTGCACGCTTGCGGAGACGGTGCGAGACCGTCACCCGTCACAAAGACTGCTAATTACGCAGTTTGTGTTGCAGTGTCGCTTTTGCCCAGGTTGGTCGTGTAGGCGATTGTTACTTTGTCGCCTTTCTTGCCTGGAACTTTGAAGTTGATGTAGGGGTTCTTGGAAACCGCTACAGACAGGTTGCCTTCAACCGCAGGCTTGTCGTTCACAGAAACGGTCAAGGTTTGGATAAAGTTGGCAGGAATCAGCTTGCCTGTTGCCTTGTCTTTCATCCGACCGGATTCCATGACCTGTTCGATCAGGCTTTTGATATCCAGAACGTCACCGGCGGCGCTAATACGCATTTTAATTGTTGACATGGTTTGTAACCTCGTTATTTCGTCAATTAAGTAAAGTAAATTCAGGGTGTGGGCGAATTAACCGCCGCAACCGCCGATGGTTACTTTAACTTGCTTCTCAGCCATGTACAGCTTGCCGCCGGCATGGGCCACGCCGATCACGTTGTCGGTTTTGCCCATACGGATACGGGTAGAAGCGAATGGCTGGGCACCGTCAAACTTGAAGTTGGCGACCAGAGGGGTCGGGTTGCCTTTGACCAGAATCGCGATGTTGTCGGTACCGGCAACAGCAGATTCGATGGTGACAGGAACAACCGCACCGTTTTCAGCGATATCAGGCGCCTTCACGGTAACGTCTTTAGACTCTGTCGGGCCGGAAACACCGAACAGATCGTTCAGGGACTCGTCAAAGCCTTTGGTGCTGTACGCTTTCTCTGGCCAAGCAGCGGCCAAAACAGCGCGGGGGGTCAATAGGCCGGCGCCAACGGCCAGGCCAACTGCACTGGCAGCCATGCTGCCTTTCAAAAATACACGACGATTAGATTGCATGGATCTGAACTCCTCATTGTTGTGTGGAATACCACGATAACAGTAATGCACGTGCCGTGCCAATTTTTAAGTTATTGATATTATATGTATTTGCCAGATTTTTTTCTGGATTGCAAATTGCAAAGTGCAATGTGTTGTTGCCATTTTGCGTTGAAAGGTGTTCGATGTGGCTGGACGAAAATCCCAATCCGGCGAGGGCGGTGACCAACTGGTCACGCGGCGAGAGATGCGTCATGCTGTCCAAATACGAGAACGGCAGCAGGCACCAAAGGGCGTCAATCAAGGAGTCGGGATATGAAGACATTTGAATGCAGCAACTGCGGCCAGATCACCTTTTTTGAAAATGTGGTGTGTGAACACTGCGGTATGCCGCTCGGTTATGTCCCCGAGATACGCGCCATGGTTGCATTCCAGCCAGGTTCCGATCTGTTCTGGTCGCCTGTCAACAGCACTCTGGTTGAACGTTATCGCCCCTGCAACAACTATGTATCCCAGCACATCTGCAACTGGATGGTGGCCGAATCAGATCAAAATGCCTGGTGCCGAAGTTGTCGCTTCACCGAGATGATTCCCGCGCTGTCCATACCTGAAAATCTACATCGCTGGTTCTTGCTGGAAGCGGCCAAGCGGCGATTGATTTATTCATTGATGCAGATCGGATTACCGATACCCGATCGAGATAGGGATTCCGCGCGCGGGCTGCGTTTCAACTTTCTGGCCGATTCCCCACAGGAGCGGGTGCTGACCGGGCATCAGGACGGGGTGATCACATTGAATATCGATGAGGCGGATGACGCCACGCGCGAGCTCAAGCGTACCCGGATGCAGGAGCCATACCGTACGTTACTGGGGCATCTGCGCCATGAAGTCGGCCATTTCTACTGGCAGCACCTGATCTGTGAAAGCCGTTGGCTTGAAGGGTTCAGGGCATTGTTCGGTGACGAGCGACAGGATTACCAGCAATCGCTGGATCATTACTACGCTACCCGGTCATCTTCCGACTGGACTGGGGCGTTCATCAGCGAGTATGCCAGCGCGCATCCCTGGGAGGATTGGGCCGAAACCTGGGCGCATTATCTGCATATCGTCGATGCGCTTGATACCGCGGCCAACTGGCGTGCCCGGATTGGCAGTGCCCAGCCGAGTTCACCGTTTCCTGAGGCATCAGCGCCGATGACCATCGAGGCGTTCAAGGCTGCCCTGATGCGCGATTGGATGCCGTTTACCCTGTTTCTAAACAGCATGAATCGCAGCCTCGGCCAAAAGGACAGTTACCCCTTCGTGAATCCTGAAGCGGTAATTCGCAAGCTCTGTTTTATCCACCAAGTCGTTCTGGCTGCCCGTGTAGCATCGCCTGAAGCCCGTGGGTATTGACGATCTTTTTCCTTTTCACACAGGAAAATCGTCTGAGGCCGATTGCTCGTAACTCTGCATTTTTCGCCAGAGGGTGGACTTGTTGATACCCAGCGTCTGTGCGGTTTTTTCACGATTGCCGTCGTATTCCTTAAGCAGTTTTTCGATATAGCGCCGCTCAAGTACATCCAGTGTCGGATGATCGGCATCGATGGCCTCCGCACCGCCGGATGATTGGGGGCGAATCAGTGCCGATGCCCAGGGCGGTGTTGCCTCGGCTTCCTGGTCCAGCCGGATTTCGGCCTCGCTCGATAGCGCGACGGCGCGCTCGATCATGTTTTTCAGCTCGCGGATGTTTCCCGGCCATGTGTACTCGAGAATGCGCGCCATGCAGTCGGCATTGAAGCGTTCGGCAGGACGGTTATAGCGGGCCGCGAAGTGGCGGATAAAGTGATTGACGAGGATCGGAATGTCTTCCTTGCGTTCGCGCAATGGCGGGATGCGCAGGCGGACAACGTGCAGACGGTGATACAGATCATGCCGGAAGCTGCCCTCGGCAACCATCTGTGCAAGGTCGCGGTTGCTGGCGACAATGAAGCGGACGTCGATCTTGATGGGTGTGACTCCGCCGACACGTGTGATTTGCTGTTCCTGAATCACACGCAGCAGTTTGACCTGCATGGCATCTGAGATATTGCCGATTTCATCCAGAAATACCGTCCCGCCGCTGGCAACTTCAAGCAGACCGGGTTTGGTGCTGGAAGCGCCCGTATAAGCGCCTTTTTCGTGACCGAACAGTTCGTTTTCGAGCAGGGTGTCGGTCAGTGCGCCGCAATCGATGACGATATAGGGTTTGTCGGCAAAATCGGAGCGATCATGAATGGCACGCGCGGCGAGTTCCTTGCCACTGCCGGATTCCCCTTCGATCATCACATTGATGCGCACGTCGTGGATTTTGTCGATGACGCGATAGACGCCGGCAATGGCGGGCGAGTTGCCAAGCATGGATCGTTCGGCTTCAGAGAAGTCGTGCGCATGCGGGTCGGGGTCCCGTCGCAGCAGGCGATGGGTGAGCTGGACCAGTTCTTCGGGATCGTAGGGCTTCTTGATGAAGTCATTCGCGCCCAGACGGAGTGCGTCAATGGCATTGTCGAGCGTCGAGTATCCCGTGATCAGCACGAACGGCACTTCACTATCGCGTTGCCGCAGCCAGGCAAGAAACTCCAGGCCGCTCATGCCCGGCATCTTGAGGTCCGAAATGATCAGATCGGCCGTGTTGTTTTCCAGCCAGGACTGGGCCGCATCAACAGATTGGAAACCCTGCACCTGCAGGCCTTCGGTCTGGGCATAGCGGCTGAACAGTTCACTGGCGCGGGGGTCGTCATCAATAAAGGCAATCAGCGGTAATTTGGTCATGGTATTTATTTAATATGAGAGGGTGGCTCGTTGGTATTTTTTGCGTCAAAAGTGGTTAATTACCTACGCGCGGGCTGGATTTTTCGCGCGGCAGGCTCATGAAGGCGCGCACGCCGCTGCGATCCTGGCGGTTCTCGATCTTCAGTGTACCGCCATGATATTGCACGATACCAAGACTGATGGATAAACCCAGCCCCGTGCCCTTGTCGACGGATTTGGTGGTAAAGAAGGGATCGAACACTTTGTCCAGCGCTTCCGGTTCGATGCCCTTGCCATTGTCGAGCACTTCGATCTCGAAGGAATCGGGCTTGCAGCGGGCGGTAATGGTGATTTCACCCATCGGCGGTGAGGCATGGATGGCATTGCGCACCAGGTTGAGCACGACCTGACCGATCTGGTTCGGATCGAAGCTCGCCACACAATCCTGATCATCCAGTAACAGGTTGAGAAAAACATCGGCTTCCATGGCTTCGGGTTGCAGTCGGTCAATCAGATCGAGCAGCCACTGGGTGATCGGTGTGGGCTGGTGATCGGGCGGAAGCTGGCGAGCGAAGTTCATCACGCCCCGCACGATATGACCGACCCGCAAGGCCTCGGCACGCAAATCTTCGAGATCGGCGCGTAATTCAGCTTTATCGGGTGGTAACTGGCGCTCCAGCAGGCGGGTCAGCGTGAGTATGTTGTTGAGCGGATTGTTGATCTCATGGCCGATGCCGGCCGCCATTTCACCGATGGACGCGAGTTTGGCCTGTTGCAGCATTTGGCGTTCGGCCGTTTGCCGTTTACGGGCTTCCTCGGTGAGATGTTCGGTCAGGTAGCGGAATGACTGCTGAAGCTGGCGAACTTCCGTGGTGCGCGAATCGACCGGGATGATCTCGTGCGGGTTGCCATCGGCAAAATGCTTGAGACTGAGCCCGAGTCGGGCAATCGGGCGGGAGAAGTAACGGGCGCCCAAACCAGCCAGCAACAGGCTGATGCCCAATGCGAGCAGCGTGAAACCCCAAAGGCTATGGTGGATATCCTGAAAGGGAGCGGATGTGACGTCTGCTGGCGTCTTCAGCATGACGAACCACGACACCAGACTGTACGGATAGGGGTGGTATTCCTGAAAATAGGTTCGGGTCTTGCCATCCTGTGACAGATAAACGCCATTGGAGAGTGCCACGGCCTTCTGCCAGAAGAGACCGTGGTCGATCGTCTGCGCGTATTGTGGATTGGTGTTCGGATTGGATTCTTCCGGTGTCACAAACAACCGGCCGGTCTGGTCGTTGTACAGAACCAGGCCATCGCGTTGCGGATTGCCGGGATCGTGTTCGATCACCATCACATGGCTCTTGCGCGGCTTGGGTGAAAGCGACAATATCTGGTCGAGGTATTCACCATAGGTGTTGAGAACCACATAACCTGCGCGGTTATTGCCGAAGTTCCTCAGTGGATACACGCCGTATAACATGCTCGGGAATTGCCCGGGGGCGACATCCCAGAGCGAGGGCGGCAACATGATGAAACTCACATCGTCCATGGGCAGCGACTTGAGCTGATTCAGAAACGCCGGGTCTTCAAGTTCTTCTTCGACATAGTTGACCTGACTCAAGCTCTGGAACATGGGCGGCGCGGCCCGACCCAGCGTCGTTTTGACAACCGTATTGCCCGCCGCATCGAGAATGCGGATGCTGCCGAGACCGGGGACCGTGCGCTGCAACCCGGCCAGAAACGAGTTGGCGCGAATTCGGTCTGAAGTCAGATCGGGGTGGCGTATGCCCTCGGCGGAAGCAACCAGGGCATTAAGCATGGTTTGAATGGGTTGCGAGTGGGCAATACCGCGCAACACCTCGCGCTCATATCGCAGGCGGTTGTTGATTTCCCCCGTGAGCGACTGGATATTGTCGCCGATCTCACGGTTGACCTCTGACTGGAACCGATGTTCGCTGAACGCGGTGACACCCCAAACCAGCGCCAGCACCGGCAGCAGCGTGGCGCCGAAGGTCCAGAGGAAAATGTTCACGGGAAGGCGCATGATGAACCGATGGATTGCCGTATTTAGTTTTGAGGATTGAAATTATCACAACACGCGATTGGACACAGTGGCTTGATACGCGGCGCGCCGAAGGGCTGGAGCGGCGTTTGCGGGTCGGACAGTCCCCTCAGGGCGTCAGCATGCGGGTAGACGGGCGCGAACTCCTGACTTTTTGCAGCAACGACTATCTTGGTCTGGCCAATCACCCCGACATCGTGGCCGCCTTGCAGATGGGGGCGGCACGCTGGGGCGTGGGCTCCGGGGCGGCGCATCTGGTCAACGGTCATTTCGAACCCCACGATGCACTGGAGTTCGCATTGGCCGAGTGGTTGCGCGTCGACCGCAGCTTGCTGTTTTCCACCGGATACATGGCGAATCTGGCCGTGGTGGGCGGTTTGGTCGGGCGTGGCGACACCGTGGTCGCCGACAAATTGAATCACGCTTCGCTGGTCGACGCAGCACAACTTTCCGGCGCGACCTTGCGGCGCTATCGCCACGGCGACATGGCCGATGCCCGACGCCAATTGATGCGGGCGACCGGTACGCGAATGCTTCTGACCGATGGTGTATTCAGCATGGATGGCGATGTGGCGCCGTTGGCCGATTTGATGGCACTGGCGGAAGAATTCGATGCCTGGCTCGTGGTGGATGACGCCCACGGCTTTGGCGTGTGGGGCGAGGAGGGGCGGGGTTCACTGTCTGAACTCGGGTTGATCGACGCGGGCGTGCCCGAATACCTCGTTCAGGTCGGCACGCTCGGCAAGGCGTTCGGCACGGCGGGTGCGTTTGTGGCCGGTGCGTCGCAGCCTGTCGAAGTGCTGTTGCAACGCGCGCGCAGTTACCTGTTCACCACCGCGCAGCCGCCTGCCCTGGCCGTTGCGACACTGGCGAGCCTTGCCATCGTGAAATCTGCAACTGACTTGCGGGCGAGCTGGCGCGCGCGCGTGGCGGAGTTCAAGCGGGGTCTGCCACCGGGCATCGAGTTGATGCCATCGCAAACGCCCATCCAGCCGGTACTGGTCGGCGACAGCACTCAGGCCGTTGCCTGGTCGACCCGGTTGGCGGATGCCGGATTATGGGTGCCGGCGATTCGCCCACCGACCGTGCCCCAGGGCGCGTCCCGGCTGCGTGTCACGATCAGTGCAGCGCATACCCCGGCACATATCGAGCACCTGACCAACGCATTGACGGGTCTAGAATTTACGCAAAACCCGGATTTTCCCCCTCCCCCTTGTTGATGGGGTAGGGGAGAGGGTGGAGATGCTGACACAAGCCTTTGTTTTTACTGACACCCCTCTCCCCAACCCTCTCCCGCAAGTGGAGAGGGAGGTGAAACCAAGGCTTGCGAAAGTCCTAGGGTCTTCTAGAAGATAAGTCGACAAAATAAGAAAATGCTATAAATAGGGCCGGGCTTGGGGCAGGAACACAACGCCTGTCTGTTGCCGGGTTGCCGCAAATACGTCCTTGATATGGCGGCGATTCGGCAGACCTCCTGCGGTGCACGCGAGGTCGACTGAGGTTTTCGTCCCGGTCGATCGGAACGCTGTTATTCTGGCAGGAATGAGTTAAGTGAAGACTTGCTTTCGACAGTTGGGTGTTTGACCAGATTCTGGTCGGTTTATTCCCGCATCAGCGGGGCAACAGGAGTTCTTGAGATGAAAAAAATCGTTGTATTCGGCGTGATGGCCGCCATGACTGTTCTGGCGGGCTGTGCACAAAATCCCTATCAAGGGCAATACGGCAATACGGCAGGTGGCGCAACGATCGGCGCCGGTGTCGGTGCATTGGCCGGTAACCTCATTGCGGGCAGTGGCAACAAGACGGGCGGTACGCTGATCGGTGCTGCGGTAGGTGCCGGTGTCGGTGGTCTGATCGGCAACCAGATGGATAAACAGGCGGCGCAGTTGCAGCAGCAAATGGCCAATACCGGGGTTGAAGTTCAGCGTCAGGGTGATGGCATCCATTTGCAGGCGCCCGAGGCGATCACCTTCAATACCAATAGCGCGACGCTCAAACCGCAGTTCATGCCCGTTTTGCAACAGCTGGCGCAAAGCGTCAACCAGTATCCCGGCACGATCGTGCGGGTAGAAGGCAATACCGACTCGACCGGTTCGGCCACATACAACCAGCAACTTTCGCTCAATCGCGCGCAAAGCGTGGCCAGCGCGCTGTCACAGTATGGCGTGCCCTATAACCGCATTCAGGCGGTCGGTTACGGCATGACGCGGCCAATCGCTTCCAACGCAACAGCGGCAGGCCGGGCGCAAAATCGCCGGGTCGATATTCTGATCGTCCCTGCCCAGTAAAATTTTTGCTCTGTGGCAGGTTGGTGGGGTTGCATAAACGCCACCACGATTGCTTAAGACGGGAATCAAACGCACCGTAAAGAACCGCTGAATTAATCAGCGGTTCTTTTTTATGCAGCTCTGCATGAACCGACGGATTTCCAACCCGAAGCTCATGTGCCATGCGAACTACTCGCTCTCGAAAGCCCGGGGAGTATTTCTTCGTTTTTATGGCTTCACACGCTTAAGAGTTGAAGCATCCTCATGGCCGGGGGATTCATATTGGCAACTATCGATAAGCTCACCGGCAGCAATGGAGCGCAGCGGAATTGCTGTCCGGTGCAGCGTTTTGTTATAAGCTGGGCGCATATATGATATCAGCGAAAGAATTTTGAACTATCCTCCAGTGACCACCGGGCATAGACCGGACAGAAGGATTATTTTCTAAGTCTTGGTATATTGTGCGCACCGAAACCTCTTTAAATTTTGTTTGATCATCAACTTGAAAACGCAGCTCTGCTATTACATGAGTAACTGCAGCAGCTTGGTCCTCTATACCCATTACTTTGAACGAAACCGGTACATGCTTGCCAAAATCCTGCCGTGCCATGCCAGCTTTTTTTCCCTTAGGAGTATCGGTAAAGTATAAAAGGGCATCAGCGATAGGTCCGAATCGCTTATTGCACCAATGTTCTAAAAAGGCAGCCACTGCACGTTCAGGTGTATTTTCAGGCAGATTGGAAACATCCCCTTCAAATGGCAGATATGGAATATCATCAGATATTCTTGGCTTCCATTCTTCAATGGATTTTTTCATAATGTTCGTTTCAGAGATTTGCTTAAACAGCTGTTTCCAGCTCACCTCTTCTTTTGGTTTTGGCTCCTTTTTCCCATCATCAAGCGCTCCAGCCCAGTCTCTCGCTGCAAAGAGAGCAGCCCAGCACTTTGCTGCCACCACTTTATTATCAAAGGTTAACTCTCGACCATGCAGAATCCCGTTTCTGTATGGAATGGATATAGCATCTTCATTCGTTTTATTTCTGCCTTTAGTTAGAATTGAAGCTAGTGTCTGCAGGCCTGATTCATGAGCTGCAATGCAATCCCAAGCTGTCAGATCGACGTTCTCGGCAAAAAAGCCTACATGCTTCGATACATCGTTTACGAGGCCATCAAGCAAGCTCAGCAATAGCGGTATACACGCATGATATCTACCAGCCAAGTAATCCTCTCTAGACAATTCCGCGAGCCTTATTCTTTTTCTAAAATCACGATTTCCATTAAATCGTAATATTCCCCACTTTAATGTTTCTTCGTCATACGAGTCGGCAAGGAATTTTTCCGCCGCACCTTTCCCTTCAGCGTCATTAATATTTATTGCTTTCTGCATTACTTCCATGTTCATGGATTCATATGCGATCCAACCTAGGTTCGCAAAACGTTCATTGAACTGATCAGGCACCTTCAATATTTCTGCTTGCTTTTTAAACTTATTGAATTCATTGAAGGCATCTTCCATTTCAGGGAAGAGCCTGCGTGCAAACGGAAAAACCTTGTATAGAGCCTCCAAGCTTTCAAATGCTTCGAACTGCTTTAACAGTTCTGCACTTGTTGGATTGTCAATGATCTTCTTTGGCTTACTCACAATGATTCCTTAACCTTATAACGTAATTTAGACAGCATGATAATTGGCGGAGTTTGCCAACCAATCAATTTGGATTTGATGTAACTGTCCGTTTTTCATGCTTTTTATCCCTTGTCTTGTTCAATTAGGCAGCCTAGAATTTTGCGGATGAATCGTCAAGAATTTAATCGGCACCCGCCAAAATTGTTGGATTGGGTACGTGCCGAGATTCTAATTCGGCGCTATTGTGCTTGCATGGAAGCGGGCTTGTGATTTGGGCGCGGTGGCTGCGTTTCAGCGGCCTGTTGAGGCTCCTGTCCTTTTGACTGGCACTGTGGCATTCTTTACGTGGCATAATGCTTGGCTTAATGCACCTTTCACCATGAACCTGTAGCCATGCCTCACACCCAGCCCAATCCACGCCAAGCCGCCCTCGATTACCATGAGTTTCCCCTGCCGGGTAAAACGGCAACGGCCATCACCAAGCCCGCGCAATCCGCCCGTGATCTTGCGCTGGCATATTCACCCGGCGTGGCTGAACCCGTTCGTGCCATTGCCGCGAACCCGGATGATGCCTATCGCTATACCAACAAGGGCAACCTTGTGGCTGTGATTTCCGACGGTTCGGCCATCCTGGGGCTCGGGAATCTCGGTGCGCTGGCGAGCAAGCCGGTCATGGAAGGCAAGGCGCTGCTGTTCAAGAAATTCGCGAACATCGACGCGATTGACCTTGAAGTGGAAACCCAGGACCCAAAGGAATTCATTGATACCGTGCGTCGGTTGGGGGCGAGTTTCGGCGGCATCAATTTGGAAGATATTTCCGCCCCGCGTTGTTTTGAAATTGAACGTGCGTTGATCGAGGCGATGGATATCCCCGTATTCCACGACGATCAGCATGGCACGGCCATCATTATCGCCGCCGGCTTGGTCAATGCCCTGAAAATTCAGGGCAAAAAACTCGAAGATATTCGCTTGGTATTGGTGGGCGCGGGTGCCGCGGGTACGGCGACCTTGCGATTGTTGCTGGAAATGGGGCTAAATCGTGAGCAACTGCGCGTGGTGGATAAAGTCGGCGTCCTACACACCGGTTTGACCGATCTGCCGGCACACCATGCCGCCGTGGTGGCCGAAACCGATGACCGGACACTTGAAGATGCCCTGCGTGGTGCCGATGTGTTCCTCGGACTGTCCGCACCGAACCTGTTGAGTGCCGAGATGCTCAAAAGCATGGCCGCTCGCCCGGTGGTGTTCGCGCTGGCCAATCCCGACCCGGAAATCCGCCCGGAATTGGCGCACAGCGTGCGTGATGATCTGATCATGGCGACGGGGCGCAGCGATTATCCCAATCAGGTCAACAATGTGCTGGCGTTCCCGTTCATTTTTCGTGGCACGCTCGATTGCCGTGCATCGCGTATCACACCGAACATGAAAATCGCCTGCGTCGAGGCGCTGGCGGCGTTGGCGCGTGAACCCGTGCCCGAGAGCGTGCTTTCGGTCTACGGGGTCGATACATTGACCTTTGGCGCCGAGTACATTCTGCCCAAGCCATTCGACCCGCGCCTCATCGAGCGGCTGCCCGCAGCAATCGCTGCCGCCGCCGAGAAAGACGGCGTGGCGCGAATGGCTTACCGGCCTTATCCGTCTTCATCGAACGCGTGAGCGAACATCCGTTGGCGCAGCAGGATATGTCTCAGGTTATGTCTGAACCGACGTTTTCGGGTTCGTCGCCTGCCGTGAGCCGTGCTTGGCTCATCGACTCCCACGCGCAAATCTGGCGAGCATGGCACGGGGCGGATAAAACCCGTCTTGATGCCGATGGGCAGCCTGTAGGCGCGCTTTTAGGGTTCGCCGATGCCTTGTTGACACTGCTTGAATCGGTGTTCGACCAAAACATTCAGCCGCCGGTGGCGCCTCATGCAGAGCATGGCCCCGTGATCGTCTGTACCTTCGATGCGCCCTGCAATCGCAGCTTCCGGCAAGCCATCTACCCCGCATACAAGGCCCACCGTCCGCCCGCACCCGCCGAGCTGACCGCACAACTCCCGCGCTGCCGCGCCCTGGCCGAGGCGGCGGGCCTCTGTGCCATCGATCATCCGGGCTATGAAGCCGACGATGTAATCGGCACCCTGGTGCAGCGTTTGCGCAAACGCAACCGTGCCGTCACCATCATTACCGGCGATAAGGATCTGGCCCAGTTGCTGGGGCCGGATGATCGCTGGTTCAACCCGATGCGGCAAAAGGTACTGGCGTACGGCGACGTGGAACGGCACTTTGGCGTTAAACCGCAGCAAATCGCGGACTGGCTCGCACTGACCGGGGACACCGCCGACAATATCCCCGGCGTGCCCGGCATCGGCCCGCGCATTGCCGGTAATCTGCTCAAGAAACACGGCACGATCGATGGGATTTACGCCAATCTGGCTGCTGTGTACGGCATGAAATTCCGCGGGGCGCCGCGCGTGCAGAAACTGCTGGCCGAAAATGAGCCCTTGGTGCGTTTGTCGCGCCAGCTCACTGGCATTGTGTGCGATCTGCCCTTGAACCTTACCCCTTCCCCCTGGTTGGGTATCGGCGAGAATCTGCCTCAACTTCTGCGTGCGGCGGGTGTTGATGAGTACCGGATCGCCCGCTGGGCGCGGCTGCCCCGGTTTGAGAAATCGCAATCGGTTGCCGCCTGATGACATGTTGATTGCATTCAACAAGCCATTCGATGTTCTCTCGCAGTTCACGCCGGAACCCGGTTCTTCCGCGGCCACACTGGCCGATTTCATCA
>JACDJA010002071.1_pt1 | contig 15076 bp, 24 predicted proteins | sample 7449241 | NCBI WGS metagenome assembly JACDJA01 (sample SAMN14253289, study PRJNA609438) | sludge metagenome | isolation source: initial anaerobic sludge | collected 2018-12-20 | reverse complement strand
CTAGCTGTTGTATTTAGATACTCAGCAGTTGCACTTCCTGTTCTAATACCAGGTATAAAACCGCCCTGTTTTTTTAAGTTTTCAGATATATCTTTTGCATTAAATGTTATAGAAGCATAAAAAAATGCAAAAAATATAACAAATACGAAAGTTAGAAAGTTAAAAAAGTGGCTATTTGGGTGCAGATAATCAGCTATACCCATTAATATCGGGTTTGTGCTACTAGATAATACCGTCATAGGAAACATAAGGATAGCACTAGCAAAGATTACTGGAATAACACCCGATAAGTTTACTTTTATAGGGATATAGTTCATCACTCTTTTGTTTTGGTTTTGCATAATAACTTTTTTAGCATAAGTAACAGGAACTCTTCTCTCACCTAATTCAACATAGATGATAACTCCAATAGTTACAACAACTAAAACTACGATTGCTAAAAGAACTAAAAAGCTCATAGCCCCTGTATTTACCATAGAAAAAGCTTGTCCTATAGCTCTTGGAATAGCTGAAACTATACCTGTAAAAATGATAAGTGATATACCATTTCCAATACCACTTTGAGTTATCTGCTCACCAATCCACATAAGCAACATTGTTCCAGCTAACATAGAGAAGCTAGAGACTAAAACGAAAGTATTTAGATCAATTAAAATTGCACTATTACCATTTGGCCCATTTAGATGTTGAAGCCCTATACTTATACCCACTGCTTGAACTAATGTGATAGCTATAGTTGCATATCTGATGATTTGCATATACTTAACCATACCATCTCTCTCTTTTTTCATATGACCAATTACAGGAAATGTTGCAGCTAAAAGCTCCATAATAATTGAAGCGGTGATATATGGCATAATTCCTAGTGCAATAATAGACATTCTCTCGACGGCATTACCACTAAACATATTAAATAAACCTAGAGCATCAGCTTGGTGAGAGTTAAAAAATGAGGAGATTACAGCAGTGTCAACACCGGGTACTGGCACATAAGCCAGTAGGCGATAAATAAATAAAAAACCAATAGTAATAAGAATCTTATTAACTAGATTTTTATTCACGACTCTTTACCTGTGTAAGTGATGTTTTCATCTTTAATTTTAGATGCAAGATCTTTTGCACCTTTACCAATTAGTTTTACTTTTGTAATAGATGAAGCCATTTTATGGATAGATCTTATGCTCTCTAGTGTGATCTCATCTAGTGAAGCAACATCTATCTTTTCAACATTGATAGCATAAGGTTTGATCACTCTTGAAGTAAAACCGATTTTTGGTAATCTTCTAGCTAGTGGAGTCTGTCCACCCTCAAAGCCTCTTTTTCTTTTACTACCACTTCTAGCAGTTTGACCCTTTCCGCCACGAGTAGAGGTTTTACCCATTCCGCTACCTTGACCACGGCCTACTCTTTTTCTTTTTCTAACTGAACCCTCAGCTGGAGTTAAATTTTCAATTCCCATAACCTATCCTTTTAAGCGACCAAGTGCTTCAATAGTAGCACGAACAACTGTTGCTGAGTTATTTGAACCAATTGATTTAGTAAGTATATCTTTTATACCTGCTAACTCAAGAACTGGTCTTATTGAACCACCAGCGATAACTCCAGTACCCTCAGATGCTGGTTTTAAAATAACACGAGAAGCATTATATTTATGCTCTATATCATGAGCTATAGTAGTTCCTCTAATGTTGATTTTAGTTAGGTTTTTAAAGGCACTATCAACTGCTTTTTTAATAGCATCAGGCACCTCTTTGGCTTTACCACTACCAAAACCTACTGTACCATTTTTATCTCCAACAACAACTAAGGCTGTAAAACGGAATCTTCTACCGCCCTTTACAACTTTTGTTACACGGCCAATATTTACGATTGCTTCTTCAAATTCTTCTCTATTGATCTGCATCTTAACCCCTAGAATTGTATTTCATTTTGGCGAAGTGCATCACCAAATGCTGCTATAACACCATGATATTTATAACCATTACGATCAAAAACAACACTTGCAATATTAGCTTTTTTAAGCTCATCAGCGAAAACTTTTGCTAGTTCTACTGCTGAGTCTTTATTAGCACTTTTACCTATTTTTCTACTATTTGCACTCGCTAATGTTGTGCCATTGCTATCATCAATAGCTTGTACACTTAAGTAACGATTTGAGCGAAATATAGATACACGAGGTAGTGATTGGCAACCTGAAATCTTTGCACGAATACGCTGTTTTCTTTTTAAACGGTTCGCGATTTTACTTCTTAATACTCTTGCGTTCATCTACACTCCCTTATTTTTTAGAAGTTTTACCAGCTTTACGCATGATAACTTCATCACTATATTTTATACCTTTACCTTTATATGGCTCAGGTGGTCTAAAAGATCTAATTTTTGAAGCAATTTGACCTAAAAGTTGTTTATCGTGGCTTTTTAGAGTGATAGTGTTTTTATCAACACTAGCTTCACTTCCCTCTGGCATCTCAAAATCTATATCATGAGAGAAACCTAGTTGAAGTTTTAAGATTTTACCATTAACACTTGCTCTATAACCAACACCGTTTATCTCTAGTACTTTAGTATAACCAGTAGTTAATCCTGTTACAATGTTTTGTGCTAATGCTCTATATGTACCCCAATAAGCTCTATGTTGCTTCTCATCTGATAGTGCTTTAAAAGTTAAAACATTACCATCTACATCAAAAGCAACATGCCCTTTTGTATCTAAATCGATTTTATGGCTACCTTTAGTAAAAGTAATAACATTTGCATTTGTGCTAACAGATATATCTGAAGCAAAATTTACAGGTAATTTTCCAATTCTTGACATACTACCCCTCCTACCAAACTGTACACATAACTTCGCCACCAACGCCTAGCTCATAAGCCTTATCGTTTGGTAACACGCCACGAGATGTACTAACTATAATGGTTCCATAACCATTTTTAAATCTTTTAATCTCATCTCTACCTTTGTAAATACGACGACCTGGTTTTGAGATTCTTTTTATCTCATTTATAACGCTTCTACCATTGTCGCTATATTTTAAAACTACATTTATAGTTTTTTTAACACCATCTTCTACTACATTGCAACTCTCAATATACCCTTTTTCAACTAGTATATTTACAAGCGACTCAACATTTCTTGAGTGCATTAGAGTTGCAGTGTCTAATCTTCTCATACCCGCATTTCTAATACGAGTTAGAGCATCTGCTACTAAATCATTTACCATATTATTTTCCTTTGCTAATCACTAGAAGTTTCAAGCTTACCAGCTTGACTTTCTAACGCCTGGGATTAACCCCTCATTTGCCATTTTTCTAAAACATACACGACATAAGTTAAAATCTCTTATAACAGAGTGTGGACGCCCACAAACTTGACATCTTGTGTAACCTCTTACTTTAAACTTAGGCTCTCTTGCAGCTTTTGCTATCATCGATTTTTTAGCCATTGTTGCTTCCTTTTGTAAATGGCATACCCATTTTTTCTAGTAGTAAAAACGCCTCTTTATCAGTTGAAGCTGTAGTTGCAATAGTTATGTTCATACCATGAATTTGCATGATAGAATCATAGCTAACTTCAGGGAATATTAACTGCTCTTGGAGTCCGAAGTTATAATTTCCTCTACCATCAAAACCATTTCTAGCCACACCTCTGAAGTCTTTAACACGAGGAAGAGCTATAGAGATTAGACGATCTAAGAAGTTATACATATTTTCGCCTCTAAGAGTTACTCTAACACCAACAGGCATACCCTCACGAACTTTAAAACCAGCAACTGATCTTTTAGCTAATATTGTACTAGCTTTTTGACCAGCTATTTTAGTGATAGTATCTTCAATGTTTTTTATAAGCTTGTTATCTTTCATAGCAAACCCTGCACCAACAGATATGATTATCTTATCTATTTGAGGTATTTGCATAACATTTGCAAGACCCAACTCTTTTTGAAGCTCTGGTTTTAAACTTAAATATTTATCTTTTAAACGAGCCATGATTATGCCTCCACTTTACGAACATTTGAGATATCCATTGGCATCTCTTTATTGATATGTCCGCCTTTTGTGTTATTGTCGTTTGGTTTAGTAGCTTTTTTAACTACCTTGCAACCCTCAACTACAACTTGATTTTTCTTTGGTAGAACATGTAAAACAACAGCTTTTTTGCCCTTGTCATCACCAGCGATAACTTCTACCATATCGCCTTTTTTAATTTTTAACTTTGCCATCACACAACCTCCGGTGCAAGTGATACGATTTTCATAAATCCTGAATATCTAACTTCACGAGCGATTGGTCCAAATATACGAGTACCGATTGGCTCTCTTTTATCATCAAGAATTACAGCAGCATTATCATCAAAACGAATAAGTGCTCCATTTTCTCTTTGAACCTCTTTAGCAGTTCTAACGATAACCGCTTTAACTACTTTTCCTCTTTTTACTCTTGAAGTTGGAGTCGCTTTTTTTACTGATGCTATGATAACATCACCAACTTTTGCATATCTTCGTTTTGAACCACCCAAAACTTTGATACACATAATCTCTTTAGCACCTGTATTATCAGCAACATTTAAACGAGTGAAACTTTGAATCATTACTTCTCTCCCGATATTACTGTTTTAAGTCTAAAAGATTTAGTTTTAGATATTGGGCGACACTCTACTGCTACTACTTCGTCGCCAACTTTTAACTCATTGCGTTCATCATGTACTAGGTACTTTTTAAAACGCTTTACAACTTTATGATAACGAGGATGCATTACACGACGCTCAACTACGATTGTAGCTGTTTTCTCACCTGCAATTTTTACAACATTACCTTGAATTTCACGCTTATGTGTCATCGCTAGCCCCTATTTTATCGCACTAATTGCGGTATTTATTCTAGCAACATCTCTTTTAGCAATACGAAGTTCGCTTGTATTTTGTAGTTGCATCATCTGTTTTTTTATTTTTAGTGTAAATAACTCTGTTTTTCTCTGTTTAAGCATAGCTTGAAGTTCGCTTAAACTCTTTCCTGCTAAATCAGAATATTTCATTGCTTAACTCCGCAGTAACAATTTTAGTTTTAAATGGCATTTTGTGCATAGCAAGAGTTAGTGCTTCACGAGCAAGTTCCTCTGGTACACCAGCCATTTCATAGATTATACGACCTGGTTTAATATTCATAACCCATTGATCAACTGAACCTTTACCTTTACCCATACGAGTCTCTAAAGGTTTTGCAGTTAATGGTTTATCTGGGAATACTCTAATCCAAATCTTACCACTTCTTTTGATGTGACGAGTTGCAGTGATACGACCCGCTTCGATTTGTCTTGAGTTTATTCTTCCAGCCTCAACTGCTTTTATACCTATATCACCATAAGCTAGGTTGTAACCCGATCTTGCATAACCGCGGTTACGACCTTTCATCTGCTTACGATATTTTGTTCTTTTTGGCATCAACATAACTATTCACCCTTTCCGCTATTTTCGCGTTTTGGATTTTTTCTTGGACGACGAGCTTGTGCTGGTTTTTCCTCTTTTGCTTCAGCTGGGATACCTTTAGTTAAAACCTCACCTTTAAATATCCAAACTTTAACACCAATACAACCATAAGTTGTATGAGCTTCAGCAAAACCATAATCAACTTTCGCTCTTAATGTATGAAGTGGAACGCGTCCTTCTAAGTACCACTCAGTTCTAGCCATCTCAGCACCGCCTAGACGACCACTAACTGAGATTTTTATACCTTTTGCTCCACCTTTGTGTGCATTTTGCATAACTTTTTTCATAGCTCTTCTAAACGCAACACGACGCTCAAGTTGAGTAGCAACATTTTCAGCAACTAGTTGTGCTGAGATTTGAGACTTTTTCTCCTCTTTTATGTTTAGAGAAATTGGTTTATTTACGATAGCTTCAAGTGCTAATCTAACTTTATCTATATCAGCACCTTTTTTACCAATGATGATCCCAGGTCTAGCAGCTACGATTGTAACTCTTAGTTTTTTTACTGTTCGCTCAATGATAATGTTTGAAACACCAGCATAATATAGCTCTTTTTTAAGGTATTTACGAATCTTGTGATCTTCGCCTAGTGAAGTAGCAGCGGTTTTAAAGTTTGGAAACCATCTGCTCTCCCAGTTACGATTTATTCCAAGACGCAAACCAATAGGATTTACTTTTTGACCCATACTATTTACCCTCTACTTCTACTAATATATGTGCTGTTGGTTTTCTAATACCAGAAGCCATTCCTCTTGCACGAGAACGGAATCTTTTTAGTACTGGACCATTATCAACACGACAAGATGTAATAACACAATCTTTTGCTTCATTTCCACTATTTGCTACAGCCGATGTAACAACTTTGTAGATGATTTTTGCAGCTTTGTTTGGAGTAAACTCTAGTGCTGCTAATGCTTCTTCAGCATTCATACCTTGAATCTCTCTAGCAACTAGGCGAGATTTTGTAGGTGATACACGGATAAATCTTAATAATGCTCTAGCCATGACTTACCCTTTTCTCTGAACTGAGCCCTTATGGCCCTTAAATGTACGAGTTGGAGCAAATTCACCCAACTTATACCCAATATGGTTTTCTGTTACATATACTGGTACAAATTTGCGACCATCATGGACATTGATAGTAAGACCAACCATATCTGGAAGTATCATACTTCTACGCGACCAAGTTTTAATAGGTTTTTTATTACCCTTAGCCACTTCAACTTTTTTCATTAAATGATCATCTACAAATGGACCTTTTTTTACACTTCTAGCCATTTAACTACCTTTTTGGATTTGATTTACGGCGAGCAATAATTAATTTATCGCTAGCTTTTTTACGACGAGTCTTAGAACCCTTCGTTGGTTTACCCCATGGAGTAACTGGATGACGACCTGAGTTTGTTTTACCCTCACCACCACCGTGCGGGTGATCTATTGGATTCATTGCAGAACCTCTAGTTTGAGGTCTTATACCCATATGTCTGCTTCTACCGGCTTTACCAATTACCATGTTGATATACTCTTCGTTACCAACACTACCAACAGTAGCCATGCACTCGCCCAAAACAAGTCTCATCTCAGATGATGGCATACGAAGTGATACATACTTACCATCTCTACCCATAATTTGTGCACTTCCACCAGCCGAGCGAACTATTTGTCCACCTTTACCAGGTTTTAGCTCAATGTTGTGAACTAGTGTACCAACAGGTATGTTTATAAGTTTTAGTGCATTTCCTGTTTTTATATCTATAACACCATTTGATGCCATGATTTTATCACCAACGCTCAAACCTTTTGGTGCGATGATGTATCTTTTTTCACCATCTATATATGTAACCAATGCGATACGAGAGTTTCTATATGGATCATACTCTATAGTGCTAACTCTACCTTCGATGTCAAACTTATCTCTCTTGAAATCAATTAGACGATAAAGTTTTTTAGCACCTCTTTGTTTATGGCGAGAAGTTATTCTACCATTGTTGTTTCTACCACCAGTAGCTGGAAGTTTTATAAGTAGTGAGCGAACACTTGGTTTTGCTGTTATATCGCCACTATCGATGTTAGTTATAAAACGACGACCTGGGCTTGTTGGTCTATAAGTTTTTATTGCCATATTACACCGCCAAACTTTCTATAGCAGCACCTTCTGGTAACTGTACATAGAACTTTTTAAAATCATTTTGTTTTCCGACTCTTCCGCGGAATCGTTTAACTTTACCATCTTGATTTAGTGAGTTTACTCTAGTTGGAGTTACTCCAAAGTACTCTCTAAAAACCTCTTTTAGACCATTTTTTGTCATACGAGGTGATGTTCTAACTACTAGAACACCATTCTCTTGTAATGCCAAAGTCTTCTCTGTATATAATATCGATTTGATATCTGTAATATCTGCCATTAGTTAGCTCCACTTACAAGATTGTCCCAAACTGCTCTCTCTATCACTACTGAGCGATATGTTGCAGCTAGGTAAGCATTTAACTCATTCTCTTCTATAACATAAGTCATAGATAGGTTTTGAAATGCCAAATATGTTTTTTCATCTAAAAGAGCTTTTACAAACAGTGCATCTCTTTGGTTTAATGCTTTAAATATATTAGCAGCATCTTTTGTTTTTCCACTCTCAACACTTATGCTATCTACAATATATAAAGTACCATTTTTTGCATGTTCATTTAGTGCAAAATTGAGTGCCAATTTTTTCTGTTTTTTGTTTACTTTTAGATCATAGTTTCTATTGTTTTTTGGTCCAAAAACAACACCACCACCAACAAATGATGGATCTCTTCTTGAACCTGCACGACCTCTACCGCCACCTTTTTGAGCCCAAGGTTTTCTACCGCCACCTCTAACTTCTGCGCGAGTTAGTGCATTAGCACTATTGGCTCTTGAGGCTGCTTGAAAAGATTTTACATAAAGGTATAAGTTATGTGAGTTTATCCCATCAAAACTCTCTGGTAGTGCTACTTCCGATGCTTTTTGCATATTTTCATTTAGTACTATCGCTTTCATTATTTAGCTACCTTTATTCGTCCTAATGCTCCGTTTGCACCTGAAACTGAGCCTATTACAACTAATATATTATTTTCTGTATCAAATGATAAAATCTCATTTTTCACGCTATTTTTATCATTTCCATACTGTCCAGCCATCTTCTTACCTTTTTGAACACGACCTGGATACTCATTGCTACCAATAGAACCTGTTCTTCTACCAAATCTATGACCGTGACTTTTTGGACCACCGCCAAAGTTCCATCTTTTCATAGCACCACTAAAACCACGACCTTTTGTATTAAATGTCGTTTTTACAACTTTAGCTTCACTAAGTGGAGCAAAGTCAATGTTTCCTGCTTCACTGTTAGCTACTTCAAGAGTGATGAAACGGTTAAATTCAGCTGGAAGGTTATACTTTTTTTGCTGACCTTGCACCGCTTTGTTTGTTGTTTTAGTATTTGAATAAGCAACAATAGCTGTTCCATTTTCATTTAACTCACAAACTTTTGCATCCAACACTCTAAGAAGTGTTACTGGTCTACTTTTTTCACCTATTGTACGACTCATACCAATTTTTTCAACGATATATTCCATATTAACCTCCTATTTATCCATAGAGCGTACTTCAACATCCACTTCTGGTGCCAAGTCAAGCTTCATAAGAGAGTCAACTGTTTCAGATGTAGCTGAAACTATATCGATCATTCTAGCATGCATTCTAATCTCAAACTGCTCACGAGACTTTTTGTTAACATGCGGAGATTTTAAAACTGTATATTTACGAACTTTTGTAGGTAGTGGGATTGGCCCACGAATAACTGCACCAGTGCGTTTAACCGCCTCAACTATTGAAGACACAGATCTATCTAAAACACGATGATCGTATGCTTTTAACTTCAAACGAATTTTTTCCATTATTTTCCTTCATTAAAGAACTCATTAGGGCAAACCTAACCATTTAAGGGCTGAAATTGTATCTAAAATAGCCTCGTTTTTCAATAGTTTTAGCTCCATTTTTACTGTATCTTTCAAATTTACTTCCTTTAAGCAAGGAAGTTGTAAAATTATTTATGCAAAATTTACTTGAAGATTTATATAAAATCGATTTTAGGCTAGACAAATCATACATAAGAAAAGAGATGATTGAGCCAGATGTTAGTTGTGCAGTGCTTGGCATTAAAGGTAGTGGTAAAAGTAGATTTGTTAAAAATTACCTAAGCAATTTTAAAAAAAATAGCTACCTATATATAAATTGTGCCGATTTAAGGCTAGATGTAGAGCTGCTAAATAAAACCTTGCAAAGTTTTTGCAGTGCAAACCGCATAGATATTTTGGCACTAGATAACTACAATGAGGCCATAAAACTCCCAAATGTTGCACAGCTCATACTCATATCTGAACAAAAACCTCCTTATGATTTTTTAAAAACTATTAGGCTTTACCCGCTAAGCTATGAGGAGTTTTTGGCAAATGAGTCTAAGTACGACTCAAAGACGCTAAACCACTATCTAAGTCTTGGTGGATTTATGCAAACCTACTCATTAGATGCCAATGAGAGGATTTTTTACATACAACAGATGCTAAAATGCTCACTTGATAGCATATCGCTGAACATTCTTTTACAATCTACAAAGATGATAACGCAAAAAATCTCCCCATTTGCCATATATGAACGGCTAAAAACAAGCATAAAAATCTCAAAAGATAAGCTTTATCTATCTTATGAAGACCTACTTAGTCGAGGCTATATTCACAATCTGCAAAAGCTAGATCATCCAAAAGCAACCAAAAAACTATACATTTGCGACATAACTCTTAAAAATGCCCTAACTGATATAAAAAATTTTGGTAGAGTTTTTGAAAACCTACTTTTTCTTGAACTTTTAAAATCAAAAAAAGAGTGTTACTACGACGATGGAGTCGATTTTTACTTGCCAAAAACCAATGAGATAGTTCTTAGTGCCCCTTTTGCGGATGAGAGAGCTATATTTAAAAAGATAGAATCCATTGAAGCTTTTATAATCTCTCGTGGCATAAAAAGGGTTTTGATCATTAGCATCAACAACGAGATGGAGCTTAACTACCCTTTTGCCAAAGTTGAGATTATGCCATTTGAAACTTGGGTGCTTGGTGATTAGGCTATTTTGTGCTTTTTTAGATAAAATGCACTTATGAAAAACATATGTGGGATTGATGAGGCAGGTAGAGGACCAATAGCTGGTGATATGGTATTTGCTGGTTGCATTTTACATAAAAATATAGAAGGACTTGATGACTCTAAAAAATTAACTGCTAAAAAAAGAGAGCGGTTTTATGAGCAAATCATCCAAAATTCAACCTACCATATAGTCAAGATTTCACCCGCACAAATAGATAAAGATGGCATCAGTAGCTGCATATCTTTTGCACTTAAGCAGATAAAACAAAACATACCATCAAGCAGATATATATTTGATGGCAATAGCTCATTTGGAGTGAGTGACATAGAGCACCTCATAAAAGCCGATATGCTCATAAAAGAGGTGAGTGCAGCTTCGATCTTAGCAAAAGTTGAACACGATAGAGACATCATAAAACTAGCAAAACTCTACCCGCTTTATGAGCTAGAAAAACATAAAGGTTATGCAACAAAAAGACACATTGAACTTGTCAAAAAGTATGGATATAGCGACATTCACCGCAAAAGTTATAAGCTAAAGGCTCTTGAGGCAAATTTGTTAGAGTTTTTCTAATGGAACTTGGTAGATTTAATTATGCCATTCATTTTTATCTCTTTTAACATCTTCAATGATGCTAATATCACTACTCATATCAAACCAGATAAACTCCTTGCCACTTTGATTTACCCCTTTTAAAAGATCCCCACTTTTTCTAAATTCTAAATCAAGTTCGGCTATGTCAAAACCGCTAGATGTGGTGCAAAACCGCTCAAGTCTGCTTGAGTTTTCTTGGTTTGTGTAGAGATAGCAATAACCCTTTAGCCCCGTTCTGCTAACTCTACCTCTTAGTTGATGAAGGGTTGAGAGTCCTAGCCTTTCTGCTCCGACTATGACAATGGTGCTAAGCCTAGGTAGTGAGATGCCAACTTCTATAACAGTTGTGGCGATTAGGATCTTGCCACTATCTCTAAAAGAGAGTAAAACCTGCTCTTTTTGCTTGTCTGAGCCATAAGTTACATAAACATCTTTAAAGTTTTTCTCCCAAAAGCCTCTAGCTTCACTGATGCTTTGGTACTCAAAAGCATCACTTTGTTCAACTAGCGGGTAAACTAAAAGCACTTGGTTGTTTTTGCTAAGCTCTAGTTTTATATGTGATATGAGGTTTTTAAAATCATTTTTTCTTATGATTTGAGTTGATATATCTTTTTTAAATGGGGTAGATTTTATGAGTGAGATGTCTATGTAGCTGCTTTGTATCATCGCTTGAGTTCGCGGTATTGGTGTGGCTGAGAACTGCAAAAAATGGGCTCTTTGGTTTTGGTCGTTTGTTAGTTTATCTAGCTTATTTCTCTGCATTGTTCCAAAGCGATGTTGTTCATCTATCATTATGAGTGAAGCCGCTGTAAGGGCTCTATAAAGCAGTGCATGAGTACCTATGAGAAAATCAAACTCATCTAAATTTATAGCTTTTGTTTTGTTGGTAACCAAAGCTATGCTCATGAAGGGTAAAAACGCTCTCGCCTCCTCATAGAGCTGGTTTGCTAGTATGGTTGTTGGTGCCATTAAAACCGATTTTGATGGGTAGTTCATATATGCTGATGCAAGTATTACCATAGTTTTACCGCTTCCGACATCGCCAACTACTACCCTTTTAGCGGCTACATTTTTGCTAAAATCATCTTTTATATCTTCAATAGCTGCTAGTTGGTCTTTAGTTAGCTCAAATGGCAAAGTTTTTAGCCAAGTTTTATAATCTTGATGTGAACTCATAATGGCTGAAAAATATTTTCTCTTTTGCGATAGGCTTTGTAAGTGGTTAAAAATCTCTGCATATTTTAGAGCATATGTGGTTTTAGAACTTAGCTCTTTTGGTGGCATTTGAGATGGAAAATGAAGCTCCAAAAGAGTTTTTGCAACATCCTCTTTTATGCCCTCTTTTAAGAGTGTTTCTAAATTTAGATGCTCTTTTATGAACTTATACAAAAAATCGCTTCTCATTGAAGATTTGTATTTTGGCACAATGGAGCCTATGTTTGTTACTTTTTTTGGCATCGATATAGTGTAAGCTCCACCGCGGTTTAGAAGTTGCCCATAAAAATAGCCTCTATCGTTTTTTATAAACTGGTGCATCATATATGGTTTTGGGTGAAACAAAACTCCTTGCAAATACTCATCTAAATTGTGTGCAAAAAATGTTACTTGAAGTGTGTTTTTAGCCCTTACAACCGTATTTACGGTGGCATCTATGAGTATGGAGGTTTGATCTGTTATGTTTGAGTGGAGTCTTAGATCCTCATAGCTTTTTGGTACTATGAGAGCTAGTTCTATGAAGTTTGAGATCTTTAGTTTTTGAAATTTTTCTAAAATCTCGCTCATTTTGTAACTATTGCAAAAGTTAGCTCTAATAGCTCTTTGTGCGATTTTATGTAACTATTTAGCTCATCTAGTTTTAATTTAGATATGAGTGATAACTCCTTTTTTGTATAATCTAAACCACGATCATGGTAAAACTCCATAAAAGCGAGGTTTAATCTTTGGCTCATAGTTTCAACTCTAAGTGGTTCGCTACCTTGTAAGAACTGCTTTGTTTGCTCTAGTTCATCTTCGCTTACACCATCTTTTACAAACTTCTCTATCACCTCTTTTACACTAGCTTTTGCTTCATCTAGCGACTCTAGTTTTGTTTGTAGATAACCCATCATAAAAGAGCAACTTTTTGAAACATCAGCTCTTGAGTAAGCTGAGTAAGCAAGTCCTTTTTTAACTCTTATCTCCTCCATAAGTCTTGAGCCAAACCCGCTACTTCCTAGTATGAACATAGCAACTTTTGACTTATAATAATCCTCATCATTTATGTGAACATTATATGGTGAGCCAAAATATATATACGCTTGTTGGGTATCTTTTTTTATGATGCTCTCTTGCGGAGTTTTTTCTATGGGGCAAAGACCTATCTCTATATTTTGTCCAACTTTGAGTTTTTTGATGATGGAGATGAGTTTTGGCTTTAAGCTATCAAGGTTAACATCACCACCAAGTGCTATTATGAGTCTTTTTTGAGAGATGGTTTTATCGATATAGTTTTTAATATCTTCAAGATTTATACTCTGCACACTCTTAGCAGTTCCAACGAGCGGATACTCCATAGGAGTTCCCTTAAATAGCAATGCTCTTAACTCATTTGATGCCATATAGTCAAAGTCGCTCTCTTTTCTAGCGATTTCTCCCAATGTTTTAGTTTTTACTTTTTTTATAACATCTTCGCTTAGATTTGGCTCTTGTAAAAGCATATCAAAGTAGTTTAATGCTTCATTAAATTCACTCTTTAGCGAAGTTGCCTCTATGACTAAAGTCTCTTTGCCTATGCTAGAAGCTATGCTTATAGCTTTGCTCTCTAGGGCATTTGCAAAAGCGGAAGAACCCATGCTTTTGCTCCCCTCATTTAATACTCTTGAGCTAAACTTTGCAACTCCAGCTTTTTTATCATCAGATATATAGCCACCATTTTTAAAGATAAACTGCATAGTTACGATGGGTAGTCGCTTATCTTGTTCAAAAATTATAGGTACTTCTATGCCATCTACATCTATATGCTCAATTTTTGCAGCCATTAAAACACTTCCTAGTAGTAAAAATATAAAAAAAAATCTCATTATGCAAACTTTTCTAAAATGTTATATGCAGTGTCTCTTTTTGCGGGGATCTCTCCTATGTCCTTTATAAGAGCTATCATCTCCTCTTTTGCCATATGATAAGCTGCACCAGCTGAGCTAACGACATTCTCTTCCATCATGGTAGATCCTAGATCATTTGCACCATACATCAGTGCCATTTGCCCTATATATGGACCTTGTGTTACCCAAGAACTTTGTATATTTGGGACATTATCAAGGTATAACCTAGCAACTGCTAAAAGTCTTAAATATCTATTTGATGAAGCTTTTGGCATATCTGGAAATAGTTTTATAAGCTCCGTATTTTGGCTTTGAAAACTCCACATAATAAACGCTCTAAAACCACCCGTTTCATCTTGAAGTTGTCTAATCATATCAAAATGCTCAACTATATCCTCATCGCTCTCAATCGTTCCAAACATCATAGTAGCAGTGGACATTATGCCTAGTTTGTGGGCTTTTCTATGTATGTCTAGCCAAACATCGGTATCTATCTTTTTTGGTGCGATGATATCTCTAACACTATCGCTTAGTATCTCAGCACCAGCCCCTGGTATGGAAGCTAAACCTTTTTTATGGAGTCTTTGCAAAACTTCATCAACACTTATGCGAGAGACTTTTGCTATGAAATCTATCTCAATGGAGCTAAAACCATGTATGGTAATTTGCGGGTATTTTGTGTGAATATGCCCAACTAAATCCTCATACCACTCAATCTTTAGTTTAGGATGAACTCCGCCTTGAAATAGTATCTGAGT
>JACDJA010002062.1_pt1 | contig 15126 bp, 13 predicted proteins | sample 7449241 | NCBI WGS metagenome assembly JACDJA01 (sample SAMN14253289, study PRJNA609438) | sludge metagenome | isolation source: initial anaerobic sludge | collected 2018-12-20 | reverse complement strand
TGCTGTGGTTCGAGGGCGACGGCTCGGTGATCGGCGCACCGTTCTTCGTCATGGCGCGCTCCGCAGGAGACGAGCCGCCCGAGGTCGACCTCGGCTGGATGACCTACCTGCATCGGTTCTTTGACGACCTCACCGTCGACCTCGGGGCCGAGGGTATGCGGCAGTTCATGCGCCCGGCCGACGTGGTCGCCACCTACGAGGCGGCCTCGGGCCGGAGCGTGGGTGACCTGCGCTGGCACATGGCCTATGCGGCGATGCGCCACGGGGTGATCATGCGCCGGGTGACCGAACGGTCGATCCACTTCGGTGAGGCGGTGCGCCCCGAGTCGATCGACGATCTGATCATCCATGGGGCGACCCTGCGGTCGATGCTCGACGGCACCTACTGGGACGACGTCGAGTTTTAGGGGGGCGCTTGCCAGGGTGACCGCCTGGCGGTTCGAATCGGCTGAGCGCTCCGCCAGGTGTCGCCGGTCGTCTTGGGAACACCGGTATCGTGGTTCCGTGCTTTCCCCCAGACGGTCCCTCTCGCGGCGCATCGGTTTCGGTGCCATCGTCATTTCCGTGTTGCTGTTCGCCTCGTGTGGCGACGAATCCTCCGCTGACGCCGAGCCGGCCGCCGTCGATGCCGGCGCCTCCGATGCCGCGCCCAAGGACGCCACGCTGATCGCCATCGAAAAGCGTGGCGCACCCGAGGTGGAGGTGCCGGACAAGCCGGCCACCGACCTCGAGGTCATCGATCTGGAGGAGGGTACCGGCGACGAGGTGGGCCCCGGCGCCACGATCACCGCGCACTACATCGGTGTCGGCCAGGTTTCCGGCAAGAAGTTTGATTCGTCCTGGGATCAGGACCAGCCGGCGACGTTCTCGCTCGACGGGGTGATCCCCGGGTGGACCGAGGGCCTGGTCGGCATGAAGGTGGGCGGTCGGCGAGAGCTGATCATCCCGGGAGCCCAGGCTTACAGCGATCAGCCGCCCGAGGGGTCGGGCATTGAACCGGACGAAACGCTGGTGTTCGTCATCGACCTGGTGCGCATCGATGATCCCGGCCCCGCAATCGACGCGAAGGCCCAGGCCGCCGCCCAGGAGCGAGGCGAACCCAAGATCCAGGTTCCAGATCCCCTGCCCACCGAGCTGACGGTGACCGACGATGTTGAGGGCACCGGCGACGAGGTGAAGAAGGGCGACGAGGTGACCGTCTCCTACGCGGGGGCCAGCGCCTCGACCGGGACCATCTTCGACTCGTCCTGGGAGCGCGGACAACCGGTCACGTTCAAGCTCGACGAGGTGATTCCCGGATGGGGCGAGGGGCTGGTCGGCATGAAGGTTGGCGGTCGGCGCACGCTGGTGATCCCACCGGAGCAAGCGTACGGAGACACGCCTCCGCCAGGGTCGGATATCAAGCCAGGCGAGACGCTCGTGTTCGTCGTCGACCTGGTCGGCATCGGCTGACCGGTCGGCGCCGAGAGTTGCTCGATACCGCCTGCCCGGCGTGGGTTTCAGGGCATGCCGGCGTGGGGCACATCGACGGTGGTGGTCAGCAGCACCGCCTCGGTCGCCTCTGCGCGAAGGTGCTCGAAGAAGTCGGGTGCTGCGCAGATCAGCAGCGTGGTGCCGTCCTCGCCGCCCAGCATGCATGCGAACGCTCCCAGCCCCTCGGGCATGGCGATCTCGTCGGTGATCTCGCCACCTTCAGCCACCCGGACGCAGCGGGAACCGATCGCATCGGCAAACCAAATCTGACCATCGGCATCCAACGTGCAGCCATCGGGGCTGACGGCGATCATGCCGATCGTCTCGTTGAACGTGCCCAGCGTCGGCGTAGGCGCTAGTTCGGCCCACACCCGCCGGTTGGAGAGCGTGCCGTCGTCCTCGATCGTGAACGCGCTGTAGCGACAGCCGATCGTCTCGCCGACGATCAGCGTCGAACCGTCTGGCGTGATGACGGAGCCGTTGGGGAACATCAGCTCGGCGGCCGCCACGCTGAGCGTGCCGTCCGGGTCGACCCGGATCAGCGGGCTGGCCACCGGATCCTCTCCCGCCATCAGGTCGAAGCCGAATCCGCCCACCCAGGCCCTGCCGATTGCGTCGACCACCATGTCGTTGGCCACCCCGGTCAGCAGCCCGGACAGGTCGGCATGGGTGACCACCGAGCCGTCGGGCTCCTGGCGCAGCACACGCTGGTCCTTCATCGACACCACCAGTAGGCGCCCGTCGGGCAGCCAGCCAAGGCCGGACGGTTGGGTGTCGACCTCGAGCACTTGGGTCTGGCGGCCATCGGGAGCCACCCGGTAGACCGAGTGGCGGTAGAAGTCCGACACCCACCAGGTGCCGTCGCGCCACCGAGGGCCCTCAAAAAACCTGCCGCCGGTTGTCAAGGTGGTGAGTTCGCGTGCCATGAGGGCACGATAGAACTCCGGAGAGCCGGCCGCCTTGAGCTCTGTTCGTTTTCGACCAGGGGTTGGGAAGTCGGGAGCCGAAACGACCGCCAGGGCGCGCTGTGGGCTCCCCAGTTCGGGAAGGGTTGCGAAGTCGGGAGCCGAAACGACCGCCAGGGCGCGCTGTGGGCTCCCCAGTTCGGGAAGGGTGACTAGACCCCCGGGCGCGCTGTGACTGCTCCCTGGTTTCCGGTGGGCGCACCACGTATTCGGCCGCAGCGTCCCAGACTGATCGGGTGCTCGACTCGCCCGCAGCATCGGCCGTGCTGGTGTTGGCCCGACGCTCGCTGCGTGCCCGGCTCAGCCGGATCGCCGCCACGATCCTCGGTCTGGCCGTCGCGGTTGGCTTTACCGTTGCGGCGTTCGGGGTGGCCGCCCAGTTCGATCGGTTCGTCGGTGCGGGTACCGACCAGGCGGCGGAGGCGACGGATGCGATCCCCAAGGGGGCCGTGGTCATCGCAGCTCCGGCGGGCGGGGCCACCCAGACGACCGCCGTCGACGAGTCCCTCCTGGCGCGGGTGCGGGCCGTCCCTGGGGTGATCGAGGCCAGCGGCAGCTACGACCAGCCAATCGGCGTGCGCCTGCCATCCGGTGCGCAGGACGACGTGCCGGTCGTGTTGCGGGGCCTGGTGTTCACGTCGGCGTGGAGCTCGGACCGATGGCGCGTGGTGGAGGGCGAGGCGCCGACGCTGAACGACCGTCCCAGCGGGGGAGACTTGCCGATAGCGCTCGACGCCGGGGGTGAGCGTTCCGCCGACGCCGCGCTGGGCGATCGCATCCAGCTTCAGACGCCCATCGGTGGTGTGTCGGCTCGGGTGGTCGGACTGGTTCGCCCGGCCGGCGATGGTGGCGCAGACAGCGTCGGGCAGGTGCCGTCCCCGGTGAACGACGGGGCAACAGGTGCAATGTCGATCGGCGTCATCGATGCCCGGGTGGTCATCGATCCTCGGGTGTTGCCGGCCTTGTTGGACGCTGAGGGTCGCCTCGACCGCATCACGGCCATCCCGGTGCCTGGTACCGACCTGGACGAGCTCGCCGCCCGGCTGCGCAGCTCACTGCCCGCTGACCTGGAGGTCAGCTCGGCCAAGGACGCCGCCGCTGTCACGGCCCAGACCGTCCAGGTGATCTCCGAGGGCGTCGCCACGGCCACGTTCGCATTTGCGGCCTTGTCTGCGGCGGTGGCCGCCCTGTTGGTGTCCAACACGCTGGCCATCCTGGTCACCCAACGCAACCGCGAGCTGGCGTTGCTTCGTTGCGTTGGGCTGACCACAGCCCAGGCTGGACGCATCGTGATGTTGGAGGCGGCCATGGTGGGGATCGCTGGCGCAGCGTTGGGGCTGGTGCTGGGGATTCCCCTGTCGATGGTGGGGGCCTCGTTCATCCAGCCCGGCGCCCAGGTGGGGTTGTTGGTGACCACTCAGATGGTTGGCGCCGCAGTGCTCGTCGGGGTGGGGGTCACGATGGTCGCTGCGATCGTTCCGGCGTTTCGTGCCTCGCGTGTGCCGCCCCTGGCCGCCCTGGTGGCTGCGGACTCTGCGCAGCGACGCGGCGTCGTGGGTTGGGCGATGACACCCCTGTTGCTAGCGGCCCGTGCACTGTCGCCGACAACCAGCGTTCGCATGGCCGTCGATAACGCCCGGCGGGACCTGCGCCGATCGGGGGCGACCGCCGTCACCCTGATCGTCGGGCTGGGGCTGATCTCGCTGGTGCTCACCGGGAGTGCCTCCATCCGTGCGGCGACCCAGGACCAGTTCGTCAACGCCTCGTCGGCCGACCTGTACCTGGAACGGCGGGGCCTGGTGCGTATCAGCGGCGACGCCGTGGACGAGCGCCTGGCGGCGGCGGGTGTCGAATCCGGGTTGGTGTCCGTGCTGGCCGTGGACGGCAGCCTGCGTGGCCCGTCGGGCACCATCGACCAGGTGTCGGCCTCGCGGCTGGATGCGGTGCCCCGCCTGTTCGACCTGGGGCTCAGTGGCGGCGCGTTTCCCCAAGGGCCGGCTCCGCCGATCGCCGACTTCAACGACGCCGACGCCGGGACCCAGGGCGAGACCGACGTCGGGCGGGCGATGCTGTCCGATGGGGCCGCTCAGACGTTGGGCGTCGGCGTCGGTGGAGACGTGACTCTGCGGTCGGTATCCGGGCGAGAGCGAACGTTGCGAGTGGTCGGCACGTACCGCGGGACTGCGTTCGTGGGCCCAGCGGTGGTCGAGCGCGCCGATGCTGAGGCCATTGCCGCCGACGGCAGTTTCGAGGTGGCGGCCGTCGATGTGCCCGACCGCTTCGATGTCGCGGATGCAGCGGGCTACTTCGGGCGCAACCTGCGCGGGTTTCCCAAACTGCGGGTGCACACGCCGGAGGAGTTTGCAGCGTTGAACGTGGGTGTGGCCAACACCGTGACCCGGCTGGCGCTGGTGGTTCTCTCGGGAGCCCTGCTGGTGGGGGCGCTGGGTGCCGCCAACACCATCTCGTTGTCGGTGATGGAGCGTCGGCGCGAGTTGGGGCTGCTGCGGGCGGTCGGCGCTACCGCCGGCCAGGTACGTTCGCTGGTGCGCACCGAGGCCCTCGTGATCTGTGGCCTCGCCGGCCTGGTGGGGGTGAGCGCCGGCGTGGTGACGGCGGTCGTGGCGGTTGGGCGCGCCCCTGCAGAGTTCGCGGCCGATCCGGTGGTGCCGTGGCTGTCCTTGGGCGTCGTCGGCGTCGCTGCGCTGACGATCGGGGCCGTGTCGGCGGCTCTGGCAACCCGTCGTCAGAACGCAGGCGGGCCGCTCGACGCCTTGTGACAGGCGTCTTGACCGGCAGCACTCGGCCGCTCAAGTGGCTGAGAGTGCGAAGTCGGGAGCCCAGAGGTACGTCAGACCGCGCTGTGGGCTCCCCGGTTCGGGAAGGGTTGGGGGAAGGTTGGTCGGAAGCGGGGCTGCCTCAGCCCATCAACATGTTGCCGCCGTCGACGGGCAGGCTGACGCCGGTGATGCCCCGGGCCTCGTCGCTGCACAGCCACAGCACAGCGTTGGCGATGTCGGAGCTCTCCAGCCACGGCAGATCCAACGCCTGCATCGGGTTGAGCACGCTGGCGGTGTCCTCGAAGGTGGGGTTGTCCAGGTCGCCGCGCATCATGTTGGCGAAGTAGTCGTTCTCGATCATCGGCGTGCGCACCGACGACGGGTGGATGCTGTTGACCCGGATGTTGTTCGGTGACAGCTCCAGGGCCATTGTTTTCATCAGCCCGGTTACGCCATGCTTCGAGGCCACATAGGGCGCCGACACCCACATGCCCTTCAGGCCGGCGATCGACGAGGTGATCACGACGGAGCCGCCCCGCTCGCCGGCCATGATCGCCGGGGCAGCAGCGCGCACCGTCTTCCACACCCCGGTCAGGTTGGTACCGACGATCTCGTCCCAGGCCTGTTCGGACAGCTCGGTGAACAGCGAGGTGGCCATCACGCCGGCGTTGGCCACGACGATGTCGAGGCGGCCGAAGCGGTCGAGCCCCTCGGCGACGGCGCCCTCCAGGGCGGCCAGGTCGCGCACATCGGCGGCGCGGGACACCATCGCCCCACCGGCCGCCTCAACCATCGCGACCGTGGTGGCCAGGTCCTCGGGCGTCGCCATCGGATAGGGGATCGAGTCCAGCTGAGCGGCCAGGTCGACCCCGATGATGTTGGCGCCTTCAGCGGCGAAGCGAACCGCCTCCTCCCGCCCCTGGCCCCGTGCGGCGCCGGTGATCATCACCACTTTGCCGTCGAAGCGTCGGCGCGTTGCTGACCCGCCGTTGTCGCCGGTCGTCGTTGTCATCTGTTCCCCCTGGTGTTCGTTGTCTGGATGATCGTTGGTCACCGCCGGCGGCATTCGATGGCCCGGACCGACATGCCGCCCACTACGACATGTGCTGCCCCCTATGACACGGAGGGGCCCTACGACACGGCGGAGCCCGTCGGGTCCTCGGCGGTGTCGGGGCGGCGCAGCACGTGGGGTGACGAGGCGTCGGGCACCCGGTGCACCGGTTGCAGGTCGGCCCCGGGGCGAACGCTGCTGACGAGGTCGTCGGTGTCGACCTCCTCGTCGAGGGTTGTGTCGGTCCACGCCTCGGTCACCCCGACCAGCGTGGTAATCGTGGCAAAGCCATCGAGGAGCAGCGTCACGTCGGTGTCGGGTGGCGGCACGGCGCCACTGGGCTGAAGTTCGAACTGCCGGCGGTCGTCGTCGTCGGTGGCGATGGCGGCTCGCATGGTGCCGAAGGGGGCAAGTCGTGCCCACCGAACGCCGCGGCAGTCCTCGAGGTCGCACGCCGGGGCGTTCAGGTTCAGCACGGTTCGCTGGGGTGCCTCGATCACCAGGTCCAGCATCTCGACCGCCAGCGCCGCTGCGGTCGGCCAGAACCAGGGATGGCCGTCGGAGGTCTCGGCCGCGCTGATCGCCAGGCCGGACAAGCCGAAGTTCTGGCCGGCCAGGGTCGCTCCGACCGTGCCCGAGTGCAGCACGGCCCGGCCGGTGTTGGCACCGGCGTTGATGCCGGAGACAATCAAGTCCGGTGGGGGGCCGAATGCGCCGAGACGTGCGACGACCACCGTGTAGGCCGGGGCTCCGGCCACGGCGTGGGCCTCGACCTCCTCCGCCCCGTCGATCGTCACCCGCTCGGAGCGGATTTCGCCCAGGTTGACGTAGCCCTCCCCCGAGCTGGCCAGTGAGGTGCCCGCTCCGCTCCAGTCGGCGTCGGGAGCGATCACCACGATCTCGTGCTCGGTGGCGGCGAGATGCCGCACGAGTTCCTGAAGCCCCTCCGAGGAGATGCCGTCGTCGTTGGTTACCTGAATGCGCACGTCATGCACCGTAGCCAGTCAGGGCACGGGCTGGCGTCAGCCGTTGATCAGGCGTGCCTTGGCGGCGGCGAACTCGGTGTCATCGAGCTTGCCGGAGTTGTGCAGCTCGGCCAGCTTGGCCAGCTCGTCGGCGGTGGTGCCGGTGCCGGCAGCGTCACGGATGTAGGCCTGCATTGCCTCGTCGTTCTTCTGCATGCTCTGCGCTTGCCGCTGGGCCATGCCCGAGCCGTGGACGATGAGGTAGAGGAAGACGCCCAGGTAGGGCAGGAAGATGATTCCGATGGTCCACAGGGCCTTGCTGACACCCGAGTTGTGGCTGCGGAAAATGTCACCGAACACCTGGAAGATCAACATGATCCAGATGAAGAAGAGGAAGAACCAGATGATCGACCAGAGAACCTGACCGGTACCAAACTCGGCTGCGAGTTGCATCGCGCACGTCTTTCGTTAGAGGGCGTTCCGCCAGTCGGTTCGCCGACCCGGCAACCTAATCCAGATCGCGTTGCGTGTGGCCTTCACGTCAGGCGGACTACGGGGCTTCGATACGACCCGGTTCAGCCAAGATCGAGCTCGCTTCGAAGCCAGTCGATCACCCGGAGGTACACGGCCCCCTTGAAGTCGACCACCCGATCGAGATAGGCCTCGGGATCGGCCCAGCGCCAGGATCGAAACTCGTCGTCGGCGGCCGCGTCGAGATCGGGCTCAGCGTCGCCGACCGTGCGCACCAGAAACCATCGCTGGATCTGTCCCAAATGACGACCGGAGTGCTCGGCGGGGAAGGTGTAGGCCAGCCACTCGTCCAGCTCGGCCACCCATTCGATGCGCTCGTCGCCCAGTCCGGTCTCCTCGAGCAGTTCACGGGCCGCAGCGCTGCGTGGAGGTTCGTCGCGGTTGATGCCGCCCTGGGGAAATTGCCAGCTGCCCAGGTGATCGATGCGCTCGAACCACGCCACTTGGCCGTCGCCCCGGGTCACCACGATGCCGACGTTGGCTCTGAACGTTGCTGGTTTGGACACGACGACGACGGTATCGGAGAGACGCAGGGGGTGACCGGACGAAAGTGTGGAGCTGCGCCATCGGTAGTGAGGGGCACAGCTCCACACCACGACGAGCACTCGGGGTTCTTTGGGGGCACGCGCGGCCCGAACAGGTCTGCCGGGGGCGGGCGGTAGGATTTCGCCACATCATCTCCTGGGGAGGGCTTCATGGTTGCCACCACGTTCATCACGCCGAGCGGAAGCTCGGTGGTCGATGCTGCCTGGGATGGTGACTCGCTGCAGCTCAAGGTCGCCGCTCTGGCCGACGCGACCGGATGGACGTTGAAGGAGGAGGGGTTGTGTCGCGGCGACCTGTGCGTCCCGGACAGCGTCGGGCTCGGGACCGAGGGCTCCGTCGACGTCACTGCGTTGGCTGTTGCGCTCGACGCACCGATCATCGTCGACCCGGAGGTTCCGGCGGTTGTTCTGGGTGAGCGGCGATCCCAGCGGGCACTGGCGCTGATGCACGCGCAGCTGCCGCCCTTCGAGCTGCCCGACCTGGCCGGCGATCCGATGCCGTCGTCAACATGGGCCAACAAGAAGAAGGTGCTGGTGGTCTTCGCCAGCTGGTGAGGCTGTCGCTACGACCTGCCAGGTTGGCAGGCACTGCAGAATGAACTGGGCGATGGCGTGGCCTTCATCGCCGTGGCCTTCGACGACTCAGCCGCCGACGTCGAGCCCTTCGCCGAGGGCATCGACTTGCCGGTGTTGTTGGATCGCCATCATGTGCTCAGCGAGACGCTGGCGGTCTCCAACGTGCCGACCGTCGTGTGGGTTGACGAGGCCGACCGCATCGTCGTGCCCAACTGGGTGGCCTTCTCCAACGATCTGTTCACCGAGTTTCACGGGCTGGAGTCCGGCCCGGGGCTCGATGCGATCCGCGCCTGGGTGCGAAGCGACGTGGTGCCCGCCGAGCTGGCGGTCGACCCGTCGGTGATCGGCGATCTCAGCGAGGATGAGGAGTCGGCCCGGTTGTGGTTTCGCCTGGCCGTCGAGTTGCGACGCAACGGCGACGACGAGGCGGCCGGGCGGTTGTTCGCCCGGGCCGGTGAGTTGGCCCCGCTGGACTTCACCATTCGCCGGGCCGCCATGCCGCTGGTGAACGATGACCCGTTTGGTGGCTCGTTCTTCGAGCTGTACGGCGAGTGGGAGGCGGCCGGGCGCCCCTATCACGGCATCGGTTCCGGGCCGACGGCCTCCTGAACGGTGGCGGGTGGAACCACCACCGGCCGGGAAGCCTGGACAGCACCGAACTTCTGAACAGGTCGAACAGAGCCGCCCTACGCCGGCTGTACTGCAGCACAGCCATGTCGTGGCACACTTGCCACCTGGGCCGATCGCAGCAGCGGGCGGCCGCTCGACACGATTCCGGGGAGCGTTCGATGACCGAGGTCAGCATCACACAGGGCGCACTGCGCGGCACCGCCACCGATCACGGGTGGAAGTTCTTGGGCGTCCCCTATGCGGCCCCGCCGGTGGGCGAACTGCGGTTTCGGCCACCGGCTGCGCCAGCGACGTGGGAAGGCGTTCGCGTCGCCGATTCGTTCGGTCCGATCGCTCCGCAGAACCCGTCGATGATGGATGCGATCACCGGCGCAGAGCCGGAGACCCCGGGCGAAGATTGCTTGTACCTCAACGTGTGGACCCCGAACATCGAGGGAAGCCGACCGGTGATGGTGTGGATCCACGGCGGCGGGTTTCAGATCGGTTCGGGCTCCTCGCCCATCTACGACGGCGAGGCGTTCGCCCGTGACGGAGTGGTCCTGGTCAGCCTCAACTACCGCCTGGGCGAGCTGGGCTTCATGGAGCTGGGTGCAATCGACCCCGACTATGCCGGGAGCGGCAACAACGGCCTGCGCGATCAGATCTGTGCCCTCGAGTGGGTGCGCGACAACATCGCTGTCTTCGGTGGCGACCCGGGCAACGTCACCGTGTTCGGCGAGTCGGCGGGCTCGATGTCGGTCAGCCTGCTGCTGGCCTCCGACGCTGCCACCGGGTTGTTCCGCCGGGCGATCTGCGAGTCGGGCGGCGTCAACGCCGCCTCCACCGCCGAGGCGGCCGAGACCCTGGCCGCCCAGTACCTGGCCGAGTCCGGGGCGGACGACGTCGCCGGGCTGCTCGCCCTCCCGGTCGAGGACCTGATGGCGGTGCAGTCCAAGGTGTTGATGGAGCGCTTCGCCGATGTCGAGGCGACGATCGAGGCCGGCGGCGACCCACTGACGTTTCTGCCGTTCCGCCCCGTAACCGACGGGGGGCTCGTGCCTCTCGACCCCTTGGCCGCCATTGCGTCGGGCAGCGCCCCCGGAGTCGACGTGTTGGTGGGCTACAACGCCGATGAGTGGAAGTTGTTCGCGCTGATGGACGCCTCCCCGATCGACGACGAGACGCTGGTTCGACGCCTGGACATGGTCAGCGGCAACGGCGCAGCTCTAGCCGACGCCTATCGCACGATGGGCGGGGATGCACCGGCCAAGGACCTCCTCAACAACGCGTTCACCGACCTGTTGTTCCGTCGTCCTGCCGCCAAGTTGCTGCATGCGCAGACGTCGCACGGTGCCACGTACGCCTACAGGTTCTCCTGGCAGAGCCCGTCGATGGGCGGCATGTTGGGTGCAGCGCATGCCATGGAACTGCCCTTTGTGTTCGACCTGGCCCACATGCCCGGCATCGAGGTGCTCGTCGGGCCCGATGCGCCTCAGGTGCTGGCTGATTCGGTGCACGGCGCCTGGGTGGCCTTTGCCACCGAAGGGACCCCGTCGTTGCCCGGCGGCCCGCAGTGGGAGCGATGGACCCACGACGCCTACAACGCCATGGACCTGGACGTTCACTGCCGGCCGATTCTCGACGCACGCGACACGGTGGACGCCGCTTGGGAAGCGTGATCCGCCCCTTCCGCCCGCCGAGCGGTTAGGCCATGCCCAGCGCCGCCGGGTTTGTGGTGCTGGTCCTCGGCGTCGGGCTGGGTGCCACGCTCAACGCCGCCGCCGGTTTCGGGTTCTCGCTGCTGACCGTCCCGCTGATGGCGCTGGCGGTCGGACCCAAGGAGGCGGTGGTGCTGTCGGCGGTGATGAGCGTCGGCAGTACCGGAGCGGTCGCCTGGAAAAGCCGAAGCAGCGTCGAAGCGCCGGTGGCCTACCGGTTGTTGGGCGGCGCGTTGTTGGGCATGCCGGTCGGGATCGTCGTGCTCAGCCGGATGGCCCCTGAGCCGCTGCAGATCCTGATTGCGTTGGCGGTGCTCGCCTCGGCCGGGGTGCTCACCCTCGGGATTCGGTTGCGAAGGCCCAACGGATCGCTCGATGTCGGGGTCGGCTTCGTGTCCGGGATGTTCAAGACGTCTGTGGGTGTCAGCGGTCCCCCGATCGTGATCCTGTTGCAGGGCCGTGGGTTGGCCAAGAACGCGTTTCGGGCCACCTCGTCCACGGTGATCGTCGCGGTCAACCTGACCTCGCTCGTGCTGTTCGGGGTGGCGGGCCAGATCGATCGGGTGGTGCTGATCGCGGCGGTGGTCAGCCTGCCCGCCCTCCCGGTGGGGTTCTGGCTGGGCAACCGACTCCACGAGCGCGTCCCGGAGGAACGCTTTCGGTCGCTCGTGCTGGTCATGGTGGTTCTCAGCGCCGGCCTGGCGCTCTACGGAGCGCTGCTGGGTTAGACACCCGCTTGCTGCCGGGGCGATTACCGCAGTGCGAACCCCAGGCGGAAGGACCGGACGGCTCGGGCGAACATGTTGGCTTCGACGTCGGGTTCGCTCAGCGGCGTCAGGTCACGGATCCGGCGCGTGAGCTCCTCGAAGAGGATCGTCAGCTCGTAGCGGGCCAGGTTCGCCCCGACGCAGAAGTGGGTGCCTTGCCCGAAGCCCAGGTGCGGGTTGGGCGAGCGGGTGATGTCGAAGCGGGTGGGATCGTTGAAGACCCTCGGGTCGCGGTTGGCCGCCGGGTACAAGAGGATCAGGCGGTCGCCGGTGGCGAGGTCGGTGCCCGCCAGCGTGGTGTCGCAGTCGACGGTTCGGAAGAAGTTGTTGAGGGGTGTCACGAACCGGATCACCTCTTCGACTGCGGTCGGGATGGCCTCCGGATGCGCGGCGAGATACTCCCACTGTTCCGGGTGGTCGCAGAACGCCCGCAGCCCGTGAGCGATGGCGGTGCGGGTGGTCTCGGCGCCCCCGGCGATGAACAGCCCCACCTCATGGTAGAGACGGGTCGGATCGTAGGTAAACCCGTCGACGTCGGCGTTGGCCCAGACCGACACCAGGTCGTCGGCCGGTTCGGCCCGGCGTTGCTCGGCCAACGGCTGCAACACGCCGTTGAAGGCGACGACGGCGTTGAACAGGCCGAGTGCCGCGTGCTGGTCCCGCTCGACTTCGTCGATTCGCATCAGCGCCTCGGACCACTCCTTGATGTCGCGCCACGACTCCTCGGGGAAGCCAAGCAGCCGGGCGGTCAGCCGGCAGGGCAGCTGGGAGGCCAGCTCGTCGATGACCTCCATCTCGCCACGACCGGTCGCTGCGTCGGCGTCGGTGGCGGCGTCGAGCAGTTCGCCGATCGCGGCGCGCAGCCAGGTTTCGTGGGTGCGCACCGCCCGCGGGGTGAAGCGCCCCGACACCAGGCGCCGCTGGCGCAGGTGCTCGGGATCGTCGAGGGCGATCATGTTGTTCTCGTCCGCGGACGGCAGGGACCGGTACCCGGGTCCTGAGGTGAAGTCGGCGCTGCGCCGCTCCGCCTCGCGCAGGTGGGCGTGCTGGGTCACGGCCCACAGACCGTTGCGATCGCGGGCGAGCGTGTCGCCGGCGAGCAGCTCGGCCCACAGCTCCTGCGGGTTGCCGCGGTACAGCTCCGGGTCGAGCAGGTCGAGCCCGGTGGGCTGGGCCGTGCTCGGCTGGGCGTCCGCTGGCGGGGTCGTGGGGGACGCAGTTGTGGCGGATCCGGTCTTCGAAGTCATGGCCCTCCCCGGCCGTGGCGAACGATGCCTCGGGGCAAAGCGTGCCCCCGGGCCGACAACTTGACCGTGCGGTCAAGTGGCGGTGGAGAGCCTACAGCGGGCGATCGGTCCGCACCGGCTGTCAGACTGGGGAGATGGCTGCCGACGATCCGCTGGACGACTTCGAGCTGGGCTCGCACAGCGGCGGCGGGTTTACACGCGAGGTGTACCGCAGCGGGGAGGGGCCCAACTGCATCGTTATGGCCGAGATCCCGGGGATCACCCCAGCGGTGGCCGACTTCGCCCGCCGGGTGCGGACGCTGGGCTGCTCGGTCACGCTGCCGGTGCTGTTCGGTGAGCCGGGTCGCTCGATCAGCCCCAGCTACATCGCTCGGTCGATCACCAAGGCGTGCGTGGCCTCGGAGTTTGCCGCCTTCGCCACCAACTCGACCGCTCCGATCTCCACCTGGTTGCGGTCACTGGCCAACGCCGAGCACGAACGCTGCGGTGGTCCCGGTGTCGGTGCGGTTGGCATGTGCTTCACCGGCGGGTTCGCGCTGGGGATGATGACCGAGCCCAGCGTCGTCGCACCGGTGCTCAGCCAGCCGTCGCTGCCGATCGGGCCAGGTAAGCGGCGCAGCTCCAGCGTCCACCTGTCACCGGTCGACCGCGCTGCGGTCGAGGCTCGGGCCGCCGCCGGCGTGTGCGTGATCGGGGCCCGCTTCTCCGACGATCCGCTGTCGCCGGCCCGCCGGTTCGCTGCGTTGGAGGATCTGCTCGGCGAAAACTTCATCGGCATCGAGATCGACTCGTCGAAGAACAATCCTCATGGCAACCGTCGGCTGGCGCACTCGGTGCTGACCGAGGACCTCGTCGACGAACCGGGCCACCCCACCAGGGTCGCCCTCGATCAGGTGCTGGAGTTTCTCGCCGATCGGCTGCTCCCAGACGCCGGATAGCGCAGCCCACTCGGAGCCGAAGCCGCGCCTCGCAAAGTTCGCCGACCGGTGGCCTCAACGCCGGGGCGAAGCATGATGCGCAGCGCATCGCGTCGCATCAACGTCGGCAAGCCCGTCGTCAGTCAGGGTCGCTTTCCGGGTCTCCATCGGCCGGCTCGTGGTCTGCCGCTGGCAGGGCGGCCAGGCCGGCTTCGGCAACACCTGGACCGCCCAGCGGGTCCGACGGTGCGTCGCCTCGGGTGTTATCGCTCAACAGACCCGCCTCTGAGCGAAGGCGCAGCTCGTTGCCGACCGCCGACAGCACTGCGGCGGCCGGGACGGACAGAAACGCCCCAACGATGCCCAGCATCGCCGAGCCGGTGGCGAGGGCGACCAGGATGACGATCGGGTGCAAGGACACCGCCCGCCGCATGATCACCGGCTGGAGGATGTGGCCCTCCAATTGCTGAACAGCGATGACGGCTGCCAGCACGAGAAGCGCGGTGAACGGTCCTCCGTCGGCGAGCGCAACGAGTACGGCCACGAGCCCCGCCACCGAGGCACCGATCACCGGGAGGAAGCCGCCGAGAAACACCAGAAGCGTCAGCGGAATCACCAGCGGCATGCCCAGGATGAGCAACGCCAACCCGATGCCGAGCGCGTCGATCAACGCGATGGTGGCTGTGCCCCTCACGTAACCCGAGAGCGCGGTCCAGGCGCGCGAGCCCAACGCAGCCGCCGTCGCTCGATAGCTCGCCGGAAGCCGTTCCTCGCCCCACTTGGTGAGGTCTTCGGCGTCCTTGGTGACGAAGAAGAGTACGACGACCAACAGCGCCAACCCGGCGAAGAACTCGAACGCTGTCGCAGCTCCCTTGACCACGCCATCGACCACGCCGGTGTTGCCGGAGCTCAGCGAGTCGCCCAGGCTTTGTCCAAAGTCCTTCAGCTCCGCACGGTCGTAGCCAATCGGTCCTTCCTCGAC
>JACDJA010002061.1_pt1 | contig 15128 bp, 8 predicted proteins | sample 7449241 | NCBI WGS metagenome assembly JACDJA01 (sample SAMN14253289, study PRJNA609438) | sludge metagenome | isolation source: initial anaerobic sludge | collected 2018-12-20 | reverse complement strand
TGGCTCTGTTCTCATCAGCCGACCCCGTTGCCGCCCGCACGGCGGTTCCATCCTGACGAATACCATTATGACCGGTTCACCCATCTTCATCGGCGGCCCCGACCGCAGCGGCACGACCCTGCTCTATGCCCTGCTGGCGTCGCATCCCAATATCTCGATGGCCCGCCGCTCCAACATGTGGCGCTTTTTCTATGGTCGCTACGGCGACCTGGCCGCGCCGGAGAATTTCGAGCGCTGTCTGCATGATATGACTCATTACCACAAGATGCGCCATCTGCGGGCCGACCCCGACCGTATCCGTCGCGAGTTTCGTGCGGGTGCGCCAACCTACGGCCGGCTGTTTGCCCTGCTCCATGAGCACAATGCCGAGCGGGTGGGCAAGCCTCGCTGGGGCGACAAGTCGCTCCACATCGAGCATTACGCCGGCGACATCTTTGCCGAGTTCCCCGACGCGCGAGTGATCCAGATGGTGCGCGACCCGCGCGACCGCTATGCCTCGGTGCGCAAGCGGTTCGGCAAGGACACGCCCCGCCTGGGGGCGGCCACGGCTCGCTGGTTGCGGGCCATTCGGCAGGGACGCGCCAACGCGCGGCGGTATCCCGACACCTATCGTCTTGTCCGCTATGAGTCGCTGGCCCGCGAGCCGGAGCAAACGCTGGGCGACCTTTGTGAGTTCATCGGCGAGCCGTACGACCCGGTGATGCTGACCATGCGCGGGGCCGCGGATTATCACGATAGCGGCGGCAACAGCTCTTTTGACGCCATCGAGCCGGGCGTCATCTCGACCCGGTCCATCGGGCGCTTTCCGGGCGTTCTGTCTGCGTCGGAGATCGCCTTCATCCAGTTGATCTGCGGGCCTGAGATGACGGCCTGCGATTATCACGCCGTCCCGGTCAACTTCGCGCCGGGCGAGCGATTGCGATTTGCCGCCCTGACGCTTCCGTTCCAGCTTGCGCGACTGGTCGGGTGGTGGGCGTCGGCGGCCATGGAGACGAGGCGCGGTGAGGAGCCGCCGGCCCTTCGCCGCCCGTCCCGAGCGTCCGCAACAGGAGAGAAGCATGAACCGGCAACGCCTTTGCACAAATAAGCAGATGTTGACGCGCCCGGATCGTTCCGTGCGCCGCGTGTTCCTGCTGGTCCCTGTTCTTCTGGCCGTTTTTCTGGCGCTAACCGCCTCGTCGGCCACGTCCCAGGAACAGGCCGGCTATTGGCATGAAGCGCGATCAATCGACGCCTCCGACCTCGGTATGACGCAGATCGAGGGACTGACTTACGATCCGGCGGCCGAGCGATTCCTTGTTTTTGGAAGTCGCCCGTCCGACGCGGACGGATTGATGAGCATCACGTGGATGAATAGCGTTGAGGATGTGCTGGACTCGTTCCCGACGAGCCTGCCTGCCTCGGTTGCGCTGAATGCGGCCATCGACCCGCTTGTCGGTGAGATGCTGCTGCTCAACTCCGCCGCGCCCGTTGAGGGGGGGCTTCCCGCTCGATCCCTGCCGTCCAAATCTCTCGGTTTGCGCAACCCGCAAGGGGTCACGGTGGACGCTACAAATTTCCGCCTCTTCGTACTGGACGCCAATGAACTTGTGGTCGCGCCGCTGGAGACAATGGCTGAGGATACGGCCGACGGGGGCGCGCCGTCAAATGGAGTCCGGCGTCTGGCGATTGACGCCGCTGGAGATCTGCGCGGCATTGCCTATAACCCGGCCAACGATCATCTCTACGTCGCCGCGCCCGATCGCAACCGGATTTACGAACTGACGACCGATGCTCAACTCGTCGCGGAACTCGACCTTGCGGAACTGGGACCGGCCGATTTGCGTAATCTCGTCATTGCGCCAAGCGGCGACCGCACCGATGAGCCGGGCGTGATGAGCCTATACGCGGCCGACCGTGGCCCGGCGGGAGCCGGTCGCATTGTGGAACTTTACCTTGTCGAGTCGCAGGCAGCGGTTTTTACCGTCACCGCGCTCGACCCCACCTCTTTCCGGATTACCCAAACATCCGACTGGTCGCCCCCCAGCCCTGATCCGAGCGGGATCGACTACCACCCGCAATTGAAACGGCTGCTTGTTAGCGACGGGGAGGTGGAGGAAATGCCCATCTTCCAGGGCAAGAACCTTTTTCAGGCCAAAATTACGGGCGCGTCGGCAAAAAGCTGCAATCTGACCGGTTTCTCGACGGAGCCGGTAGGCGTCGCGGTCAACCCCGCTAACGGGTTCGTCTACATCTCCGATGACAACGCGGACCGGGTGTTCCAGATTTCACTGGGTCCGGACAAGAAACTTTGCACCGGGGATGACGTTCGTACCTCCATCAATACCCGTTCGTTTGACAACTTCGACCCCGAAGGTGTTGCCTTTGGTCAGAATATGATCTTTGTGGCCGATGGCGTAGGCGCCGAGGTGATGGCCATTGCCCCCGGCGCAAACGGTGTATTCGATGACCTGCCGCCGGTTGGCGACGACGTAATGGATCACCAGTTCGATACCGCAACCCTGGGTATTCACGATCCCGAAGGTATCGGCTATCACCCGCAGAGAAATACGCTGTTTCTGGTCAGTCGGCTGGAGAGGGATTTCCTTTTTGAAGTATCGACTGCCGGCGTACTGCTCAACACGTTCGATATATCGCCGCTGGACACGATTCTCCCCGCGGGCGTCGGCGTGGGGCCGGCCAGCCAGGACGCATCCGGGATGAGCATCTACATCGTCGATCGCGGAGTCGATAATGGACAGGACCCCAACGAAAACGACGGCAGGCTGTATGAAGTCACCCTCGACGCGGCTCCGCCGCCGGCGGGAGACCCGATTTACCTGTCGCACGCGGCCAATACCTCGACTGCCTTTCCCGGCCTGCCGCAGACCTCTGATGAAGACATCCTGTTCTTTGACGGCAACTCCTGGAGCATCTACTTTGACGGCTCGGACGTCGGTCTCTCCGGGGCCGATCTGAGCGCCTTCGATCGCGTTGACGCCGACACGCTCCTGATGTCCTTCATGCAGCCGGTGACTATTGCCGGCCTGGGCAAGGTCGACGACTCCGACATCGTTCGATTCGACGCCACATCACTGGGCAATAACACGGCCGGCGCCTTCAGCCTTTACTTCGACGGCAGCGATGTCGGTCTGACAAATGCGTCGGAGGACATCGACGCCCTCGATCTGTTGGCGGATGGACGGTTGATCGTCTCAACGGCGGGCGCTTACGCCGTCGCCGGGGCCCAGGGCAAGGGCGACGACCTGCTCAGTTTCAGCCCGGCTTCGCTTGGCGCGACAACGAGCGGGACGTGGGCACTCTACTTTGACGGCAGCGATGTGGGAATCAAACCCGCGACCAACGTGGATGGCGTCAGCGTGGCCGCCAATGGCGTTATCTTCCTGAGCACGGCGAAAGACTTCTCTTCGGCCGGGCAAGCAATCGGCGATGAAGATGTGCTTGGATGCACCCCCGTTAGTCTGGGGGCAACAACCGTTTGTAACTTCGCCGCCAATCTTTACTTCGACGGCAGCGTTTGGGGGCTGGCAGCCGACGATATTGACGCTATTCACATTCCCTGACGAACTCCGGTTCTCCATGATGGAATGCATGTTCAGCTATTCGCCTTGCGGCGTTCACTCGTCGCACTATCGACCCATTAGGGCCTACAGAGGAACAGAGCAATGAAAAACGGACGTGTATGGATTATCGCATTGGTTTTGACGCTTCTGGGTGTGGCGATTTCGACGGCCCAATCGCAACCCCCCGACGGCTATTCGGTCATGCTGCGGTCGATTGAGGCGACCGACCTGGGCGTCGCCCACCCGATCGGCCTGACCTATAGCCCGTCGGCCGGGGTTTTCATGGCCATCGGCCGGTCGGAGGCGGCCGCCGCCGGGACGCAGATCATCGCCTTCGATCCGTTTGAGAACCCCGTCGGGGCCAACGCATTGGCTGCCGTCCTGGATACCCCGCTCAATGCCGCTTTTCTGCCGGGGAACGACAGCTTGCTGGCGGTGGACGGCGCGGGCCGGCAATGGGTTGAACTGGGCGTCGGGTCGCGAGGGCTGCAGGCTGCCCCGGCGCAGACGCTCCGTCGCTTTGATGGAAGTCCCCTGCGGCTGGGGAACCCGCAGGGCATGGCCGTGGATGAAGCGGGCGGCCGTCTGTTTGTCCTGGACGCGGCCGGGCCGAACCTGGTGACGGTGACGGCCGATCTGTCGAACCTGTTCAATGATCTCGTGGCCGGTCGCGGTCACGTGGAGCGCGTCAAGCTGACCTCACTGGGCGACGTTTCCGTGCGCGGCTTGGCCTATAACCCCTCGAACGGCCACGTCTACGTGAGGGACGCCGCCGGGACGACGCTCCACGAACTATCGACCGACGGCCGTTTGCTGATGCAGTACGACCTCTCGGAGATGGGGCTGGTCGATCCGCAGGGGATGCTCTTCGCTCCCAGCGCCGACGCCACCGACGATCCGTCGGTCATGAATCTCTATCTGGCCGACAGCGGTGGAGCGGTCAACGGGGGGCAGGTGGTGGAGGTGTCTTTTCAGCCTCCGCCCCCGCGTGAGGTGACCAGTCAGGCCACGGCTTCCCTGGTCAATATCATCGACACCTCCAAGGCGGCCTGGAACCCATCTGCGCCCGACGCGGCCGGCGTGGCCTATCGCCCATCGGTAGGACGTCTCGTCATCTCCGACAGCGAGGTGGAGGAAGCGCATCCCGACTTCCAGGGCTACAACGTGTTCCAGTCGACCGTCGGCGGCACGCTGGACCAAACCGGTTTGTGCAGCACGCAAGCCTTTTCCAACGAGCCGACCGGCGTGGCCGTGAATCCGAACAACGACCACATCTTCTTCAGCGACGATAATGCCAACCGAATCAACGAGATCGATCCGGTCGATGGTATCTATTGCAACGGCAACGACACCTTGACCCAGTTGAACACGTTGACTTTCGGCAGCGACGATCCGGAAGGTGTGTCCTATGGCATTAACAAGCTCTTCATCTCCGACGGCATCAACACGGAGATCTACATCGTCAATCTGGGCGCAAACGGGATCATCGGCGGCAACGATGATTTCATGGAGCCGAGCATCGATACGCAATCGGTCGGCCTGCGCGATCCGGAGGGCGTCGAATACAACCCCAACGCCGACACGGTCTTCGTGATCAGCACCGTGGGGGGCGATCGCTTCCTGCTGGAACTATCCATGACCGGGGTGGTTGTCAACGACTTCGGGTTGAACTTTCTTGGCTCGATCCCGCGTTCGGGTCTGGCGCTTGGCCCCGGCAGCCAAAACCCGAGCGATCAGAACATCTACCTTGCCAGCCGCGGCGTCGATAACGGCGCGGACCCCAACGAGAACGACGGAAAGGTATATGAACTGTATGTCGGCCTGACGTCCGGGCCGCCGCCGAACACGGCGACGCCCACCAATACACCCACGGCCGGGCCGTCGCCGACGCCCACCCCGGGGCCGTCTATTTTGACGTTCGACGCCATCGACGACGCCAAGATCGAGCAGGCCAACCCCGCGGTGAACTTCGGGGGCCAGACCATGCTGGAAGTTGACGGCAGTCCGGTGCGCCAATTCCTGGTCAAGTTCCAGGTCTCCGGCGTCACCGGCCCCGTGACGGGCGCGCGCCTGCGGCTCTACAGCATCGGCACGGCCGTGGCCGGAGGGAATGTCCACGGCGCGGCCAACACGTGGGACGAGGCGACCGTGAACTGGAATAACGCCCCGGCGGCCGGGGCGCTCCTGGGGTCGCTGGGCGCTGTCGTGCCCAATACCTGGTACGAGGTCAACCTCGCCGCCTTCGTCACCGGCGACGGCGCCTACAGTTTTCGTATCCAGCCCATCGGCAACGATGGCGCGGAGTACCGTTCCAGCGAGGGGGGCGCGACGACCATCCCGCAACTGGTCGTTGAATTCGACAATCTGGTTACCCCGACGGTCACTTCCACGCCGACGGAAACAGGTACGCCGACCGACACCGCGACGCCGACCGACACGCCGACCGTCACCGGCACGCCGACGGATACAAGCACGCCGACCGTTACGGCGACGCCGACCGATACCGCGACGCCGACCGACACGCCGACCGTCACCGGCACGCCGACGGATACAAGCACGCCGACCGTTACGGCGACGCCGACCGATACCGCGACGCCGACCGACACGCCGACCGTCACCAGCACGCCGACGGATACAAGCACGCCGACCGTTACGGCGACGCCAACCAATACAGGTACGCCGACGAACACACCCACGCCGACGAACACACCGACGACTACCTCGACGCCAACGCCGACCACGCCGCCACCCAGTGGCTCCTACTACCTTTCGCTCATGGGCACCGGACCGACGACGGTCGGGAGCCTGAGCGGAGTGAGCGACGAGGACATCATCCTCCTGAGCGGCGGCATGTGGAGCATGGTCTTCGACGGCGCCGACGTGGGCGTGACGGGCGAACTCGATGCGTTCCACTTCATCGACGCCGACTCGATTCTCTTCTCGCTGGCCGCTTCGGCCACGCTGCCGGGGGCGGGCCTGGTGGAGGATCGCGACATCATCCGGTTTGATGCCACGTCTCTGGGGGCCAACACGGCCGGGACCTTCAGCCTCTACTTCGACGGTTCCGACGTCGGGCTGGGGTCTTCCGGCGAGGATATCGACGCTCTCGACGTGCTGTCCGACGGGCGGATTGTCATCTCGGTCGTGAGCGGCTTCTCGGTCGGCGGTCTCGGCGCGGCGGATGAAGACCTGGTGGCCTTCACGCCGACCTCGCTGGGCGCTACAACGTCCGGCAGCTGGGCCATTTACTTCGACGGCTCCGATGTCAGCCTCACAACCAGCGGCGAGGATATCGACGCTGCGACAATCGCCCCCAACGGTGCGATATACCTCTCGACTACCGGTTCCTTTGCTGTTCCCGGCATCTCCGGGGCCGATGAGGATGTGCTGGTCTGTACGCCGACCTCGTTGGGCAGCGTCACCGCCTGCACCTACTCGTCAACGCTGGCCTTCGACGGCAGCGTTTGGGGGCTGGGAAATGATGACGTGGACGGACTCGAATTGCCATGAGAAACGCGCGCGCGATTCCTTACTTTGTCCTGATAGGAATGCTTCTGCCGACTGCGGTGCTTGTTCCCTTGCTGCCGGGAGACGTCGCCGCTTGCGAGTATTGGATCGCGCCCGCGGGCGATGACGGAAACCCGGGCACGGCCGCGGCCCCATGGGCCACGCTGGTGCATGCGTCCGAGGTCGTGCCCGACAATTACTGCACCATCTGGGTTGAGGATGGCGAGTACGCCGGTGCAGTTCGCATCAACCGCCGCTTCACGACTCCCACCCTCTTTCGCGCCGTCCACCCCTACCGGGCTGTCTTTCACCGCGACGGGCTGGTGCTCAGCCTGTCGGGGGCGACCAATGTGACGATGGATGGCTTTGTGTTTCGCCATTCGAGCCTGGCGGCGCTGCCGCTTGTTGTCCAGGTGGACGGCAGCGCCGCCGGGTATGGCGAGTACATCACGCTGCGCAACAACATCTTCCACGACTCCTATAACAACGACCTGTTGAAGATCGTCAGCGGCGCGCGCCATGTGCTGGTGGAAGGCAACGTGTTCTACAACCAGGGTCCGACGGATGAACACATCGACGTGAACAGCGTCACCGACGTGGTCATCCAGGACAACATCTTCTTCAATGACTACGCCGGCAGCGGCCGGGAGAACCCGGCCACGAGTCACTCCTACATCACCATCAAGGACAGCGACGAGGGGGCCGACGGCCTGTTGGGCAGCGAGCGCATCACTGTCCGGCGCAACATCTTCCTCAATTGGGAAGGCGGGCGGGAGACGCTCATCCAGGTGGGCAACGACGGCAAGCCCTACCACGAAGCGCGGGACGTTCGCATTGAGAACAACCTCTTCGTCGGCAATTCGCCCAACAATGCGTATGCCGTGATCGGTCTGCGCGGCGTGCGCGACGTGGTGTTTGCCAACAACACGGCCGTCGGCGATTTCCCCTCGTCGGCCTATGCCCTGTGGATCGACGTGAAGGATCTCAACCCGGTGAACGAGAACTTCCTCTTCGCCAATAACATCTGGTCCGATCCGACCGGTTCCATGGGTTCTTACTTCATGGATACCACGGACAACGAGTTCTCCAAAGGTGACCCGGCCTACGTCGTCGGAGCGACGCTCGACAACAATCTGTACTGGAACGGCCCCGCGCCGATCCCCGGCGGCGATCTGTTGCTGCCTCTGGTCGATGACGCGCGCGCCATGGTGGTCGATCCGCTGCTGCACATCTATCAGGACGGCATGGTGTTGCCGCAGTGGAGCGGCGAGGCCTTTCCCAGCGGCAACACGTTGATCCGCGAGGAGTTCATCCGGCTGGCCGAACTGTACGGCCGCCCGGCGGTGGGCAGCCCGGCTATCGGCCGCGCCGACCCGACGATGGCCCCGACCGACGACCTGCTGGGCCGGCTGCGTTCGATCACGCCCGATCTGGGCGCGTATGAATATCGCATGAGCCTGACCGGCAGCGCCGAAGAGACGGAGATTCGCCTCGCCTGGACGCCGCCGAATGAGCCGGATGCCGTCTCGTTGGCGGTGACCTATGCCGCCGCCGACGGCGCGCCGACCACCATAACGGACATTCCCGTCACAGACCGTGACTTGCTGCTGACCGGCCTCATCCCGCGCACGGTCTATACCGTCCGGCTGATCGTCATGGATGCGGCCGGGGGTGTGCTGACCTCATCCGAGCCGCTGACGCTGGAGACCACCGGCCACCGCTGGTGTCTGCCACTGCTGATTGATTCGTTGCGCCAATAAGCTCATGAACGCCGTTTCACCTGAACGCCGGCTCATCTATCTGGTCGGCACCTATCCGAGCCTGACGACAACCTTCATCGATCGCGAGATCAGGACGTTGCGCGGCTGGGGGATCGACGTGCGCGTGATCGCCATGCGCCGGCCGCCGGACGACCTGCCTCTCTCGGCCGATCAGCAGGCGGCCGCGGCCGGGGTGCTCTACCTGACGCCCCCGCCGCGCGGCCGGCTGCTCGCGGCCCATGCGTACTTTCTGGCGCGACGGCCGTTGGCGCTGCTCCGTGTTCTGTTCTATCTGTTGACCCGGCCGCATCCCGACGGGCGGGCGCGCCTGAAGACGCTCCTGCACATCGGCGAGGGCGTCTACGCCGCCTGGCTCGTTCGTGACCTCTCGTTTCGCGAACTGCACGCCCACTTTGCCGACCGCGCGGCGACGATCGCTCTGGTTATGGGGCGCTTGCTGGACAAGCCTTTCAGCCTGTCGATCCACGCCGGAGCCGACATCTACGTCAATCCGGTCTTGCTGCCGGAGAAAATCGGCGCGGCCCGCCACGTGGCGACGTGCACGGCGTATAACAAGGCCCATCTGGCGGCGACCGTTGGGCCGGACGTGGCCGACAAGATTAGCTGCGTCCCCCACGGTCTGGAGCTAGGGCGGTATCACCCCGCGCACCATGCCAACGGACGGCCGGTCATTCTGTCGGTCGGTCAACTGGCCGAGCGCAAGGGCCTGGAGCCGCTGCTGGAGGGCTGCGGCGCGCTTCGCGAACAGGGCTACGACTTCGCCGTCCACATCGTGGGGCAGGGGCCGCAGCGAGCGCGCCTGGAAGCGACCGTCAGCCGGTTGGGGTTGGACGACGTGGTGACGCTCCACGGCGCGTTGCCGCACGAAGCCGTCATCGATCGATACGAGCGAGCCACGCTGTTCGCCCTGCCCTGCATCCGCACGGCCGACGGCGACATCGACGGTATTCCCAACGTGCTGGCCGAGGCGATGGCAATGGAGTTGCCCGTCGTCTCCACCCGGTTGTCGGCTATCCCCGAACTGGTGCAGGACGGCGTGAACGGCTTGCTGGTTTCGCCGGGCGACCCGGCGGAGTTGGCGGCGGCGCTGGCCCGGTTGCTCGACTGCCCGCCATTGGGCCGGGAACTCGGCCGCAACGGCCGGCGCGCGGTCCTGGAGACGTTCGACGTCGAACGCAACGTGCGACGGTTCGCCGCCATGCTATGGCCCGACTGGTTTCCCACGAACGATATTTCCAATGAACTCCAGACGGAGGAATGATGATCCAACCCGGCCAACTCAACTGGATAGCCGTGGCCTGGGCGCCCTATAGCCGCCGGAGCGAGATGTTCGCCCGCGAGCTGCACGGCCGGCTGCACTGCATCCATAACCTGCGCTTCCAGTACCCGCTGCACGCGCCATTCAAGTACGCGCTTCAGGCGGCGCGCACCTGGCGAATGCTTTGGCGCGAGCGGCCCGATGCCGTCCACGTGCAGACGCCCCCGTTTCTCTGCGGCGCGGTCGTCTATCTCTACAGCCGCCTGACCGGCGCGCGCTACGTGTTCGAGTACCACAGCGCGGCCTTCGACCATGCCTGGGACTGGGCGCGCCCCGCGCAACGCTTCCTGGCTCGTCGGGCGACGGTCAACATTGTCACCAGCCGCCACTGGGCCGACCTGATGCACGAATGGGGCGCGGAGCCGCTGGTGATGCTTGATCCGTTTCTCGAACTACCCCAGGGCGCGCCCTACCCGCTGCGGCCGGGCTTCAACGTGGCCTTCATCAGCACCTTCGCCGACGACGAGCCGATGGAGGCGGTCATGGAGGCCGCGGCCATGACGCCGGAGATAAACTACTACGTCACCGGCGACACGCGCAAGCGCCCGGCCTCGTTTGTCGCCGCCGCGCCGCCCAATGTGACGTTCACCGGCTTTCTCGATCCGAACGGGGAGTACCTGGGCCTTCTGCGCGGGGCCGACGCGGCGATGGTGCTGACCACGCGCGACCACACGCTGCAATTGGGCGGCTGCGAGGCCGTGGCCGTCGGCAAACCACTCATCACGTCCGACTGGCCCTACCTGCGCGAACTGTTTCGCGGCGGCGCGCTCTTTGCGCCCAACACGGCCGAAGGATTGCGCGACGCCGTGCTCGCCATGCGCGAGCGTCACGCGGAGTTGGCCCGCGAGGTCGTCGCTTTTCGCGGCGACAGCCGGCGCGAGTGGGATGCCCGGATGCGCCAACTGGAAGGCCGCGTCGCCGCGGCCGTCGAGACGACCCGGAGGTCCGCGTGAACTCGTTGCAGGCCGCGGTCGAGGGCAAGGGCTTGGGTCGCCTGATTCGTCGCGGCGGGTCGATAACGGGACATTATGGCCTGACCACGGACAAGATGGATCGCGCCCTGGCCTTATTCGCCGACATTCTCGATCGCTATCGGTGTGGGGCGACGTTCCCGCTGACAGCCATCACGTTGGCCCGAAGCCGCTGGGATGTGGATCGCTACCGCGCTCGCAACATCGAGTTTGCCGTCCATGGCCTGTGCCATGTGGACCACAGTCGCCTGACGCCGGCCCAACTCGATGACCATCTTGGCCGCGCGCGCGAGTTGTTCGCCGCGCGCGGCATTGAGGCGACCGGCTTTCGCTGCCCTTACCTGCGTTGGAACGGGGACACCCTGGATGCCGTCAGGCGGGCCGGTTTCCGCTACGATAGCAGTGGAAGTCTGGTCTGGCCGGTGGTGAACGGGCGAGAGACGGAGACATATGGGCGCGTGTTGCGCTTCTATGGCGCACAGCCGGCGGCCGATTATCCGGCATTGCCTGCAATTGAAGGCGGTCTGGTGCGAATGCCTTATACGCTGCCGGATGACGAGGCCTTCGTGGATCGCCTGTCGCTGGGAGATGCGGAAATGGCGGAGCTGTGGCCCGCGGTCCTGGCTGAAACCCATCGACTGGGCGAGTTATTTGTCCTTGGCCTGCATCCCGAGCGCGTTTATCCCTGTGCGGCAGCCCTTGAGGCGACGCTGGACGCCGCGCGCTCGCTGTCGCCGGGAGTGTGGATCGCCCGGCTGGATGAGATCGCGGCCTGGTGGACAGCGCGAGCGCAGGCAACCGTCACTTGCGCCGAGGTGGCGCCGGGACGTTATGCGATCCGGGTTGATGGCCCGCCGGGCACGGCTATTCTGACGCGCGGCACGGAGCCGGCGGTCAGCGCCGCACCCTGGGACGGTGCGTATCGACGCATTCACGCGCAGGAATTTGAGGTGTCGGCCGCGAGCCGGCCTTTCATCGGACTGACGCCCCGCTCAGCGCCGCAATTGCGGGCTTTCCTCGTCGAGCAAGGCTACATCGTCGAGACGGCCGACGAGGGGTCGGCGTATGAATTTATCTTCGATTGGCCCGAATTCGACGCCATCGATCGACGGTCGGTGCTTGCGGCCATTGAGGAAAGCTGTTTCCCGCTGGTGCGGCTGAGCCGCTGGCCGGCCGGCAACCGCAGCGCCCTGGCCATCACCGGCGACATCGACGCGCTGACGCTGTGGGATTACGGGCTGCGCCTGTTTGGGCGCTAATGACCCTGAGCGAAACCGGGGAGCCGGATCATCATCAAGGAGGACACACCCATCATGGAAGTTTTTATCACCGGCGGCGCGGGCTTCATCGGTTCGAATCTCGCCGACCACCACCTCCGGCGCGGCGACCGCGTCACGATCCTGGATAACCTGTCGCGGCGCGGCTCCGACTGTAATCTGGAGTGGCTGGCCGAAAGACACGGGGAGAACGTGCGCTTTATCCGCGGCGACATTCGCGATTACGACGCGCTGCGTTGCGCGCTCCCCGCGGACGCGGCGCGCGTCTATCACATGGCCGGGCAGGTGGCCGTCACCACGTCCGTCGCCGACGCCCGCGAGGATTTCGAGATCAACGCCCTGGGGACGTTCAACGTCGTGGAAGCCGTGCGCTGCGTCGCGCCCGAAGCCACTCTGTTCTACGCTTCCACCAACAAGGTCTACGGCGGCATGGAGACCGTGCGCACGGCCGAGAGCAAGACGCGCTATCGCTTTCTCGACTTCCCCGACGGCATCCCGGAATCATACCCGCTTGACTTCCACTCCCCCTACGGCTGCTCCAAGGGATGCGGCGACCAGTACGTGCGCGATTATGCTCGCACCTACGGGTTGCGAACGGTCGTGATGCGCCAATCGTGCATCTACGGCACGCGACAACTGGGCGTGGAAGACCAGGGCTGGGTGGCGCATTTCTGTATTGCCGCGCGCTACGGACGGCCGATCACCATCTACGGTGACGGCAAGCAGGTGCGCGATGTGCTGTGGATCGACGACCTGGTGGCTGCCTACGAGGCCGCCGCCGAGCGCATCGACATCGCCTCCGGGCAGATCTACAACCTGGGCGGCGGGCCGGATAATACCATGTCGATCTGGGCCGAATTCGGCTCCATTCTGTCCAATCTGGCGGGGCGCGAAATCCCCGTTGCCTATGCCGATTGGCGCGTGGGCGATCAACACGTCTTTGTCAGCGGCATCCATAAGGCTGAGCGCGAGTTGGGCTGGCGGCCGCGCGTATCCGTCCGCGACGGCATCGAGCGCCTGTGGCGATGGGTCGGCGACAACCCACAGCTGTTTCAACGGTGAGCCGGTCCCCGGCATCGTCACGCTCCAATTCGGTGTAGGCGCGAGGCAACGACGAACTCCCATTTGTCCTGGAAAATCCCTCATCCCGTCGTTGCCTCGTCTCCCCTTTCAATTGACCAACTCCATATGATCTCCCAAAAGCTGAGCGTCACGCGCGATCTGGCCCCCGATCTCTGGCGCGAATTCCTGCATAACAACCCGCAAGCGAGCATCTTCCATACACCGGAGATGTTCGAGGTCTTCGCGCGGGCCAGGGGGCACGAGCCGGGTTTGTGGGTCGCCTTGGCCCCGGACGGTTGTCCGGCGGCTCTCTTCGCCCCGGTGCAAATCGCGCTCCTGGGCGGGCCGGCGGGGTCGCTGGTCAGTCGCGCCGTGGCCTTTGGCGGCGTGGCCTGTGTTGGCGGCGCAATGGGGAGCGCGGCGCTGGATTCGGTTCTGTGCGCATATGAGCAAGCGCGGTCGGCCAGCGTGCTCTTCACTGAGCTGCGCAACGCAGCGCCGACGGGTATTCTCCAGCCCACGCTGGAGGCTCACGGCTACCAACACGAAGGCCATCTCAACTTTCTCATCGACCTGACCCAACCGGAGACGGCATTGTGGGGCAACATCCGCTCCAGCGCCCGACGTAACGTCCGCAAGGCGGAGACGATGGGCGTGGTCGTCGACGAGGTCACGGAGCCGGATAGTCTTGGTCCGGTCTACGACGTGCTCCGGGTTGTCTACAAGCGGTTGCAAGTGCCGCTGCCCGACATCTCCTTGTTTGTCTCCGCCCTCGAGGTGCTGCATCCGGCCGGCATGATGCGCGTTTTTGTCGCTCGCGTGGACGATAAGCCGATCGGCGCGCTGACCCTGCTCATCCACCAGGGCGTCATGACCTACTGGTACACCGGCACGCTGCGCGAATTCAGCGCCCACCGCCCGGCCGATCTACTCGTCTGGCATGCCCTGAAGCTGGGCGCGGCGAGCGGCTGCCGCGTCTTCGATTTCGGCGGCGGCGGCCGGCCGGATGAGGAGTATGGCGTGCGCGACTTCAAGGCCAAATTCGGCGGCGAACTGGTGGATTTGGGTCGCAATACGTGTATCCATGCCCCGCGACGATTCAGGCTCAGCCAGACCGGCTATCAAATCATGCGTCGGTTCCTTTGATTTTATTGATGCCGAGGCTTTATCCGCGCCGAAAGGGTTGCAACCAGCTGCGACAATCGGCATGGCGTGGGCCGGTTGAGCGAGAGTTTACCCATGTCGGACTCAAATGAACGCCCCATCTTTATTGTCGGAGCGGCACGTTCCGGGACAACTCTCCTGCGCTTCATGCTGCTCGGTAACCCGCGTATCTACATCCCGCCTCAATCGGACTTCATCCCGCGATTATTCGGCCGACGGCCGACAACTCCCCTGTCACGCCGGCAGGCGATCCGGGCTGTGGACTTCATCTTTAACGCGCACCCGTTCATTAAAGACTGGCAAGCAGAACGGCCCGCCGCCGAGATCTTTGTGGATAACCTGCCGGACCGGCGGCCGGGCACATTATTGGATGCACTGTACAGTCAATACGCCCGTCAGCACGGCGCTGAACGATGGGGTGACAAGTCGCCGACATACACCGGTTACATCCATTTTATCAGTGAGATTTTCCCCCGCGCCCAATT
>JACDJA010002060.1_pt1 | contig 15132 bp, 11 predicted proteins | sample 7449241 | NCBI WGS metagenome assembly JACDJA01 (sample SAMN14253289, study PRJNA609438) | sludge metagenome | isolation source: initial anaerobic sludge | collected 2018-12-20 | reverse complement strand
GCCCAAGCACGAGGGGCTCGAGGCCATCGGTGCGTTCTGGGACGGCTCCCGCGAGCTGGCCCCCGAGATCGAGCTTCGGCTGATCAAGGCCAACGTGTGCGGCGGCGAGGCGGCGTTCTTCATGGAGATCCGGCCGATGCTCGGCGATCAGGCGATGACGATGACGGCGATCGACGTGATGACGTTTGACGACGACGCCAAGATCACCACCCTGAGGGCCTACTTCGACATGGCCGAGATGCGCCCCGCCGACGACTGAAGCGGGCCGCTCGCCCGAGCCCCGTCGGTTGGTTCGGAGAGCGCCGGCCTCAGATCGACTGCCGGTAGCCGAAGAACTCGTGGTCCTCGTTGTAGCCGCCCTCGCCGCCGGCGATCGCCTCGAAGTCGGCGACGAACTCGATCGCCCTGATCCACTTCACCTGTTTGAAGCCGATCTGAATCTCGTTGCGCAGCCGCAACGGCGCGCCGTGTCCGTAGGGCAGCGGCTCGTCGTTCATGTCGTAGGCGACCATCGCCAGCTCCGAGTGCATCTGCTCGATCGGGTGGGCGTCGTAGTAGGTGCCGCCGTCCGCCCCCTCGCCGAAGGAGTAGAACACCACCCACCGCGCCTCCGGGCCGGGCCGGACCAGTTCAAGGATCGTTTCCATGGAGACCCCGCCCCACTTGGCAACGCCCGACCACCCCTGAATGCAGAAGTGCTGGGTGATCTGCTCGTGGTGGGGCAGCGCCCGCAGGTCGGCCAGCGAGAGCTCGACGGGGTTGTCGACCACTCCGGCGATCTCCAGCCGGTAGTCGGCAAAGTCCCCCTTGCGCAGCGCGTTGTACTGCTCCGACCTATCGGGGTATTGCCCGTTGTGCCAGAAGTAGGGGGAGATGTCGCCCTCGGAGTACTCGCCGGGCCTTGTGTCGACGTGCTCGAACAGGCGCTGCACCGGGCCGATCAGCGCGTAGCCCACGCGCTGAACCGTCCGTGGGTGGCGCAGCGTGAACGGCGTCGCCGCCGCCCAGGCGACGATGACCAGCACCATCGTGGCGGCGAAGACGCCGAAGCCCAGCCAGCTGCTCGAATCGCTGCCGCCGTAGATGTGGTTGAGGTTCTTCAGCAGCCCCGTGGTGAACACGAGCGTCACGTGGATCACGATGAAGAACAGGAACCAGCACAGCACCAGAAAGTGCATCGAGCGCGCCGCCTGGATGCTGAGGACCTTGCTCACCCGACGGAATCGGGTGGACAGCGCCGGTGACATGCCCAGGCCCGTGACCAGCGCCAGCGGCGCAGCGATGAAGATCGTGATGAAGTAGGCGGTCATCTGGAGGCCGTTGTAGGCGACCCATCCGTGTTCGGTGGGCCAGTCGAGCGACAGGTACTGAAGCAGCGCCGACGCCGAGTTCGGAATGATGTCCCAGGTGGTGGGCACTACCCGGCGCCATTGCCAGGTCGTGAACAACAACACGTAGAAGATCGCACCGTTGAGAAGCCATACGACGTCGGTTCCCAGGTGCCACCACCGTGCGAGCCCGATCGTGTGCCGCAACCCGGGCAGACCCACCTGCCTCGGAAGACCAACCGAATCCTCCTTGGCGGTCCACAGCGGCACGTTCGGCACCTCCTTTTGGACCCGGAACCACTCCTTGCCCGGCGTGGAGTGACGCGTCCAGTACAGACGGGGATGGTCGGCGAGGATCTGGGCGCCGGAGCGAATGATGAAGATCATCAGGAACATGTTGAGGAAGTGCTGGGCGCCAACCCACCACGGAAACCCCTGGTTCTCAAGTGCCTCGGGAGTGAGGGTCGTGCCCGGATTGCGGGCGATGAACCGCTCGACCGACGGGTTGTTTCGCAGGCCCTTGGCGACGGCCACCGCACTGATGAGCACGACGAAGCCGGCCGGTATCAGCCAGAGCAGGTTGAACCACCGGCTGCGCCCGAAGCGCACGTGGGGTGCGGTGCCGTGTTGTTGGGGTATCGACCCGGCCCAGGTGGTGGGATCGATCGACTCCTCGCCGATGGTCAAGCTCGAATGAAGCTCGTCGGCCTGTGCCGCAACCGTTGCCTTGTCGGACTCGTGCCGTGCTGCCAAGCCGATCACTCCTGGGAACCATCGTCGGCCGATTAGTCCGAACGGTCAACCGATTCGTGTGCTGAGAGACGCGCACGGGGCCGCAGGAGATCCGGGCCCAGGAAACACGGCGTTGACACGGCCGTCGTCAAGCGTTGATCAGCCGGTCATCGAGCGTTGACGCTGCGGGAACAGGCCCGAAAACCGGCATCCATAGGTTCGCTTCCGTCACCCAAACGACGGCGCCCTGAGGAGGCCAACGTGTTACCCACCAGCTCCCCGACCATCGAACCCAGGCACCGACTACCGGGGATCGACCGCGGCACCTTGCTGTCGATCGTGTCCTCCCGCGGTCTGCGACGCATCACCGGCGCAGCCCTCTGCGGCGCGGCCTTCCTGGCGTTTGCATCCCCGGCCGGCGCCCAGGACATCACTGCCGGCGATGTTCAGACCAACCTCGACAACGTCTTCGTGCTGTTGAGCGCCGTGCTTGTGATCTTCATGCAGGCCGGGTTTGCCCTGGTCGAAGCCGGGCTGACGCAGGCCAAGAACGTGGCCAACATCATGATGAAGAACATGATGGACTTTTGCGCCGGTGCCCTGGCGTTCTACGTCGTCGGGTACGCCATCGCCTTCGGCGACGGCAACGCGTTGTTCGGCCACGCCGGGTTCTTTCTCGGTGACGGGGCGGCCACGATCGGCTCGCTGACGCTGCCGGTCGGGTTCATCTTCCAGGTGGCGTTCGCCGCCACGGCGGCGACGATCGTGTCGGGCGCCATGGCCGAGCGCACCAAGTTCAAGAGCTACTTCATCTACAGCATCGTCATCTCGGCGTTTATCTACCCGGTGGTGGTGCACTGGCTGTGGGGCGGCGGTTGGCTGAGCACGCTCGCCACGCCCTACCACGACTTTGCCGGATCGAGCATCGTGCACCTCACCGGCGGGGTGGCCGCCCTGATGGGCGCCAAGGCGCTCGGGCCACGTATCGGCCGCTACGGCGCCGACGGCAAGCCCCGGCTGCTGCCGCCCCACTCGATCCCGTTCGCCGTGATCGGCACGATGATCCTGCTGGTGGGGTGGTACGGCTTCAACCCGGGATCCGAGTTGGCCGCCGATGCCGCCATCGGTGGGATCGCCCTCACCACCACCCTCGCCGGGGTGTGCGGTGCGCTGGCGGCGATGGCGGTCATCTGGATCCGCACCGGCGCACCCGACGTGGGCATGACCGCCAACGGGCTGCTGGCCGGGCTGGTCGGGATCACCGCGGGAACCGCTGCGGTGTCGCCGATCGGCGCCATCGTCATCGGCCTGATCGCCGGGGTGCTCGTCGTCGAGTCGGTGCTGTTCTTCGACCGGCGCAAGATCGACGATCCGGTCGGCGCCATCTCGGTGCACGGCGTGTGCGGCGCCTTCGGCACCCTGGCGGTCGGCCTGTTCGCCACCGAGGACACCGAGTTCTGGAAGCAGGGCCTGTTCTACGGCGGCGGCGTCAGCCAGCTGGTCAGCCAGTTGATCGGCGTGGTGGCCATCGCCGCCTTTGTGGCGCTGACCACCGGAGTGCTCTTCCGGGTGATCAGGGCAACCGTCGGCCTGCGTGTAACCGAAGAGGAGGAACTGTCCGGCCTCGACGTCAAGGAGCACGGCGCCCCGGGTTACGGCGCCGCCCGCTCGCCCCAGATGCTCACCGGAGCTGGCGTCACGGGGGCAACCGAGGGGTAGCAGGGGGTGAACTCGGGTCGGGACCCAACCCCGGACCGCCCCGATTCGGTCACGCCCGACACCGCGATGCAGCGCCGCATCGACGTGTCGGGCGTGACCGCGTTGGGGCATCGAGCGGTCCGGCCATTGGCCCGCGATCTGACGCAGCGTCAGACTGGAACCAGTAGCCGGGCACAGCGCCGGCCAAACCCTGGAGGACCCGATGGCCGAGGCCTACATCGTCGACGCAGTTCGCACCCCGGTGGGGCGACGGGGCGGGGGCCTCTCGGCGGTCCACCCCGCCGACCTGGGGGCGCACAGCCTCAAGGCGCTGATGGAACGCACCGGGGTGGACCCGGGCGCGGTCGAGGACGTGATCTTCGGGTGCGTCGACACGATCGGCGGGCAGTCCGGCGACATCGCCCGAACCGCCTGGTTGGCCGCGGGTCTGCCCGATCACGTGCCCGGTACGACAATCGACCGCCAGTGCGGCTCCTCCCAGCAGGCGGTGCACTTCGCCGCCCAGGCGGTGATGTCGGGCACGTCCGACCTGATCGTCGCCGGCGGCGTGCAACAGATGTCGACGATCCCCATCAGCTCGGCGATGCTCGTCGGCGAGCAGTTCGGTTACCCCGACCCCTTCACCGGCTCGACCGGCTGGCAGGAGCGCTACGGGGACCAGGAAGTCAGCCAGTTCCGCTCGGCGCAGATGATCGCCGACAAATGGGAGTGCAGCCGCGACGAGATGGAAGCGTTCGCCGTCGAGAGCCACGAGCGGGCGATCCGGGCCCGGGACTCGGGCCGCTTCGACGCCGAGATCGCCCCACTGGGCGACGTTGCCCGGGATGAGGGCCCCCGTGAGCCCAACTGGGAGAAGATCCGCAGCCTCAAGCCGCTCGAGGAGGGCGGCACGATCACCGCTGCGGTCGCCAGCCAGATCTCCGACGCTTCCGCCGCGCTGCTGATCGCCTCCGACCGTGCGCTCGCCGAGCACCAACTGACGCCGCGGGCCCGCATCCATCACCTGTCGGTGCTGGCCGACGATCCGGTGTGGATGCTGACCGCTCCGATCCCGGCCACCCGCCATGCCCTGAAGAAGGCCGGCATGACGATGGACGACATCGACCTGGTCGAGATCAACGAGGCGTTCGCGTCGGTGGTGCTCGCCTGGATGAAGGAACTGGACGTTCTTCACGACAAGGTGAACGTCAACGGCGGGGCCATTGCGCTCGGGCATCCGCTCGGCGCCACAGGTGCCCGGCTGATGACCACGTTGCTCGGCGAACTCGAGCGCACCGGCGGTCGCTACGGCCTGCAGACGATGTGCGAGGGCGGTGGGCAGGCAAACGTGACCATCATCGAGCGCCTCGGGTGAGCAGGCCCGGACGCTGAGGATGTTCATGGCCGCCGGCCCGCCGATGAGCGGATCCAGGCTCCATCCGACACACTGTGGGGTAGTTCCCCGACCGAAAGCGCGCTGAACCGACGTGAACCAGGACGCTTTTGACACCTTCTATGCCCTGCTCACCGTCGCCGGTCAACTGGCGCTCGTCACGGTGGCCGTTCTGTGGCTGCTACGGGGCCGCACGCCGTGGTGGAACCAGGTGTCGGCGTCGCTCGCCCCGGTGGCCCTGTGGCTGGCCACGCTCGTCGCCGCGGTGGCGGTGGTGGGCAGCCTGCAGCTGTCGCTCGGCGCCGGGTACACCCCATGCACGCTGTGTTGGTACCAGCGCATCGCCATCTACCCGCTGGTGATCGTGTGCGGCGTGGCGGCGCTACGCCGTGATGTGGCGGTGCGATTCACGGTGTGGCCGCTCGCCGCCATCGGGGCGTCGATCTCCATTTGGCACTACGTCCACGAACGCCTGCCCGAGGCGGTCGGTGCCAGCTGCGACCCGGTTGCCCCCTGCACCGTGCTGTGGATCTGGAAGCTGCACTACATCTCGATCCCGATGATGGCCCTCACCACGATGGCCCTGATCGCAGTCCTGGTCGGCATCGCCCGTGCGGACGGCGAGCGGACCGAGGTTGCCCACACCTCGGCAGCCGGCACCGATGAAGTCTCGAAGAGTTCGACTCCCGAAAGGACCTCACCATGAGTAACCGTCCGAAACTCAACCGACGCGCCCCGGTTCCCGGGTACACCCAGTCGTCCGAATCGTCCGGCGGTTTCCCGGTGTGGGGCATCGTGGCGATCGTCGCCGTCGTGGTGGTGATCGCCGGGGCCATTGCCATCGGCTCCGCGAGCGGTGACGAAGAGACCGCCGACGGCAAGAGCAGCACGGAGGTGCTGTCCGATGCCTACGGCGACAAGCCGACGTCGGAGTTCCGAGCGGTGACCGTGACTGGCGAGGCGCTGCCTGAGCTGGCCGATCCCGCTAACGACCCGGCGATCGGAATGGCGGCGCCCAAGCTCGAGGGGGCCAACTTCGTCAACGAGCCGGTCTCGGCCCCCAAAGGCCCCGCCATGATGGTCTTCGGGGCTCACTGGTGCCACGTCTGCCAGGCCGAGGTGCCCCAGGTGGCCCAGTGGCTCGACGACGGGCTGCTGCCCACCGGGGTGACGGCAACGTTGGTGTCCACCGCTACCCAGGAGGGCCCCGGCGCCGACCCGCCATCGCTGTGGGTCCCTTCGACCGGCTGGGATCAGCCGGTGCTCGTCGACAGTGACAAGAAGGAAGCCGCCACCGCCTACGGGCTCAACGGCTTTCCCTTCTTCGTGTTCGTCGACGGTGACGGGAATGTGGTCCACCGTGCATCCGGTGCGCTGCCTCGCGAGCAGGTCGAGCAGTACCTGTCCGACATCGCTCCGCCGGCGACGTAGCCCGATCGGGCGGAGGTCCTCAGCGGTCCCGGGTGGCGGCAATACGGTTGAGGTGGTGGGCGATCGTCGCCGGGTCCTGGGCGCCAGGGATGGCCAGGCGTCCATCGAGCACGAACGTCGGGACGGCGGTCACGTTGGCAGACACCGCGCCGGCGATCTCTGAGCGCACCTCCGATACGCCGGCCCCCGATGCCAAAACCTCGGTCGCCTCGTCGGCGTCCAGGCCCACCGCTGCTGCCCTGGCAACCAGCACCCGGTGGTCGGAGACGTCCAACCCCTCTACGAAGTAGGCGGCGAGCAGCGACTCCTTCAGCGCACTTTGGCATCCGTCGAGCAGGCCATTCGGCAACACCCCGTCGGCCGGTTCGCCGCCGACGGCCCGATCCTCCTGATCTGCCCACCACAACAGCCGGTGGGAATCGAAGGTGTTGGATCGAACGGCCCGGTCAAGGCGAAACCCCAGCCCCTCTGCGGCGGCGGCCTCGGTCACCTGGGCGATGATCTGGGCGGCTCGGGCCTCGCCGCCGAACTTCTTGGCGTAGGCCTCGGTGACCGACCCACCCGGCACCGGCGCGCCTGGGTCGAGTTGGAACGGAAGCCACCGCACGCTCACCGGTGGCGCCTCGGGGAGCGCCAGTGCCGCCTCGAAGCGTCGCTTGCCGATGTAGCACCACGGGCACACCACGTCCGAGTAGATCCGAACCCGCAATGGTGCCGGTTCGTCGGGAGGGGCGGTCCGGGACGCGTCCGGCCCCACAGCTGGGTCGGGTGAGTGGGATTCCATAGAATTTTCCCTGGGATCGTAGGGTGGAACGAGTTGCCGTCCCACCCTACGGTTGCGGGCTGGCTTCGCATCCCGGGGGGATCGATATGTTGCGCAGACGCCGATTGGCGACCATCGTGGCCGTACCCCTGCTGTTGGGTTCGGGGCTGTCCGCGTGCAGCGGTGCGGAGGCGGCCAGTGACACCACCGAGGTGGCAGGCGCCCAGCGGGCTACGGAGCCGTTTGCCGAGTTCGTGCGAACGGCGCCGGGCCTGGATGCGCCCACGGCGGATGAGCTGGGCCCCAAGAAGGATGCGGCGACCGGCCTGACCATCGCCGGCGGCGTCGAGACCTTGACCGTCACCGGCGCCGACAAGTCCGAGGAGCTTGTCCTCGAGAACGAGGAGGGCCACGTCCTCTTGACCCTGCTCGCCGACGGTGAGGGACAGGCCCACTTCGCCTACATCCCCGACAAGCCGCTGACCCAGCAGACCGGTGGGGATGGCGAACTCCCCACGGTGGACGGCGCCACGCTGGCCCCGGGCACCTACCGGCTGCGGGCGCGTGGCGTCACCAGCGACGAGGTGCGGGTGCTCGGGGTCGACGACGTAGCCGGCGATGCCTTCTACAACTCCCAGGAGATCGACGACGGCTTCGGTTACGTCACGATGCGCGACGGGGTGAAGCTGTCGATCGACGTCACCCTGCCGGGCCCGGTCGAGGACGGGCCCTATCCAACGCTGGTCGAATACAGCGGCTACAGCCCGTCGAAGCCGGACGATCCCCAGCCCGGCTCGATGATCGCCGGTTTCCTCGGGTTTGCCACCGTCGGGGTCAACATGCGCGGCACCGGCTGCTCGGGCGGGGTCTTCGACGTGTTCAACCCGGCCCAGCACGCCGACGGCTATGACGCGATCGAGGCGATCGCAGCCCAGCCGTGGGTGAAGGACAACAAGGTCGGCATGGTGGGGCTCTCCTATGCGGGCATCGCACAGCTGTATGTGGCCTCCACCCAGCCACCCAGCCTGTCGGCGATCGCGCCGCTGTCGGTGATCGATGACCCGTGGCGCGAGCAGTGGCCCGGTGGGCTCTACAACGACGGGTTCACCAGGCAGTGGCTCGAGGAGCGCACCAACCAGGCCGAGGCTGGAGGCCAGAGCTGGGACGGCGAGCTGATCGCCGAGGGCGACCAGGTCTGCGAGGCCAACCAGTCGATCCGAAGCCAGAACCTGGACTTTGGCAAGTTCGGGCGAGCACTCGAGAACTTCTCCGACTCGGCGGCTGCCCGGTTCCTACAGCTGTTGGTGCCCCGCATCGAGGTGCCCACCTACCTGACCGGGGCCTATCAGGACGAGCAGACCGGCGGTCGCTTCCCCTACCTGTTCAACAAGTTCGACGACGACGTCTTCACCAGGTTCAAGATCTTCAACGGACATCACCCCGACGGCTACAGCCCGATGGTGGTCACGGACTGGTACGAGTTTTTGTCGTTCTACGTCGCCGGGGAGATTCCCGATATCCCGGACGGATTGCGTCAGGCGTCGGCGGCGGTGTTCGAAGAGAACTTCGGCATCGACCAGGGCTTTGGCGAGAATCGCTTTGCGGAGTACCTGCCCGACGACTTCGACGGCGCCAAGGCGGCGTATGACGAGGAGGCGGCCGTGCAGGTGCTGGTCGAGTCCGGTGCCGACACCGACCCGGCGGGCGCTGCCGGGGAGCGGGTGCGCTGGGACTTCGATCAGTTCCCGCCGGCCGAAGCGACCAAGACCGAGTGGTTCTTCGACGCCGAAGGCACCCTGGCTGACGAGGCACCCGCCGACGAAGCCGCCGACAGCTTTGTCTTTGAGCCCAAGGCCGGAGAGATCGTCACCACCGACGCCAACTCGACCGACTTCCAGTATTCTCAGAAGGATCTGGAGATCGACTACCAGCAGCCTGACGAGGGCAACCTGGTTGCCTATGCCACGCCGGAGCTGACCGAGGACCTGATCATCGCTGGGCCGGGGTACCTCGACCTGTGGGTAAAGCCCGGCTCTGACAACGGCGCCGTGCAGGTCGACCTGACCGAGGTGCGGCCCGACGGATCCGAGACCTACGTGCAGTCGGGCTGGCACGAGCTGCAGCATGCTGAGGAGTACCAACAGCTCAGCGACGAGTATCAGGTGGAATACACCTTCACCGAGGAGGGTCGCGAGGTGCTCGAGCCCGCCGAGTGGGTGCACCGCCGGGTGCCGATGCAGGCGGCAACCCACATCTTCCGCAAGGGGTCGCAGCTGCGGGTGAGCGTGCAGAGCCCCGGCCGCAGCCGCCCGCTGTGGTCGTTCGAAAGCCCGGACGTGCCCGCCGGCACCGACGTGGTCATCGGGCGCGGAGGCAAGCATGCGACCGGCCTGGTGATGCCTACGATCGATGGGGTGGAGATCCCCGACGGGCTGCCCGCCTGCAACACACTGCGCGGCCAGCCGTGCCGTGACTTCGTCGAGGTGACCAACACCCCGGCCGGCGACGACTGACCCGCCGCTTCGACCCCACCCCCCCTCCTCCCCAGACCGAACTGGGGAGTGCACACTGCTGTCTGGGCGCGCTCTGGGCTCCCGAGTACCAAGCCCTCTCCGAACTGGGGAGTGCACACTGCTGTCTGGGCGCGCTCTGGGCTCCCGAGTTGCCGCAGGGTTGAGCCGCCGCAGGTTTGGGCTCAGGCCAGCGGGCCAGCCAACACGGCCCGGGCTGCGTTCCATCCGCACATGCCGTGTACGCCCCCACCGGGCGGGGTCGATGCAGAACACAGCCAGATGCGCGGGTTGCCGGTGGCGTAGGGATGAAGCGTCAGTCGGGGGCGGGCGATCAGTCCCAGCCCGGCCATCGAGCCCCCGGTGATGTCACCACCGGGGTAGTTGGGGTTGTGAGCGGCGATCTCGGCCGGGGGTCGAACGGATCGGGCCAGGATCAGGTCGCGAAACCCGGGTGCGAAGCGCTCGATCTGGGCCTCGATGGCGTCGGTGCGATCCTCGGTCGACCCGTATGGTACGTGGCAGTACCCCCAGAGCGTCGCCTTGCCTTCCGGCGCTCTGGTCGGATCGGCGTTCGATGGCTGGGCCACCAACACGAAGGGGCGCTCGGGGTTCTTACCCTTCACCGACATCGCCTCGGCGGCGGCCACATCTGCAGCGTTTCCCCCGACGTGCACGGTCGATGCCCGCCGGGCGTCCGGGTTGGTCCATGGCACCGGCCCGTCGAGCGCCCAGTCCACCTTGAATGCGCCCGGCCCCCGACGGCGACCGGCGAACGCCCGCCGTACCCTGCGGGGCAACGAGCCCCCGGCGATAGCGGCGAGCGCGGCGGCATCGGTATCGAACACCGCAACCCCATGATCGGGCAGGTCGCCCAAGGTGCGCACCGGTGAGTTGCAGCGGACCTCGCCCCCCAAGTGGCGCAGGTAGCTGACGAGCGCAGCCGAGATGGACGCTGAGCCGCCCTCAGCGATCGGCCAGCCGCTCTGGTGGGCCGGCGCCATCAGCGCTAAGGCCAGCGCGGTGGTCAACGGCCGGTTGAGCGGCAGGAATGAGTGTGCGGCGTTGCCGGCCAGCAACGCACCCGCCTCCTCGGTGGAAAAGTAGCGGTCAGCGACGATCGTGGCCGGTGTGATGCCGGCCAGGCCGAACCGGGCGAGCACGACAGGATGGCGAGGCACCCGCAGCACCGGGCTCAGAAAGGCGTCGGCCAGCTTGGGCCAGTTGCCGCTCAACGGCCCCATCAGGGAGCGGTAGGCGTCGGCGTCGGCCCCCAGGCCCTCGGCCGTCTCGCCGAGCGAATGGCGCAGCAGCGCCGCCCGTCCGCCGTCGAGGACGTGGGCCAGCGGGATCTCGTGATGCAACCAGCGCAGCCCGTGTCGCTCCAGCGGCCAGCGGGAGAACGCCGGCGAACCGCCGCCCAGTGGGTGCACCGCCGAGCAGACGTCGTGGTGAAACCCGGGCAGGGTCAGTTCTTCGGTGCGCGTGCCGCCGCCGACGGTGGCGTTGCCCTCGAGGACCAGCACGCTGCGACCGGCCTCGGCCAGCGTCACCGCTGCAGCCAGCCCGTTAGGGCCCGAGCCCACCACCACTGCGTCCCAAGATGTACCCACGTCTCCAGTGTGCCCGGCCATCGCCGCCGATACACGCACAGCGACATTCCTGATACAACGTCAGCGTCGCAGGCGCGTCTCGACCCGCCTGCCCAGCCCCCTACCGAGGAGATCCTCCGTGTCCGAGACCACCCCCACCGATCGGCCCCTGGACGAGCAGGTTCGGTTTGAGATCGTCGACGAGGTGGCCTGGATCACGATCGACCGGCCCGAGAAGGGCAACGCCCTCTCGCCACCGTGTCGCAACCGCATCCGCGACCTGATCAACGGCCTCAACGGCGCCCACACCGCCCGCGCCATCGTGCTGACCGCCAGCGGCGAGAAGCTGTTTTGTCCCGGCGCCGACTTGAGCCATCGGGTCCCGTCGGAGCGCCCCGAGGGCGTGCCTGAGCGGGTGGTCGGCGATGCCCGGCGGATGATGCTCGAGGGCCAGTACACCCTGTTCCCCGCCATCTTGGACTCCGAGTTGCCGATCATCGCCGCGGTCAACGGAACCGCCGCCGGCATGGGCGCCCACCTGGCGTTCGCATGCGACCTGGTGATCGCCGCCGAGGGCACCAAGTTCATCGAGGTGTTCAGCCGTCGCGGTCTGGTGGTCGACGCACTCGGCGCCTACCTGTTGCCCCGCACGATCGGATTGCACAAGGCCAAGGAGCTGGTGCTCTTCGGCGATGACCTGCCGGTGGCCGAGGCCGAGCGCTTGGGTCTGGTCAACAAGGTCGTGCCCCGGGACCAGCTGGCTGCGACCGCAAGCGAGTGGGCCGGTCGCCTGGCTTCGGGGCCGACCAAGGCCCTAGGTCTTTCCAAGTGGCTGTTGAACCAGAGCTTCGACGTGGACCGCAACACGATGATGAGCAACGAATCCCTCGCCGTGGAGCTCAACACCCATTCCGAAGACTTCGCCGAGGGCATGGCCTCGTTCCGCGAGCGTCGCGACCCGGTGTGGAGCGGCTACTGAACGATTGTTCATCCATCTTGGCTCGACCGCAGGAACACGGATAGAGCCAAAATACCAACGTGTTCTAATCTGTCGGCGTGGACTTTGAGGATTCTCCAGCCGAGGCGGCGGCACGAACCGAGGTGCGGGCGTTTCTCGACCAGCACGCCGAACTGAAGCGGGGCGATGACCGCGACTGGTCGCGCTGGGGGGCAACCACCGACGACGCCCGCGCCACCGAGTACCGCCGCCGCTGCCGAGACTGGCAGGCCACGTTGTACGACAACGGTTGGGCCGGGATCACCTGGCCCGAGGAGTGGGGCGGCCGGGGCGGTACCCGCACCGAACAGATCATCTTCGGCCAGGAGGCGGCCCGCTATGACGTGACGTCGGGCTTCATCGGCGCCGCTCAGTCGCTGGTGGGCCCAACGCTCATCAAGTGGGGCACCGACGAACAGAAGGAGCGGTACGTTCGGCCGCTGCTGCGTGGTGACGAGGTGTGGTGCCAGCTGTTCAGCGAGCCCGGCGCCGGATCCGACCTGTCCAACCTGGCCGCCCGGGCAGTTCCGGCATACGACCCGGCGGACGGTTGGGTCGTCGACGGTCAGAAGGTGTGGACCTCGAGCGCCCAGCACGCCGACTTCGGCATCCTGTTGGCCCGCACCGATCCCGATGCCCCCAAGCACCGGGGCATCAGCTTCTTCATCGTCGACATGGCCACGCCCGGTATCGACATCCGACCCCTGATTCAGGCCCAGGGCGTTGCCCACTTCAACGAGGTGTTTCTCGACGCCGTTCGTGTGCCGGCCAAGGGGCTCGTCGGGGAGGTGGGCAACGGCTGGAAGGTGGCGCGCACCACCCTGGGCAACGAGTCGCAGATGATCTCGGGCGGCGGACAGGCCAACACCTTCCCCAACGTGCTGGCCACCGCCCGACGCCTGGGCCGCACCGACGACCCGGTCGTGCGCCAGGAGTTGGCGCGCGTCTGGGGCAACGAGGCGATCCTGAAGTACCTGCAGCTCCGTCTGCAGAGCGCGATCACGCACGAACGTTGGGGCGACATGCTGCACGGCTCGCTGCTGAAGAACGCCTTCACCCGGGCGTTGGCACATCGCACCACCCTGGCCGTCGACCTCGAGGGGGCCGAAGGCATGTTGTGGGACGACGCGGAGGGCAACGGGTTCTGGCAGTACCAGTGCCTCAACCAGTTTGCTGCCCGCATCGGCGGCGGCACCGAGGAGGTTCACCGCAACAACCTGTCCGAGCAGGCGCTCGGGTTGCCACGGGAACAACGTAGCGACCTGGACGTGCCCTGGTCGCAAACAACGAGGTCCTGACTGCCGAGGTGCGGTGTTGACACCGGCCCGCACGGCGCAGCGTAAACACAGAGAGGGGTTGAACATGGGAATGTTGGACGGTAAGCGGGCGGTGGTGACCGGCGTGGGGCCGGGGCTGGGCACCGAGATGGCGTTGGGCCTGGCGCGGGAGGGCGCCGACGTGGCGCTGGTGGCCCGCTCCGAGCGGGTGACCCCCGAAGTGGCGGCCGAGATCGAGGCGATGGGGCGCCGGGCACCGACCGTGTCGGCCAACATCATCGACACCGACGACGTCGCCCGCATGGTAGACGAGGTGGGCGAGGCGTTCGAAGGGCGGGTGGATGTGCTGGTCAACTCGGCGTTCCGTAGCGGCGACTTCACCTCGTTCGCCGACGCCGATCTGGACCGCTGGCGCAAGATCACCGAGGTGAACCTGTGGGGCGGGCTCAGCGTCACCCAGGCAATGTTGCCGCTGCTCGACCGGGCGGTTGACGAATCCGACGATGCCCGGGTCATCATGGTCAACACGATGTCGATCCAGCGCATCCAGGCTGGTTCTGGGGCCTATGCGGCATCCAAGGGTGGGCTGGCCGGGGCGACCCAGGTGATATCCCGCGAGCTTGGGCCTCGCGGCATCCGGGTGAACTCGGTGCATCCGGGCTATATCTACGGTGACTCGGTGCGGATCTACTTCGAGATGCAGGCCGAGGCTCGAGGCGAAGGGGTCACCCCAGAGGACGTCTACGCCGAGATGGCCTCCGAGACCGCTCTCGGCTACCTCCCGACGCCTGCTGAGATCGCCGGGACGGTCGTCTTCCTCGCGTCGCCGCTGGCCAAGCCGATCACGGGCGCCGCCATCCCGGTCAACTGCGGCCATTGGATACCCGGGCTCACCTGATCTGGCTTCGAAGTGGGTGTGAGGTTTGCCCTGGCGGGCCGCGGCAGGCGCGTGAGGGACAAACCGCCCGGGAAATCGGACCTGACTGCTCGCAGGCCCTAATCTGACGGGTCGTCAGGTCGGTCGATCGAGAGGGTTTCACCATGTCGGGTATCTGTGAGGGACGAGTGGTGATCATCACCGGTGCGGGCCGAGGGCTGGGCCGGGCCCATGCTCTGGAGTTCGCTCGGCAAGGCGCGGCGGTGGTCGTCAACGACGTCGGGGTGGCCCAGGACGGGTCCGATCCCAGCGCCACTCCCGCCCAAGAGGTGGTCGACGAGATCGTCGCTGCCGGTGGGCGAGCTGTGACGAGCACCGATGATGTCGCCGACTGGGACGGCGCCGAGGCGTTGATCGCCACCGCCGTCGACACCTTCGGTGGCCTCGACACACTGGTGAACAACGCAGGCATCGTTCGCGATCGGATGTTCGTGTCCGCCCAGCCCGACGAGTGGGACGCGGTCATGCACGTGC
>JACDJA010002058.1_pt1 | contig 15144 bp, 10 predicted proteins | sample 7449241 | NCBI WGS metagenome assembly JACDJA01 (sample SAMN14253289, study PRJNA609438) | sludge metagenome | isolation source: initial anaerobic sludge | collected 2018-12-20 | reverse complement strand
CCACTCATTGTACATTTTGTGCAATCATCTGAATCGCACCAAACAACTCCAGACCAATGCTTTTTTTTAGGACAACTTCCCGAAACATTGCATGAACAGCTAATGTCTTCACTTACAATCGAAACATTATCTCCACCAAGTTTTAATTCAATGGGAAGTATATATCCATGAGCATTTATAAAAACTATTTTTCTATCTGATTCTGGCATTTTACTTTGAGACAAACGTATTTCATTCAGAATATTTTCAAATTCTAAGTAATCTAAAAAACTGCCTGGAAGAAAATATTGATTTTCAATCTGAGAAAAATCTGAAATAAACAGACTACTTTCAGAATGCATTATAATAATATCTACCAAATCTTGATAAACACCTATTATACTAACACTGGATTTCGTGCATTTGCTACAGCCGTCTTTCATAAGACAACCAACATCATTTCCTTGCTTTATGGGATCACATCCGCTGCCTTCAGTACATTCGCATGTCACACTACCCGAGCCCCCTGGTGCTGATCTGTGATAATTACCTTTTTCATCTAGACCAACGAGATAATATTTTTCCGGGAGACTAAAATAAAGTACTGATTCAACTATTTCAAAGTAAGTTCCTTCTGGAAATGGTAGGTTAAATGAGATAAATGATTGATTAGAGTTTCTAGATTGAACAATAGCATCGTCAATAGTAGCATCTAATTTAGCCTCCTTTTGGCTACAACTGCAAAAAACACTCAGCATTATGATTAACAATAAGATACTTTTTTTCATAATTCATAGTTTTAATTTTGATTTAGTCGCATCTAAATACATGCTACTTTCATCCTTAGATAAACATTCATAAAGAGTTCTTGCACTTTATCTCTTATAGCTTAGCAAATTGCTTACTCGTCATTTAGCGCATTTCAGGATTTTTTGACCTTTTCTTCAGAAAACTTCACCTGAGTGAAATTTCTTCTGATTATTAAACCTGTTAAAGAACGTTTTGCATTGATCTACAGTTTAATTGATCTCACCTACTTTACTCAATCCCTGACATAAATATACTATATCGGAGCACTTTTGTCAAGCGAAAAGGCAACAGACTTATTAACAACAGATTAACAAAAGTTATCAACAATGGTTAATAACTCCTGAAAGCCTTTAAAATGCTGATCTTCATATCTTTTGTAACAAAGCCTATTTACGTCTTTCCTTGAAGAAGTTCTGCAATAACACAAGACTTTCCTGCTGACGAATTTCACGCTTTACGGTCGTCTTTGGGTGCAGCACATTAGTCTTGGTGCGAAAGCCACCTTTAGGATCATCGGCAGCCCATACCAGTCCGCCAATGTGCGCCAGTTGCAATGCGCCTGCACACATCGGGCAAGGTTCCAGCGTTACGTATAAAGTGCAATTGTCCAGGTATTTACTTCCATAATGATTCGCTGCTGCGGTAATGGCCAGCATTTCGGCGTGGGCAGTAACATCATTCAGTTGCTCCGTTTGGTTGTGCGCCCGTGCGATGATCCTGTTTTCGCTTACCACAACAGCACCTACCGGTACCTCGCCGGCCTCCGCTGCCTTTTGCGCCTCCTTCAAGGCTTCGCCCATAAAATGCTCATCCGAAAATACGTATAACATATCCTTTGTTTTTAAAATTATTGCGCGGCCTTTTTCTGTATCCTAATGCCGATCAGCAGCACCAAAGCGGCCACCACAAAGGCGGGAATAAAAGAGGATTTGGGTTCAAACTGTTCTGGCGAAATAACGCCCCAGACAAAAAATCCCACGTTTACTACAAAAGCTAAACCCACGCTCCACAATGCCGAAAGCTGAAATCGGCTTACCTCTTTCCGGTTGAGCGCCAGCAGTGTAACCGGTACAAAAATCACGATGGTGCCTATGCCAACTACCATCAAATCAACTATATCGGGCAGCCAAAGCGCGATTAGCAATGCCACAAAACCAAGTATGAGTGTCATCACCCGTATTTTCAGCTGGTTTTTTGCCGGATCATTGTACTGATTTTTGCCACCAAAGTCGCGCACCGCCGAAATGGCAATGATATTCAAAAAGCTATCGCCCGACGACATCAGCGCGGCCAGCAATCCCGTTACGGCAAAAGCCAGAAAAAAAGGCGTCCCGTGCCGCTCTAGAAAGTGATAAGTAGCATCGTTGGGGTTTAACTCGCCTCCGGCTATCAGGCGTACACTCATGCCCACCAACGGAAAAATAATGTAGAACGGCAACATCCCAATGCCTGACCAAAAGCTTGCCTGCTTTGCCGTTCGGGCATCTGCGGCGGCCAGCATTCGCTGCCAAATATCCATACGCACCAGCACCGATGGCGAGAGAAACAACAGCAGGCCAATCAAAAAGATCCAGCCGTAATAGCTGCCGTTGAGCATTTCGGCAGGAAGCTCATTCAATCGGCTTAACTGTTCGGTATCAGACCAAATTCCGGGCAAAAAGATGAAGAATATTAGCAGCAAGATTACCACAAACTGAATCATATCGGTATAAATCACGCCTGAAAGCCCTGAAATGGCTGTGTAAGCAATTACTACCACTGCAGAAATAATCGCAGCAGACTGATAACCCAAACCAAAGCCAAACTTAAGCAGGCTGGCCATTCCTACAAATTGCGCTGCCAGCAAAAAGAAGAAAATAAAGCTGTTAACGCCACTCACTATGACCGGAAAAAGTCGGCCAAAATTCCGGTTTCCGCTGCCAGCATTTTTGCTAAGATACTTTCCGATAAGGTATTGCGGAAAGGAATAAATCCGGTCGCGTGCTCCTTCATCCCTGATTTTTCCGGCATAGCGAAGCATCAGCATAAAACCTGCTACGTAAGCAATACCTATGCCGACAGCGGCAAATCCGGAAATATATCCCATCGCGATAAGGCCAATGGAAGTGCCGCCTCCTACGAAGGTGGCCAGCGTAGTAAAAACCAGCGGAATCAGGCGGGTTTGGCGGTTGTTGACCAAGTAAGTTTCCGGATTATTGCTGCGCAAATGGCGCATAGCCAACGCAATAACAACAACAAGGTAAACCGTCATCCAGAATAACAACCAGTTCATCAGCGCATCTATTTTTTGATAAAGCTTTCCTGGTAAAGTTTGTCGGCTTGCTTTAATTGCAGCCTGTAAACACCCGGAACGAGCTGGTTAATTATCAATCGGTAAGGATTATTTTTCGACAGGCTGAGTTCTTTTTGAACGACTGTTTTTCCTGCGGCATCAAACACAAAAAGTTCGGCTTTTCCTGAAATTTCGTTTGCGCTTATATTGAGGTAATCGCTGGCCGGATTAGGATAGATCAGTAGTGCATTTTGTTTGGCTTCAGGCTTGTTTTCCAGGGAGGTATAAATATCTTTTTCCCAAGTTGCAGCGAATAGACCTCTGCCGTGCGAAGCAGCAATTACTGTATTATCACTCAGGCGCATACGCAACATATCGGTGCGCACATTGCCCATTCCTTCGGTTGCCGGATACCAGTCGGGATATTCTTCGTGCAGCATATTTGTTGTCCACACGCCCGTTTCGGTAGCAATCATGGCCTGGCCGGAGTTTTCGGGATGCAGCAAAGCCCAGCGTACCGGCATATCTGGCAAATTGCCTTGTTTTTCAAACCATTCGGTGCCCCCGTCGTATGTCATCCAGATGCTTGATACGCCATAATTTGAAAAACTCACCAGCAGTGTATCTTCGGAGCCACCAACAGCAACGGCTGAAACGCTTGCAAGTGGAAAGTTGGGGCTGCCAATTTCGGTTGTTTGCGGATTAGCATGTGCATTTTCTACTCTATACAAACGACCCGCAGCTGTGCCCACAAATAGTGTGCTACTGAGCGATGCGGAATGTTTAGACCACGCAATATGTGAGAAAGGTACTGTGTTGAAGGTGCCTAAATCGATAAAACTGCCAGAAACGGACTGACCTACACCAGAAACCCGGAAAAGTTGGCCGGCATGATTGCCTAAAAAGTCAACCGCATTGGCATACAGAATATTGCTACGATAGTCATAATCAGCGGGCGACACAAAAGTACCGCACTGCCCGTCAATATAATCTTGCTGATTATTATTTCTATAAACATAGTAGCGATTGTAATAGACTGAGGTGATAATGATGTTGGATTCGTTTTGGTCCCAAAAGCAAGCTGCGCCATCGCCACCGCTCAGCATATCATTGATATCGAGGGTGCCGCCTGTATATTTTAGTGTGCCATTATCTTGTAGTCCACCAACATATTGCTCACTACCGGCATTGGGATTGATAGCTCCGCTATAAAACTGCAGGGTGTTGAAGTTTTGATTTCTTTCGGTAAAAGTAGGAATGCTAAGTTGTGTATTTCTTGAAAGAAAAACACCACCATCGCTACCAAAGATAGCCGTAGCAGGATCGCCGGGTCTAAATTCAATGGCATGTTGATCGGCGTGAACATACTCATCGCCGCCGCCATAATACATCAAAGCCCAGTCAGATATTTTCGACCAATATTGTCCGCCATTAGTGCTTTTCCACAGGTCGAGGCCGCCGGTAAATACATGATTAGGATTTGTTGGATGCACTTTTAAGATAAAAGCATGCCAGGCCAAAGTACTCCAATCATTGCTGGGTCTGTTGAGTGCTGTCCAGCTCTCACCGCCGTCTGTAGATTTCACCATATAGCGCCCTTCATAATGGTAGAAACCATTTTGATCATTAAGATAGCCTGCTGCAAATTGCGCATACACCACATTTGGATCGCTGGGGGCGCAGGCTACGATTGTCCGTGCCGGGACATTGTAATAATTCTCGGCGGTGATGGAGCTGTTGTAATCAGTGAAAGCTGACCAGCTTCCTACGGTTCCCTCATCAGACCAAAGCACAGTAGCTCCGCCTTTTTTCTGTAGGTTTTCGGATGTTCCCACGAAGATACGGCCATTAGCAGCCACCTCAATCATGGCAGGTGCATAAAAATCTCCCGGACTGTCCGGAATTTCAGGCAACACCTGTTCCCAGCTTATGCCTCCATCTGCCGAGCGATACAAACCATCGGAAGGCAAACTTTGGTGGTCTTCGCCCTGGTAGTATCCGGAAGCCACAGCAGCATACAAAACGCCAGTGCCGTTTTCATCGCGCACGACAACATCATTCACATAAGCAAAATCGGCCGTAGAAGGCAGAAGCTCCCAGTTGTCGCCACCATCATCCGACTTAAAAACACCCATTCCCAGGCCTGTTGATTCGCGGTAGATCATCCTGGCGGTCTGTGATTCGCCGGTTCCTGCGTACATCGTTATCGGGTCAGTAGGATCGTAAGTGAGGCTGCTGATGGCCATATTGGGATAAAAATCGCCGATAGGTTCCCAGTCTTCATTTAAGTCGAGGATATCATAATTTACCCACAATCCTCCGGTTACACCGCCGGCAAAAACTTTTTTGTTTTGGCTATCGTTCGGGTCAAACATCAGTGCGCGGGTACGGCCACCCATATCAGCACGTGTTCCCTGCCAGGTGATTCCCGCATTGCGCGTTGCATGCTGTTCCAGCTCAAGTGCCCGTTCATAAGCGACATACTGACGTTTTACAGGAACATAGCCCAAAGCCGGATCAACTGTTTGAAAATAATTCTGCAAAGCTGCTACATCAGGGCGGTCTAACTTGTTGATGGTGTCGAGCTCACGCGAATCGGTGGGTAATTGCTTCAACACCTCATGCAATTGCTGCTCATAAGCTATGCGAACCGTATCAGCCAAAGGCTTTTCGGACTTATTAAACCACAAAAACGCAGCGGTTAACAGGAGCAAACTCAAGGAAATCAAGGAAATCTTTTTCATAGGTCTAAAAATAATTTGGTTTAAGCATTTTAGCATTATATAGCCGCAAAGCCTTGCTTCAATGAATCTCTATTGCTAAATCCTTCATCAGCTTTAGTCGGAAACAAAAGTACATGAATTTTTTATGAGGGCTTTAACCTGGAAATTTCGTTATAAAAAGGATTACTCAATTCGATTTGCTATGTACGAAACAACATGTTAACGATGGGTGTATGACTGGTTGGAGAGTTTTGCACTACTCCATTCCTCCATCAGCCCATTTTATTATCTTTCCTTCCTCAAATTGAATATGCCAACTTCTTAAGACTTTAGCTAGTGCCTACATTTTTTGTAATTTCGCGCCCTAAAATTCATTGAATCAATCACTATGTTCAGAACACACACTTGTGGCGAATTGCGCCTTTCGGATATCAACAAAGAAGTAATATTAAGTGGCTGGGTACAGCGTGTGCGCGATAAGGGCAGCTTGCTTTGGATCGACCTGCGCGACCGTTATGGCATCACACAAATATTTCTGGAAGAGGGTGTTAGCTCTCCCGAACTGCTAGTCCAGGCACGCCAGTTGGGGCGCGAATATGTAATTCGTGTAAAAGGCACAGTGGTTGAACGTGAGTCGAAAAATCCCAATCTGCCCACGGGCGATATTGAGCTGAGACCAGCCAGCCTGGAAGTACTTAATGGCAGCAAAACACCTCCTTTTACCATAGAGGATAAATCGGACGGCGGTGATGAGTTGCGCATGAAATACCGTTACTTAGATTTGCGGCGCAACCCGCTAAAAGAAAACCTGATGCTGCGCCACAAGCTAGCACTCGAAACCCGTTCGTATTTAGATAGTCAAGGCTTTTTGGAAATTGAAACACCTTATCTGATTAAATCTACACCCGAAGGCGCGCGCGATTTTGTAGTGCCCTCGCGCATGAATCCCAATGAATTTTATGCGCTACCGCAATCGCCTCAAACTTTTAAACAAATTTTGATGGTGGCCGGCTACGATCGTTATTTTCAAGTGGTGCGCTGCTTCCGCGATGAAGATTTACGCGCCGACCGGCAGCCGGAGTTCACTCAAATTGACTGCGAGATGGCTTTTGTAACCCAAGAAGAGGTGCTTAACACTTTTGAAGGCATGGCACGACACCTTTTTAGCCAGGTGAAAGGCATTGATATCGGCGATTTTGAACGAATGGACTATGCCAGCGCGATGAAACTTTATGGCTCCGACAAGCCCGATCTGCGTTTCGGGATGGCTTTTGAAGAGCTGAATGACTTGACTCAAAATCGCGGCTTTAAGGTGTTTGATGACGCAGAACTGGTTGTTGGCATAAAAGCCGAAGGCTGTGCGGAATATACCCGCAAGCAACTGGATGCACTTACTGATTTCGTGAAACGGCCACAAGTTGGTGCCAAAGGATTAGTTTATGTGAAAATGAATGCCGATGGCAGCATCAAATCATCGGTAGATAAGTTTTACAGCACTGAAATCTTGCAAAGCTGGGCCGATCGTTTTGAGGCCAAAGCCGGCGATTTACTGCTGATTCTTTCCGGCGATGCCAATACTACGCGCAAGCAGCTTAATGAGCTGCGCTTGGAAATGGGTAATCAGCTCGGATTGCGCAAAGCCAATGTTTTTAAACCTTTGTGGGTAACCGATTTTCCGTTGCTGGAATGGGACGAGGATTCAAAGCGCTATTATGCTATGCACCACCCTTTTACCTCGCCAAAACCAGAAGATATTGCACTGCTGGAAACCGATCCTGGAAAAGCGCGCGCCAACGCTTACGATATGGTTATTAATGGTGTAGAAATTGGTGGCGGTTCTGTCCGTATTCACGATCGCGATTTACAGCGTAAGATGTTTAGCATACTCGGATTTACTGATGAAGAAGCCCAAAACCAATTCGGATTTTTGATGAATGCCTTTGAATATGGCGCTCCGCCTCACGGAGGTATTGCACTCGGATTTGACAGGCTTACGGCCATGTTTGCCGGCCTCGACAGCATCCGTGATGTGATTGCTTTCCCGAAAAATAATAGCGGACGCGATTTGATGATTGATTCGCCTTCGCCAATTGCTGAGGCACAACTAGAAGAGCTGTACCTGAAATTGAAGCCCGCAAAAGCTGACAAAAGCTAAGATTTTAAAAGTTTAGTTCGCGTTTCAGGTCTTTGATGCGGCTTTTGCTGAGGCTAACCTGGTTGCCGTTTGACAGGATAATCATATAGCTTTCGCGTCCGTATTGTTCCATCTTTTTGATGTGTTTGATTTGAACGATATGCGAACGGTGAATGCGAATAAACTTGTCAGCAGGCAGGTGTTCTTCTAAAAACCCCATCGTTTCTTTTTTCATAAAACGCCCTTCCGCGGTGTGAATCATCACATAATCGTCTTGGGCTTCAAGTTGAATGATTTCCTCGATGGGAATTACATGAATTTGCGTGCCGTTTTTTACCACGATACGTTCGATGATGTCCTGCTGTTCGTGTAAGTTTTCTACCAGTTTTTTAAGTGGCGACTGTTCGGGTTGTTTATGGCTAAAACGGTCCATTACCTTGTCGATAGCTTGATGCAGCCTGTCTTTGGAAAAAGGTTTCATCAGGTAATCTACCGCATTCATTTCAAAAGCTTTGATGGCATATTGGTCGTAGGCCGTAGTAAAAATAATTTCCGGCGCATTTTCGTCAAGCAGCTCAAGCAGTTCAAATCCAGTGAGTTTTGGCATTTGAATATCAAGAATAAGCAGATCGGGTTTGTTGTCGTTTATAGCTTTAAGCCCACTAAATCCGTCGGCACATTCTCCTATCACTTCTATGGCCGGATGATCGGCCAAAAAGCGTTGCAACAACATGCGTGCGGGAGCTTCATCTTCGATAATTAGGGTGCGAATGGCTGCTTTCATAGGCGGTTTTTTTTGAGTAGCAAACTTAATTATTTTTGACTTTTTGTAATGGAATGCGCAAAATCACTTCAAAATCAATTTTACCACGTCTGATTTCCAGTAAGTCCGTTCGTTGGTAAATAAGTTGCATCCTTTTGCGGATATTTTTCAGGCCTATGCCTTCGCCTTTTGGCTTGGCCGATTCCGGATCAAAATCGTTGAGGATGTGCAGCTCCAGAAAGTCGCTGTTAGGTTCGCAGCGCAGTTCCACAAGCACTTCTTCGGTACTTTGATATACGCCGTGCTTGATGGCATTCTCAAAAAGCGGCTGCAAAATCATATTGGGAATAGTGGCTTGCAGGCAGGCATCAGGCACAAATTTTTGGTATTTGAGGCGATGGCCAAAACGTACTTTTTCAATATCAAGATAGCGTTCAACATTTTCGAGCTCTTTTTTGAAAGTCGTTGTTTCATTGCGGTCGTGGCTCAGCGAATAGCGCAAAAAGTCAGATAGCTTAATAACCATTTCCTGTGCTTTTTCGGGGCTGCTCATGGTGAGCGAGCTGATCGAGTTGAGGCTATTAAACAAAAAATGTGGATTGATTTGCGATTTTAGCGCGCTTAGCTCAGCTTCGCGCACCAGGCTGTTGAGTTCGGCTTCTATATGCAGCTTTTGTTGTAAATCCTCATAATACAACATCATATAATAAATTAACACAAAAATGAGGTAGAAGAAAGAACCGATAACGGCGCGCCAAGGCAATGAATACTCCAAAAAGTTAAGGTAGTCCGTGTTTTCTGATTCAAGGGCTTTGAGCAAAAAATAGCCGGCAGCCAACCAAATTGTGATGGTGATTATTGCCGCCAACAGATGGTTAACAATGAGATCGAAAGTGTTTTTTTGATCCCTGAGATTAAACTTCAGCACATTCCAAAGATTGAGGCCAATTAGCGCAAGCAGCCCATTAAAAATCACCGCATCGTTGATGCTTGAGGTGAGGTTTAAACTCTGATAGTAATTCAGGATTACAGTTTGGATGAGCATAAGCACCACCCAAACGGCCATATAACTAATGAGGTATTTCCGATTTTTGGTGAAAGGATTCCACATGGCATAATTCTGTTAATCTGGATAAATGTGTTGGTTGTTACAGTTTCTGCGACGGCAGCCATAGCCAAAAAGTTACAGCTAGTAGCTTTTGAGTTCGAGGCCACCAAACACAACGATGCCTTTCAGAATTAATATTTTTTCGGGATCATAGTCGAGCGAAGCGAGGCGTTTATCGCTGTAACCGCCCAGGATGGATACCACTTCCGATTTCACTTTCCAGTCTTCCGGAACAATAAGATTTGAACCGCCAAAAAGCACAAAAGTGTCAATTACGCAGCCTTCTGGAGCGGGTTTGGCCGACTTCATTTCAATTTCTGATCCGCCAAAAATGGCAGTGATTTTTCCGCCTTTAAAATTGTCGGAGGTTATGCGGGTATTGCCACCACCAAAAATAGCCAGCTCGTCGATATAATCACCAGAATATTCGTTGGGATATTTGCTGCCACTAAAGATATGTTGGTTACCTTTATTTTCGCCTCTGTCGCGACGTGTGAGGATAACCAGGCCAACGCCAATGAGGATGGCAGGCCAAAATATGGTGCTAAAACGCACGCGGTAGTCGAGCAGCTCGGGCAGCCAGAAAATTAGGCCCAGGCCGATGAGGATGAAACCGGTGGTGCGGTTGGTTCGGTTAGAGACAGTGATGATCCCGATGCCGATAAGCAGTGTTTTCCAGGAGATGAGGTAATATCTGAGGTTGAACGAAAGCAGGTCGAGCTGATCCAGCAGCAAAAACCCACCAGCTACTATAAGTAGTATTCCTGCAACTGCGCGTCTGTCGATTCCTTTTGGTGTATTTTCCATGGTGTTAAAATTTGAGTTTCTGTGTTTATGATGCGAAAGTACAATCGATGTCGGGTCTAGGAAAGCGAAAATAGGCGAATGGGTGAAAATTGTCGGTGAAATGGGGATTTGAAAGATTCAAAGATGAGCCTCTTCCGTAAAGTCAAGAATGGAAGAAATACCACGAAGCGATGCATGATTTCAAGGGCTTTTGGGGTCAAGTGGTGGGAATCGCCTCGGCTCAATGCGCCAAGCGATGTGAAATCCCCGGCCCAAAGGCCGGTGATTTTAAAGAAGTGTTGTTGCTGTGATTTTGAGTTGGATTCAAATTTTTACCAACTGGTTTCTGATGGCGTAACGGATAAGTTCGGTGTTGTTTCGGATACCAAGCTTTTTGAAGATATTGGATTTATGTACTTCAACAGTGCGCTTAGAAATATAGCATAATTCTGCAATTTCTGCTGATTGCATTCCTTCTGCAAAATGTTGAATCAATTGGAGCTCGCGGGGTGTAAGGTTGCTTTTTTTGCGTTTTACTTTTTTGTTTTCGGAAAGGCTGATATTGGCTGCAATAATTTCGGCTACATCGCCTTTGAACCAGTTGCCGCCTTTTTTGAGTGCCTTAACGGCTTCGAGCAGTTCTTCGGAGCGGGCTTCTTTGGGCAAATAACCTTTTACGCCAGCCTGCACTGCATCCATAATATGTTCTTTGCTTTGATACATAGACAGCATCAGCACCGGAATATCAGGCAATTCTTGCTGTAGCTTGCGGCTGGCAAATATGCCATTATACACAGGCATATCGTAGTCCATTATCACTACATCAGGTTTTTCTTCATGCGCTTTTAGCACTGCTTCAAGGCCGTTTTTGGCTTCAACTACCTGGTATTTTTTGTCAGCATCTCTCATCAATTTTGAAAGTACTTCCCTTACCATATTGTGATCTTCGACAATGAGAATTTTCATATTTTAAGGTGTTTAGTGTTAAAAATCTTCATTTAATATCAGTGTTAATTCTACTACAAAGCCATCTTCTTTGGTCGCTTCAAACTTCATTTTTCCACCAATTAGCGCAGCCCGCTGTTGCATAATTTTCAATCCCAAGCCCTGTTTGTTAATTTCGCTACCCGTGAGGGATGGCGTGGAAGTAATACGCATTGTAAACAGTTTTTGTTCGTGCGCAAGGCCGAGGTTTATCTGCGCTGGATCGCCGGAGTTGGCGGTGCTGCTATGTTTAATACTGTTGGTGAGCGCCTCTTCAATTATTCGATAGAGATTTGATTGCACGTAGTCGCTCAGATTGTTAGGAAAGCCATCGCCATGAACTGTTATTTGAAGTCCTGATTTTGTGCTGAGCTTTTCCAGCAGTTTATTGATGGCTTTGTCGAGGTTTTTTTCGGGGATGGCATCGCGCATCATTTCCGAAGACAGCTGACGCATTCCGCTAATGGTTTGCACAATTTGTTCGCGCAACGTATTGAGCTTATCAGCCATAAGTGGGTTTTCGTTTTCTTGTGTCAGCTTTTCGGCTTGCAGCTTCACCGAAACGAGCAGTTGTCCAATGTGGTCGTGGATTTCGCTGGCAATGCGCCGGCGTTCGTTTTCTTCGCCCAACAAAAATGCCCTGGTTTCTTTAAAATCGATCGTATTATTTCCTTCCTGAAGTATTTTTATCAGCGCGTTTTTTTCCTCCTGATGGCGCAGTATTTCTGTTAGGTCTTTTACTGAAATAAGTGCCATTTGCTTGCTGTGCTGTTCAAAATAAACCACCGAAAGGCTGACGGGGAAAATAGTTTCGTCCTGCTTTTTTTGCATGATTTGATTTACAAAACTAAGCTGGCGGCTAAGTTGCTTTTCTTGTTCGTGTGCTTTGGCGGCCAATTGTGTCCATTGCATCTGGTGCAAAATATTGCTGCTGTATCCATAGAGATGGCGTGCCGCTTTGTTGCTATCAACAATAGCACCGCTTTGGCTATCGACCAGCAATATGGGATCGGCTGCCAGGTTGAACAAGCTTCGGTAGTGTAATTCTTTTTCGAGCAGTTGCTTGCGGTAATTTTCCTGCCGGCTGATATTGCTGAGGATACCGCCGAGCTCGTTGGTGTTGAAGCTTTTGTCTAAATAGTAATCAGCGCCATGTTTGTAAGCATTGGCCACCAGCTGGTCGTTTTTTATAGCCGAGAGGGCTATGCCATACGGCAGATAATCGCTGCTTAGATCGCGGGCGAAAGACAAAAGGGTTCCGGGCAAATCATTTTCCAGCTGTAAGTCATAAATAATTACGTTGGGCCAGTTTTCGGCAATCAGCTTCAAGGCTTCCTCAACAGTTTCGGCCTGAAATACTGTGCTATAATTGAGCCCAATAACAATACTTCTCAAGTGTTTTCTAATGAGTTTTTCGCTTTCGAGTATCAAAACAGAAACAGGTTTTTCCAACATTCTTATCCGGGTTTATTTAGTTAAAGGCAGGCTTATTATAACTTTTGTCCAATGTTGTTTTTCGCTTTTTATTTGGAGGCTTCCACCCGAAATTTCCAGAATGCGATTGGCGATTGCCAAACCGAGGCCCACGCCCTGCTGTTCGTTTTTTTTGCGTTCGAACTGCATAAAGGCACCAACTTTTTTTAGATCACTTGTGTTCATGCCAATGCCATGATTCTGGATGATAATCTGATAGATGCCTTCGTCCTTTTTTTCGCCTCGAACATTCACCTGCGTGGATGATTTAGAAAACCGGAAGGCGTTATCAACAATTTCGTGTATTAATTTTCGCAAAAAGTATTCTGCAACGGATAAGGGGGCAGCTTCAATTTCAATGGACAAATCATTTTGTCGGTTATAATTTTTGGCCAGCGCAAATGCTGCATCAAAGCAAACGGCTTCCAGCTTTTCGGCTGGTGTAATGCCCGCTTCAATTCCTGCCCTCAGATCGAGCTGAATATAGAGCAGGTAGTTTTCGATAAGGCGGTGTAGCCGTGTTCCACCTTTTAAGATAGCTTCGCCCATTTCTGCTATTTCTTGCGGCTCAAACGTTTCGGCGGCTTCACTTAATAAGCTTCCAAATCCGATGATGCTATTGAGCGGTGTACGCAGCTCGTGAGGCAGGTGTGTAATAATATTGTGGCGCAAACTGGTGAGCGATTTGCTGGCATATTCTTCGGCATCAGCATAGCGCTTGAGCCTGGTTTCTATGGCTTTGAGCAGTTCTTCGCGGCGCACAGGCTTCGACACATAGTCGTCGGCTCCCAGCATCATGCCATTACGCACATGTTCGCGCTCAGAAAGAGCGGTTAGAAAAATAAAGGGTGTCATTTTGCTAACTTCCTGTGCGCGTAGTGCATAAAGCAATTTGGTGCCCGTCATCAGCGGCATCATAATATCGGAAATGATTAAATCAGGCAATTCGCGCAGTGCCATGTCAAGGCCTTCTTTGCCATCATGCGCCAATAGTACTTCGTAGCCTTCAAATTGCAACCAATCTGCAAACTCTTCGGCCAATGGTTTTTCGTCTTCTACAATGAGGATTTTAGTCATTTGTGTTCTTGTAAATTATTATTCTTTGGAAAATAACAGCTTATAGTAGTTCCTTTATTCAGTGCTGATTTAACGTCAATTGTGCCACCGTGATACTCAACGGATTCTTTTAGTATGGGCATTCCAAGGCCTGTTCCTTTTATTTCGCTTGAGTTAGAAGCTCTAAAAAATGCATCAAATAAATGAATTTGTTCTATTTTAGGAATGCCAATACCCTGATCGGTAATCGCGAGTATCAAGTGGGTTTCTGTGAGGTTTAACGTTACCCAAATTTCTGAATTGCCAGCGGAGTATTTGATGGCATTGCTAAGCAAGTTGTATATTATTTGCCTGAACATTAAGGTATCAAGCATAAATTGAATTTGAGTATCGGAGGTATTAACAACAATCTTTTGATGGGTGTTGGGGTGAGACTCAAACTCATCAACGATTTCTCTTAAAATGATAACAGCATCGGTATATTTTGGGTTAAAAACGGTTCTTCCTTGTTGTATTTTGGAGAGGTCGAGCACGCCATTCATCATGTCTTTAAGGAAAACGGATTGGTCTAAAATTTTGGTAAGTCGCTGCTGCAGTTGTTCGCTATTCATTTTGTTGTGGTAGGCCAACAGTGTTTCGGTAGTAGCCATAATTGTGGCTAAGGGAGTGCGCAATTCGTGGGAGGCCATGGATACAAAACGGGTTTTTAGTTCGCCCAGTTCGCGTTCCATTTTCAGGTTTACTTGTAGTTGTTCTTCTACTTTTTTTTGTTCGGTAATATCGGTTGCAACACCAATAATACGTTTATCTTTTTCGCCGGTGTCCCTGATGAGTAGGTGCAGGTTTAAATTTAACCAGCGCAAATCGCCACTTTGGTGGTAATACCGGAGTCTAAGAATCCAAGATTCGGCGGGATTTTTGATAAAATTACCATATTCGGTATTAAAGTTTTCCAAATCATCTTTGAATATCAACTCCGTGATGTCGGGACTATTCCTTAAAAGCAATTGACTATCGTATCCTGTCATGCGCTCAAAGGCGGGATTTACATACACT
>JACDJA010002057.1_pt1 | contig 15145 bp, 11 predicted proteins | sample 7449241 | NCBI WGS metagenome assembly JACDJA01 (sample SAMN14253289, study PRJNA609438) | sludge metagenome | isolation source: initial anaerobic sludge | collected 2018-12-20 | reverse complement strand
CGCCGCCGCGTTGTCGGTGACCAGGCTGGGTGCCCAGGGCGGCATGCCGCGACTGGGCGAACTGGACGATTGGTTGGCCTGACCCGCTCGCCGTTCAAGGTGGGCGGACCGCCGCGCCGGTCACTTGCCGATGCAGAAGTGGCGTTTTCGCCGCATGCTGTTGATTTTCAATGGAGTTTTTGAAGCTCCTCGGCGCGCTTGGACCTATTCTTGGACCCAAAAACCAAGCGTGTCTCGTGGTAGCGGTGGATGGCCCTCCCTGGACGCTTACCGCTCTCCCATTACCGATGCGATGCGTCAGCAGACGGCCTGATCAATGGCAGCGAACCCGGCCATCGACGTCCGCCAACGTCCGATGCTCTGCAGCGAGTTCATTTTCCCACCTCCTGATCCGGAACACCAAGGATGTTGCGCCCTGCTTCAGCTCGAAAAAAGGGGAGGGACGCAGTTCGGATTGATGGCTGCAGCAACGGTGATGCCGGGGTGACATGACGGCTCCTTTGGCCAGTTGGCCGATACCGATGGAGCCTCACCATGTCACACCAAGCCTCAGACATCATCACCCCGAAAGCCCTGTTGCTCGATGAGCGGCTGACGCCGCTGGAGCGCAACGCCTGGCTGACTTTCCGTGCGCTGGCCAGCAGCGACGGCACCGTGGTCCTCAGCTACGACGCGCTGCGTGGATACCTGCCCAGCGCACCGGGCAGCAAGCGGGCAGCCCTTGAAACCGTGTCCAGGGCCGTGCTGTGCCTGCGGCTGTCCACGTGGATTTCGCTGGTCGAATACCGCCGCAATCCGATGACCGGCTTCTCGATGGCCAGCCGCTACGCGGTGAGGAATCAGCCCCTCGCGTTCGACGACGCGTGCCTGGAGGACGAAGACTACCTGCCCCTGCTGGAACGGGCGCTCGGCCATGCCAGCGCGACGATTCGCCAACTGGCGCAGTCCATTCTCGATGAGGCCATGCGCCATCCGGAGAGGTTGGAAAAGCTGCCCGCAACGATGCAGGCGCGGATCAAGAGTCTGCAGCAGCATGACGATGACCATGATCCGGGCAATCCTGGTGGCTCAACTGCGCGCGATGCCCTCGTGCCCGAAGCCAGCAGCGGCATTCCGAAACCCGTTCCGGCATCTGCGGCAGCAATACGTACTGTAGAAAAAGAAGTATTAAAAGAAGTACGTACGTACCGCTCACCACCCGAAGTGCAGGTATCGGGGCCGGATGTGCCGGCCCGCTTCCGGCAGCTGCCACAGGATCAGCAGCGGGTTCTCACCACACGTCTCAGGGGCTTGCCTCCGGAGCAACGCCTGGCGGTGCTGGCCGAGTGGGACGTGCGTTGCGAATCAGGTGGCGTGCACAACGCCATCGCCTACCTCTACGGGTTGATCAAGAAGGCCGTGCAAGGCGTGTTCAAGCTCTGGGCGGCGCGCAAACCCACACCGCAGCAGGCACCCGCGCACGCCATCAACAACAGCCCACATGGCTCGCCACCTGCCCCTGCCCCTGCCCCTTCTCCATCGTCCAGCAGCCAAGCCGCAAAGCCTGCGTCGCGTGAGGTCGCGCAACGGCATCTGGATCAGATCCGGCGCATGCTGAAGACGTCATCGCTGCCCATCGGGCACATCATCGAGTGCATGGCTGACAGCGGAATGCTGCCAACAGCCCCAGGGAACACGCCCGCTGCTGCAAGGCTGGGGCCACTGGGCACTACGTGGGACCGATGGGGCCGTCACTGCCCGCCGCAGTGACGGCCCGGCGAATTGCAGCAGCAATGCGGGTTGGCGCGGCATCGCATTGATGGCTGCGCACATGACGATGCCCCGGCACACTGGCCCAGCAACGACCTGCCGGTGGGTATGAACACCGAAACCAAGGCGCAGGTTCCTGCAAGCGCCGATCCGTCTACCTTGCCGGGCGGAACCATCCCAGGCACACCCAGGCTCGCTCTGTGTGCCACCCGACCCATGGGCAGAGCTTTTTTCATCCTCGGCGTGGCTCGTCCCGCCATCGTCGCAACACACATCCCCGTTCCAAGCGCTCGTCGCTTGCGCAGCCCGCCGATACCTTTTCCACACTGCACCACAGGAGGTACCCATCTCAGCACATCGCGTTGTCGTCTCTTGCAATTCCTCCGCTCGGCCTTCCCACAGGAAGCAAGGCGGACGCCTCATTCGAGGCCACAGGTGAACTGAGCATCTGGCCCTTGCCCTTCGGGGATCTCGCCTTGGCGAGTTGGCAAAAACACTGACCGTTTGCTTCTCAGCCCCGACAACCGATGGAACAACACCGCGATGGACGACCTGACCTATACCCTGCGCCAGCTCTGCCTGCGCAATCGCGACGGCAGCCACGCCACCCAGGCCGACCGGCAGCGATCACTGAGTCTGGTCGCCCGCCAACTGCGCGAGGCGGGCTTCCGCCAGATGCGGGCCACCTCGCTCAAGGGCAAGCATGTCGAAGCCCTGTTGCAGCGCTGGCAGGCCGAAGGCCTGTCGGCTGGCACACTCAAGAACCGCATGGCCCACCTGCGCTGGTGGGCAGAGAAGGTCGGCAAGGCGGGCATCCTGCCTGCGGACAACACCAAGCTGGACATCCCTGACCGCCGCTATGTGACCAACAAGAGCAAGGCCAAGGAACTGGGCGATGGGCTGGACAGGATCACCGATCCACACGTCCGCATGAGCCTGCGCCTGCAAGCAGCCTTTGGCCTGCGGCGGGAGGAATCCATCAAGTTCCAACCTCGCTATGCCGACCATGACGACCACATCGCCATCAAGGGGGCATGGGCCAAGGGTGGGCGCGACCGGACGGTGCCGATCACGACGCCGGAACAGCGGACGGTACTGGACGAGGCCCACCGACTGGCAGGTTTGGGCTCGCTGATCCCCGTGAGCAAAACCTACATCCAACAGCGGCACGTTTACGACGGGCAATGCAAGGCGGCGGGCCTGAGCAACATGCACGGGCTGCGGCATCGGTATGCGCAGATGCGGTATGAGGCACTGACGGGGTGGAAGGCACCTGCGGCAGGTGGGCCTTCAGTCGGTGGGCTTAGTCCAACGCGACGCATGGAAGACAACCAAGCTCGTCAGACCATCAGCCGCGAATTGGGGCACGAGCGCATTCAAATCACCGCCACTTATCTCGGCAGGTAGTCCAGTCGGCAACCGGTACCGCGATCAATGTGCTGTCCGGCACGAAAGCCACGAAATGTGATGTGCCAAACCTCTCTTTCCTTATGTCAGCCTGATAAACTGTCATCCATCTTTCTTTCGCCATCCCGCCCAAGATGAAGCGTTGCATCGTCGGCATACGCCGCCCCGAGGATCAGAGCCATTCTGCTGCCGGCCCTGGTCAGCCCTCGGTCTGGTTTCCGTCCATGGCGACGATGGCGGCGGTGCTGTCCGAGGACAACCGGGCCTTGCTGCGCGTGATCCGCGACCAGCGGCCCAAGTCGCTGACGGCGCTGGCAGCGCTCACCGGGCGGCGTGTGCCCAACCTGTCGCGCTCGCTGCGGATGATGGAAGGCTACGGCCTGGTCAGGCTCAAGCGTGACGCGCATGGCGTGGAGCCGGAGGCGCTGGCGACCAGTTTCAAGATTCTGATTGATTGAAGGTTCGGACGTGAACAACAACAAAGAAGCCGAGCGGGCGGAACTGCACAAAACCATCTGGCGCATCGCCAACGATCTGCGCGGCAGCGTGGACGGCTGGGACTTCAAGAGCTACGTGCTCGGCATGTTGTTCTACCGTTTCATCTCGGAGAACCTCACCGCCTACCTGAACTATGAAGCCCACCGCGCCGGAGAAAACGACTTCGACTACGCCGCGTTGTCCGACACCGACGCCGAACAGGGCCGTGCCGAAACGATAAAGGAAAAAGGCTTCTACATCCTGCCTTCGCACCTGTTCGCCAACGTGCGCGAGCGGGCGCGACACGACGCCAACCTCAATGAAACCCTGTCCCGCGTGTTCAAGGACATCGAGGGTTCGGCCATCGGCGCGGACAGCGAGGACGACTTCAAGGGCCTGTTCGACGACCTCGACGTGAACAGCAGCAAGCTCGGCCCCACAGTCGCCAAACGCAACGAAAAGCTGGTGAAGCTGCTCGATGCCATCGGCGACCTGCCGCTGGGCAGCTTCACCGACAACACCATCGACCTGTTCGGCGACGCCTACGAATACCTGATGCAGATGTACGCCTCCACCGCCGGCAAATCCGGCGGCGAGTTCTACACGCCGCAGGAAGTCTCTGAACTACTGGCGCGCATCGCTGTCAGCGGCAAGACCGAGGTCAACAAGGTATACGACCCGGCCTGCGGGTCGGGTTCGCTGCTGCTCAAGTTCGCCAAGGTGCTGGGGCAGGACAAGGTGCGGCAAGGCTTCTATGGGCAGGAGATCAACCTGACCACCTACAACCTGTGCCGCATCAACATGTTCCTGCACGACGTGAACTACGAGAAGTTCGACATCGCGCACGGCGATACGCTCACCGACCCGGCGCACTGGGACGACGAGCCGTTCGAGGCCATCGTTTCCAATCCACCGTATTCCATCAAGTGGGCGGGCGACAGCAATCCGCTGCTCATCAACGACCCACGCTTCGCGCCTGCGGGCGTACTCGCGCCCAAGAGCAAGGCCGACCTTGCCTTCACCATGCACATTCTGTCGTGGCTGGCGACCAGCGGCACGGCGGCCATCGTCGAGTTTCCCGGTGTGCTCTATCGCGGCGGTGCGGAGCGAAAAATCCGCCAGTACCTGATCGACAACAACTACGTCGATACCGTCATCCAATTGCCGCCCGACCTGTTTTTCGGCACCACGATTGCCACTTGCATCATCGTGCTGAAGAAATCCAAGCGCGATAACGCCACGCTGTTCATTGATGCGTCCGCCGAGTTCATGCGCAGCGGCAACAAGAACAAGCTGACGGATGCCAACCAACAGAAGGTGCTTGATGCCTTCACTGCTCGTAAGAACGTGGTGCACTTCGCTCGATTGGTCGAGAACGCCGACATTGTGGCAAACGACTACAACGTCTCTGTCTCATCGTATGTCGAGCAGCCAAACAACGATGTAACGGTGGATATCAAGGCGCTCAACGCCAAGATTGCCCACATCGTGACAAGACAAGCCGAACTGCGGACGCAGATTGACGCCATCGTTGCCGAACTGGAAGGAGACGAGGCATGAGCCGCATAGACGACCTCATTGTCGCGCAGTGTTCTGATGGTGTTGAGTTCAAGGCTATCGAGAGTTTTGTCTTGCGGCCTGCAAATATTCGTTGGGCGGATCAGGGTAGTGCTGAATTTCAGTACATTGACTTGACTTCGGTTGACCGGGCAACCCACGCGATTGCCGAAACATCTACCATCACCAGCGAAAACGCTCCCAGTCGCGCGCAGCAGGTCGTCCGTGAAGGCGATGTCATCTTCGGAACAACGCGCCCGATGCTGAAACGGTATGCCGTCATCCCACGCGAGTTTGACGGCCAGATTTGCAGCACGGCTTTTGCGTGCTTCGGCCTGATAACAACATCATCCTGACCAACTTCCTGTTCCATCTGATAGGAACAGATAACTTTTACGCCTACGTCGAGGCCAACGAGCGCGGCGCAAGCTACCCTGCGATTCCCGACAACGTGGTTAAGAAGTTCCGTGTTCCCGTCCCGCCGCTCGAAGTGCAGCGCGAAATCGTGAAAGTTCTGGACACTTTTACCAAGCTTGAGGCGGAGCTTGAGGCGGAGCTTGAGGCGGAGCTTGAGGCGCGCCGGCGGCAATACAAGTATTACCGCGACGCGCTTTTGACGTTCGGCGAACGCACGGACGCTGAAGCAAGCAAGCAAGCAAGCAAGCAAGCAAGCAAGCAAGCAAGCAAGCAAGGCTAATGGCAATGGGTGAAATAGGCAAATTTATTCGCGGACGTCGCTTCACCAAAGACGACATCGTCGAGCACGGCATACCGAGCATCCATTACGGCGAGATCTACACGCATTACGGTGTGGCCACGGCGTCGACTGCCTCGCATGTCCGTGCGGACATAGCGCAGCAACTTCGGTATGCGCAGCCGAACGACGTGGTGATCGCCGCGGTGGGCGAGACGGTGGAGGATGTCGCCAAGGCCGTAGCGTGGCTTGGCGACGGAGACGTTGCGATTCACGATGACTGCTTTCTCTTCAGGCATTCGATGAACCCGAAGTTCGTGTCTTATTGCCTTCAGACCGACGCCTTCCATGCACAGAAGAACAAGTATGTCGCCCGCGCCAAGGTGAAGCGCTTGTCCGGCGAGAGCCTTGCGAAGATTCGTATTCCTGTGCCACCACTTGAAGAACAGGAACGCATCGTCTCCATCCTCGACAAGTTCGATGCGTTGGTTAACGACTTGTCTTCCGGCCTACCCGCTGAAATCAAGGCCCGCCGCCAGCAATACGAACACTACCGCGACCGCCTGCTTACCTTCAGGGAGGCCGCGTGAGCGAAGACCTCAAGCCCTACCGCTACGAGCCAATTGCACTTTCTAACGAAAGCACCGTCGTCGCCGAATTCGTGCGACCTAACGAGGTGCGCGAAGAACGCTACCAGTCCGAAGCGGAGCTTGAGCGCGACTTCACCCAGCGCTTGCAGATGCAGGCTTACGAATATCTGCACATCACCAGCGAGGCTGATCTCGTCGCCAATCTGCGCGGCCAGTTGGAGGCGCTGAACAAGATCACGTTCTCTGACCGCGAATGGCAGCAGTTCTTCGGTGAGAAGATCGCCGGAGCCAACGATGGCATCGTCGAGAAAACCGCACGCCTTCAGGAAGACCACATCCAGGTCTTGACGCGCGACGACGGCAGCACCAAGAACATCTACCTGCTCGACAAGCAGAGCATCCACAACAACCGCCTGCAAGTCATCAATCAGTACGAGGCCGAGGGCGAAAGTCGGCATGGCGTGAAACGGGCCACCCGCTTCGATGTGACCGTGCTGGTCAACGGCCTGCCGATGGTTCACATCGAACTGAAGCGCCGGGGCGTGGACATCCGTGAGGCGTTTAACCAGATCGACCGTTACCAGCGCGATAGCTTCTGGACCAGTTCCGGGCTGTTCGAGTACGTGCAGTTGTTCGTCATCAGCAACGGCACGCTGACCAAGTACTACAGCAACACCACGCGCGACGGCCATCTGGCCGAGCAGCGCAACAACCGGCGTGCGCGCGGCAAGGCTTCCAACAGCTTTGCCTTCACCAGTTGGTGGGCCGATGCGAAGAACCAGCCCATCACCGAGCTGGCCGACTTCACCAAGACCTTCTTTGCCAAGCACGCGCTGCTGAACATCCTCACCCGCTATTGCGTATTCGACGTGGATCGCAAGCTGCTGGTGATGCGGCCCTACCAGATCGTCGCGGCCGAACGCATCCTGCTACGCATCGCCACGGCGACCAATCACCGGCAACTGGGCACGGTGGCGGCGGGCGGCTACATCTGGCACACCACGGGCAGTGGCAAGACGCTGACCAGCTTCAAGGCCGCGCAACTGGCGCGCGGGCTGCCGGAGATCGACAAGGTGCTGTTCGTGGTGGATCGCAAGGATCTGGACTACCAGACCATGCGCGAGTACGAACGCTTCGAGAAGGGTGCAGCCAATTCCAACACCTCGACCGCGGTGCTGCAAAAGCAACTGGAAGACCCGAACGCGCGCATCATCATCACCACCATTCAGAAGCTGAGCCGCTTCGTCGCCAGGAACAAAAAGCACCCGGTCTATGACGCGCATGTGGTGGTGATCTTCGACGAATGCCATCGCAGCCAGTTCGGCGACATGCACGCGGAGATCACCCGGTCATTCAAGCGCTACCACCTGTTCGGCTTCACCGGCACACCGATCTTCGCCGACAACGCAGGCACAGGCGGCAATCCGAAGCTGCGCACCACGGAACAAGCGTTCGGCGACAAGCTGCACACCTACACCATCGTCGATGCCATCAACGACAAGAACGTGCTGCCGTTCCGAATCGACTACATCAACACCATCAAGGCAGCGGCAGCTATCCGCGACAAGAAGGTTCCGGCGATCGACACCGAACGGGCCTTGCTTGCGCCGGAGCGCATCACGCAGATCGTCGGCTACATTCGAGAGCACTTCGACCAGAAGACCAAGCGCAGCGCCAGCTACCGGCACGGCGGCAAGCGACTGGCTGGGTTCAATTCGCTGTTCGCCACCGCATCCATCGACGCCGCCAAACGCTACTACACCGAGTTCGCGCAGCAACAGAAGAATGTGCCACCGGGCCAGCGGCTCAAGATCGGCCTGATCTACAGCTTTGCCGCCAACGAAGGCAGCGAAGACGGCTTGCTGGACGAAGAGGCGTTCGAGACCGACGGACTGGATCAAGGCTCGCGCGATTTCCTCGATGCCGCCATCCGCGACTACAACGGTCTGTTCGCCACCAGCTTCGATACCTCGGACGGCAAGTTCGAGAACTACTACAAGGATTTGTCACAGCGCCTGAAAAACCGCGAGCTTGACCTCGTGATCGTGGTCAACATGTTCTTGACCGGCTTCGACGCCACCACGCTCAACACCCTGTGGGCGGACAAGAACCTGCGGACGCACGGGCTGATCCAGGCGTATTCGCGCACCAACCGCATCCTCAATTCGGTCAAGACCTACGGCAACATCGTTTCCTTCCGCGATCTGGAGCAGGCGACCAACGACGCACTGGCGCTGTTCGGCAACAAGGACGCCAAGGGCATCGTGTTGCTGAAGCCCTATGCGGACTACTACACCGAATACCAGAAGAAGGTCGCCGAACTGGTGGCGCTGTTCCCGCTGGGCCAAGCCATCACGGGCGAAGCGGCGCAGAAGGCGTTCATCAAGCTGTTCGGTTCGATCCTGCGGCTGAAGAACATCCTGACCGCCTTTGACGACTTCGCGGGCAACGAAATCCTGACGGACAGGGATTTTCAGGACTATCAGAGCCTGTACCTGAACCTGTACGCCGAGTTCCGCAGCACTTCCGAAGCCGAGAAGGAATCGATCAACGACGACGTGGTGTTCGAGATCGAACTGATCAAACAGGTCGAGATCAACGTCGATTACATCCTGATGCTTGTCGAGCGCTACATCAAGGCCAAGGGCACCAGTCAGGACAAGGAAATCCGCGCGACCATCGAGCGCGCAATCAATTCCAGCCCGTCCCTGCGCAACAAGAAAGACCTCATCGAGGCGTTCGTGGACTCTGTTTCCCCGAAAGCCAAGGTGGATGCGGAATGGCAGGCGTTCGTCGCCAGGAAGAAGGTCGAGGAGCTTGACCGCATCATCGCCGACGAAGGTCTGAACCCGGACGAGACGAAGACGTTCGTGGACAACGCCTTCCGTGACGGCGGTATTCCGACCACAGGCACGGCGATCACGAAGATTCTGCCGCCCGTCTCGCGGTTCTCCAAGAACAACAACCATTCGGCGAAGAAGCAAACGGTGCTGGAGAAACTGGCGGCGTTCTTCGAACGTTATTTCGGGTTGGCCTGACCATGACTGATATGACCGCCGCCGAACTGCCGGATGATCTCTTCGCGGATATTCAAGGAGTTTTCCGCAAAACTCCGGTGCTGCTTATTGGCTCTGGCTTTTCCTGCGGCTACGGTCTTCCCGGTATGGGCGCTTTGGCGGAGCACTTGGCAACAGCCGTTCACGATGCACTGACCACCGATGGGGCAAAAAATGCTTGGGCACAATCAGTCGAGGCCATAAAGGAAAATCTGGAAGCGGGCCTGAATGGCATTCCGCTTGGTATGGCGGAATGGGGAGAAATCGTTTCAGCCATACGCGGAGAAACGGCGAAGCTGATTCTGGATAAGGCCATCGCCGCAGAGGGGAGGATTCTGGGTGAGAAGGTCGCAGGCGGTCATGCGCCATCACGTCTCCTGAACCGCTTGTTCAACGGTTCGCCACAGAACGCGGAAAGCATCCACGTCATCACGACCAACTACGACACTTTGCTGGAGTTGTTCTGCGATCTGGCGGAGCTTCCACTGGACACGGGCTTCACGGGGTTCCGTCGGCGCAAGCCGCGACCTCGCCCGCTTTTCCAGACGCAATACAGCCGTGTTCTGGTGGCTGAAAAACGCCAGCAGCAGGTCGATCACCGCCTCTGTAAAACTGTTCGCCTGTACAAGCCGCATGGTTCGATCAGTTGGCTGACAACCGATGATGGGCCGGTGGAAGCCCTTAACGACGTGTCCGTCGCAGGGCGAGCCATTGTCGTGCCCGGCCCGGCGAAATATCAGGACACATTGGTCAACACGCTGTTCGATGCCATGCGTGCCGAGATGAACGAGGTGCTCACCAAGGCTGAAGCCTTGTTGTGCATCGGCTTCGGATTCAATGATGACCATTTGCAAGGTGTCATCAAGCGCCGATTGACGGCTGGAATGCCCGTCATCATCGTCACGCGCGATGCGACTCCGAACATCAAGCAACTGCTCAGCGACCACTCCCATCTGATCGCCCTGTTCAAGTCGGGCGACGGGGCAGTTTGTCACTGGAATGGGCAAACGCTGCAATCCCCGGAGCCGCTCTGGCAGCTTGATGATTTCCTGAAAAAATTCTTGGAGTGAGGCGACGATGAGCATTTTCAATTTCACCGAAGAACAGTCCCTGGGCGAAGTCCGCAGCGTTGAAACCTCGCGAATCACGGTGCGCGTGACCGATGGGCAGCGCCTGCAAAAGGCGCGCGTCGGCCGCTTGGTTGCCATCCAGTCGATGGGAGACGAGTGGCTGATTGGCATCATCGAGCGCGTTTGGCGTCACCCGGTCGAGTTACCAACTTTCTCAGAGGGCGAAGAAATCCCCGACCTGGCTGGCGTGTCTCAGGAGGAGAACGGCATCTCGATCAGTCTGGTCGGCACCTATCGCGCTCGTGACGGGCAGCGCAAGGACACTTTCACGCGAGCCGTTTTCATCTTGCCCGAAATCAACCGGCCCGTGTTTCCCATCGAGGAGAAGTCCCTCGAAGACTTCATGGGCATCTTGAGCACATCGTCCAAGACGGATGCGGTCGCTCCGCTCAAGGTTGGAACCTATACGCTGGACGGCAAGGCCAGCGCCTACATCGACGGAGACAAACTCTTCCAGCGGCACGCTGCGCTGCTGGGCAGCACGGGGTCGGGAAAATCATTCACTGTGGCTTCCATTCTGGAGCAGTCCGCGCTATTGCCTCACGCGAACATTGTTGTGCTCGACCTGCATGGCGAATATTCGAGCATGAAGTTCGCCTCGCATTACCGTATCGCAGGCATCGGCGACATCAAGACTAAGAACGACGGCGCAATCTTCCTGCCTTTCTGGCTGTTGACCTATGACGAGATGCAGTCGCTGTTTGTGGATAGATCGGAAGAAAGCGCACCCAATCAGGCCAGTGAACTGATGAGACAGGTCGTTGAACTGAAAAAAGCAGCGATAGAGCAAATGAGGAAAAATGAACTGTTGGATGGATTCACGGTAGATACGCCAGTTCCATACAAACTTGATCTCCTCATCAATGCCATCGCTGAAAAAGACAGCGAAATGGTTCAAGGGAGCAGGGGCGAAAAACAAGGCCCGCTGTTCGGAAAGCTGACGCGATTCCTTAACAGGATCAAGGTCAAAAAAGATGACCGCCGTTATGCGTTCATGTACCAAGCGCCGGAGGAATACGAGGACTACGAAGCATTGCACGTGCTGGCGAACAAACTGCTCGGCACGGGCAACGTCAAGGATGACGTCAATCCCGGCATCAAGATCATCGACTTCTCCGAGGTTCCTTCCGACATTCTGCCGGTAGCTGTGGGTTTGGTCGGGCGGTTGATCTACCAGATTCAGTTCTGGAGCAGTCCGGGCGAAGACGGTGATGCACGGCATCCCATCGTGATCGTTTGCGACGAGGCCCACCTGTACTTGCCCAGCAGCGCGGCATCTACCGGCCCACTGGAAAAACGTGCTCTGGAGAACTTCGAGCGCATCGCCAAAGAAGGACGCAAGTACGGCGTTGGCCTGATGGTGGTCAGCCAGCGGCCTTCGGATGTCAGCACGACCATTCTCAGCCAGTGCAGCAACATCATCAGCTTGCGTCTTGCCAACAAGACCGACCAATCTGTCGTGAAGCAGCTCTTGCCAGAAAGCCTTGAAGGGCTGATGGAAGTGCTTCCGACGCTGGACGTAGGCGAAGCCGTTGTGGTGGGCGATGCCACTTTGCTGCCCACCCGAATCAAGATGTCGAAGCCCAAGTACGAGCCACGCAGTGCGACGATCCCGTTCTGGGCGCGTTGGGCCAAACCCAAGGCGGAGGTCGATCTGGCCGCCGCAGTAGAAAACATGCGTCGCCAGTCGCGCGATCTCGCGAAATAAGATGTTCGTGGTGTCGTCTCTCATGTTGAAGATAGCGCCTCATATGAATGAGGCTCAGTACCTCCAAATTCTGGCCCGTGCACATTGCTCATGACCGACCAACTTCAGCCGCTGCCCGGCGAATTCCTGCTCTACGAGACCGAAGACGGACGTGCCCGCGTCGAATGCCGCTTCGTGGCCGATACGCTGTGGCTGCCGCAGGCGGGTATGGCCGAACTGTTCCAGACCAGCAAGCAGAACGTCGCCAAGCACCTGAAGGCGATCTTTGCCGAGGGGGAGCTGCGGCCCGAGGCAGTTGTCAACCAATGGTTGACAACTGCCTCTGACAGCAAGAACTACCGGGTGGCCTACTACAGCCTGGAGGCCATTCTGGCGGTCGGCTACCGGGTGCGCTCGCCACGCGGCACACAATTCCGCCGCTGGGCCACGGAACGCCTGGCGGAGTACCTGCTCAAGGGCTTCACGCTGGACGACGAGCGCCTGAAGAACCCGCCCGTCGCGGGCTCCGCCGTTCCCGACCGCTTCGACGAGTTGCTCGAACGTATCCGCGACATCCGGGCCAGCGAACGCCGGATGTACCTGCGGGTGCGCGAGATTTTCTCAATGGCGGCGGACTACTCGCCCACGCTGCCGGAAACCACCCAGTTCTTCCGCTTCATCCAGAACAAGTTGCACTTCGCCGTTACAGGCAAGACTGCCGCCGAGCTGATTGCCGAGCGCGCCGACAGCCGCCGCCCCAACATGGGTCTGACAACCTGGAGGTCCGGCAGCGTGCAGAAGGCCGATGTGACTGTTGCCAAGAACTACCTGCGGGAATCGGAAATCAGCGAACTCAACCGCATCGTCACGATGTGGCTGGACTTCGCCGAGGATCAGGCTCGTCGGCGCAAGGAGGTGTTCCTGAAGGACTGGGCGGAGCGGCTCGATGCCTTCCTGACCTTCAACGAACGCGATGTGCTCACCGGCGCAGGCCGCATCTCCAAGAAGCAGGCCGACGCCCACGCTGAGAACCAATATGAGCAGTTCGCCGTCCAGCGGCGGGCCTTGTTGGAGGCCGAAGGTGCAGATGCCAATGTGCGAGCGTTGGAGGACGCCGCCAAGGCGCTGCCCAAGCCGGGCAAAAGCAGCAGCAAGAGAAAATGAATTGCCGGGCTTGGCCCGGCCAAAGGGAAGATGAAAACACGATAAGGGAATGGTGCCCAAGGGACAACGGCCCTACCCGAAAAAGGAAAAGGCCTCCCTCAAGCCGAAGCAGCACCAATCACCAGATTCCCCGACGGCGCCAGCCCGTCGATGTAGTCCGACCACGCCTGCAACATCTCCCGCCGCTGTTCGGCGTACTCGGCCCGGTTGTAGACACCGCGCACGCCGCCGATGGTGTGGTTCAGCGCCTTTTCCACCACATCCGAAGGCCAGCCCTGCTCATGCAACAGAGTCGAAGCAGTGCGCCGAAGGTCATGGATGGTGAAGGCTGGGATCTCCTGCCCCTGCAATGACACCTTCAGAGCCTGGTTCAGCGCATTGCTGGCAAAGGGCTTGGCCAGAGTTCCGCGGCCCGGCAACACCCAGACGCTGCTGCTGGCCAGCGGCTTGAGTTCCTTGAGCAAGGTCTGCGCCTGGGTGGACAGGTAGACGATGTGCGGCTTGCCGGTCTTGGAGTTCTCGACCGGGATATGCCATTCGCCTGCGTCCAGATGCACGTCCTTCCACTGCGCCAACATCAGCTCGGACTTGCGCACCAGGGTCATCAGGATCAACTGGAAGGCGATCTTGAACTGGCGGCGGATGTTGGAGACCTGCATGGCGCGCAGGAACTGCTGGATTTCGTTGGGTGTCAACGCCCGGTCGCGGGCGGCGGCGCGGTAGACGTGGCGCATCGGCAGGGCCATGACCGGGTTGGCCTGGATCAGGCCGCAGGTCAGCGCGTAGTCGAACATGCGCTTGAGCAGGCCGCGCACCTGGCCGGCGGCGGCATCGAAGCCTTGTTCCTTCTTGCGCCAGATGACGCTGCGCACGTCCTCGGCGGTGATGTCCCGGACCGGCTTGCTGCCGATGTGCGGCAGGATGTCCTTCTCCAGGTAGCGGCGCGGCATGGTCACGTCCTTGCGATCGCGTGACTGGATGTCCTTGAAGAAGCGTTCGGCGAAGTCGGCCACGGTGGCATCTTCTGCGCCGGTCACCTTCTCCTGCTGCTTCTTCTTTGCTGGCGACTTCCCTATCGCCACTTGGTAGGCTGCCTCGTCCCGTTTCAGGCGCGCGTTCTTCAGGGTAAGGGCCGGGTACTTACCCAGCGTTAGCTTCTCGCGTTTGCCATTCAGCCGATAGCGATAACGCCAAACGATGCTGCCACTCGGCAGCACTTCGACGTACAGCCCGCGATCGTCGCTGACGATGTACGAGGCATCCTTCGGCTTGAGCGCCTTGAGTGCGGTGTCTGTGAGAGACATGGACCCTCCTTTGGGTCCATGGAAGCCAATCTGTAGGCCATCCGGTGAGCTTGGACCCGTATATGGACCCGAATGACGATGGCTTCGACTGTATCACTGAATCCGTCAGTAGACAAAATTCCTTTATTTACAATGACTATTGCCACATCAGCAAACATCAGTGGATGTCCTTGGACCCAACCTCACTTCCCGATGCAGAACGAGCTGAAGATGGCGCCGAGCAGGTCGTCACTGGTGTAGATCCCGGTGATCTGGCCAAGCGCATGCTGGGCCTGGCGCAGTTCCTCGGCGGCGAGCTCGCCGGCACCGTGCGCCAGTTCGGCGGCGGTG
>JACDJA010002053.1_pt1 | contig 15160 bp, 14 predicted proteins | sample 7449241 | NCBI WGS metagenome assembly JACDJA01 (sample SAMN14253289, study PRJNA609438) | sludge metagenome | isolation source: initial anaerobic sludge | collected 2018-12-20 | reverse complement strand
GTCGTCACTGACGGCAACCCGTTGGCCTACATATTCCACATCACCACCGTGTTTGATGCTGATGATGCTCTGGCTATGATCCTATCGGTGCACCAGTCGCTCCTGCGCGCGCTTGACCAGGTAGGTATTGATATTAGTCAGTTGAGATTGCCGGACGAAACAATCGAAGGCCGAGTGGGAGAAGCTGTTTAGAATAGATTGATCTGAAGCGCTTTTTCCGTATACTGTGAGATGTAGGAGGCGCAGAAACACACTTGGTTTACTAATTACCTGCCCCTTAAAGAAGCGTCTTCCCAAAGATGCTATCGAAAGGAGGTGATTCGTATGAATCAAGAAGTTGCTGGCTTATTACTTGCGCTTATCGCTATTGGCGGCTTAACCGCCCTCAAAGCGTTGAGCAAGGGCCCTACTGACGCCAAAAAAACGTCAGTAAAAGCCAAGTGTCCCGGTTGTGGATACACCTTGGTTGTTACTGTGGAGAATCTCCACTCGTAAAAACCAGCAAGCGAGCTAGCCTTCTAAATTCACAAACACTAAGTGTGTTTCTGGCTCCTTGTTTTTTATTATACGCCCCGAGATTTTTCCACTTCATCATAGAGCGATAGCTGTAATTGCAAGCGCTTACGTTGGCGCAGGTTGTTGATCCCCACCCCAATTTGCAACCCACCCAAAGCCAGGCCAAGCCCTGGAGCAAACCAAGACATGGTTGCGCCGGCTACCGCGAAGAGTGTCGTCACATTGAAGAGTTGTTCAAACAGTGTTGGACGATTACTGAGCAAGGGATTGGTTTCGATAATGGGAAAAACGAGATCGCGGGCTTCAAAACGTGGAGCCAGGCGCACACACAACCAAGTGCTGATTGCATCGGTCATCCAACCAAGCACATATAGCGACACCCCCAAAACTGACCAAAACTTGGGCGGCGCATAGCCGTAACGAGGTAAAAAAAGCGCGAGTAAGACTAACACCACGACCACATAAATGAGCCGCAACTTGTTGACGTTTTCATACCAAACTTCGGGCATCAGCTTATACGACAGGTGATACGTCGGATGACGCTTTGGTTCAGTTTTAGCGGTTACGGTGATCTGGTGGGGCATACTTTTGAGCCTATCATACCAGTCCCATGCAAGTGATCGGCTACGATAGGGTACCGCCCATATTCGTCCGTAGATATACGCTAAACGATCCAAGTAGGCTATTATTTAGCCTCGGCTATCCGCACTCTCCCTTCCTGACAAGTTCCTTTCCAAGAAGATAGGCATCGGACACAGAGAGAAGCTGGGCGCTGGGACGTTGTTCGCACCATGGCGCAGCCGCTTGGGCCGAGCGAAAAAAGTGGACGTCGTTGCAAAAACCTTGCCGTACGCCAAGCGCCCCATCCGGCGTCACAATTGAAACGACCGCCTCAGCAGGAACTACCTCTTCTACAGCGATAGTGGATAACCGAACTTGAACTAAGTTGTCGGTTCCAGAACATGGCGACTCTACCTGCACGATCAGTCCCAAGAACGGAGGGTACATGAGGGCGTCCAGCGCACACCAGGCGTAAAGTATGCTGCCATTTGCTAACAACAGTCGGTGTGGGGTTGGTCGAAGCGATAATCCCGCGCCTACAATGTGGCCCTGGCCGTCCAACTCCACGCTGCTACTGGCCTGGATGACGGCAAGAACATCTTCCCGCGAGCGGTAAGACGCTTGCGCCAGGACATCCGGCGCTACCGGCTGACCCTCGGCAAGCAAGCGAATCAGGACGCGGCAGAGACCCAGGTCGTTGTCAAGCAAATCACACTGCTCGGTGGCGCAACGGCAGAGGCTGCGGCCAAGTTTTTCCGCTAACCGTTTCAAACTTCGTTGTGACATCGTCATTTCCGACCTTCTGAGCGCTGAACGGCCCACACGGCCAAAAAGCGCGCAAAGAGATCCGTATAGATGAGTAGCAATAGTCCGGCACCGGTCACTTCAGGTTGGGTCAGCTTCAGCCGTTACCCGGCGCAGCAGCTCAACATGGCCACATCTTTCTCGAGTCCTAGAACAGCCAGTTTTAGCCCTTCGACATTGGTCAGGTAAGGGAACATCGTCTTTCGTAGCTGACTTACCGTCAGACCAAACCGGATCGCCATAACGGCTGTCTGGATAATCTCGCTGCCCTCAGGGGCCAGCACATGAGCACCCAGGAGGAGATCCGTCGTTTCATCCACAACCAGCTTAATCAGGCCACGGGTGTCACGGGCCGCCAGGGCCCGGGGGACGTATTCCATCGGTAACGTGCTGACTTTAACCTCGTATCCTTGTTCTCGTGCCTGGGTCTCGGTAAGACCGGCGCTAGCAATCTGCGGATCAGTGAAGGTGACTCGGGCGATGTAGCTGGCGTCGTATAATACTCCTATACCATTAAGCGCATTCTCGGCGGCAATACCACCGGCATATGCAGCCACATAGACAAACATATCCTCACCGGTCACGTCTCCGGCGGCATAGACAAAAGGATTGTTTGTCCGCAGCGTTTCGCTGACCAACACTTCCCCACGACTGCCCAAACTCACGCCTGCCTCTTCTAATCCCATATCGGCCGTGTTTGGACGGCGACCGGTGGCGACAAGCAGCTGCTCAGCATCGAAGGTAAGTTCAACCCCTTCTTGCGTGCCCGTTAGGACATAACGTCCCTCCTGCTTGGCGACCTGACTAGCCTGGAAGTTGGTCACAATCCGGATCCCTTCATCTTCCAAATAACCATTCAAAGCCATGCTAATCTCTTCATCTTCAAAAGGAGCGATTCGGGGCAATAGTTCCAAGATCGTGACGTAGGTGCCGGCGCGAGCGTAAGTCTGAGCCAACTCCAGGCCCACGGCGTTAGCCCCCAGAACGATCATTGACTTAGGCAGTTCCTTCAACTCCAGGGCTGTAGTACTGGTCAGATAACCGGCATCGGTCAATCCGGGAATCGGTGCTGCCCAGGGTTGTGCGCCGGTGGCGATGATGATTCTAAATGGGGCATAAGCTTTGCCGTTGATCTCGACCCCGTTCTTGCCGGTGAGTCTGGCTCGCCCTTCGATATAGGTGACCTCCGGATAAGCTGCCAGGACATCCACATATTTAGACTGTCTCAGTTCGTCTACCAGCTTGTCCTTGTCGTCTATGACCTCAGGCCAGTTTATCTGTCCAGCGGTAGTGTGGACGCCTCGGAACCGCTGCTGCCCGGCTTGATGATGTGCTTCAAGCGAGCGAATCAGCGCCTTGGAGGGCACACAGCCGATGTTGACGCAGGTGCCGCCAATGGTCGCCGCTTCGACGATGGCCACCTTGTAGCCGAGTTCAGCGCCCTTGATGGCCGCGGCAAAACCAGCCGAGCCGCCGCCGATGACCATCAGGTCGTATCCACCGTCGCCACGACCGTGGCCTGCGGAGTGGCCCTCTAGCGGCCTACGGCGTTCGATGTGCGCCCGATATCCGGCGTTGCGCACAGCCGTCGCCAGTTCCTCGTCGCTCACCTTGCTTTCAGCCGTCACCTTTGCCCGCCCCGATTCCCAGCCGGGTACGCGCGCTTCCCTGACCCCCTCGACCTTCTCCAGGGCCTTTTCTACGTGCCGAGCACAGCTTTGGCAGGTCATGCCCTGTACATTCAGTTCCAGTTGTTCCATTTCAGCCATTGCCATTCCTCACTGTCGTTTCACGTTTCTCGACCTGTTCGCTGATAAGATGACAGACACAGGCTTTGCCATCGACGTCGTCGGTGGGAAACGTCTGTCCCAGCGTGTGCAGCTCCTGCAACTCCATTTTCAACCGTTTTAGTTCCGTAATCCGCCGCGAGATTTCCTCTTCCTTCTCTTGCAGCAAGGTTAAGACAACGCGGCAGGGCGCTTCTCGTCGGTCGCGCAGCGCCAGGATTTCGGCAATATCGTCGAGAGAGAAGTCCAGCGTGCGGGCGCCGGCTACAAACTGCAGGCGCGCCACATCGCTCTCATCGTAATCGCGGTAGCCATTGGACAAACGCCCAGGTTCCGGCAGCAGGCCAATCGACTCATAGTACCGGATGGTAGAGTCAGACAGCCCGGTTTTGTCGGCCAGGGTCTTTATCTGCATAATTGTTCCTCTTTTTTGCTGTCAGCAATGGGGAATTATAAACCATCAAGTAGCTTGAAGGTCAAGGGAAGATTGGTTAAGATGCACTTAAGTTTAGCGCCGCTCTCGTCGCAATCCGTGTTTCTTCAGCCAACGGCTCAAGTTCGCCTCGGTCGTCCCAAAACGTTTGGCGATAAACCGTTGTGTTGAGCCATTGGACAGTAGGGCTTCTATTTCCGGCCGGTGCTTGTCCAGCTTGCTCTTGCCACTACCAACCGGTCGGCCAAGTTTCTTACCGGCACGCTTTCTGGCTGCAAGAGCTTCTTTCGTGCGCTGGCTAATCAGGTCACGCTCAATCTCAGCCGCCATGGCGAACGCCATGGCCACAATCTTGGATTGAATGGAGTCATCTAGCTGCCAGTTCCCCTTAACGGCGTAAACATGGATCTTGCGCTGCATGGCCAGCGACAGGATCTCCATGCACTCGAGCATGGAACGCCCGAGGCGGGACAGTTCGCTGACCACCAGGTTGTCGCCGGCAGACAGCTCAGCCAGCAGCTCGCCAAGTTGGCGTTTACGCCATGACAGCCTGCCGGAAGCCGTCTCTTCAAACCACTCGACCTGTCCTAACGCCTTGTCATTGGCCAAATGTAAGATGTCGGCCTTGTTCTTTTCGAGGTCTTGCTCAGCCGTCGAAACACGCAGGTAGGCAACAGTACGCGTAGAGTTCGTCATTGTTTAACCGAAAACCCTTTCCAGTATCAAAATAGTTGTCGTATTATCAGCGCATTTCACTCAACTATCCTTGCACAAAAAAGGACCGTTTTCAATGAACAATTATACTCGCGAGCAGCTGCTGGTGCTTGCTAAGCTCACGACAGAAGACTTGGAAGAAATAGAGCAGCGCCGACGCGATCACAACCGCCTCGGCTTTGCCTACCAGTTGGCCTTCATCCGTGTCTACAACCGCTTCCCTATTCAGCGGCCCTCCTTCGAGATAGACCATGAGTTGCTGATCTTCGTCGGCCTGCAACTGGATATTTCCGCCGGCGAAATTGAGCATTACCATACCCGCCAACCGACACTGTCTCGCCATCAGGAGGAGCTCCGCCTCTATCTGGGCCTGCGCCGCTTCGACGAAGAGACGCAGGCCGAGCTGGAACAGTTTCTGTTTGAGGAGGCGTGCCGGCTGGAGCAGATGAATGCACTTCTGGCCCGGGCTGGGGAGTTTCTACGAGAACAAGGGATTCTCCAACCGGCCGAAGACACGTTGCAGCGACTGATCGTCACCCAACGCCAGGTGGCACGGGAGCACATCTACGAGCGGATCACCGACCTGTTGTCGGAGCCGTTTCGGGTTATCCTAGACGAACTGCTGGAGGGAAAGGGCGGTGCTCTGACACCATTCCAGCGTCTCAAACAACCGCCGGGCCAGGCATCTCCCAAATCGATGTTGAAGCTTCTCCGCAAGATGGAGCAAATCGAGGAAACGGGCATCCTTGCCATTGATCTCTCCTGGCTCAACAACAATTACCAGCGATCCTTGACCCGTTATGCCCAGCGTTTCTCAGCCGATCGCATGCGACAGTTCGTTCCCACGCGCCGCTACGCGGTGCTGGTTTGCTTCCTCTGGCAGACTTATCGAGACACCATTGACCACATGGTCGATATGCACGACAAGATAATGACTGGTGTCTACAGCCGGGCCGAGAACCAGGTGGACGAGGAGATGCGAAAACGGCGTAAAGTGCTCCAAGCCTCTCTGGACTCCTTCCACACCATTGGCAGGATACTCCTCGATGAGGCAGTTGCTGACCAAGTGCTGCGTGCCGTGATATTCAACAAGGTTGGCCGGGGGTTGCTGGATAGCCAGGTAGAGACGGTCAGCAATTACCGGGAAGGAAAGCTCAGCCATCCCTTCCATCTGGTGCAGCGGCGCTTTTACTACCTGCGCCAGTTTACACCGGCCTTGTTGGAACATATCGACTGTCAGGCGGAGGACGGCGCCAGGTCTTCGCTGGTGGAAGCTGTAGACCTGCAACGAGAACTGAATGCCACCAACAAGCGCAAGCTGCCGGCAGATGTGCCGCTGGGGTTCATCAAGCGCAGCCTGCGACCGCTGGTGGAAGAAAACGGCGAGGTCAGCAAACGGGCGTGGGAGTGTGCTTTGTTCCTGTCGCTTCGAGATGAGATACGGGCGGGCAACATCTACATTCAGGGCAGCAAGCGCTTTGGCCGCTTCGACGACTTCTTCATGGCCGACGCCCAATGGCAAACTCGGCAGACGGCTTTCTTTCAGCGTGCCGGATTGCCTGTGAAGGCCGATGATGTGCCGGCGTACCTGACGCAGCGACTGGATGAGGCTTATGATGCTTTTCTGGAAGGGCTGCCAGAGAACACGTACACCAGTGTAGACGAGAATGGGTGGCACCTGTCCATCGACCCGAGCGAGAAGCTGGGCGCGGGCGCCACCCAGCGGCTAGACGATTTGCAGCGGTGGCTGGGTGAAAACCTGAGGGTCATCAAACTACCGGACCTGCTGATTGAGGTAGATAATGAGCTGCAGTTCACCCGCCAGTTCATGACGCCCGGGCAACAAGGACAGCGCGAAGCCGACTACGTGTGCCAGATCCTGGCCACCATCATGGCCTACGGCTGCAACATCGGCCCATACACGATGGCCCGTCTCACTGATGGCGTCAGTTACTCGGAGATTCGGCATATCACCGACTGGCAACTCACAGAAGAGGCTCAACGCCAAGCCCTGGCGCAACTGGTCAACGCCATCAGCAATCTGGCTGTCACGCAAGCTTGGGGAGAGGGAAAGACTTCCAGCAGCGATGGGCAGCGCTTCCGGTTACGGCGAAACGTGTTGCAGCGAACCTACAGCCACCGCCTCAGCGACTATGCCCTGGAGTTCTACTCGTTCATCGCCGACAACTACGCTCCTTTCTACAGTACGCCGATAGAATGTACTGACCGGGATGCTGCCTACGTCCTCGACGGACTGCTCTACAACGAGAGTGACCTGGCTTTGGAGGAGCACTACACGGACACCCACGGCTACACCGAGATTAACTTTGCCGCCTTTGCCATGCTTGGCCGCCGTTTTGCCCCGCGCATTCGTGGCTTACACAAACAGCGAATCTACCGCATCGACCTCAACAGAGATTACGGTCCTTTGGAGGTTCTCCTGAAGCGGCGCGACCGCATCATTCGCATGGACTGGATTTGCGAGCAGTGGGAACGGATGGGCCAGTTCTACGCCTCGCTGGAGAGCGGGCACACCACCGCTTCGACCGCTCTGAAAAGACTGGCTGGTTACAGCGGCAAGAACCACTTTTACCGTGCCAACCGAGAGTTAGGGAGGGTGTTCAAGACGGAGTACATCTTGCAGTATATGTCTGACCCGCTGGTTCGGCAGCGCGTGCGCCGCGGACTACTCAAGGGAGAGGAGTTACATGCGCTGGCACGCCAGGTTGCCTACGGCAAGCAGGGCAAGCTCACGGCACTTGATCTGCAAGGCCAGAAGAACACGAGCAGTTGCCTGACGCTCATCATGGCCTGCATCATCTACTGGCAGGCGAGGGAGATTAATCGGGTAATTCTGGATGGACAGCCAGAGGCTGCCGGCGTGGACTTGTCCCTGCTTGAGCACATCAGCCCTATCGGCTGGGACAATGTCCTGCTCTATGGCGAATATGTGTTGAACCGGAACCTGGTTCGGCCTTAGGAGCCGTCCCTTAGCGTATATTTACGGACGAATATGGACGGTACCCTACGATCCACTGTTTAACAGTGCGTGACGGTATGATATAACGAGAGCAACGAGCGCCGATTGGCGACCAACCCAACCGACGCCCGTGTTACTCTATCGCCTTATGCCGCTTTTGCGCGTCTAGCAAAAACAACGATCGGCGTCTGGGGCGTCTCTCCCGCTAGGATAGACTCCCCAGTGATGGCGATGGCGCGATTTAGCGCAAACGCTTCGGGCGCTGCCTCAACTAGCTCACGCCCAACGAACACTTCCAGAAACGCTCCATCAGTAGAGCGCATCCGAAAGGTGATGTGCTCGGGGTCTTCGGCCATAGCCAATGGCTGACTATCGACGACTCCGCGCCAAGTTATCGGTGTGTTGTGATTCATCGTGGGTTTCACCCCCTTTCTTTTTGCGCAGGCGATAGATAATGGTTGCCTGCTTCTATCCAAATAGAAACAGCCAGGCCCTGACCAAGCGCAAGGAGGAACCCCGACCGCGCAAGCCGTCGAGGGCAAATCCTTGTGCTTGGTTGGGTGGCTGATACGATGAAAAAGAAGCAGGCAGTGGCCGAAGACTGGCGATTAAAAGCTCAAACCATCGTGAACTTTTCCTATCAAAAAAATTTAGTCAAACTTCTCAACAAATAAAACGCAAGTTATTCCGAAAGCATTAAATTATTGCAGCATCACCATTATGGAATATTTCTAAAAATTCGATCTGGAAGTATGGTATATGCTTCTTCGATTGTATTGGCACCTGAAGTATTAGCATCGGTGAATCCGACAGTTGTTCCTGCGTACAAAGGTATAGCAGATATAGTTCCAATATCCTCAGTAATAATCTCAAAGCTATTTATCGTAGAAGCCAAGTATGCTTTAGCTAAATTAATATCAACCTCGCTTCCAGATTGACCGCCTAGGGGAATATGCTGCGTTTGAGTTCTATTGCTCTGGCTTGTGCTAGTTGCAATCCAAACTAACCTGCCTTCCTCTGTAAATGAAATCCCATGACTAGCCCAAGAAACGCCAAAAGTGTCAGGTCCATCCAAATGCTTATCAACAAAATCTTTCACTCCTCCACTAGTCCAATTATTGGGTCCTGCCACAATCCAGAGAGGTGATGATACATCAATTTTTGTTCCGAAGGTTGCTTTGTCATCTATATAATCGGCCAAAGTCCAGTAGCGAACGTCACCTGTGTTTGAAATTATGATAACTTGTGGCCACACGACTTCGCCGCTTAGACCCAGTAGTTTAATACCATATGTTGTTTGGCCTGTTTCATCCGTAGTTTGCAAATCTTCCCAACTGATGTTTGTTTTTCCATATACAGCCTGCAAGAATTCAGCATTCCCGGGATTGTTTAGCCATGCCAGGACCATATCTTGATGAGCTTGCCAGGCTGCAGCTTGATCAGCAATTTCTAGTTGACCACCCATAAGTGACACAGGCACCACTTCGCCAACTTTGTAGGGAAATACTTCAGGAAAGACCCATGCTTGTGCTTCAATCGACCAGACTTGAGTTAAGCCTTCACTGCGGTAGTGGACTTGATTATTTTCAAGCACAATATGGGCTGGGTCGAACCCTTCAGCTAGAGGTGGAGTCACCCACTCTCCAACCCAAACCTCGATCGAGCTGTCATCAGGGTTCTTTCGAGTCGAGCCAAGCTGGATTTCTGGTTGTGGCGTACTCGTGGCCGCTCCCATAGTTGGGCTTGGACGAGGGGAAGGAGTAATAGTGGCGGTTTCTGTCGGAAGCTCCGTAGCACTCGGCTCTGGTGAAGGGGTTGGCAGGATTAGCGCTGTGGAAATAGCTCCAACCTCAACCATTTCTTCTTGAGAATCGACCGCACTACAAGCCGCTAGAACAAGAAGTACAAAAAACAGTAACGCGCATTGCCGCCAATGTCTTGTCATTCTCTACCCCGCCCGACACCAGGAAATCAACAGATTCTGTTCCTATCAGGGACTCAAGTCTACATCGAGTTTACTTCAGGAGCATCTCCGAGAGTTCAGTAACCGCCGTCACAAAATCAGCCTTGCGCCAGTGCATCCAGAAATCAATTACTGATCCCCCACCGCAGCCGGCAAAACAATGCCAGTAGTTCTCTTGCGGATTAACACTAAACGACGCTACCTGGTCATCGTGGAACGGGCACTGCCCTCGGCCGGAGGCCGACAGGGGCACGAACTGGCGCACAAAGTCGTAACAGTTAACCGCGGCCTTGATGCGATCAGACGGCCGCTCCCCTACCCCGTCTACGGGCTCAAAAACGGGTGGCGGCAGCTCGACCGCGGAATATTCGCCGTAGTGGGTAAACAACCGTTCTGGCACGGTCTTGGGCTGCGAGAGCGCTAAAATCTGAGCCGAGAGCGTTGGTGCGAGCGACTCACCGTCGGGCGTGTAAAAGCCATAGCGCCGGCCGCTTTTTTTGTGGACGCCAAACGGCAGGCGAACGAGCGATCCTGGCCCCTCATCACGTAAAGCGTTTTGTTTGGGGAACAACTCGATGTCGCTCAAGTTAAAGTAGGCCATCAACCCATGGCCAAATTTGCGCACCGACTCTCCGGTTCTTGGCTCGTCAAAAAAGAACCATAAGTGCACGCCTCGGCGCGAAGCCTCTAGATAGGTGGGACATGACAACTGGTCGAGCACCCTCGATAGCGCAATCAAGCGACGCCGGTTGGGTTCGTCGTCGGCATCAAGCACCATAAATCGGGCCTGGCTATCGGGATCGAGAACATAGGCGCCCAACGTTTCCGCCCCGCGCAGGTGATCCGCCAACAATCGGCGATTAAGGCGCGCGTGGACGGTAATAAACTGGCCATCAGGGAGCTGCTTGGGGTACTTATCCCAGCGCTGAATAAATTGGCCGGCGAGCACGTCGACCAAGGGCACTAGTTCTGACTCAGGTAACTTACGCTCTGCCTGCGACATATGAGTGCAGCAAGGATATCAGACTTTCAAGACACGGGAGAACGATACCTACTCTTTCACCAAGGCGTTGGCCGGAAGGACAGTACAATTTCTTCAAGCGCCGTCAGGCGCTTGTTCCTTATGCGGAGGCCGGCGACAGAAGGTGCGGAAGATGTCGCCGGCCGCATGCCGTCGGGGACACGAAGTGGCACCGACTACCCCCCGCGTTAGCGAGGTGTGCCAGGCCGCGCCCCGCGAGCACCGGAAGCCCTGCAAAGGGTTTCAGGCGCGTGCCTGGCCACCTGCGTAGCGCCGCAGCGGACCCCTCTCTGCGTGAAACGCAGAGTGAGGGCCGCAAGGGCACTTTGTGTTGGGTTGAGCACCGCGAAACCACAACACAAAGCGCAGCGGGGGGTAGTCGGGGGCGCGAGGACTGAGTAACAGGCCCGTGAACCCGACGGCACTGGTTTGACGAGTTGGGGGGTCTGGCGACGCTTGGTTCACCCGGTGGACTCGCGTTTAGAGAGTACGTACGGGGGAAGGAAGCGTTCAGCCATGGCCTCCCCGAGGAGAACCAGACTCTTCCGCACCCAAATCGAGGGCTCGATGCCTGAAGATTTGGGCCGCTGCAACTCTGGAGGATTCAGAGGAGTTTTGTAGACATTTTAAGCCTTTACACCAGGCTTGTTGTAGACTTTTTAGAGCCGGTCAAAAATAAAAACGCACGACTAATCAGACTATATATTGCGGCTTACGCCGCATAAATAGCCTTACTTCGCCCATCCTTCCCTCCCTTCACTCCCCTCCCCTTCCTGTCTTTCCTAGGCGGGCTTCGCCCGGATTCAAAAATCTTGTTAATCAAGGCAAAAGCCCGATGTCGCCTGAGGTGCCTTCAGAAGCCTTTAGAGCTTCGTATCCTGGTTACTACCAGGAAGCAGTTGCCAGTGGGTCTGGATCGTTTTGGTCGGTTGGCTGTGGCCCGTTCCCCGCCACAGTGGGGTTCCATCCGTTTATAAAAGCGGATAGCACCATTTCATCAAAGTGGGAATTAGCTTGTCAAGTCGATCTTTTTTAGCGGTCATGTGTACGGTTAGTACACAAGAACGGTTGGTACGAATGACCGGTGTGTACGGAAGATCGAACCGGTCAACCGTACACATACCAAACAAAGCCCGAACACAAACGAAGGTTATTTCAAACCTTCTTTCTCGAAGAGAAGATCCAAGGCTTCACGCACCACTTCGGAGTAACTCACGGCCCGATTAAGCAAAACCTCTCTGGTAGCGCGGAGTCGACGCAAGCTGGTGACTTGTGATTCATTCAATTGATAGGCGAGCCGTACTGTTTGCTTATTTTTCGGGTGTTGTACGGTTGTACGGTCGGCACGGTTGACCGCTTCGTACACTTGACCGGTCGGCACGGTTGACCGGTCGGCACGAGTGATCGGAACGGTCACTGGTACAGGGCTTTCAAATGAGGGCGCGTCCGCAGCTTTTGGAGCCACGGCCGGCGCTTTTGATGGGGGAGTTTCACTGGGAGCATCATCGGGGCGCTTGAACCAGGCGCTGCCTTTGAGCTCATTGACGACGGGATTAGCAAAAGATTTTTTGGCCATGGTTTACCTCACAATCCCATCTCGTCAATCAACTTTTGATAGGCCTCAGCCGTCTTGGCGTCAGCCTTGTAGGCGAAGATGTCTTGCTTGGCAAACGAAGCATCGCGCAGGTCAACATTGCGGGGAACAACGGTTTTGAAAACCTGATCTGTGTATGTCTGGCGCAAAATTTTAAGCGATTCACGACTGGAGACGGTCGGGTCGCTCATGTTGAACAGAAACCCAAACAGCTCCAAGCTGGGGTTATAAAACTCGCGCACCTCCTCGACGACTTTCCCCAGCTGCACCAGAGAATCGAGCTCGAAAAACCCAGGCGATGTGACGACCACAATCCGGTTGGATGCCGTAAAAGCATTCAGGGTGAGCCAGTCAAGTGATGGGGGACAGTCGATAAAGATGTGCTCGAATTGCTCGATAAGTGCCTCTAGCTGCTCGCGTAAACGCGCCTCTCGATGATCGCGGGCGACTGTCAAGGTGATTGAGGCTTCTGAGAGCAGGATGTGGGACGGGGAAATGAACAGGCCTTCAACTTGGGTAGGGTAGTAGGGGATAGGGTTGCGCTTGATAATGGTGGTGTAAATGGTGTCTTCCGCCCGGAGGCTGACAAAATCATTCACCAGCACTTTCGAGGAGTTTGCCTGGGGATCAATATCAATAAGGAGAACTTTGCGACCTCGCCGAGCCGCACCAGCTGCCAGCGATATCGCCGTTGACGTTTTACCCACGCCTCCCTTTTGAGAGGCCACAGAGATAACCATAGTATTCCTTTCCAGCTTCCCATAGGGTTAAGCTGCTCAAAGTGAATGTATTTGGTCTCACCATCTCACGTGGGATGAGATGAGTCAATATGAATCAAGGCACTCCTTGGCGTAGACACGGGCGTTTAGGCGCTTAGCAACATATATGCAGCTTTCGCTAGATCAAAATCACGCTTTTCCTCCGGCAGGCCTTGCCAGTAGAGCTCAGCTCGGGTGATGATAGTGTCCAGCTGTTGCCACTGTTGCTCGCTATGCGGCACAACCATTGTGTAGCGGTAGGTTAAATCGTCGCCAACAAAAGCCATATAGAGCGCTTCCTGGCCAGCCAGTTGGGCCAAGATGGCCAGCTGGTCAGGCTCGGCGACGTTTAGGAAAGACTCAAAGCGGTAAGGATTGCTCAGGTCGTCGTAAATACGAAACTCCAATTGCACCAGGGGTGCCGTGGGCATTTCGACAAGCTGCCAGCGGGCATGAGCCGGCGCACCAATAAAGCCGGTGATGTCGGCATTGGGAGCATGACACACATGAACGACACCAGTATCTGCTTCTGCAGCGAAGCAGCCATAGCCGGTGCGCTCTAAAACCTCGCGGATCGCTGGCGGCAAGTCTCGGGAGAAGACCATTTCACTCAACCAGGCTCGCTGGGTTTCATCCCAGCGCAGCGCCAAGGTCGGCGTTGGCGGTTCATCAAGTAGTGGGCGTATTGCTTCCTGCAATGGTTGGCCAAAAGCGGGGGGAAAGCGGCGCAGATGGTGCAAGCTGTCCGGCTCGATATGCATCTGGCATACCAGGCCCCTGTCGCCACGAGTGGTCATGGGTGCAAGCTCGCACTCGCCATAAGCCTCGAGGATGCGCGCCAACCATACAGGGTTATCTGGATAAGGGCGATCGACCATCAATAGGCCGGTTAAGTGTCCAGGCCAGTCGTCGTGCATGACGAGGCCATAGCCAGAAAAAGTGTTAAGTGAGTCGGGATGGTAAAGAAAGAGGAGCTCTCCACGGTTGAGGCGCTCGCTCTGTGGCTCGCGTTCCCCCATAGTGGAACTAAGTATACACCCCAGTTTTCAACCACCGCCCAGAAAACAAGGAACCGAATCCCTATAATTCCGGCAAGTTTTTTCCGGCATATCTCATAGTCATTTGCTACTGCATCCCGACATAACCCGCCACAATTGCCCTGATTGACTCGGTTGGTGGGGTAACCAATAGGCGTCGCGCTGCGGATCTCGGCTATACCCCTTAGCGGCTTGCGCTCCATTCGGCCAGAAGAGCCGCTCAACCATTCCCTCGCTGGTGCCCGGTATCCCTTTCTTCACCAGGTCTGCGAGTTTACGGTTGACGCGCTTCCGATTTGCTCTGGAGCGGCGCTCATGGGGGCCTGTATAGCTATTGGGTAAGTGCCAGGCGAGGTATTCCGCCTGCGGCTTACCGTGCAGGCCGCGAATATCAATAAAGTGAAAAACCGCCCTGCCCTGCTTCCAGGCGCGGGTTTCAACGGCTTCTTGGGAGTAGCGTTCGCCAATAGCGATGTTTGCCTGACGCTGCACCCGGGCGACTCGATCGTAGGAGCGCTGGGTGCGCTCAGGCACTCCCGACAGCTCGCAGAGGGTGTGCCGGCTTATGGGGTTACTTGCTCGTCCACTATGGAACGCCGCGTAAAACGCCCCTCTAACCGCTTGTATTCCCCCGAGAAGCGATGTAATAGGCAAGCGGATAGGGAAGCCTAATAACCGGCCGCAATCAAGCGTATACGCGATTTTATGCGTACCCTTAAGCCACAATCGGTCTTTGTGGTCTCTTTGCCAAAAAACACCCTCGCCTTGCTTGAAGAGTTGGCGCAAGCGTCGCCAGCCACAAATGCGCCAGGGAGAGTCTTTGTCAGTTAACAGACGGCGAATATTCTCTATCTCCAGCCAGCCGCGGCCGGGCTTATCAATCGAGCGCAAGAGGAAATAAACCCGGCCGGGGGCTTCCAAGTTTTGCTTGAGCATGGCCAAGAGCATCGTGGGATGGGCAATCACTGAAGCAGAAGCAATCGAGCACGTGC
>JACDJA010002052.1_pt1 | contig 15165 bp, 15 predicted proteins | sample 7449241 | NCBI WGS metagenome assembly JACDJA01 (sample SAMN14253289, study PRJNA609438) | sludge metagenome | isolation source: initial anaerobic sludge | collected 2018-12-20 | reverse complement strand
TCAACAAACTGCCAGATTGGTGTCTGCTCTGGCAGGATATCGTTCATCCCGCGGATTGCCTGAATCTTAGCCAATGTAAACCCTTAATTCTTTCTGGATAATCGTGCCTGAAAGCGTTAAACAATCACTTGTCTGAGCGCGCAATAATGGCATCTTCCTGTTCTTTTTTACGGGCGATTTCTTCACGAATCAGCCGTTCAAGATCATCGGTAAGGGTTGCATTATCTAGTTTCTGGTTCGGTTTGCCGGCCCTGTAAAACAGGTTCTTCGGGCTGCCGCCTGTCAGGCCGATGTCAGCCACTTTGGCTTCACCCGGGCCATTCACTATGCAGCCGATGATGGCAACGTCCAGGGATTCGTTAACATCCTCAAGCCGCACTTCCAGATCATTCATGGTCTGAATGACATCAAAATTCTGGCGTGAGCAGCTTGGACACGCCACAAAGTTGATACCCCGGCTGCGCAGCCGCAAACTTTTGAGAATATCGAAACCTACTTTGATTTCCTGAACCGGATCCGCTGCAAGAGACACACGGATCGTATCGCCGATGCCATCCATCAACAGCATGCCAAGACCTATGGACGATTTCACTGTACCAGACCGCAGCCCGCCGGCCTCGGTGATACCAAGATGCAAGGGCTGATCGATCTGGCTCGCAATGTTGCGGTAAGCGTCCACGGTCATGAATACTTCGGAGGCCTTCAGGCTGACTTTGAAGTTCTGGAAATCGTGGCGATCCAGAATATCGATGTGGCGCATAGCGGATTCAACCAGTGCGTCTGCAGTAGGCTCACCGTATTTACGCTGCAGGTCTTTTTCCAGGGACCCCGCGTTCACACCGATACGCATAGGGATATTACGGTCACGGCACGCGCTGATAACCGCACTTACACGGTCTTCGCGCCCGATGTTGCCCGGATTGATACGCATACAATCCACACCCAGCTCGGCCACGCGCAGTGCGATTTTGTGATCAAAATGGATGTCAGCGACCAGAGGCAGAGAGACACGCTTGCGAATTTTCCCGAAGGCGTCGGCGGCCTCCATGGAGGGTACAGACACCCTGACAATATCGGCACCCGCCTCCTGCAGCGCAGTAATCTGCCCTACGGTTGCATCAACATCGCAGGTGTTGGTGTTTGTCATGCTCTGCACCGCGATTGGCGCGTCGCCGCCAACGGGTACGTTCCCGACCATGATCTGGCGGGATTTGCGTCTTTTTATCGGGGATTCGTGCTTCATTTTCTTGCGACCGAAATAGATTAATGCAAAAAATGTTCAGATTGTCAGCGTGAACTCGGACCGGTTGTTCACCACCGGAAAATTCCGGATATCCACCGGCTCACCCTGGAAGCGAATCGTATCAACGGTGTCGACCGCACCAATAACCACTTTCAGGGGCGCCTTGCCAGAGACTTCAAGCCGGTCACCGGCCCTCTGCAAGGAACTTGCCAGACGATCTCCATTTGCGTCACGCACCTGCACCCAACAGTCACCGGTAAACACAATTTCCAGCTTGCCCGTGACAAGGCCATCATCATCCGCCGCTGGCCCTGACAGAGCAGGCTCAGGCGTTTGCGCAACCACGGGTATCTGATCCGCCGTGAACTCCTCGGATACTTCAGCGGGCTCTGTGGCTATGTTCTCTGGGCCCGCACCAACCTGTTCAGGCTCCCCTTCCGCCGTTTCCCGGCTCTCAGGCGTAACGTCTGGCTCTGTAGCAGTCGCCGGTGCGTCACGGGATTCATCAGCCCGCATGTCTGAACTGCCCGGGGCAGTCAGCTCACCGGCCTGCCCGACCGTTTCTGCAGCACCAGAAAGCTCGGTATCAGCCGCGTCGGAACTGAGTTTCGGCATAATGAGCGTAACGGCCAGAGCCGCTAAAAGCACTACAGCCAGAACCAGCAAAAACAGCTTTGCGATTCTGCGTTTTCTGCGCCGGCGACGCTCGATATCAATGAGCGGGTTGGCCTCCAGTTCGCGTGCTTTTTGCAGGCGCCCCGGTTCCAGTTCGCGATTTAGATCTGCAATAATGGCATCGCCGTCAAGACCCACCTGTTTCGCGTACGCCCTCACATAGCCTTTCAGGAACAGTTCACTGTCAATCTGCCCGTAATCGCCGTTTTCAATGGCCTGGATGATACCGTTTCGCAAATGCTGTGCGTTAGCAATCTGGGAAATGCTCAAGCCATGCCTTTCCCGTGCCTGCTTCAGTTGCTGGCCAACGGAGTCATGGGCAACAGTCTGTGGGGAATCATCACTTGTCATTGGAAATCAGGGCCTTGTATTGTTGGTACTCTGCTGACTCCGGGTAGTTATTCTTCAATTGCAGCACCAGACTTGCTTCCTGGTTCCTGTCACCAGTGTGTTGTGCAATGCGAATTCCCGTCAGCAGGCTTTCAGGCGAGTGCTGTAAACGCTTGTTCCGCTGCATGATCATCATCAGGCGATTATAGTATCGTGCAGCGCCTTCCACATCACCGGAATTCACCATTACCCGGGAAAGCGAGAGCAGAGAGCGGGCATCGCCACGAGTCAGCTCCACGGCACGACGATATGAGACAATGGCTTCTTGTTGCTGCCCCAGACGTTCCTGAGTCATGCCCAGATTGTAAAATACAGAACCCCGATCCTTGTAATCGGTATCCCTGGAAGCCGCACGGAACTGATCACGTGATTCTTCAAACCGCTCCTGGGAGTAGAGAAAGGCACCGTAATAGACTCTGGCACGGGTATACCCGGGACTTTCGGAAATGGCTTTTCTGAAGCTCTTTTCGGCAAGTTCCGCCTCACCATCGGTATTATAGATTAACCCGAGGGCCGCAAGAGCCTGGGGACTATCCGGATCAAGCTCAAGGGCGCGATCCAGGTGATGGCGTGCCCTTTCTATGTTGCCCTGGCCGAGGTAGGCGGTTGCAAGCTGAACATAGTTTTCAACGGCTTTTTGCCGGTCTGCCTCGCGGGTAAAACGACTGTCCGTTGTAGTGACGCACCCGGTGAGCAGCAGCGCAACCAGCAGGGTTACGACAGAAGTAAAACGTCCATTTACCGGTTTTATAGCCACAGAATGCATTCCTCGCGGGTTGGGCATCACAAATGCCCGTTCAGGGATTCACCTGTTGAACATTGATATATCGCTGGCTTCGACGGGTTCGATCTTCCACCTGGCCCACCAGCTGACCACAGGCCGCATCAATATCATCGCCCCGGGTCGTCCTGATTGTCGCGATATAACCTGCTTCATTCAACACAGCCTGAAAACGCCGGGTAGCGTTCATACTCGGACGACGAAAATCGCTTTCCGGAAACGGATTAAAGGGAATCAGATTTATCTTGCAGGGGAGATCTCGCAAAAGCTCGGCGAGTTCTCGCGCATGCTCAGGCTTGTCGTTCATGCCTTCAATGACCGTGTACTCAATAGTGGCCTTCCGTTTGTCTGGCAAACGGCTGAAATAACGACGTGTCGCCGCCAGCAATTCTGCAATCGGATACTTTTTATTGAGCGGAACCAACTGGTTCCTCAATTCATCATTAGGGGCATGCAGGGAAATGGCCAGTGAAACATCGGTAACTTCTGCCAGCCGGTCAATACCCGGCACCACTCCGGAAGTGCTCAGTGTAACCCGGCGCTTGGAAATGCCGTAAGCCAGATCCTCCATCATGAGGTTCATTGCATCTACCACATTGTCAAAATTCATCAGGGGCTCGCCCATGCCCATCATGACAACGTTGGTGATTGGCCGGTCGGGGCCTGGTTCAAACGGCATAAAGGCCTTGCGCGCAACCCATACCTGACCAATGATTTCGGCCGCTGTCAGGTTGCGATTGAAGCCGCGCTTGCCTGTTGAGCAAAAGGTGCAGTCCAGTGTGCACCCGATCTGCGAGGATACACACAGAGTGCCCCTTTCGCCGTCAGGAATCAGCACAGTTTCTACACTGTTGCCGTTATCCATGCGCATGACCCACTTTCGGGTGCCATCTTTGGATGTTTCGTCATAAACGACCTCAGGGCCACGAATCTCTGCAACCTGTTTGAGCTTTTCCCTGAGGGCTTTGCTCACATTGGTCATTTGATCGAAGTCATCCACACCACGCTGATGCATCCACTGCAGAATCTGGGTAGCGCGGAAACGCTTTTCCCCAAGGGAATCAAAGAAAGCCTCAAGCTTGTCCTTGGGCATCCCCAGCAGATTGGTTTTTTCAGCGGCCGCTGTCATTTTATAACCTCAATCAGATAACCAATGCCGGGGCTGCCACAGGCAGCCCCGGGCAACAATCTCAGCCGCGCGGGCAGATTTCGTTGTCATTGAAAAAATAGGCGATTTCGCGCTCTGCAGAAGCTGCGGAATCAGAGCCATGAACCGCATTCGCATCGATGGATGATGCAAAATCGGCGCGAATTGTGCCGGGATCGGCTTCTTTAGGGTTGGTGGCACCCATCAGATCGCGGTTTTTCAGGATGGCGCCCTCTCCTTCCAGAACCTGAACAACAACAGGGCCGGATGTCATGAATGCAACCAGATCGTTGAAGAACGGACGCTCCCTGTGCTCGGCATAGAAGCCTTCAGCCTTCTCCTGAGTGAGGTGCATCATACGGGCTGCAACAATGCTCAGGCCGGCTTTTTCAAAACGGCTGTAGATTTCGCCAATCACATTCTTTGCAACGGCATCGGGCTTGATAATGGAAAGCGTGCGCTCAGTAGCCATGGTGTTTCTCCTTCAGGGACTGGATTAATGGGGTACGGGTAAAATTCAGGCCTGCGATTATACGCAGTCGGAGGGCCACTGCCTACCGCACAGCGCGAAGGCGGGTAACAACTTCAATAATTTCCGCACTGGCAAAAGCCATTTCTTCGGCCGTTGTGTAACGCCCCATGGAAAACCGCAAAGCACGATGAGCGCGCTCGTCGCTTAACCCAATTCCACGCAGAACGTAGGAAGGCTCAACCGTGGCGGACGCGCAGGCGGAGCCGGATGAAACCGCCAGATTCCGGAGACCCAGCATGAGGGATTCCGAATCAACACCATCAAACGACAGATTGATAATTCCTGGTACCCGGTTGGTTTCCGAGCCGTTGAGCGTGACACCCTCCAGGCCTTTCAAGCCTTCCAGGAAGGATGCACGCAGGGTCTCAAGCTGATCAATTTCTGTATCAAGACACGACTCGGCAAGGGCAAAGGCCTTGCCCATTCCGACTATCTGGTGCGTTGGCAGGGTCCCGGAACGCATTCCGCGTTCGTGGCCGCCACCGTGAATCTGTGCCTCTATGCGTACATCCGGCGAGCGCCTCACATAAAGCGCCCCCACACCTTTAGGGCCATAAACCTTATGGCCGGAGAGAGACATCAGATCCATCGGCATGGCGGTTACGTCCACGGGAGTCTTGCCGGCGGCCTGGGCGGCATCGACATGAAACAACACGCCACGCTCGCGAAGCCCGGCGCCGATCGTGGCTACATCGGTCACACAGCCCAGCTCATTATTAACCAGCATCAGGCTTACCAGCCGTGTTTCCGGTTTCAGTGCCTCAAACACTTGCTTCGGCTGCACGATGCCATCGCGGCCAGGTGTCAACCAGGTAATATCAAGACCCCGGGCTTCGAGCCATTTGCAGGTATCTACAACGGCCTTGTGTTCAACTGTCGAGGTGATCAGGTGGGCATTTTCGAGGTCGGCAAATGCGCCTTTTATCGCAAGATTGTCCGATTCTGTTGCGCCGGACGTCCAGACAATTTCGCGCGGGTCGGCATGAATCAGGCTGGCAACCTGCCCCCGGGCAGACTCCACGGCAGCTTCTGCCTGCCATCCGAAACCGTGGGAGCGGGATGCCGGGTTGCCAAAAACACCGTCTGGCGTGAGATATTTGACCATTTCGTCGGCAACAGCAGGGTCAACGGGCGTTGTCGCCGCATAATCGAGATAAACGGGCTTTTTCATAAATTTACAGGGGCTTGAATCAGGCGGGCGCCTGATCATTCAGACGCTCGGTATTAATCGTGTCAGAATCGCTGCCTGTCTGGCGGCGGTTCTGCCGGTCCGCCACCTGGCGGATTTCATGCCTTTTCATCAGATCGCCGAGACTGATCTCGCTGAGAAACTGATGAATCTGACTACTCAGGTCTGACCACAGATGGTGTGTCAGGCACTTTTCGCCATTCTGGCAGTCACCTTTGTTGCCGCACCGAGTGGTGTCGAGAGATTCGCTGACCGCATCGACAACGTCGGCAATATAAATGCAGTCCGCATCCCGGCTCAGACGGTATCCACCACCAGGGCCCCGGATACTTGTAACCAGCTGTCGACGGCGAAGACGCGAGAAAAGCTGCTCAAGATATGAAAGCGAAATTTCCTGGCGGGCTGAAATATCTGCAAGCGTCACCGGTCCCTGCCCTCCATGGAGAGCAAGATCCAGCATTGCCGTAACAGCGTAGCGGCCTTTGGTTGTCAACTTCATGGCATCAGCCCCGTGATGGGATTGAATCTTGATATACGCGACTGAGTATGAATTGACCAACTATTTCAGTCAAGTATTCAGCCGCGATCCTGGCTCTCATCCCGCACGCAATCGAAGTCCTCTTCATCCAGTTCAGGCAACTTGCCGTTCTGATATTCACTGTTCACCTTACGAAGCGCCTTGCACATAATCTCAATGCGATCATCCACGGCATGCATATGATCGAGCAATGCGCGCACGGAGCGGGCAACCGGGTCTGGCATTTCTTCTGTTACTCCGTATGCGTCAAAGCCCATACGCTCTTCCATGACCTTGCGGCGGGCATCGTCTTCGGATTTCTGTTTTACAATAATCCGGCCCGGAATACCTACTACCGTGGCACCGGCAGGAACCGCTTTTGTTACAACGGAGTTGGAACCGATCTTGGCATCTTCGCCCACCTCGAAAGGCCCCAGAATTTTTGCACCAGCACCAACAACAACACGATCACCGATCGTGGGGTGGCGCTTGCCCTTGTTCCAGCTTGTACCGCCAAGCGTGACCCCCTGATACAGGGTAACATCATCACCAATGACGGTCGTCTCGCCGATTACCACGCCCATGCCATGGTCGATAAAAAACCGCCTGCCAATGGTTGCGCCCGGGTGTATCTCTATACCGGTAAACCACCGGGCCAGCGTGGAAATGGTACGCGCCAGCCATTTCAGCCCCCTGTTCCACAGCCAGTGGGAAAAACGGTGTATCAGAAGGGCATGCAGCCCCGGGTAATTGGTGAGCACCTCAAAGGTATTCCTGGCAGCAGGATCCCTGTGAAATACGCTTTTTATATCTTCACGCAAATGCCTAAACATGGCCATCTTCCTGTCTGGCCGGCTCGGCACCGGCCTCAGTTGGTTTCGTACTTTCCTGCGCTCCGGCGGCCTTTTGCACCGCGCTCAGGATACCCCGGAGAATATTGATTTCCATCTGATCAAGCTGTGCCCGCTGAAACAGCCTGCGCAAGCGGGACATCAGCTGCCTGGGATTGTCGCGTCGATGGAAACTGACATCATGAAGCGTCTGTTCAAGGTGACCGAAGAACCCCTCGACATCCGCAACCTTTGCCGGGGGAACATCCCAGCCTGCATCACCGGGCGCCTTCATGGACCTCAAGTCGGGTCTGCCATCGCTATCTTCAAGGTTACGCAGGTAAAACATGCGTAACTCGTAACACATAACCTGAACGGCCATCGCCAGATTGAGTGAACTGTAATCCGGGTTTGACGGGATATGGATATGATAGTGACAACGATGCAGTTCATCATTGCTCAAACCATGATTTTCGCGCCCGAAAACCAGGGCCACTGCCCCTTCACGACTGTGATCACTTGCCACCGCGACCGCTTCCGATGGCGGCATCACCGGCCAGGGTATTTTGCGATCCCGGGCGCTTGTGCCCATCACCAGCACACAGTCTCCCAGGGCTTCGCCCAGGGTGCCCACCACCTGGGCCCGGTCGAGTATATCGGATGCACCCGCCGCACGGGCATAGGAAGCTTCATCCGGGAAAGAATTCGGATTGACCAGCCACAAATTGCCAAGCCCCATATTCTTCATGGCCCTGGCAACAGCTCCGATGTTCCCTGAATGAGAGGTCTCAACCAGAACAATGCGGATCTGATCCTGAAACATGTCCGGCCCTTCCAGAGGCGGGGATGGCTTATGCATTAGCGACTTGGTCCAAGGTTATCGTTTACGGGCGGCAATGATAGCAGAAAGCGAGCGCTTTCTGCGCCCCCGAATACCCGCTTATCCGTGCTTTTCCTGAGTCAAAAAACAGACAAGGAGGGCGATCTTTTGCTATCATGTCGGGCCTTCACACACCCGGATAACGAACTCTCAGATGCAACCAGCTATTAAAATGGCCCTGCGCGTCGCACGCCAGGGGTCGGATTACCTGAAAGCCCACTTCGAACGCCAGGAGCCTGTTGGAAAGGACGGCGAAGAGCGTCGTCGCCAACTGGAACGGGTGGAACAGTCAATCTATGACAATTTCGCCGAGCAGCTTGAAAAGGCTTACAAGGATCACAGCATCGCTCCACTCAATGAAGCAAATGCCGGGGCCAGTGAAAGAAGCTGGCATATTTTCCCGGTAATGGGGCGCGAAAACTTCCTCAGAGGCATTCCGGAATTTGCCCTGGTTCTGGCACAGAAGAAGAATAACCGTACGGAAAACCTTCTGCTGGTGAACCCGGTTACCGGTGAGGAATATTCAGCCAGCCGTGGGCGTGGCGCGGCATTAAACAGCCGCAGAGTCAGGGTCTCGGATGTGCGGTACACAGAGAATGCAGCTTTTGCGACCAACCTGCTGGATCAGGCACGCAAGAGCGACAACGCACTTCTATGGGGCGAAATAGCGGCAGTACTGGCCCAGAACGCTTCCATGTTTCGCACTTCAGGTTGTGTGGTTCTGGATATTGCCCGGGTATCTGCAGGCCTTCTGGATGCAGCCGTTATCTTTCGCCCGGAAGCAGCCGATCTTGATTTTGGCGTAACTCTGGCCATGGAGTCTGGCGCACTCAGTGCCGATTTCTCAGGCAACCCCTCAACCGACAACGCCCGCCAACTGGTGGTTGCGAACCCCAAACTGTTCCGCGAAGTGCTGAAAATCCTGCATCCGTTCCGTGGCCGCATTCCCGCATGACACCTACCCCGGTTCTGTGGCCAGGGCCGATGTAAAGGTACAAAAAAGGATACAAAAAACCGCCACTGTCCAGTTGGCGGTTTTTTTGTATCCCGGAAAGCATTTCCAGGAAGAATCAGGGATTACATGCGATTGAGCCACTCGGGTGGCTGCTCGTCCTCTTCCGCATCGGCCAAACCTTCTTTGGCCGGAACCATAAGGTCCTCACGGGACACTCCCATAACCATTAACAGGTTTGCAGATACGTAGATGGATGAGTAGGTACCAACCACCACGCCAATAATCAACGCAAGCGCAAAGTTATTGATGGCTTCACCACCCAGGAAATACAGTGCCAGGAGAACCACCAGCGTAGTTCCTGAGGTATTTATGGTACGGGCTATAGTCTGATGGATCGACTCGTTGATGATATCCCAGGGTTCACCCACCCGCATTTTTCGGAAGTTCTCACGGATCCGGTCTGCTACAACAATGGTATCGTTCAGCGAATAACCAATAACCGCGAGCAGTGCCGCAAGTACGGTAAGATCGAATGTCCACTGAAACAACGCGAAAACGCCAAGAATAATAATCACGTCGTGTGCCAAAGGCACGACAGACGCAATCCCGAACTTGAACTGGAACCGCATACCCACGTAAATGAGTACAACCGCAAGTGCGATCAGAAGCCCAAGCCCGCTTTCTTCCTTAAGTTCGTCACCAACCTGAGACCCCACAAACTCTGAGCTGATCAGCTCGAGATCATCACCGGTCGCAGCCAGGACCTGGGCAACTTCCTCTGCCAGCTTATCGTTACCAGCCTCTGCCAGGCGCACCAGCACAATCGTGTCGGCACCGAAATTCTGCACTACAAACTGATCATAGCCCGCATCCGTAAGCGTCGAGCGAACCACGTCCAACTGTGGTGCTTCTGCATATTCCAGTTCCACGGAGGTACCGCCGGTGAAGTCCATGCCATAATTAAGGCCACGAACGCCCAACAGAACAACCGACGCAACAACCAGCACAATGGAGAATACGGAAGCGAGCTTCCGGAACCCCATAAAATCAAACGACTTCTTCTGATCATCAGACATTGGCGAGCTTTCCTCCGATCGACAGCTTCTCGACCCTGCGGCCGCCATAAACCATATTGACGATACTCCGGCTGACCATCAGCCCCGAGAACATCGATGTAAGAATCCCGATGCAAAGCGTTACTGCAAAGCCTTTAACCGGGCCCGTGCCCATCGCGAACAGAATGATCGCAACCAGCAGGGTGGTTATGTTGGCATCAAATATGGAAACAAAGGCGCGGGAATAACCGGCATTGATGGCAAGCTGGGGTGATACGCCCGATTTCAATTCTTCTTTTATGCGCTCAAATATGAGCACATTGGCGTCTACCGCCATGCCCACCGTTAATACGATACCGGCGATACCCGGCAACGTCAGAGTGGCAGAGAGGATGGACATACAGGCGATCAGAAGCATCAGGTTGATGGTCAGGGCAATATTTGCCACCAAACCGAATCCGCGGTAATAAACCAGCATGTAAAGCAGAACAAGAACAAAGCCAAGCCCCACCGACATCATCCCGGCATCAATATTCTTCTGCCCCAGGCTGGGGCCGATGGTGCGTTCCTGAACGAAGTACATGGGCGCGGCCAGTGCACCCGCCCGCAAAAGCAGTGCAAGCTCGGCAGCCTCCGGAATGGAATCCAGCCCCGTGATACGGAAACTGCTTCCCAAAGCAGACTGAACAGTTGCAAGGCTGATAATGCCCTTCTCCACAACCCGCTTCTCTGTTTCAACCGGCTCACCGTCTACCATTCTGGTTTCGGTTTCAGTGCGGAACTCGATAAACAGAACCGCCATGCGCCGACCTATGGCATTGCGTGTGGCGCGATTCATCAAATCGCCCCCTATCGAATCCATCGTTATATTGACCTGGGGTTGGCCATTTTCGTCGAACGCCTGTTGCGCATTGGCGACATTGTTACCGGTGGCAATCACTTCACGCTCAAGACGGGCGGTGCGCTGGGGGTCATCCCGGAAGCTGAACTGTTCAGTCTCGCTGGCCGGCGCATCCTGGCGCGCTTCCATACGGAACTCAAGGTTGGCAGTTGCACCAAGAACCCGTTTGGCCTGGGCTGTATCCTGCACACCCGGAAGTTCCACAATAATCCGGTCGGCACCCTGTTGCTGAACCAGCGGTTCTGCAACCCCGAGTTCATTCACCCGGTTACGAATGGTCGTCAGGTTCTGTTCGAGAGCGTACTTGCGGATGGCGTTTACTTCACCTTCGGAAAGGGTAAGAACAATCTGGAACTCGTCACCGCTGGTTCTTTCATCCAACAGAAACTCGTTGTACTGGCGTTTGATCAGGTTGAAGGCCTCGGTACGTGATGCCTTATCGCGGAACGACAGGACGATGTTACGGTTACCTTCCACATCTCCGCCCCGGTAGCGTATACGCTCCTCGCGAAGCTCGCGCTTGATTTGCCCGGATACGGCTTCGAGCCTCTGCCCGACAGCCGTGTCCATATCCACCTCCAGCAGGAAGTGAACACCACCACGCAGATCAAGGCCGAGTTTCATAGGGCCGGCGCCCAGGCTTTTCAACCAGGCAGGTGTAGAAGCCGCCATATTCAGGGCAACCAGATAATCGTTACCGAGAGCCGCCTGCACCACTGGCCGGGCACGCAACTGATCATCAGAGCTGGTTAACCGGATGAGCGCATCACGATCATCGAGCGAACTGCTTTTTATCTCAATACCATCCGATTCCAGTGCTTTAACGGCTCTTTCGAGCACCGCAGCATCCACTTCGGTGCTGCTGCGGGCACCGGTGATCTGCACAGCGTAATCATCGGGAAACAGGTTGGGCAATGCGTAGATAAACCCGATCACGATTGCGATCAGGATAAGCAGGTTTTTCCAGAGCGGATACTTGTTCAGCATGGGATCCCTTGTAGCCGGCCCGGGGGCCGGCCTTGGTGTTTCAGCCAGAAAGGTTCAGGCCAGCAGGTATCAGGGCTGGCCGGAGAGTCCTTGCTCAGATATCTTTGAGCGTACCTTTAGGCAGTGCGGCGGCAACAGCCACTTTCTGTACCTTCACTTCAACATTGTCGGCAATCTCAACAACAATGAAATCGTCAGACACCTTGGTGATTTTACCGGCAATGCCACCGGAGGTAACCACCTCATCACCCTTGTTTAGGCCAGACATCAGCGCCTTGTGTTCCTTGGCACGCTTGGACTGGGGGCGCCAGATCAGGAAATAGAAAATCAGAATAAAACCGGCAAAAAAGATAACCTGGCCCATAACACCCATGCCGCCAGCCGGGGCACCTTCCTGAGCCATTGCCAGCGCGGGTAGCATGGCCATCAGGCCGGCCAGAAACAACTTGACTGATTTCATCAAAACTCTCCGTTGATTAAATAATAATTTACTCATTACTCATGGCCGGCACTGTCTCGCCGCGCAGAGCATAGAAGTTGGTTATAAAGTCCGACAATGTACCTGCTTCAATGGCCCCGCGCAATCCGGCCATCAGGTTCTGGTAATAGCGCAGGTTATGAATGGTATTCAGTTGGGCGCCAAGCATTTCTCCGCATTTATCCAGATGATACAGGTAACTTCTCGAAAAATTCTTGCATGTGTAACAGTCACAACGCGCATCCAGGGGGGCTGTGTCGTGCCGGTGCCTGGCATTGCGTATTTTTACAATACCGGTGGATGTGAACAGGTACCCGTTACGGGCATTTCGGGTTGGCATCACACAATCGAACATGTCGACTCCCCGGCGTACACCCTCTACCAGATCCTCAGGCCGCCCTACACCCATCAGATAACGGGGTTTGTTTTCAGGCATTCTGGGTGTCAGGTGATCCAGTATGCGAATCATATCCTCTTTGGGCTCTCCAACGGAAAGCCCGCCAATGGCGTAACCGTCAAACCCGATTTCCGTGAGGCCTTCAAGGGACCGGTCCCGAAGTGGTTCATACATTCCGCCCTGAACAATTCCAAACAACGCCGAAGGGCTGTCCCCGTGAGCATCCTTGCTACGCTTTGCCCAGCGTAACGAAAGCTCCATGGATTCCCGTGCCTGTTTCTCTGTTGCCGGATACGGTGTGCATTCGTCGAAAATCATCACAATATCAGAGCCCAGATCGCGCTGTACCTGGATTGCGATTTCCGGCGACAACTTGACCGGCGAGCCATCCACCGGCGAGCGGAAGGTCACTTCCTGTTCGGTAATCTTGCGCATGTCGCCAAGACTGAAAACCTGGAACCCACCGGAGTCGGTGAGTATCGGGCCTTTCCACTGGGTAAAATCGTGAAGATCGCCATGGGCTTTCACCACTTCAGTGCCGGGGCGCAGCATCAGATGAAAGGTATTGCCGAGTATGATTTCGGCGCCGATTTCATGAATATCCCGGGGCAACATTCCCTTGACTGTTCCGTATGTGCCCACCGGCATAAACGCCGGGGTTTCGACGGTTCCCCGGGGGAACGTCAGCCTGCCACGCCGGGCAAGGCCGTCTTCTCCCAGTTTTTCAAAAGACATAAAACAGGACTGGTTCACAGCTTGTCTCCGGCATTGAATGGTGTTGGGCGGCCAGCCTGTGCAGAAGCATCCGGTGCGCCAAGCAGCATACCCCGGCTCGGCTCCTGCCCGGTTATGAACATGGCATCACCATAACTGAAAAACCGGTACTTTTCGGCAATCGCTTCACGGTAGGCCTGCATCACATGGTCGTAGCCTGCAAAGGCGCTGACCAGCATAATCAGCGTGGATTCAGGCAGATGAAAATTGGTAACCATCGCATCCACGGTCTGAAACCTGTAACCCGGGTAAATGAATATGTCCGTTTCACCCTGAAATGCCCTCAGCTGGCCCCCACGGCTTGCAGATTCGAGTGAACGTACCGATGTGGTTCCAACAGCAATCACCCGGCCACCCCGCGCACGTGCACGATTCACGGCGCTCACGGCTTCTTCAGGTACGTGCACTATCTCGCTGTGCATAACGTGTTCATCAATACGGTCTACCCGCACCGGCTGGAAGGTTCCGGCACCCACATGCAAGGTCACAAAGGTGCTTTCCACGCCGCGGGCTCTCAGGGCTTCCAGAACCGCATCATCAAAATGCAAACCCGCGGTCGGCGCCGCAACGGCGCCTGCCTGCCTGGCGTAGACGGTTTGATAGCGTTCACGATCGGTGGATTCGTCCGGACGATCCACATACGGCGGCAAAGGCATGTGCCCTATGCGCTCAAGCAGTTCAAGAACCGGCTCCGTGCTTTCACTCTCCAGATAAAAAAGCGCCTCGCTACGGCCAGCCATGCGCAGTGCGGAGCCATCCTCAAGAATTACTCTCTGCCCTTCTTTCAATGCCTTGGAAGCACGAACATGGGCAACAAGGCTGTGCTCACCGGTTACCCGCTCAACCAGTACTTCAACCTGACCCCCGGTTTGTTTTTTTCCAAACAGGCGCGCCGGTATCACACGAGTGTCATTGAAAACCAGCAAATCGCCCGGTTGGAGTATATTCGGAAGGTCTGTGAAACAACGGTGAGCAATGTCGCCCGATGTGCCGTCAAGACAAAGCAGCCGGGAAGCGCTGCGCTCCCTGAGTGGATACCGGGCGATGAGTTCGTCCGGGAGATCGAAGTGAAAATCGGAGACGTTCATGGACCGGGCTGTTCACGGAGCCGCTATCTGCGACTTGAATATGGTAGCGGCGGGCGGACTCGAACCGCCACGGGTTTTACCCCAACGGATTTTGAATCCGTCGTGTCTACCAATTTCACCACGCCGCCAACGAAGAGTGGGGGGATTATACTTGGGCTGATCGTGAAATCAATACACTTGGCCTGAGAGTTTCCCCTTGGCGCCTGTTTTACAACCGATCGAATAACGACAGCTGCGAAACCTGCGCAAATGACTGCTGTGCCGCCTGCAACACAAAGCTCTGGAAGCTCAGGTTACTGATTGCTTCGGCATAATCCACATCCTGCAACTGGGAACGGATTTCATT
>JACDJA010002051.1_pt1 | contig 15166 bp, 15 predicted proteins | sample 7449241 | NCBI WGS metagenome assembly JACDJA01 (sample SAMN14253289, study PRJNA609438) | sludge metagenome | isolation source: initial anaerobic sludge | collected 2018-12-20 | reverse complement strand
TTTTAAAATTCCAGGGTCATAATTACTGAACAATGCCTATTTTAGCCATCTGAATGAATCCCAAAATCCAACGTTCTATTTATATGGAAAGCACCAACAAATCAAGAACACTGTTTATTTTGAATCAGGGGGCGTGGATGGGGCTCTCATTAGCTGCGTTTTCCTATTTACGCTATCTCATGGGAATGATGCAATCCTCTGCAGCTGAGTTGTTTTCGTGGGCCATTTATGGTGCGTTTGTTTACTATACCATTAAACTGTACCGCGATCGTTTTCTGGGTGGTTTTATCGGCTATGGCAAAGCCCTGTGGGCAGGTACACGCACAGGATTGTGGGCGGGCATCGTGCTGGGAGCTTACCTGTTTATATTCCTTAAGTTCATCGACCCCGCCTACATGGACGAGTTGATAGCAACCGCCCAGGAGGCTTATCTGCAAAGCGGAATGTCGGCGGCACAGGTTGAAAACCTCGACGATGTGATCCGCATGAGTACCAGTCCGACGGTGATGATTATTTCGGGAACCTTAAGCGTGGGCTTTGGGGCTTTTATTTTTTCTTTGGTTATTTCTGCGTTTATGAAGAAGGAGGGCGATCCTTTTCAGCAGATCATGAGTAATGTTGAATAATGATGGATTTATCTGTGGTAATCCCTCTCTACAATGAAGAGGAGTCCCTCCCCGAACTTCTGGCGTGGCTCAATGCGGTAATTGAGAAGATGAAAGTGACCTTTGAGGTTATTTTAATTGACGATGGAAGCACCGATGGTTCCTGGGAGCAGATCGTCCGGCTTAGGGAGAAATACGATTCTTTAAAGGGCGTTCGTTTCAGACGGAATTACGGTAAGTCGGCCGCTCTGAACACCGGGTTTGAATTAGCCGCCGGCCGGGTGGTGATCACAATGGATGCCGACCTTCAGGACAATCCCGATGAGGTGCCCGAGCTCTATCGTATGGTGGATGAGGAGAATTTCGACCTGGTGAGCGGCTGGAAAAAGAAGAGACACGACCCTTTGAACAAGACTTTTCCCAGCAGGCTCTTCAACCGAACGGCCCGCGCTGTATCGGGGATTAAGTTGCACGACTTTAATTGCGGACTGAAGGCATACCGGAACGAGGTGATTAAAAATATTGAAATTTACGGGGAGATGCATCGTTACATTCCCATCCTGGCCAAACGAGCGGGATTTGGCCGGATTGCTGAAAAAGTGGTGATTCACCGGGAACGACAGTATGGAGTTACCAAATTTGGCATGGAGCGGTTTCTGAAGGGTTTCCTGGACCTGATGTCGGTGATGTTCATCTCCCGGTTCGGCAACCGGCCCATGCATCTTTTTGGCGCGCTGGGTTCGCTCATGTTTTTAGCGGGTTTTGGGGCCGCCGCGTGGCTGGGCGGAAAAAAGCTTTATTCTCTCTCCTGTGGCATCGCGGCGCCACTGGTTACCGACAGTCCCTATTTTTACATTGGGCTGGTATGCATGATATTAGGCACCCAGCTTTTTGTCACCGGCTTTTTAGCCGAACTGGTTTCACGCATTCATCCCGATAGGAATGGTTATTCCATTGCTGAAAGGGTGGGGTTTTGAGTTGGGGGTTCGGGGTTCAGAGTTGTGAGTTCTGAGTTGAGAGTTGAGAGCTGAAAGCTGAAAGCTCAAAGGGTTGTGAGTTCTGAGTTGTGGGTTATGGTAACTTTGGGCTTTGGATTATAATTGGCCTCTAAACTGTGAACCCGAACCCCGAACCCCGAACCCGGAACCAACGCCCCCTGTACAGACGCACAATTTGTGCGTCTCTAACCCCGAACTCCCATGAATTTCTACCAATCCATAGCCCCTTATTACGACCATATTTTTCCACCTGCTGCGGCACAGGTTTCGTTTATAACCTCCAAAATGGGAGGAATTAAGGATAAGCACCTGCTGGAGGCAGGCTGTGGTACCGGTAATCTGGCTGCTCTGCTGGTTGCCGAAGGGGCCCGGGTGGATGGCATTGACCTGGATGAGGAGATGGTGAAGATGGCTCGCGAGAAATACCGCAACCTGTCGGGCGTGGCATTCCGGCAGGGTAATATCCTGAAAATAAGCGAACTATATGTGACTGAAATCCTTGATGGTATTATTTCCTTTGGTAACACTCTGGTGCACTTGTCAGGAATAGAAGAGGTGACCGCATTTTTCAAGCAGGCATGGATGGTGCTCAAGCCTGGTGGAAAACTGATGGTTCAGATCATCAATTACGATCATGTGATTGACAACGGGTTGCCGGGTCTGCCCACCATCGAAAATGAGGCCATCCGGTTCGAGCGTTACTACGATGTAGTTGATCCTGGGACGCACATTGACTTTAGAACCGTTTTAACGGTGAAGTCTACAAGAGAGGTGATTCATAACACAGTAACGCTCTTTCCCTTGCGAAGGCATCAGGTGGAAAAAATATTGTTATCCATCGGGTTTGAGGAGGTCACTTTCTCCGGAAGCTTTGCCGGCGACCTGTTGAAGCCGCACTCCCTGCCTCTGATCTTTTCGGCCTTTAAGCCTTGATTAAACAGGAGGTGCAGGTAAGGGGGAAATTTCCCAATATTAGAGTTTTTCTTTCAGCATTCCCGCCACTTTTTGGTCCACCGGAAAGGTGAGTTCATGGGGTTTAAGAGCCGGTAATGGCACCCAGCGGAATGTTTGTGCACCCTCCTCTGCCTCAAAGTCAAACGGAATGTCGGAAGTCTGTAAGAGGGTGCCCTGCGGAAGTTCAAAGGTATAGTAGATGCTGATAAGCTGTGTGTTTGCAAAAAAACGGGTCTCCTGAAAAAAATCAATGGTGTAAAAGTGGCCGGTAACCTTTATCTCGAGGCCCATCTCTTCAAAACATTCGCGCTTCAGGCAGTCTATAGGACCTTCTCCATACTCCAGTCCCCCGCCGGGGAATTTGGTCATAAACATCCCAAACACATATTCGTCGGAGAGCAATACCTGATTGTTTTGGATGCACAGGCCGTAAACGCGGATATTAAAACGGTGGTTTGTATTCATGCTATAGTGTTGATGCATAGCATAATGCAATGATATTTATAGACTCGCCTGTAAGCAGGCAGGTTTTCGGTTTTGAGTTTTTGGAGGGTAAAAAAAGCCGGAACCCCTTTCAGAAGATTGTAAACCACGAGAAAGATTTATTTATATAAATCGGGGTCCCGGCCTCTTTATTCTAAATTTCTTTGAGCAAACTTAATAACTTCTTCGGTATTTTCAACCTTAAACCAGGAAATTTCTTTATCCCTGTTAAACCACGACATCTGTTTCCTGGCATAGCGGCGCGAGTTGCGTTTGATGAGTTCGACGGCTTTTTGAAGGGATATCTCTCCATCGAAGTGCTGGAACAGTTCTTTGTATCCTACTGTATTTAAGGCGTTTAAATACCGGTTTGGATAGAGCTCTTTTGCCTCCTGAAGCAGCCCTGCATCCATCATTTCATCTACCCGGCGGTTGATTTTTTGATATAATTTTTCCCGCTCCATTTCGAGTCCCACTTTAATTATTTTGAAAGGGCGTTCGTGTCTGGGATTGGTTCGCAGTTCGGAATAGGGGCGGCCGGTCATCAGGCACATCTCAAGTGCATGCACCACCCGTTTGGGATTTTCCAGATCAACCTGTTCGTAAAACGTGGGGTCCAGTAGTTTTAACTGACGCCGGAGACTGTGCAGGCCTTCCGTTTCCAGCTGTTCCTGAAGGCTTTGACGCAGATCGGGGTCCACGGTGGGCAGCCTGTCAATGCCCTTGCAAAAGGCATCCACATACATCATCGACCCACCGGTCATTATCAGTGTTGGGTAGCGGGTAAACAGTTCACCCGCGAGCGCTAATGCTTCCTGTTCAAATTCATAGGCATTGTAGTAATCGAAGATCGATCTGGTGCCAATCAGGTAGTGGGGGATATGCTTCATCTGCAATTCAGAAGGAGTTGCCACACCAATTTTCAATTCGTGGTAAATTTGTCGTGAGTCGGCCGATATCACCGGGCTGTTGAAATGTTGCGCCAATTTGATGCTCACAACGGTTTTTCCAATGCCGGTAGGTCCTAACACAACGATAATTCTTTTGGTATTTTTAGCAGTAATAATCGCGTAGGTTTAAGGAAAATCTGCCTGCCTGCCGGCAGGTTTGTGATTTGTTTTTTGTCATTTGTGTTTTTCCCTTCCCCTGTTAAAACAGATACAGGGGCGGGTCAGTGGTATCACTCATCTCAACAGCGCTCAATAAAGGTCTTCATCAAAGTCGATAAAGTCGGGCTGGTCGTCATCGCCATAAATATCATCATCGTCGTAGGGGTCGTCATCGCCGGGGTCATCAAAGGAGTAGTCGGACTCGGTAATTTCCGTATCCTCAAGTGTTTCACGCAGGAAAGGCGGGGGTGCTTCCCCTTCGCGGCGTACACAGTCGGGTTGCTTTATTTCTCCCTCTCTCATGTCAATAAGCTCCATAAACAGGATGCGCTCGGCAAAGAGGTCGAAAACATAGAGCAACCGTTGTTTTTTTTCGGTAATTAAATCGCCAATCCTGGTTTCGCTCATTACCAGTATGTTCTCGTATTCATCCTCCATCATGTTCAGAAGCGTAATTTCTGTCTGTTTTTGCCATCCCCTATCGGTAAGAAAAAAAGAAGCCATCTCTCCCGGATCAAAGGCCATCTCCAAATTCAGGAAGTTATGAAAATCAATAAACAGGGATTGGCTGTCGATATCAACTTCGCAGATGAAGTCTTTGTTTTCTGCCGATATTATTCGAAACGTGTAAATCATATTTTTGGAAGTAATTCTCTCTGTTTTTTAAGCCGGTACAATCCATGTTGTTCTGACAAATTGTACGACCCTTTGTTTAAGGGCTTATTGTAAAAACAGATTATTTTGAAACAGAATAAGTCAAAATGTCTATCTTCAACCCCTTACCGGAATTTTAAGAACGAAAAGGATGGGGTTATTGTTTCAAATTTCGGTTATTTTTCCCCATTATTTTATGAGTTTCAAAGATTTAATGACTAATCTACTCATTGCCTGATGAATAGCATATCTATAGCAGAAACACCCTTAAAGATGAAGCCGGCTTACTCGCGGGTTTTGTTTTTTTCAGGAATTCTTTTTTTGTATGGATTTATGGAAATGGCCGCACAGGTTACCCCCGCAGATTCTGCTCTTGTTGCTACAAACAGGGAAGGGCTCTTTTTTAATCTGGCCGGGTTTGGCGAAAAAGTGTTGGATAAAGTAACCTGGGAAAGAGATGATTATGTGTTTACCGTTTATCCATCGGGGGGATACAGTCCCCGCAACGGGTTGGAAGTGGGGCTGATGCCTGCCTTTAAGTGGGAAGGTAACGGCCATGCAAACACCCTGACAATGGGTCTGGAGATATCTACCGGCGGCATGCTTCAATTTCAGACCGAATACGAATGGTTTTTTCATGAGTTTTGGCAGAGCCGGGGAGAGCTCACCTGGAACCGCCGGCACGACAGGTATTGGCCCGGAACCGGGGGCAGATATATAACCTTCGACCGGCGTGAGTTCAGTGTTGAAGCAGAGTTGCTTCGACGCATTTCCAATAACCTTTGGGGGGGATTTATGGTTCAGGGTTCTGAAAATAGTTTCAGCAATTTGGGAGTATTCGGGGATTCAGGGTTTTACACGCCAGGCACGCAGGGTGGCAGCTTGGTTGGCGGTGGCCCCCTGCTTGTTTTCGATTCCCGCGACCGCGTTCTATCCGCGCAAAAGGGAGTGCTGCTGCGTGCTCAGGTGCTCTTTTTTGGTGCGGGTAGTTTGGGCCGCTATACCTACAACCAATATAGCCTGGATGGGCGAAATTACATTCCGGTTGGGAGCAGGAATGGTGTGGTGGCTCTGCAAATGCTGGTCGAATTTGCCGAAAAGGGGGTTCCGTTTTACCAGGCGCCTTATCTTGGAGGAAAGAGCCGGTTGAGGGGTATTGGCCATCCATTGCGGTCGACGGGTCAGGCTGTATGGCTGGCCCGGGGTGAACTTCGCCAGCCTTTGTGGTGGCGTGTGGGTGGCGTTCTATTTGCCGGGGCCGGACAGGCAGCTCCCAATTTTCAAAATCCCTTCACTCAAGTCACCGGCTCCTTTGGCGGAGGTCTGCGCTTTAGAATGTTGCCCCGCGATCCGTTAAATATCCGAATTGACTACGGTGTTTCAACCATAGGTGATTCGGGTTTTTTTATCTCACTTAAGGAGGCTTTTTGATTTGCTTACCAGTTTCGTTCCCGCTTAAAACGGTACTGAATGGGAGGAGGTACCATCATTAAGTAAATCCATACTTAATTAGTAGGTTTAAAAATATTGAAATACTCTTGTAATTATGAAGATTGTGTTTTATCTTTGCATCAATTCATATCTAAAAAATAGAGTATAGATGAAGTTGCCCCAACGTGTACACTATGGATTGGTTTTTTTGATGCAGTTGCATTTTAGGCAGCCCGAATTTATGCCGGTCAAAGAGGTGGCCCAAAAGGAGTCTCTGCCTCAGAAGTTTCTTGAAGGTATAGCCGTCGATTTGAGAAATGGAGGTTTTGTGAACGTGAAGCGGGGTGCCCGGGGAGGCTACCGCCTTGCCCGTGTTTTGAAGGAGGTGAGTTTAATGGAGGTAATCCGTTGTCTTGCTCCGGAGTGGGAGAAACAGTTGTCGGAGAGTGAGATTCAGAGTAAACGTACCAAGATACAGTGCGTGGAACTGTTTTTAGATCAAACAGCAGCAGCAGTTGTTGATTTGTTGGAGAAGGTTACTCTGGAAGGGTTGTTGACACTTTATGCCAAAGAGAGAAGTTTGATGTACTATATTTGAGTTTTAAAAAAGGAGTTATGACAAAAATTGCGAATAATATGACCGACCTTGTGGGAAAAACCCCGCTGGTGAGGATCAATAAACTAAGCGAAGGTGCCGGCGCCGAAGTGTTGGCCAAGCTGGAGTCGTACAATCCCGGAGGATCGGTAAAAGACCGTCCGGCATTGAATATGATAATGGCGGCCGAGCGCGACGGGCTTCTGGATTCCGAAACGGTAATAGTAGAGCCCACCAGCGGCAATATGGGCGTGGGGCTGGCATTGGCGGCGGCCGTGCGAGGGTATAAACTGGTGCTTACCATGCCGGAAAGTATGACCGTAGAACGCCGTAAACTTCTGAAGAGGTTTGGGGCCGAAATGGTACTTACCCCGCCCTCCGACGGCATGAAGGGAGCTATTGCCAGGGCACATGAGCTGGCTGCTACCTATCCAAAATCATTTGTTCCCCAACAGTTTCAGAATAAGGCCAATCCCGAGGCTCACTATCGGGGCACCGGTGAGGAGATATGGGCCGACACCGACGGAAAGGTAGATGTGTTTGTGGCCGGCGTGGGCACCGGCGGCACCATTACCGGGGTGGGGCGTTTACTGAAGGAGAAGAAACCCGGGGTGAAAATTGTGGCTGTGGAGCCGACAGATTCACCGGTGCTCTCGGGTGGTGAGCCTGGGTCGCATAAAATTCAGGGTATTGGCGCCGGTTTTATTCCCGACATTCTGGACATGAGTGTAATAGATGAGATTGTGAAGGTTGAAAACGAAGAAGCTCATCTTACCAGTTACGAAGCAGCCAAACAGGAAGGAATTTTATGCGGTTACTCCTCGGGAGCTGCTTTGTGGGCAGCCATTCAGTTGGCCAAACGACCCGATATGAAAGGGAAGCAGATAGTGGTTTTGTTGCCCGACACCGGCGAGCGTTATTTGAGTACGTTTCTGGATTAAGCAGGTTATAACCGGCACAGCTCTTCAGCTTCTTCCGATACCTTTCGTCTTATCTGGCCGGTCAATTTCAGCAAATCCAGGGATTCAGGATTTTCGAGGAGTTGACTGCAAAGCAGGATGTCCTGGTCGAGGAGTAATCTTTTTTCATTGATGGTGAGCCGTGTCAATGCCGTGATGGGAAAAAGGCGGAGGCGTTCAATTTTATCCTTTAATCCGTTGTTTAGAGGATAATCCCAGCTTAATAAGTGCATCCCGCTGCATTCTCCAAAAGCGAGTGCATCGGAGGTGAATCGGGTGTTGGTTGCCACCCACCCATGGTATTTGAGGCCGTTAAATTCGGGCATTGTTTGCCGTTGGGCGACGATGTCGTTTACCCGCGAGCGGATGTAGAGCGGCACCTTCACATCGGCATATTTACCCCGGCTGTTGTAATATTTGCACTCTACAAGATGCTGGTGGTGCTCGTTGGTGGCAATTACATCCACCTCGTGCATCACGCACTTTCCCTGCACCACTTGTCCCACTTCAACCCTGAAGCCTTCATGCTTAAACACCTGCCCCAAAAACTGTTCAAACGGATAACCCGAGGGGCCCAGCTCCATGATGGCTTTTTTAAGGCTGTATCGGGCTGCCAAACTGCGCTTTTTGGCACGAAGCAAGCCAAACGCACGGCTGTAAATTTTTCCGGTGGTCATCCCCTCGCTCAGCCACTCTTCAATCTCTTCGGCTATTTCATAAACGGTTTCGGCATCTGCACCTGCCCGGTGCAGCGAAATTTCCAGTTTTTCGCGCGAAAAGGGCTGCATCTCGCCCGAGGCTTTCTTAATGAGAGGATGTTTGCTCATGCCATTGGTTTGTGTTCAAATATAGGAATTATTTCTTGTTTGGGGTGGAAGTCTAAACCTGAATTGAGGGCTCCGGTTGGATAATTGAGGGTTTCACTTCGGGTGATGACCTCAAATAAAAAACGCCCTCCTGCCAGGAGAGCGTTCTAAAAAGTTGGCCCCCGGCTGGCGCCGGGGACCTGAAGGTCGGGTTTCGGTTATCCTCCCCCGATTCACGACTCGCTTCGCTGCCGTGATCGGGGGTTATTCAAATTTGCCCCCGGCATTAGCCGGGGACTCCAGGCACTTTATCTAGTTACAAAGGAAATGACAGGTTATTGTCCCCGGCTGCTGCCGGGGGCAAATTTGAATAACCCTGGGCCGGGATGGCGAAGCCAATCACGTGCCCAGGGTAATTTGCCGGGAATTCTTTTCCGTCCCCGGTTTCAACCGGGGGCGAACAATTTTCAATCTTAAACTGTGCGACCTAAGCGCCTATACCTATAAATCTAATTATCTACCGAGTACATGTGCTCAATCAGTTCAACAACTTTGTTGGAGTATCCCCACTCGTTGTCGTACCAGCTGATTACTTTCACGAAGTTGTCGTTGAGACCAATTCCGGCACCGGCATCGAAGATGGAAGCACGGGGGTCGCCCAAAAAGTCGGTTGAAACCACACTGTCTTCGGTGTATCCCAGGATTCCTTTCAGTTCACCTTCCGAAGCTTCCTTCATGGCGGCACATACCTGTTCGTACGAAGCACCTTTTTTGATACGGCAGGTGAGGTCCACCACCGATACATTGGGGGTAGGAATGCGGAATGCCATACCGGTAAGCTTGCCATTCAGCTCGGGAATTACTTTACCCACGGCTTTGGCAGCTCCGGTGGAGGAGGGGATGATGTTTTGTGCAGCACCACGACCGCCGCGCCAGTCTTTCATGGAAGGAGCGTCAACCGTTTTTTGGGTAGCTGTAGTTGCATGAACGGTGGTCATCAAGCCTTCTACAATACCAAATTTGTCGTTCAGCACTTTGGCTATGGGCGCCAGGCAGTTGGTGGTACATGAAGCATTCGATACAAAAGTCATATCGGAGGTGTACTTCTTGTGGTTTACACCCATCACAAACATGGGGGTATCGTCTTTTGAAGGGGCCGACATGATTACTTTTTTGGCACCGGCATTGATGTGCGCCTGAGCTGTTTCTTTGGTGAGGAAAATACCGGTGGATTCAACCACATACTCGGCACCTACTTCGCCCCACTTGAGGTCGGCGGGATTTCTTTCGGAGGTAACGCGAATGGCTTTGCCGTTCACCACCAATTTGCCCTCTTTTACTTTTACATCGCCTTTAAAACGGCCATGAGTAGAGTCGTATTTGAGCATGTAAGCCATATAGTCCACATCAATGAGGTCATTGATAGCTACTATTTCAACATTTTGTTTGTCAATGGCTGCGCGGAACACCAGGCGTCCGATGCGTCCAAAACCATTAATTCCAATCTTAATTTTTGACATGTTATCGCTTCTTTAGTGATTATACATATATAGTTGATTCCTGTTTGGAGGTACAAAAGTACTAAATCGTTGGGGATTCATCAACTAATAAACCCTAAAAAACAAAAAAGGAAACGTTATATTTCCTTTTTTATAAAGTGGCAGGTTCGATTCACTAAAAACCCGATTTAAGAATCGGGTGCCACATTTACCGATGATTTTCCTCAGGTTTTAGGCGTGCACGGCTTCTACGGTATCTGCGTTACTGTAAGCGGGACAATCCTGTACCGATTTGCAGGAGGAAAAAGCCAGCGCAACAAATAAAAACACTACGGTGATTAAAGCAAGTCTTTTCATGATTGATTGATTTAGGTTGTAAAAGTAAAGTTATTATCTAATATTTACAATGTTTGCCCGAAAACCGGGCTGTTCTTTTTTTGTGTATTCCCTGTCTGCTTGGCCGGAAACTGCATTTTTTTTAATCCTGCAATCTGCCTTCGGCTTACCGGGAGAGTTGCTACATACTCCTTCAACGAAATTTTTGAAAAAAGTTTACATTTTGGGTCGTTTTTATTGATGAGCACCTCCTATTTTTCGACAAAATAAAGTATAAACCTGACCAAAAGTAGCATGAAGATAACCGTTGTCGTAATAAATTTGTGTTTTAATTTGACGAAATATTTCCCTATTTCCAATTGTTGTCTTAATTTTGGACTTCTTTCCGTCTTAGGGTATGTGAATCGTCAAAGGTTGAAAGATAAAGAATGTGAGAACTATTTTAAACCAGAAACTAACGAATTAATTTTATGCAAATTCAGCAATTACAAGGTTCTATTGTGGCTATTATAACTCCGTTTAAGGAGAATGAGGAGGTTGACTTTGAAGCATTTGACGAACTTCTGGAGTTTCATATCGGCAATGGTACCGATGGTATTGTTGTTTGCGGTACTACCGGTGAAACCCCTACTCTTACGGAGGCTGAAGATGCCCGCCTGATTGGGCACGCTGTTGCAACTGTTAAAGGAAGAGTGCCTGTTATTGCCGGTACCGGCAGCAACTCCACGCTCGAGTGCATTAAATACAGCCAAAATGCAGTTAACGCGGGCGCTGATGCCTTGCTGGTAGTAGCTCCCTACTACAATAAGCCTTCGCGACGGGGAATATATAAGCATTTTGCTCAGATTGCACGGGCTGTTGAGACCCCCATTATTCTATACAATGTGCCCGGACGCACCGGAAGCAACATCGAACCCGCCACTGCTATAGAGCTTGCCCGTGAGTATAAAAACATCGTGGGGATTAAAGAAGCCGGGGGCAGGATGAGTGTTTTCGCCGAATTGCTGGGTATTCGTCCGCAGGGTTTTAAAGTGTTCAGCGGCGATGATTTTCTGGCCTCCTCTGCCAATCTTTTAGGAGCCGACGGCTGTATATCGGTGGTGGCCAATTTAATTCCTGCCGAGTTCCACAAGCTGATGATGGCTTCCATCCAGGGGGATGTGGATACTACCCGGGAACTTTTTTTCAGATACAGAACCCTGATGGAGTTGATGTTTCTCGAATCCAATCCCCTGCCGGTAAAAACGGCCCTTTCGCTGATGATGGATAAAGTGAATGAGGTGTTTAGGGCCCCGCTTTGCGAGATGGAAGACCAAAACCGGGAAACATTGAAAAAGGAATTGCGGAAACTGAAGCTGATTTAACTGGCTCACCAGTTGTTTTTCAATTGCCTTATATAGTGCCGCCTCATCGTGGCCAACCTGTGTGTAGGCGATATTCCCCTGTTTATCGATTAGATAGAATATGGGAGCTGCCGTAATTTTATAGTCATTGCTTATTTCGTTACCCTTCCACAGATTGCGGAACTTCATTCCGCGGCCAATAATGTAATTATTTGTCTTTTCTTCGTTTTTCGAGAAACAGCTAATCCCGATTACTTCAAATTTTTTATCGTCATACTTGCTATTTGGAATTATTTGCCGAAAACGTTCAATAAGTCGCGTAGCGACGCAGTTATGGTAGAATTATTGGCAATAACCGGAAATCATAAGTCCCGTAGGGATGGTGTTACTCTTGAATAAAATCTATTTTGCGGGATTTTATGTCCATGACTATTGTTTTTTGTAGTTTCTCAAATCTACGGCAATAATCCTTCTACTGCAAATGAAACTCCACCGGCACGGTGACAGTTACAGCCACCTTTTTACCTCTTTGTTGGCCGGGGTTCCAATCGGGCATGGCTTTCACAACCCGTACCGCTTCTGCATCCAGGGCGGGGTCGACACCTTTGGCAACTTTCACATTTTTCACGCTTCCGGTGGGGGAGACTTCAAACACCACATATACTTTTCCTTCAATGCCGTTTTCCTGAGCTATTGCAGGATATTTTATGTGCGTGGCAATAAATTTATTCATCTCTAATTTTCCGCCCGGAAATTCGGGCATCTCTTCCACCACAAAAAAGACCGGTTTATCAGTATTCTCATCATTGGCCTTATCGTATTTACTGAAGGGCATTTTATCTTCGCCTATGATGGTCTCTGATTTTTTGGGTTCTTTGGGTGGTACAAAGTTAATGGGAATCGTGTAGGAAACAGCCACATTTACTCCGCGCTGTTTGCCGGGCTTCCATTGGGGCATGGCTCTTACCACGCGCATTGCCTCCGCGTCCAGCGAGGGGTGTACCCCTTTGGCAATTTTCACACCTTCTACATCTCCGGTGGCCGATACAATAAATACCACATAAACTCTCCCCTGAATCCCTTTCTCTTTGGCTTCGACGGGGTATTTGAGTTCTGATTGAACAAATTCCTTTAGCGCATCCTCTCCACCCGGGAACTCAGGCATCTCTTCCACTATGAAGAAAACAGGTCGTTCCTTCTCCTGTTTGCCATTGAGGGAGTCGGGGTGGATCGCTGTTACTTCTTCGCCCTCTTTTTTCAGCGTAATCTCTATCACGCCGTTTTTGGCCTTTTCGCCGTACTTGCTTATGGCGCTCTCATCTTTTATCACGTTTACCGATTTAATCGTATTTGGGTCTATCTCCTTCAATGCAGAGTTTCCTGCATCTTCGCCATCAACAATTATCAATGGGCTCTTACCATCCTTAATCCCTGTGTCATTTATCACTATTCCGGACCTCTTTTGTTTTTTTCGTTCAACGATGATAACCCCGTCCTTGCCTTTGTCCCCATAAAGTCTGGTCGCACTATCATCTTTCAGAACCGAGATGGATTCTATATTTTTGGGACTAATGGTATCCAATTCGTTTTTGGTGATTTCCTGGCCGTCAACGATGATTAGTGGGTTTTTATCGCTGTTGAATCTTTTATTGATCTCTTGAAAGGGTTCCTTTCCCGGCGTTTTATAACCAATTACCACATCCCTGTTTTTAGATGGGTAATCTGCTGTTACATCCTCTTTCATGGGCCCGTAACCAATTACATGAACCCCATCGCCAATCAGGGCGGTATCTTTTACCATAACGATCGTCATCTGGTTTTTAAAGTTGGCCGGGCGGGTTACGGTTTTAAAACCCACAAATGAGAAGGCTATTTTTGAATCTTCAGGAATATCTTTCAGTTGAAACCGGCCCCTGGGGTCGGCCACCGCGCCGGTGGTGGTGCCAACTACCACGATGGAGGTGCCGGGCAGCGGTTGGTTGTTTTCCTGCACCACGGTGCCCTTAACTGTATTGCCTTTAGTTTGCACCAGGTTGGTGGTGTTTTCCTCCTCCACAGGGAGATAGTTGTATTTGGGTTGGGCAAAGCCGTAAAACAGGAGGCCAATAACGGGAAGAATAAAAAGCGTTTTCAGCTTTTTAAGCGTCGAAACGGGGCGGATGGTCATCATGGTGAATCGTTTTTTGTTGAGTGAATAACTGAATGAATTGCCAAGCCTGATGGCTTCGCCACCTAATACCTGATTGACGAGCACGGCCTTGTAAACGCCAGGGTTAGAGGCGAATTGCAATGCCTTTTGGTCGGCCAGGTATTCGTGGTTTTGTTTAATCAGATGATTGTAATACCAGGCCACCGGGTTGAACCATTGCAGCAGACACAGCAGCTCGGCCAGCACCAGGTCAATCCAGTGGTGTTGCCGGATATGCTCTGCCTCATGGCGCACAATCTCTCTTACATCTGTGTTTGAGGCCGATGAATTGACAAATACATAGGAGAAAAATGAGAAGGAGAAGGGGAAAAGGTCGGTCCTTATCACCTTGGCCAAACCATGACGTTCAATATGGGTGCGGCGTATGATCTTAAGAATTCTTGAAGTCTGGAAAATCAAGCGCCCTAAGAACCACACCACGCCCAAGGCAAACAGAATCAAAAGAGCCGATTGCCAGGTCAATAATGGTTCTTCAACGGCCTGAACAGCCATTGGCTGAGGCAGGTCAATGGTTGCAGAAGCCACTGTGTAGGGAATAGTTACCCCATAGCGCACGGTAATAAGCGGGAAGATGAATGCCCCTAATAAACCTGAAATCAGGAAAATACGGTTGGTGAAAAAGAACCGTTCGTTGCGTAAAAACAGGTAATAGACCAGCGCGAAAGCAGTGAGCCATAAAACCGATTTAATCAGATACATTCCAAATGCTTCCATGGTAGTTAAGGTTTTTCAGATGAGAATTTGGGTGAATGCTTTTCATTTTGGCTTTTGGCCATGTCTTTCTTGATTTCTTCCATCAGCTCTTCCAGCTCTTTTGCCGAAAGGTCTTTCTCGCGGGCAAAGAAGGAGGCCATGGCCGGGAAGGAGTTGTCGAAATACTTCTTCATCAGCCGGAAAAGCTGCGTTTTAGAGTACTCTTCCTTTTTTACCAAAGGATGGTAGATGTGCATGTTGCCGTCGGGCGTGTGATCTACATAGCCTTTCTTTTCCAAAATACGGATGATGGTGGATACTGTGTTGCGGGCAGGGCGGGGGCTAGCGAATCTCTCGCGGATGTCGCGAACCGCCCCTTCGCCCAGCGACCAGAGTATCTGCATCACTTCTTCTTCTGCTTTGGTGAGTTGCATCGTTCCTATTTTTACTGAATATTTGATGATGCAAATGTATGACTAAACTCTTAGTCAT
>JACDJA010002050.1_pt1 | contig 15171 bp, 13 predicted proteins | sample 7449241 | NCBI WGS metagenome assembly JACDJA01 (sample SAMN14253289, study PRJNA609438) | sludge metagenome | isolation source: initial anaerobic sludge | collected 2018-12-20 | reverse complement strand
CTGCGCGAGCACGACACCCTCGTTGTTGAGCTTGCGCACGTCGGCGGTGGCGGAAGCGAGAACACTGCCGCCGGCGTCATCGCGCCCCGCGTCGGCGTAGATCTTGCGCGCCTTCGCCAGCAACGCGTCGCTGTCGTGCGCGTTGCGGGCGACTTCGGCGACGACGGCATCGGCCTCGTCGAGGCGTCCGTTGGCCATGCAGGTACTCGCGAGATCGAGCATGAGCTGCGGGTCACCGTGCGCGCCGGCGGCACGCAGGCTGGCGATGCCGTCGAGCGCCTTCGCCGCTTCGGCCGACTTGCCCTCACGCGTGTAGGCCGCACTCTGGGTCACGGCCATCACCAGTTGGCCTTCGGGCGTCGCTTCCAGCGTGCGCTTGTTGAACTTGAGCGTGTCGGCCACGGCCTTGAGGTCGCCCTGTTGCAACTGCACCCGGCACAGGTTGCCGTAGTCGGTGGGAGTGACGAAGACCGAGTGGCGACCCTTCTCGATGGCCTGGGTGCAGGCCGTCCGTGCGGTGTCGAGATCGCCGTTGTCGAACGCCACCTCACCCAGTTTCTGCTGCCGCCGCACCGTGCGCGCGGAAACGGCAACGCCCTGCTGCAAGGCCTCCTGCGCCGCCGCCGGGTCTTTCTTCGCCAGACAGACGTCGGCCAGCAGATCGTAGGCGGAGACCATCTCTGGTGCATGTTCGAGGACGTCGCGCAATTCTTCCTCGGCCGCCTCGTCCTTCTGCTGCAGGTGCAGGGCGCGCGCCAGCCCCAGGCGCGCCCACGGTACGGCGCGCATGGCGATGACCTGCTTGTAGAGCGCCTCGGCCTCCTCGAAGCGTCCCATCGCGTTCAGTATCTCCCCCTTGAAACGCAGGGCATCGATCGCATAGCGCGGCTGCTCGCGCATGAGCGCGTCGCATGCGTTGATCGCCGCTTCGAGCTGGCTTTCCTGGAAGTGCCGGTAGGCATCCGCGAAAGCCCGCTTGCGCAGCAGAATCGACACCAGCCGCGTGCACAACACTTCGGCGCTGAACGGCTTGATCATGTAGTCGTCCGGTGCCAGCTCCGCGGTGGCGACGACTTTTTCATAGAAGGATTCGGCGGTGACCATCATGAACACGGTCCCCAGCGAAATGAGGTTGCTGTGGCGCAATTCCTCCAGCAGTTGCTGGCCGTCGCGGCCCTCGCCGAGATTGAAATCACAGAGAATGAAATCGTAGGGCTTGTTGCGGATCTGGAAGATCGCCTCGGCGGCATTCGCGGCGAGCTGCACCTTGGTGATGCCGAAATTGGAAAGCGTCAGCCGCAGCGCATTGCGCATGCCTGAGTAGTCGTCCACGACCAGGGCGCGCAGCGCGCCAAAGTCGACAACCGGTTTACCGGACGCGGCCGGAGGAAATGCCATGTTCGTGCGATCCTGTGCAGGGTCTGTGCCGCACAATGGTGCGGTTTCCTTGATTTCTCAGGTTTTATCGGCACTTGGCGGCCAAACTGAACCTTCTGCCTGTTGCATCAGGCCCCGCCGAGGCCAATCGCGTCCGCGAACGGCCGGCTCGGGTACTGAAATGCGACCGGGCCGTCGGCGCGCGCGTGGACGAACTGACGCACGAAGGGGTCGTCGGAATCGACGATGCCTGCCGCCTCCCCTTCCGCGACGACCACGCCGTCATGGAGGAAATAGACGTAGTCGGCCACCTTGAGCGACTCGGACACGTCGTAGGTCACCACGACCGAGGTCAACCCGAGCGCGTCGTTGAGGCGGCGAATCAGGCGGGCGATGGTGTTGAGCGAGATCGGATCGAGCCCGGCGAACGGCTCGTCGTACATGATGAACATCGGGTCGAGCGCGATCGCGCGGGCCAGCGCGACGCGGCGTTCCATGCCGCCGGACAGCTCCCCGGTGCGCAAGTCGCGCGCACCACGCAGGCCGACCGCGTGCAGCTTCATGAGCACGAGGTCACGAATGACGTCCTCCGGCAAATCGGTGTGCTCGCGCATCGGGTAGGCGATGTTGTCGAACACCGGGAGATCGGTGAACAATCCGCTCACCTGGAACATCATGCCCATCTTGCGCCGCATCGCGTAAAGGGCGTCGTTGCCAAGTTCGTGCACCACCTGGCCGTTGAATTTCACGTGGCCGCGCGCCGGCCGTAGCTGCCCGCCGATGTGGCGCAGGAGCGTCGTCTTGCCGCAGCCGCTGACGCCGAGGATGGCAACCAGCTTGCCGCGCCGAATGTCGAGATTCACCCCGCTCAGAACCGGCCGCTCACCGTAGGCAAAATGCAGATCGCGTATCTCAACCAGGCGCTCGCTCATCTCAGGGCTCCTCCAGCAGCGCTTCCGGCGCTTCCAGTGCCGCCTTCACCGCGACCAGGAACTGCACCCCGTCGCGGCCATCGACGAGTCGATGGTCGTAGGTGAGCGCGAGATACATCATCGGCCGGATCACCACCTGGCCATGCTCGGCGACCGGCCGCTCCTGGATGGCGTGCATGCCGAGAATGGCCGACTGCGGCGGGTTGAGAATGGGGGTGGACAGCAGCGAACCGAACACGCCGCCGTTGGTGATGGAGAAAGTGCCGCCCGCGAGTTCTTCCAGGGTCAGCCGGCCGTCGCGCGCGCGACGGGCGAAATCGGCGATGGCCGCTTCGATCTGCGCCGATGTGAGGGTATGGGCGCGGCGCAGGATGGGCACCACCAGCCCGCGCGGCGTGGAGATGGCGATGCCGATCTCGGCATCGTCGTGCCACACGATGTCACTGCCGTCGATGGCGGCGTTGACAATGGGGAACTGCTGCAGTGCCGTGCACACCGCGCGCACGAAAAAGGACATGTAGCCGAGCTTGACGCCGTGCTTCACTTCGAAATCGGCCTTGTAGCGCTGGCGCAGGGCGTTGACCGGGGCCATGTTCACCTCGTTGAAGGTGGTGAGCAGGGCGGCACCCTGCTGCGCCGCGACGAGGCGCTCGGCCACGCGCTGGCGCAGGCGCGACATCGGTTCGCGCTTGCTCGGCGTGGGCGGGCGAAGCCCAAGGTTCGTCCCCTCCCCAGTTCGGGAGGCGGGTGGCGGGGGGGGTGACTGGCTCGCACCCATTGAGACGGACGCACGGGGCAACGTCCTTTCACCCTCCCCCCTCAAGGGAGACGGAGTTCTCCCTGCTTCGTCGGGCGCTTTCGCCGGGCCGGGTTTTTCGGCTGAGGTGCTCGCAGTGGCGTTCTCGCCGGTCTCGATGACGGCGATGACTTCCTCGGCCGTAACCGAATCGCCTTCCAGCCGGACGATCTCGACCAAGGTGCCGGACGCGGGGGCCGGTATTTCGAGAATCACCTTGTCGGTTTCGAGATCGACCAGGGTATCGTCGCGCGCGACGGTATCGCCGACCTGGCGGCGCCACGGCAACAGCGTGCCGCTGGCGATCGAATCGGACAGGGTGGGCACGCGAACTTCAATTCGCATACGGGGTCTCCAGCGCATCCTGAATGAGCGCTTCCAGCTCGGCGCGGTGACGCGACACATAGCCCGACGCCGGGGCCGCGGCCGGCGGGCGGCCCGCGTACTGGAAGCGCCGCCCTTCCGGCGTGCAATGGTTGAGATGGTGCAGCGTCTGGTACCAGGCCCCCTGGTTCATCGGTTCTTCCTGCGCCCAGATGAAGGTGGCAGCGTGAGGATAGGCATGCAGGATCTCGCGCAGTGTGTCTTCGGGAAATGGATAGAGCTGCTCGACGCGTACCAGCGCGACCTCATCCAGCCAGCGTTCGGCACGTGCGGCTTCGAGGTCGAACCACACGCGGCCGCTGCACGCGACGACACGCTTTGCCATGCGCGGTGCACGCGGGTCGTCGATGACCGGACGGAACGCACCCGCCGAGAGATCCGCGAGTGACGAGGTCGACGCGGGATGGCGCAGCAGACTCTTCGGTGTAAGCACGACCAGCGGCTTGCGCACCGGCCGGACGAGCTGCCGGCGCAGCAGGTGGAACATCTGCGCCGGCAGCGTCGGCACGCACACCTGGATGTTGTCCTGTGCGCACAACTGCAGGAAGCGTTCGAGCCGCGCCGAGGAATGCTCCGGCCCCTGCCCTTCGAAGCCGTGCGGCAACAGCAGCGTGAGCCCGCACAGGCGCCCCCACTTTGCCTCGCCGCTGGTGATGAACTGGTCGATCACCACCTGCGCGCCGTTGGCGAAGTCGCCGAACTGCGCCTCCCACACCACCAGGGTGTCGGGATCGGCCGTCGCGTAGCCGTATTCGAAAGCGAGCACCGCCTCTTCCGACAGCATCGAGTCGATGATGGTGAAACTGCCCTGGCGTTCGTGGATGTGTTCCAGCGGGACGTAGACGCCACTCTGCCGCCGTTCGCGCTTCTGGTCGTGCCACACCGCATGGCGATGGAAGAAAGTGCCGCGCGCCGAATCCTGCCCCGAGATGCGCACGCTGTGGCCGGCATCGAGCAGGCTGGCATAGGCCAGCGTCTCGGCATAGCCCCAGTCCACCGGCAGCGCGCCGGCGCGCATCCTGCGCCGGTCGTCGAGCACCTTCTGCACGCGCGGATGCAGTTCGATTTCATACTGCAGCGTGGTGACACGCTCGCCGAGAAAATCCAGGTGCGCGGCCGACACGGCCGTCGGTACCTCGTCCGGGTTCCTGTTGCGAAAGCGCCCCCAATGCGTGCCGAAGGTCTCCTTGAAGTCGGACGGTGCCGGCGGGCTCAGTGACTCGCCATGCTCCAGTCGATCACGGCAGCGATCGACGAGATCGTCCGCCTGCACCTGCGTCACGACACCCTCCTCGACCAGACGCTGCGCATACAGCACACGTGTGCTCGGATGCGCGTTGATGCGCCGGTACATCAGGGGTTGCGTGGCAAGCGGCTCGTCCTGCTCGTTGTGGCCGTGACGCCGGTAACACACCAGATCGATGAAGCAGTTCTTGTGGAAGGTGTAGCGGAAATCGACCGCGGTCTGCACGGCGAACGCGACGGCCTCCGGGTCATCGCCGTTGACGTGCAGTACCGGTGCCTCGACCATCTTGGCGACATCGGTGCAATAGAGCGTCGAGCGCACGTCGCGCGGATCGGAGGTGGTGAAGCCGATCTGGTTGTTGACGACGATGTGAATGGCACCGTGGTTGCGAAAGCCACGCGTCTGCGACATGTTGAGGCTTTCCATCACCACGCCCTGCCCCGACAGCGCGGCGTCGCCGTGCAGGATCACCGGCACCACCTCGTAGCCGAGTACGTCGCCGCGGCGATCCTGGCGTGCGCGTACCGAGCCGCGCACCACCGGATGCACGATCTCCAGATGCGAGGGGTTGAATGCCAGCGCGAAGTGGACCGGGCCGTATTCGGTCGCGATGTCGGTGGAAAAACCCAGGTGATATTTGACGTCACCCGACAGCGGCGTGTCCGGGTCGCCATTGGCCGGTTCGTCGTACAGGCTGTCGACGGTACGCCCCATGAGGTTCACCAGCACGTTGATGCGCCCGCGGTGGGCCATGCCCATCACGATCTCCCTGGCGCCGTGGCGCGCGCAGCGGGCGATCACCAGATCGAGCAGGGGAATCAGACTCTCGCCGCCTTCCAGCGAAAAACGCTTCTGGCCGACATGACGGGTATGGAGGAATTTTTCCAGTGTCTCGGCGTCGGTCAGACGCTTGAGCAACTGCTTCTTGAGCGCGGCCGGGACGTCGAAGCGTCCCTGCGCGGATTCGATGCGCTCCTGCAGCCAGCGCTTGCGCGCCACGTCGGTGATGTGCATGTACTCGTAGCCGATGCGCCCGCAGTAGGCGGTGCGCAGACGGTCGAGAATGTCGGTGAGCGTGCTCCGGTCGACGCCGCACAGCGAGCCGGTTTCGAACTCCCGTGCGAGATCGGCTTCGGTCAGACCGTAGTGCGCCGGATCGAGCTCGGGTGTGGGCGGCGGCTCGAAGCGGCGCAGCGGGTCGAGGTCGGCCTTGCGCACGCCCAGATAGCGGTAGGCGTTGATGAGCCGCAGCACCGCGACCTGCGCAGTGTCGGCGCAAGGCAGCTCGCCGGGCAGCGGTTGCGCCAGCCAGGGGGACAGGGTGCCGTCCGCGAGCGTTTCCAGGTACGCCGCGTTGCCGGCGTACAACGGAGTGCTCCGATGCCAGTCGGGCGCGCTCATGGGACGACCGCGCAAACTCAAGCGCCGCGCTGCTCGAGCGGCACGAAGCTGCGCCGCGCGGCGCCGGTGTACAACTGGCGCGGGCGGCCGATGCGGTGCGCGGGATCGGACAGCATTTCATGCCACTGCGCGACCCAGCCGGCGGTTCGCGCCAGCGCGAACAGCGCGGTGAACATGCTGGTGGGGATCCCCATGGCACGGAAGATGATGCCCGAATAGAAATCGACGTTGGGATAAAGCTTGCGCTCGATGAAGTACTCGTCCTCGAGCGCAATGCGCTCCAGCTCCAGCGCAATCCTGAACTGCGGATCATCGCGCAGGTCAAGTACGTCGAGCACTTCGTAGCAGGTACGACGGATGATCGCGGCGCGCGGATCCACGTTCTTGTAGATCCGATGACCGAACCCCATCAACCTGAACGGGTCGGACTTGTCCTTCGCACGGTGAATGAATTCGCCGATCTTCGAGACGTCGTCCATTTCTTCCAGCATGCGCAGCACCGCTTCATTGGCGCCGCCATGCAAAGGCCCCCACAGCGAAGCCATGCCGCTGGCGATGCAGGCGTAGGGATTGGCGCCGCTCGACCCCGCCAGGCGCACGGTCGAGGTCGAGGCGTTCTGCTCGTGATCGGCATGCAGGATGAAGATGCGATCGAGTGCGCGCGCCAGGGCCGGGTTGGGCTCGTAGTCCTCGCAGGGGGTCGCAAACATCATGTGCATGAAGTTCTCGGCATAGGAGAGCCGGTTCTGCGGGTAGACGAACGGTTGTCCCTCGTTGAACTTGTAGGCCCAGGCCGCCACCGTCGGGATTTTCGCGATCAGCCGGTGGGCGACGCTTTCCCGATGCTGCGGATTGAAATTGTCGAGACCGGCATGATAGAAGGCCGACATCGCACCGGTCACCCCGATCATCACCGCCATGGGATGCGCACTGCGGCGAAAGCCCCGGAACACGTTCTCCATCTGGTCGTGCAGCAGGGTGTGATGGCTGATCGACCCCACGAAAGCCTGTTTCTGCGTCGCGGTCGGCAATTCGCCGTGCAGCAGCAGATAACAGACTTCCATGTAATCCGACTGATACGCCAGTTCCTCGATCGGATAGCCGCGGTAATACAGGAGACCCTCGTCGCCATCGATGTAGGTGATCGCCGAGTTGCAGCTCGAGGTCGCGGTGAAGCCCGGATCGTGGGTGAAATAGCCATGCGCACCCAGCGGGCGGATGTCGATGACCGGCTTGCCGTAGGTGCCTTCCTCGACCGGCAATTCGATCGGGGGGCTGCCGTCGCTGAAAGTTAGGGTGACGGTTTTCTTCATGTAGCTTCTCGAAAATGTTGCAGGCCTTCAATGAGCCGCGCCAGCTCGGCATCCTCCGCCGGCACGTGGCCATGCAGCAGATCGACGATGGCCATGTCCGACAGGGCCAGCACTCGCTCGAACGCGGCTGTCGCCTCAGGACGAAGTGTAGCGCGGCGGGCCGCCCAAAAGCCACCCAGCAGCAGATCCAGCTCCAGCAAACCGCGGCGGCAACGCCAAGCGACGCGCTCGGCGTGGTGTAGCGCGATTTCCGTACCGGATGGGTCACACACGCCGCTTCACCAGCAAAGCGCGGATGCGTCCGATCGCCTCGGCCGGGTTCAGACCCTTGGGGCAGATGTCGACACAGTTGAGGATGCCGCGGCAACGGTAGAGTCGATACGGATCCTCCAGATGGTCGAGGCGCGCCGATGCCGCCTCGTCGCGACTGTCGGCAAGGAAGCGATACGCCTGCAACAGGCCCGCCGGTCCGACGAAGGTTTCCGGGTTCCACCAGAACGAGGGACATGCCGTCGTGCAGCAGCCGCACAGGATGCACTCGTACAGCCCGTCGAGTCGCGCCCGTTCCTCCGGGCTCTGCAAGCGCTCCACCTCGGGCTGGGGATCGTCATTGACCAGCCACGGCTTGATCGAGCGGTACTGCCTGAAGAACGGTTCCATGTCCACGACGAGATCGCGAATCACCGGCAGCCCCGGCAACGGACGCACCTCCACCGGCTCCTTCAGTTCACCAAGCGGCGTGATGCACGCCAGCCGGTTGCGACCGTTGACGTTGACCGCGTCCGATCCGCACACCCCCTCGCGGCACGAGCGGCGCAGCGAGAGCGTCTCGTCCTGCGCCTTGATCGCGATGAGCGCGTCGAGCAGCATCGCGCCGACAGGATCGATGTCGAGTTCGACGTCCTGCATGAACGGGGGTTCGCCGGATTCGGGGTTGTAGCGGTAGAGGCGGAATTTCATGACGCAGCCTCGCGTCGGACCAGACGCTGACCCGCCGATACCGCATTGCACAGGCTCCGTTTCGCCTTTGGGCGAGTTACTTTTTTTGTCTCGCCAAAAGAAAGTGACTCGCCCGCAGACGAAACAGTGCGCTCGCAGCCTGCGACCGCAACGCGACGCCCACGCGAGCAAACATCCATCCCCATCAATACACCCTTTCCCCCGGCCGGATCGGCTCCACCGTCAGCGGTTTCAGCCGCACTGGTTTGGTGTCCACCTGGTCGCCTTCGCGCATGTACAGCGTATGCTTCAGCCAGTGCGCGTCGTCGCGTTGGGGGAAATCCTCGCGCGTATGCGCGCCACGGCTTTCCGTGCGATCGAGCGCGGAAACCAGTGTGGCACGCGCCACAGCGATGAGATTCTCCAGTTCCAGCGCCTCGATGCGTGCGGTGTTGAACACGCGGCTGCGGTCGTCGAGGCCGGCCTGTGCCAGACGCGCTTCGAGCCCATCCAGTTCGACAAGTCCCTCACGCAACACGGCATCGGTGCGAAACACGCCGCAATGCTTCTGCATGATGCGACGCAAATCGGTGGTGATCGCCGCGACGCGCTCGCTGCCCTGGCGGTCCCAGCGCGCCAGGCGCGCGCGGCTGGCCTCGGCCGCATCTTCAGGGAGCGAGCGCGGATACGGGTTGTCGCGCAGGGTCTCCCGCATGTGACGGCCGGCGGCACGGCCGAAGACAATGAGATCGAGCAGCGAGTTGCCGCCCAGACGGTTGGCGCCGTGCACCGACACGCAGGCACACTCGCCGACGGCGTACAGGCCGGGCACCGGCTCCTCGGGCCCGGAATGCACGGGAGCGACGACCTGTCCGTGCAGATTGGTGGGGATGCCGCCCATCATGTAGTGCGCGGTCGGCGCCACAGGAATCGGCGCGCGCGCCGGATCGATCCCGGCGAAACGGATGGACAGCTCGCGGATGCCGGGAAGCTTCCGCGCGATCGCCGCTTCGCCGAGATGGTCGAGCTTGAGCTCGACATGGTCGCCCTCGGCGCCGCAGCCGCGTCCCTCGGCGATCTCGATGGCAATCGCGCGTGCGACGACGTCGCGTCCCGCAAGATCCTGCGCATGGGGTGCATAGCGTTGCATGAAGCGCTCGCCGTGCCGGTTGAGCAGATAGCCGCCCTCACCGCGCGCGCCCTCGGTGATGAGGCAGCCGACGCCGGCGATGCCGGTGGGATGGAATTGCCAGAATTCCATGTCCTGCAACGGCAGGCCGGCGCGCAGCACCATGCCGAGCCCGTCGCCGGTGTTGATGAGCGCATTGCTGGTGTTGCCGAACACGCGCCCGGCCCCGCCGGTGGCGAGCAGCGTCACGCGCGCCTCGATGAGCAGCGGCTCGCCGGTCTCGATGTCGAGCGCGGTGATGCCGAGGCAATAGCCGCCGGCGTCGCGCACGAGATCGAGCGCGAAGTATTCGTCGAAGAACTGCGTGCGGTGCTTGATGTTCTGCTGATACAGCGTGTGCAGCAAGGCATGCCCGGTACGGTCGGCCGCGGCGCAGGTGCGTGTTGCCTGCTCACCGCCGAAATGTTTCGACTGTCCACCGAACGGGCGCTGGTAAATCCTGCCGTTTTCCAGCCGCGAGAACGGCAGTCCCATGTGCTCCAGTTCGTAGACCGCGCTCGCCGCCTCGCGGCACATGAATTCGATGGCGTCCTGGTCGCCCAGCCAGTCGCCGCCCTTGACGGTGTCGTACATGTGCCATTCCCAGCGATCCTCGCCGACGTTGGCGAGCGCGGCGGTGATGCCGCCCTGTGCCGATACCGTGTGCGAGCGCGTGGGGAAGACCTTGGACACCACAGCGACCTTGTAGTCGGAGCGTGCCAGTTCGAGCGCGGCGCGCAGGCCCGCGCCGCCGCCGCCGACGATGAGGGCATCGAAACGCCGCCGGTTCACGGCAGGCTCCACAGCGCCGCCGCAAGCACGGCGACGCTGCCCGCCAGGGTCACGATGACAGCCAGGTACAGGGTGAGGCGCAGCAGGGTAGCGCGCACGTAGTCCATGAACACATCACGCATGCCGACCCAGGCATGCAGCGCCAGCGCCGCCGCCGTCAGCACGCTGGCGACCCGCACCGCTTGCGGCTGAAACAGTGCGCGCCAGGCAGGAAAGTCGGCCGGCAAGGCGGCCAGAACGTGGACGCACAGCACCGGCAGGGCGAGCGCGAGCGCGAGCGCGGTGGCGCGCTGCACGAGCCAGGTTCCGGTGCCGGTATGCGAACCCGCCGCGATCTTCATCCGAACAGACTCCATGCCGCTGCGAGCGTGGTCGCGCCGGAGACGACGAGCACCGCGACGCTGCTGCGGCGCGCGTGTATGAGCGAGCTGCCCCAGTGCATGTCCAGCGCGAGGTGCCGCAGTCCGGCGCAGAAATGATGCGCAAATGCCCAGGTCCAGGCGAGCAACGCGAGCTTGCCGAGCGGATGGCCCAGCCAGCCGGCGGCCCGCTGGAAACCGCCTTCGTCCGCGAGTGAAACCGACAACGCCAGCGCGCCCAGCGGCAGAGCCGCGAACAGGAGCACACCGGACACGCGATGCAGCAGGGACACCCAGCCGCTGACCGGCAGGCGGATGCGCAACGGATTGAAGTCGACGGGGCGGGCAGCGGGTTTCATGTCCTGGTTCGAATCCAGGTCGAACTCAGCGCCGCCGCAAGCCCTGCTTCGCCGCCCGTGCCACCGCCTGCGGCACGCACTCCCGCAGGCGCGGATCGAAGGGCTTGGGCAGAATGTAGTCGGGGCCAAAGACCAGTTTCTTCAGTCCATAGGCCTTCAGGACCGACGCCGGCACCTTCTCGCGCGCCAGCCCGGCCAGCGCGTGCACGGCGGCGATCAGCATCTCCTGGGTGATCTGCCGTGCGCGCGCATCGAGCGCGCCGCGGAAAATGAAGGGAAAACCGAGCACGTTGTTGACCTGGTTGGGATAGTCCGAGCGGCCGGTCGCCATCACCAGGTCGCTGCGCGCGGCGTGAGCCTTCTCGGGCAGGATCTCGGGATTGGGGTTGGCCAGTGCGAACACAACCGGCTTGTCGGCCATGCTCTTCACCATCGCCGGACTCACCAGGTTGGCCCCGGAGACACCGACGAAGACGTCGGCGCCGACCATCGCCTCCGCGAGCGTGCGCAGTCGGGTCTGGCGCGCGTAAGTCTTCTTGAAGGCATTGAGGTCGCTGCGGCCCTTGTGCACCACCCCTTTCGAATCGACAAGCAGGATGTTGGATTTCCTCGCGCCCATCGCCACCAGAAGATTGAGCGAGGCGATGCCCGCGGCGCCGGCACCGAGGCAGACGATCTTCGCCGTATCGAGCGACTTGTCCTGCACCTGGAGCGCGTTCAGCAGACCCGCGCAGATGATGGTCGCGGTGCCGTGCTGGTCGTCGTGGAAGACCGGGATATCGAGCTTCTTTTTGAGTGCTGCCTCGATCTCGAAGCAGTGCGGTGCGGCGATGTCCTCGAGGTTGATGCCGCCGAAAGTCGGCGCGATCGCCTCCACCACGCGGATGAATTCCTGCGGCGTCTTCACGTTGACCTCGATGTCGTAGACGTCGATGCCGGCAAACTGCTTGAACAGCACGCCCTTGCCTTCCATCACGGGCTTGGCGGCGAGCGGACCGCGGTCGCCGAGACCGAGGATGGCGGTGCCGTCGGTGATCACCGCGACGAGGTTGCCCTTGTTCGTGTAGTCATAAGCCTTGGCCGGATTTTTCGCGATTTCCAGTACCGGCTGTGCGACGCCGGGCGTGTAGGCGAGGGAGAGGTCGGCCTGCGTGGCGCAGGGCTTGGAGGAAACGACTTCGAGCTTGCCGGGTTTGGGCAGGCGATGGTAATCGAGGGCTTTCTTCTTGAGAGTGGCTTGGCTCATGGCGCGAATACAGGCGAGATGGACAGACCGCCATTATCCCGGATTTGCCCGCGCCTGGCCCGCGCGAACAGCCGCGTCAGTCCTTCCAGACCTTGAGCTGGGCGCGCAGGCGCGCAACGGCCTGCGAATGCAACTGGCACACGCGCGACTCGGAGACCCCCAGGACCGCACCGATTTCCTTGAGGTTCATATCCTGTTCGTAGTACATGCCCATCATGCTGCGCTCGCGCTCCGGCAGGTGATGGATCGCGGCGATGAGGCTTGCGCGGAAGCCATCGTCCTCAAGCAGGGCGAGCGGATCGCTGCTGCCGTCGACCAGATAGCGCTCCAGGAAGCTGGCGCTGTCCTCGTCGGAAAAATCCTCGTAGTACAGGAGCTGCGAGCATTTCACGTCGCCCAGCATGGTCTGGTACTGGTCGATCGGCAGACCGAGTTCAGCGGAGATTTCCTGTTCGCTCGGTGACTTGCCGTGGCGCTGTTCAAGCCGGCTGATCGCCGCCTCGATCTGGCGCGACTTCTGCCGCACGTGGCGCGGCAGCCAGTCGGCCTCGCGCAGTTCGTCAAGCATGGCGCCGCGGATGCGCTGCGTGGCATAGGATTCGAATTGCGCGCCCTGCGTGCCGTCGAAGCGCCCTACCGCATCCATCAGGCCGATGAGGCCGACCTGGATCAGGTCATCGACTTCGACACTGGCGGGCAGGCGCGCCATCATGTGATACGCAATGCGCTTGACCAGCGGCGCATACTTGGTGATCTGTTCGTCCTGGGACGAAGGTTTCCCAGCCATGTTTCAGCTACTTCCCTTGTCATTGTTGGCGAGCGGCCCGAACCGGCGCCGTCGCCAAGCAGCAAGCTGCTTCATGATCGTTGATCCTGCGAGGTATCGCCTCGCAGCGTGTATCTCGTCTGTACGGATCAACAACGGGCACTCCGGCCCTTCTCCTCGCCGGCCATTCTAGCGGCAAGCGCGGCAAATGGCTCAACTTCCTCAGCAAAACACAAAACTTTACGTGCGAAGGCGATGTCGAGAAACCGGCTGCCTGCCTCCCGCAGGTGGCCGCAGGCGAACGCATCACCGATGAGGCTCACCTTGCTGCCAGGCTGGCAAAGGGCGACGGTCTTCAGCAGGCGGAACGCCCGCTGCAATGCCCGGACTTCGGTTGGAGCATCAATGATCACATGATTCTCGGCTCCGGGCAGGGCCACCCATGCGTCGCAGGTGAAATCCGCGTCCAGCAGCACAGCGTCGTAGCGGGCGGCCACCGCGGCGATGCCTGCCGCGTCCATCCGCAGACCGGGTGCGAGCCAGACGTCACCGTGCGCCATCGTCAGCACATTGAGCTGGCCGCGGGCCAGTTGTTGCGGCCCGTCGAAAAGGCTGTGCGCCGCTGTCGGTAGAGCGTGACGCGCGCCGGTCTCGATGCGCAGCACGCGCCAGCCGTATCGATGCAAGGCCGCCCCCAGCCCCTCGCTCATCGCCATTGCCGAGGAAAAGCAGTGCAAGGCGCAGAGCGTCTGGCCGGAGCGCCGCCGCAGTCCTGCTGCCTGATCAGGCGGCACGCGAGTCCTGCGTGGCGCGCTCGGCGTCGACGCCGGCGAACAGGGGCCAGTCGTCCGCGTCCAGCGCGTAGGGCGTGACCAGTTGCCCGCCCTTGAGCGCGCGGTCGACGAGATAGGCCGCGTACGGCAGGTGCAGATCTTCCGGCACCCGCTGGCCGGTGCAGACGTATGCCAGCGGCAGGCGATGCCGGATCAGGCAATCCAGCGCCACGCCCGGTTGCGGCGTCTCGTCGAGCTTGCTGAGCACACAGGCGACCGCGCCCGTCCCGAAGCGGGTCACTGCCTGCTCCAGCGCGGCGCCCTGCAGGCCCGCAGCGACCACCGCGATGCGGCGCACGCCGAGTGCGTCGAGCGCCACCACGTCGCGCACGCGCGGGTCCAGCGGTGCATGGCCGGCAGTGTCGATCAGTACCAGCTTTTTATCGGCGAGTTGCGGCAGCAGCACGGCGAGCGCCGCCGCGTCCGGCGCGGTGTGAACCGGAACGCCGAGCAAGCCGGCGTACACGGCAAGCTGCGCCCCGGCGCCGACGCGCCAGGCATCTGCGGCGACCAGTGCGACGCCGCCGGCACCATGCACATCGACCCCACGCGCGGCGAGCTTGGCGAGCGTCGTGGTCTTGCCCGCGCCGGTCGAACCGACCAGCGCCAACACGCCGCCCAGTGCGACCGGATCCGCGTTGCGCGGCAACACCGGCAGATTGCGAATCAACACCTGGCGCAGCCAGCGCTGCGCGGCGTCGGCGTCCAGCCCGCGTGGCAGGCGTGCGGCGAGCGTGCGCGCCAGTGCGCCACCGAAGCCCGCGGCGAACAGCGTTTGCATCAGCGCCACCCGCACTGGATCGCGCCGCCGCGTATTGCCCCAGGCGAAGCCGGCGAGCTGGTTCTGCAACAGACCGCGCAGACGGTTCAGCTCATGGAGAATGCGCGAACTGCCCGGCAGTTCGGCAGCATCGGGCGAAGCGGGTGCCGCCAGTTCGCCATACGCGCTGGCGAGCAGTTCCACGCCCTGCGGGTGCGGTCGGGTGGACAGCACCACGGCATCCTCGCCAAGTTCGCGCCGCACCCGCGCCAACCCCTCGCGCGCATTCGCCGCGACAAACATCCGTACGCTCATGACGTCCCTCCGATCGTCAGTTCCGTCGTCACCTGCACCATTTTATCGGCGGGCACCTCGGCATAGGCGATGACGGCCAGCCGCGGCAGGTTGCGTCGCAGCAGACGCGACAGGATCGCGCGCAGCCCCGGCGAAGTCAGCAGCACCGCCGGGTGCCCCGCTTCCTCCTGTGCGACGAGCGTGCG
>JACDJA010002049.1_pt1 | contig 15176 bp, 9 predicted proteins | sample 7449241 | NCBI WGS metagenome assembly JACDJA01 (sample SAMN14253289, study PRJNA609438) | sludge metagenome | isolation source: initial anaerobic sludge | collected 2018-12-20 | reverse complement strand
TCTACTTTAGGACAACAATATATCCTTTTTTAGGGGAAATTACCATCACATCCAATGAAACTTCTGTTTGTTTGATTGTGCATTCATAAAAAAGATCTTTTCCGAAATGGCGCTCTAATTTTCGACAAGAAAAAAGTCAATCCCCAATGCTATTTTCTCTTCTACCGGAACAGCATCGGGTTGATGACCTTTATACACCATTTTGATTACAAAAGCATTATTTTGGGGTTCACAAACGCCCAGGTCAATGTAGGGATTTGTTATGCCTCCATGATTAGAGTACAGGTCTTGCACCGTTTTCAATTGATCATTTACGTAAAACTCAAACTTTCCGCAATTTCTGCCCACAGCTGCCGCCACTTTTATTTTCAAGGCCTCAAACTGCTCGGTAATTTTTAGTTGAGCATAATCCCCAACATTTTCAAACCATAAATTTTTCAGGGCTCCGCTGCTGACTTCGCCCCAAACCGGAATGTTGGCATGGTTCTCTTTTACAGATGCAGATTTATCACTTATCTTGAGATTCTCCGCTTCAATAGCCTCGTCTACATAATATTGCTCTTTTTTTGCTTCTTCCACAACCTGCTGCAACCATTTCAAAGATGGTAAACCCCGGGAAACCATTTCGGGCAAGGGTTGGCGATTGTGCCTGACGCCAGGCAAAGCATACCAAAAGGTAGTTTGGGCATACTGCAGATAATGCCAGCGCTGCCGGGTTCCACAGGATGCCTCAAAATCGAACTTTATTCTTTCCCGGAATGGGATTGCATCCAAAACCCTGGTACGGGTACAAACGTTATACCCCATGGAATTGGGATGAGCCACAATGATGTTTCCCAAAAATGGTTTGGCGAACTCATCCCCGGGGGTGGGAACAATGCCGCCTGCCCATCCATAATAATCCTCGGTTCCGGTTCCGAAATGGGAGGGAAAACCCTTGTCCAGATCGTCATCGATGTAAATCTTTTCATCTCCTTCACCCCACCACCCTTCGCGGGGATTGAGTACCGTCCACTGGTCTCCCACAATCACCCCTTTGCCTTCTGCTTCAAGAAAATTCCAATCGAATAAGGGGAAGGTAGGATGCGGCTCGTCCATGCGCCAGGTGGCATAGAAGTGCATGGAGTTGGAATCCCATTCCCAATCATCGGTGATGATTTTCAAGCCGGCTTTAACGGTTGCAACCCCAAGGTTTTTCAGCGTAATCTGTCCACTATTTTGATAAGGCATAACCCAGCGACAGACCATTGTTCCATCGGCTTTTACCGAGCGTTCCCACATATCATAAGGCCTGACTTTTCCCACATTATTAAAATAGTCACCCACCGGGGCCCAAATGGTCTGCTCACCATCAAACTCGCCCACAAGTACGACCGTTCTTAAGGCCTGAGCCAGATCATCCGCATTGCTCAGTTGTATTTCTAATTGCTTCACCGCACCGATTCCTTGAGGTAGCGTATGTGTTAAGTGCCGACCCGGTTCCAAGACCTCTTCCTGATGAAAAGTTTCACCTTCGGCATCGGGCAAAGTTGTTAACACACCTGCCACTTCTTGCCTTAACCCTGCGGTTGAGGCAAACTCCTCCTTAGTGAAGGTTTCCACATTGGTGCCGGGAGGATACTTCCGGTAATTGATGATATTATAGAAAGCCCTTTGATCCATGGTGATCTTACAACTTTTGGCATAGGGAACAGGTAAATAGAGATTACCGGCACGCGCAGTAGAATCGGCAAATGGTGGTTTTACGAAATCCTGTCCCTTTACCAACTCAAAAAAATTGGTATTGATGACGGGCTCTACCGATCCGTCCAGGTAAAATTTAATGTTCGCACCTGTAATATTGTTTAGCCCATAGTAGAAACAAACGGCCCATATTTTAGTGATGCATCCCGGCCCTTCGTCCTCCATGAGTACCCATTCGGTTTTACCATCTACCTCTTCAGTTCGGATAAAGCCAATACCATCGCTGTCGGCGAACCATCCCGGCTTATCGGGTGAAACAGATTCACGGTTATAACTGCTGGCTTGTAATGTTTGATATCCGTTTTCAGGAAATTGAGCGAGTTGCTCCCGGTCTATCATCTCGTTTAGAAGTGTTGTGAGATTGATTTCTTTGGAATCGTGACATGAAATCAAGACCGGAAGAAAAAGAAAAATAAAAATCAAGTTTCTCATAAAAAAATAAGTTTACTTATGTGAATGTTCAATTTTCCAACAAGCATACCGCAATAGAGGGGTCTTTTTGAATAGACTACGATTAATAGCATGCAAGATTCTTTATTGTTACCGGCCCCCAATTTTCAGTCACAATAAGTTTTACTGCTTCGTATGAACCTTTAACTTTTTCAATTCTTTTATGCCCTACACATTCCCCCCTGGAAATAATTGTCCAGTTTCCGTTTGTTTTTCCTAAAAGTTCATATTTTCTGATATTCTCGCCTTTGGAAATATCCTCCTGGATAACAATGTAAGTAAGCACCTGGTGCGGTTCCGTGTCCAATTCAAGTTGGTTGCCTTTTCCCGAGGTTTGAGCCACCGGTTGCTTAAAACCAGCTTCTATTTCTGCTCCAAATTCCCTGAGTCTTTTCACATCGGCATCGGGAACCAGTCCCCGGTTATCAATCACAATACCCACCGGATGTTATTTTCATACCCAAAGGGGCCCTGGAAAGCAATGGTATTTGGCTGGTATTTCCTTACCATTGAAAGGATATCAAACCCACCCTTTTCAGGAGGTAAAACGCCCCCATCGAACCAAATCTCAAATAAAGGACCATAGTTGGTCCACAGTTCGGTTAATTGTTGCTGAACAATAGCGTTGTATCGCTTCTGGTCGTCCGGATCGCCGGAAAGCACCTTTCCGGGGTTATCAACTTGTAAATATCCGTTTGCAGTGGTGCTGGCATATATCCCTGGTTTTACTCCGTATTTTTTGCACGATTCGATAAATTCTTTTACAATATCGCCTTCTCCATTTTTGTAAGGAGAATTCGAGATATTATAATCATGAGCCTCCGTGGGCCATAAACTAAAGCCGGAGCAGTGTTTCGCTACCAGCACGGCATATTTTGCACCGGCTGCCACGGCCGATTGAATCCACTGGTCGGTATTCAGTTGAGTGGGGTTAAAAACAGATGCATCAGGATGGTTACCCATGTCGCGACGCCAGTTGTATTCGGGCTTAAAAACCGGCATGTCGAAATGAATTAAAACCCCGATCTCCGCATCTGCCCATTCAAGTTGTGCTTTTGTTGGGAGAACCTCGTTCTCTATATTTTTTTGTGCTTCAGAATTTATTAGAGAGAAGAACACGAAGCTCATTAGAATGTAATTTTTTAAAGTCATAATCTTCTTTTTGAGAATCAATTAAAGTTCTTATTATCAATAGATTCCTCACCGGCAGCTGCCGGTGAGAAATCTATTTGGTTCAAGGACTTAAAGAGGTCCCTTGACTGAAACCTTGCTTTGACTCGATACTCTAATCTTTTCCCCCACAGCCTTGATCTGAGCCAGGTGGTGAGGCAGAATATCTCCTGTGGCATCCGTAACCACTTCCAAACACAACACACCCTCATTGGCAGTAATTTTTTCAGCCATTATAACCAGTGAGTCTGTGTCAAACTGTTGCCCTTTGCCACCCCATTTTTCACCAAGATAGGTAAATAAAAACCACTGAACACCATCCTCAACCCATCTGCCTGAAGGAAATTCGTCTATTGTCCGTTTTTCTCCCGAAGTATAATCGCAATAGGGTGTATTGGAGCTTATTTTTCCAAAACCGGAATTATAGGTAATTATACTGTGCTTGTTACCTGCTTTTGCTGCAAGAGTGTGTGTACTAATGTTGTGTTTCAGCGACATGTCCATTCTTGTATCCCGAATATTATTCCACTGGTATAATCCATCAAACCACCATCCTTTTACATCAGAACCATAGCGCAAACTCCACTCCCGAATCATACTTTCTAATATAGGTTGGTTGTATTGACTGGTTGCAGAGTCTTTTAAGGGGTAATGGAATTTTTCGGATACCAATTCATTCCGAACCGGCGGATTGCTTGGCAAGTATAGTATTAATGGGATATCGTACTTTTTTAATTCAGTAATTAAATCCAAGGGAAGATCGCGGGTTGAACACAAATCACCGGGTTTCGTTCCCAAAACTTTATCGTACGCGGAATTGGGCGAACAATAGTAGCCCGAATTTTGTCCCAAAGTAAACATTACAAAACCAGCACCTGCTTCGTTTGTCTGGCTGGCAAAGTGTTCAACATTAAAACTATTCACAGCATCGTTCCATTCTTTAGCTCCTCCCTCTGGCACAATGGCAGGTTTAAGATAGTGCACCATGATGCCAAAACCGGCATCCCTGAACCAATCGGTATTGGGATTACCCCCGTATTCAACGGGTCTTTCTGAAATTATGGAAGCTGTAAATTCCGCATCTCCTTCTTTACTCTTACAGCTAATTTCGCATTTAAGGTATTTATCTACATAGGAGGTTAACAGGATGATTTCGTTTGTCCAGATGCCCTGGAGTTTTTCCCAATCGCCATCGCCGGAAGAAGAAACATACCAGGTGAACCCGGGCTCTTCAACATGTTTGGGTAAATCGTAATTTACACTTACCAGATTTTTAGCATAGAGTTCACCCTCAAATGATAAATTTCTGATTTGGTCAGTCTTACATGAAAGAAAAAAAATAAAAACAATAGCCTGAATTAAGATTGCTCGTACCATGAAAATAAGATTATAGTGGAATGATTAAATTCAATTGACTTAAACCGCAGACCCTGAATTTTGGGCAATAGATGCCAGCGGAACATCGAATTCAAGTTTAACAACCGGAACTACATTTCCCATTTCGTTTACAGGGAGATTGCGCAGGCGCAAATAAGCTTGCTGTTCGGCATGGTCGCTGGGGCAAAGGGTTACGGCAAAATCCACATCCTCCCCCGTATTCAGCAAGGTAGCTTTTGTTGGGGCAACGGTCACCGGTTTCAGTTTAATCCCTTCCCCAACAGGCAGCGAATTCAGGTGAACATAAACTGTTTTGTCTCTTTTGGTAATAAGTACTCCTGCCGCATTTATCAGTTCCAAATCGGGTTCCACGTTGACAAACGATTCACCAACCGATTTTTTCCATTTGCCAATCCGTTTCAGAATGGTCCCAGCTTGGGGCGGGATAAACCCTTGGCCGGTAGGCCCAACATTCAGCAAATAATTGGCATCGCGAGCCAGGTACCGGTCGATGCTGGCCTGCAAGTGGCGGTCGGCATAATAATCTTCGTCTTTTTTGAAACCCCAACTTTCCATCCCTACCGATTGGCAAGCCTCCGTGGGAAGTGCAAATCCTTTTGCACTGTCAGCAGCATGGTCGTAATCGCGTTCCGGAGTGCCAAAATCCCCGTCATCGAACCCCCGGTTGTTGATAACCGCTTTGGGCTGAAGCTTCCGTATCATATTATTTATGGAAGGATCATGATGTTGCGGCACGTTCATATCCCACCAAAAACCGTGTATTTCGCCATAATTGGTGCACAGTTCGCGGACTTGTTTTTTCAGAAATTCCAGATATTCATCCCAGTCGGGCGAGTCCTGTGGTTGTGGTTTAAGCTCGTGGTGGCGCCCTTGGTTTGGGTAATTCGGATGGTTCCAGTCGGCAATGGAATAATAAAGGCAGAGTGGAATATTTCTTTTATGGCAAGCATCAGCCAGCATCCCGATAACATCCTTTTTAAACGGGGTGTTCATCGTGTTAAAAGTGGTTTGCCTGGTGTCCCACAGGCAAAAACCATCGTGGTGTTTGGTGGTAACTGTAATGTATTCCATCCCGGCCTCTTCCATCAAATCGAGCCATTGTTCAGGATTGAATTTTTTCGGATTCCATTGACGGGCAAACTCTACATATTCTTTTCTTTCCACTCTTGCGCGCCATTGATGCTGTTCGTGCCATCCGGGAATGGAATACAAACCCCAGTGCACAAACATTCCGTAACGCCGATTGAAAAACCAGTCGCGGCCATCACCAAACCGGGGGATTTTATTTGGTTCAACCTGGTTAAGATTCTCTGGAAAAGAAATTGCATTTGTCCAGGATTTAAAAAATGGGGTGGCTGCAATAACTGGTAATGTTTTAATAAGTTCTCTTCGTTTCATGCAATACCATTTAATAATATCGTTTTGCTTATTTCTATCACTTCAACTCTTATTGGTCAATGAAATAAAAACAGCTATTCTTTTCTTGATTTCGGGTCGAATATTGATTGACATAATTCTATTCAACAACCAACCATGTATAGCTATTTGCTTTAACGGAGACCTCAACCTCAACCTCATAATCTCTATTTATTTTGTAGCTTTTTGCTTTCCCCTCCTCCTGCCGGATTTTAGCAGACTTTGAAAGTCCTGTATAATAAAGAGGTAGTGTTATCTTTTCTGTCACGCTGTATTCTTTAGGGTTGAAAATCATAATGAATCCCTTTTCTTTCAGAGATGAATTCACGTGCATCATATAATCTAAATCTATTCCGTTAGCCCGTTTAAGTTGAAGAAGTGGGCTCTCAAGAATATCCCTGTATTTTTTGTACCAATCCACATTTGCTTTTACCATCTGCTTTGTCTGGTCGGTATCGTATAGTCTTGGCCCCCTATAGCAGGCCTGAACTCCAAAGCCAAGATTACTTTTCATCATTAAATCATAATGGTGTAAGTGTTCGTTGAGTGGTTCAATAGTGGCTGCTGCTCCTCCTCCATGATATTCTGTGAGCGGAACAAACATCCAACCCATTGAAGGTAACTTCAAATGGGTTCCATCAAATATGTTCTGCCTTGCATGGATCACTTGCTGTTCTCTTGGTAACGACCAGTTAGTTTCCCGATATCCCATTCCGGTTTTATTACTCCCGGACAGAAAATAGTAATCAGGAACATTCAGGTAAATCCCTTTTGACCTGCACCATTTATAAAAATCCGATAACTTTTTCCATTGCATATATTGTGAGTCATGTAACCCTTTATGACCGGGGTGGGTTGTTGAAGCGCACACATCGCCCGGATAGGAGCCGTCGTGTTCCAAAACAGAAAAACCTGTCTCTTCATAAAAATGATATAGCTTATCGAAATAATTGTTCCCCCATTCACTGCGCAAACAGGGTGAATTTCCGAAGGTTGCAAATCCTCCAGGCTTCCCTGTCTTTGGATTTATTACATCGTTCTCATCATCGATACGGCGGGAAGCTAATAAAGAATACCCTCCAAAATCAACACCTTTGCTTTTAGCATATTCCCGGTATTTTCTCATTTCAGAAATATACTCAGGATTATCATTTTCAACGTTAAAACCACTGCCAAAAGTGAGTATGACCATCTCAAAACCAACTTCAGCCGACTGATCTATCGCATTTTTCACCGACTCCCAATCGGAAAATCGGGCATGCATCATTAACGGGTTCTCTGTTGTCCATGGAGCTATGATTTTATACATCTTCGCAAGCGATAATCCATTGCGTTGCCGATCGTAGTTATCAAAAGGCATTACATATGCATTGAATGACTCAAAGCTGTCTCCCGGCCCAATATCTACATCAGGTCCTATTTCGGGTGAAACATGCAACAAGCATGGTGTTTTTCGGGCATAATTTACCTGAGTGATGTATTGCTCGTCTGATAACCACTTCACAGAATGAGCAGTAGAATTCATCAGAGACATCCCTCCAAAAGCATAATCCGTCTCCACATGGATGTTTGGATTTGGTATCAATTTTTCATGATAATCGACAAAGCTGGTATATTCTACCGCGGCCAGAATCTCACTTACAAAAGAGTTGATTGTGATGGTTTGTGATGTGTTATTCCCTATCGATATCCACTTTCTTATAACCGGAACTCCATCGTAAAGTTCGTAATTTACCGAGACCGTAACATCCTTAAGTTTATCAGCATAAGCCTTAAATTTCTCAACCTCAGCATGATCATATTCACTGTAAACGGTAGTACTAAGAAGTTGCAACCTTACCAGATCACCTGGTTCTTCACCATCGTTCCCCTCCCCTGTTTTATCGGTTTTCCCCAATCGCACAGCCACCGGGTTTCCCCATGACTCATCTTTTTCACTCTTATGAAAAAGCGTCCAGTCACCTCTCTGGTCCCTACCCTCATAATATATTGCATCTTCTGCTAACCGAATTCTCAATACATATGGATTATTAAAATCAAGTTTATACTTACTTCCAACACGATGAATATCTTTTTCTCCATCAAATATTCCCAACATTGGAGTAGAATTATCATTGTCTCCTCCGGGTTTTAAATTAAATTTTACGAATCTCTCCTTAAATATCAATACAATGCCAGGACCATATACGCTACTCCTATCTGTACCTGCAAAAAAGGTAGCCTCAACAATACCTGTCTTCTCCCGCAACTCTTTTTCCATATAGACAGAACTGTTGGCAGGCGTATATATCTCACCGGGCTTTCCTTCATTGCCCAAAGAGCTTCTTTCGTGTGAAGGCGAAACATGGATTTCCCAGCCTTCAACTTTAGAGGAGAAGTCTTCATCAATGATTATTTTTCTACCCAGGCCACTCTCATTGGAGTTTTTCAACAGATACTCTGCTGACATTTCGGGCAAACGATAATCCATTTGTACGTGCACCCCTTTGGGAGGCCATTCGGTATCGGGTGCGTGGTGACGAACCGTATTCCACTTCATTGTGGGTTTTGGGGTACCAACCTCAATGTTCATCAATTGAAAACTATTGAAATCATTTTTTAAGCCATTCTTATCTTCCGTTGTGAGAAAAGCATAATTCTTTTGACCATCAAGACCACCAATGTTATAAATGATGCCATCTATTTCAACTTTTGCCTCCGGCTTTACGCCTCTTAAATATTCCTGATTGGTCTGCAGGTTTTTCAAACTAACAGTTGCGGCATTTGGACTGATTTTAATGGCCCTGGACAAAATTCCGTTTGATAATACGATTTCAGAATTATCTGTCGTTCGGAACAAACCTGATTTAACTGTAACATCACTTACAAGCCAATCTTCGGTTACACCTGTTTTGTACACACCTGACAGCTCAGGCAAAGTTTCAACAAAATTTGGCACTTTTTCCTGTGCATTTATGTTACACCAGATCAGAAAAGCAATTAAACCGACAATATGTTTTTTCATCCGTAATTTGTTTATTAATGGTTGGATAGCCCGCCCTGATTTTTCATCGGGGAAACTCCATGTTTGCTATTTTCATATGTGTTTCCCGAAAATCCGGGACAAGTTATGTTTCTTCACAAACATGTTCGTTTCATATTATTTCAATCTTAAAATTCACTCTCACTTTACTAAATCGCCAAATCCAGATATTTCAAATAAAAATTAAAAATCAATGGTATGAAGCCCGGGGCAAGCCCCGGACCCCAAATTACGTAGCAAGCTGCGGGGAGTTAACCCTAAAAAAGATTAAAATTTTCGATACTTTGATTTAAGTAATTTATTCGCCCTTTTTTCAGAAAATTTAGCGGCCTTAATATCCCAGTGTAATGTCTCATTCGGGAATCGATTTGCAATAACTCCCAGGAGTATCGATTCGGTTAATTTCGCTGCATAAGAAAACGGAGCGCTACACTCATCTTTTCCCAAACAGGCATCCACAAACTGATGATAATGGTCTGCCTTTTCGATTTCAGGAAAATCAATCTTTTCATATTTCCCATTTACAATTAATTTTGGATAATCCCAGTGCGGCAATAATAAATTACCTTTTTCTCCCTTAAACATTGCTCCCTGTTCCGGCAGTTTCTCATTGTTTGGTAATTCTAAATCGTTGTGTTTTGCAGGAGCTCCCGGACCATCGTACCACACCCATTTTAAAGTCTTTGTAGTATATTTTGTTCCTGGGAATTCATACTCTACAACATTATTCTCAGGATGACCGAATCCGGTTGGTTTTCTACAGCTGGTATTAACCGTGTTCGGCACATTTAATTCCAATGCCGTATAAGGCGTGTCAAAAATATGTACGCCCATGTCACCCAATGTTCCACAACCGTAATCCAGGAGTTTTCGCCATTGTCCGGGATGATAAATTTTATCTTTATAAGGCCTTTCCGGAGATGTCCCTAACCAAAGATTCCAATCTAAATATTCAGGAATTGGATCGCTGCCCACGGGAGCTGCTCCATCATACCCCCAGTTTTTAGGAGACCACGCGCGAACGCAACTCACTTTGCCAATAATTCCTTGCTGAATTAATATGACTGCTTTCCGGTACTCATCGCTGGAGTGACATTGAATCCCCATCTGGGTAATCAGATTATTATCTTCCGCCTTTTTTTTCATAGCCCTGGCCTCTGATACATGATGTGTAAGAGGTTTTTGACAATACACCGGTTTACCCATATTCATTGCCAACATTGCTGCAGGCGCATGCGTATGATCCGGGGTAGATACAATCACTGCATCTAAGGATTTTCCCATTTCATCAAATAACCTTCTATAATCGGTAAATACTTTTGCATTGGGATGTAGTTTTTTTGCAGCCGCCAATCGATTTGAATCCACATCGCACAAGGCAGTAACTTCTACCAGTGAATGTGACGAAATAGAACCAAGGTCGGCATTTCCCATACCGCCAACGCCAATGTGAGCGGTTCTTAATTTACCATTTTTTGTAAGTGCCCAAACCGAAGAAGGCAATAAAGTTACTGAAGCCAAGGCTGCAGTGTTTTTCAGGAAATCTCTTCTTTTCATGGTGTAAATAATTATTGATTGATACCTTTAAAAAAGTAGTCAAAGTAAACAGAGTGGTAACTAATTTAATTTCATTGCCTTCTCACTACTCTTTATTTAGTTAAACCTATATCAAAGTGTCCCCCGTTTTTGGGAAAATCTGCTGGCTTACATAAAATTTCGGCCCCTATATCATCAACGAACTTAAGGTAAACATATATCACCTTCTACTCTATACTTATTTTATCTCCATCATTCATGGTTTTCATCTCAATTTTCACCACATTTTCAATACCTTTTGCAAATTGACAGTCAAAAGCCAGATTGTGAATTCCTTTTGCAATTTCAAGTTGACTTCTATCTACTGATATGGTTTTTACTTTTTCCCATTCAGGAGTAAAAACGGTTGCTTCCGAACCTCCCTCAAATTTAAGATGATAACCAGCGGGAATTGTAGTTTCAAATTTTATTTTTTTGAAGTTGTCGATATCGAAACTCAAACCACTAATGGCCGATTCTTTAGGAGCTGTAATGATAAATTGTAATGCTTGAGAATGATTAAGATTTTCAAATTTGAAGGTTGAATGAACTGGTTCTCCCGGCTGCCTAACTTTTTGGTGGTGTTCAAATCGTGTCAGTGCATATTGAAATAGCATCCAGCTTTTTTCTGATACAGGAACCAAATGAAATTCATTACTGATGTCTTCCATCTTCAGTTTCTGTTCAGGCGTAAAAGCACCGGCCATTCTGGCGGTCTCCCAGGCATTGATGGCCTCAAAAATGGCTTCACTTTGTCCGTTTTTCTCCACATCATCGAAGCTTACATTCAATGCAAAGCCTGCGTCAAATCCTGCTGCACGGGCCAACAACCATTCGGCATCTTCCAGGCTGGTTTGGGCCGACATGCTGAACCAGCCCAACATGGAAGGAAGCAGGTTACGGCGATAAAAGTCCTGGTTCATCAGCCGGTATTTGGTCTGACTCTCACGGAATCCCGCATACCAGGGCTCGCCCCAATTGTAACGTGTATTGATGTGCCAGTTATAATGGCTGGGATTGCTGGCATCGTTTATCACCCTGCCCTGCAGCTCAGGTTTCAGGTTATCGAACCACGTTTTGGTAAACAAGCTCCGGGCGTACTGCCCCATACCTGTTGACCATACGCCTTCCAGTCCATCGAAAGATATTTGCCTGAGTCCGGTTTCATTAAACAGCCGGGCAATATTCTTCGAAATCTCATCAGAAAGTTCTGCATTGCTCAAAAAAACCTTGTATCCATGATCCATTAGCTTACCAATTTTTGCCCCTTTTTGATGCGCCGAAGCCTGCGTATTGAAGGCCCCGCGAACACACCCTATTAGTTTCCAGGGCTCGCTTTCAGAAACTTCACGATAGCGAATTATTTCATCTCCAACCACTACCGAATGCAGCGAATTATTCTCCATCTGATTGAAAAAGAGCGGTGACTCAATAGTTATCTCTTCCGCCCCGGCATCAATGCCGGTTACCAAAACACTCTCACCCACTTTGGCCAGGCGCTCATCGGGCACCGGAGAGACATACCGGTCGTTGGTCGTTATAAAATTCGACAAAGTGTGAACACCTAATTTGATCCCCTCGGCTTTAGCTCTGTCCACGCACCTTCTCATGCTTTGCCAGTTATCGGGAAATGCCTCACCGTTCAGCACAAAGTGGCCCCACGTTTTGAAAGGGCCTCCGTGATACAAATAGTCCAATCCTGCCTTTTTAGTAAGTTCTATGGCATCATCCAGATTGGCCTCGTTAAAGCTCATGATGAGGTATGAAGCCGTGGCCCGGCGTGCGGTTTTTGCCCATTCGCCATTTATGGTTGGATGAGGTAATCCTTCGGCGATCTCAATCTTCCCAATGGTCTCAAGAGCTTTAGAATTTTCGCACCCAAAGAGTGCTATTTTCGTTCCCGATAAACCACCATCCTCAAAGGCCGGAACAAAATAATTTTCATGTCCCCAGACTTTAATAACCCGGTCTTCCTCCCGATTGCGGCAATAAGCCTGTAAAACACTTCCAAATTCGGTATGTTTTGCTGTTTGACCGCGGTAAAGCACTTTTACGGAGTCACCAACATCTACTAAATTATTAGATGCAAAGATATCATAAGCAGGTTCCGTATCGTCCTCATTGGTTGGATAGCCACCCAATGTTTTGGGATTTAGGGCCTGGATTCCAATGGCAAAATCATCGTTGCGAACAACACCAACGGTTTCACCCACTACTTTATTTATGGTTGTAGAAAAGGGTCCCCAAATGGCCAAATCGGATTTAACGTCTCCTTCAATTTTAACCAATTCAAAAGTGGAGTATAATTGTTTTTGCCTCACTTTAATATGTGCGACTGCCATGATTTCGTGGAACTCTAATATAAGTAACGTATTACCTTCATCCCATGCCATTTTATCTGGGTGTACCATTACTCCATTTGAGCGCAAGGATAAAAGGTATGACGTTTGATCTTCAGTGGAATATTCCATCTGATTTTTCAGGTCAAAGAGACTTGTTATTTGCCCTTTATCGTTTATCTCGATTTGAAAGTTATTACTTGTAAGTTTTAATTGTTCAGTTGAGCATGAAATAAAAAAAAGGAGGGCTATTAGGTATAAAAAGTTCCACTTCATGAATAAAATTTTAATTGATTTTTTATTATTTAATAATTGGCAGGGCTTCGTTTACCATCCATCTGCCACGGGTAAAATCCGGTACATCCACAGAATCACTCCTGTTGGCAACCGACATTTCACTTAGCGGACCGACTGCCGACCATGCTGCTGCGTCGTAGACGTCCTGATCTAAAGCCTCACCATTTCTTAAGCAATAGATCATACGCCAGTTCATTAAAAAATCCATGCCGCCATGACCGCCACTTTCTTCGGCCATTTTTCCCATCTTCAACCAGAATGGGTGGTCGTATTCTTCGAAACATTTATCAATATCCTGCCATTCGTGCGTGTTACCATACTTTTGAATGGCCACTCTGTTCGGATAGCCCCGAAAAGTACCTTTTGTTCCCTGAATCAGGTTAATCCTATCGTAAGGACGCGGTGTTGTGGTGTCGTGCTGCACCATAATACTCCGACCAAGAGCTGTTTTAATCAGCGAGGTATTCATGTCGCCACATATATATCTTTTCTGATTTCGCAAATGGTCAGGTGGAAAAGTTTCTTTGGCATATTCTGCTCTGCCTAAAGCTGGTGAGCTCATTGAAGTAAGATAATCAAACCTGTCCCCTCGATTAATATTCATGTATTGGGAAATCGGGCCCAAGCCATGTGTAGGATATAAGTTTCCGTTGCGTTTCTCGTGGTGAGTAGTACGCCACGTACCAATCCCTTTATCCACCATTTTCATTTGTCCGCGCAAGTCATGAATGTAAGCACATTCCCCATGCAAAAGATCTCCAAAAACGCCAAGTCGACACATATTCAGCACCATCAATTCTTCACGACCGTAACAGACATTCTCCATCATCATGCAGTTTTTTTGTGTTTTTTCGGCAGTGTCAACCAGTTGCCAACACTCTTCTAAAGTAACCGCTGCAGGAACCTCGGTGAAAGCATGTTTCCCTGAAAGCATTGCATCTACACACATTGGGGTATGCCAGCGCCATGGAGTACCAATTACTACGGCATCAATATCATCCCTTTCTAACATTCTACGATAATCATAATTACCACGGGTATACACATCCGGTTTTGGCTTGCCTGCTTTAATACACATTTCCAGTGCCTTGTCTGTGGCTGTTGAATCAATGTCGCAAAGGGCCTTAACTTCTACGCCTTCGATGTTTAAATAGTGTCGAAGATGACCCCGATTTCGACCGCCCATACCAATCATCCCTAATCGGACGACATCGATTGGTTTTGATTTTAAACCAAATACTGATTTGTGAGAAGGGCTTTTAGCCGCTTTTGTCATTATTGAATTGGATGCTACAAACATACCTACTGTTGCGGCAAGTGTTGTTTTAATAAAATTACGTCTGTCTTTTCCCATGATTAAACTTTTTTAAATGTTTTTAAAACTTATAGTACTTTCGGTTCATCAGAAGTAAATTTGGGAACCTGGGTGTACGACAAATTTCCCTTTTACTCCATCAGCTGCAGGAGACTTCCCAAAGAGCCCCTTTTCTTTTCCAGAATAATCAAACAGCCTTTCTTCCCCGAAACAACTATTTTGTCCAATGAAACATCATTTCTTTCTTCTTGAAATTCAACAATTCCAGGGATATAAATATTAGTTTCGTGTGAATTTAAACCCAAACAAGGCCAATTGATATAAAAAGAGGCTTCCTCATCATTTTCCCCCCAATTTGCCACCGAAATGATTACCTCGTCTGTACCTTTATACACGGTTGCCTTAATTAATGGATTATTGCAGGTAATTGGGCAATCATTTTGCCAGTAGC
>JACDJA010002046.1_pt1 | contig 15231 bp, 9 predicted proteins | sample 7449241 | NCBI WGS metagenome assembly JACDJA01 (sample SAMN14253289, study PRJNA609438) | sludge metagenome | isolation source: initial anaerobic sludge | collected 2018-12-20 | reverse complement strand
TCCAGAGAAAGTTTAACGCGCTGCGCCTCACCACCAGATAGCGTGGTGGCAGATTGTCCCAGCGTGATATATCCCAGTCCCACATCCAGCAAGGTTTGCAGCTTGCGGGCAATCACCGGCACTGCTTCAAAAAATATATGTGCGTTTTCAACGGTCATTTGCAGAATTTCGTGGATATTTTTACCCTTGTATTGAATCTCCAATGTTTCCCGGTTGTAACGCTGTCCATGACACACATCGCAGGCAACATAAATATCCGGTAAAAAATGCATTTCCACCTTAATGACACCATCCCCCTGGCAGGCTTCACAGCGTCCGCCTTTGACATTAAACGAAAATCGGCCTGGCAGATAACCGCGTTCTCTGGCTTGCGGCACACCGGCGAATAATTCACGCACTGGGGTGAACAGGCCGGTGTAGGTGGCGGGATTGGAACGGGGGGTACGTCCGATCGGGTTTTGGTTGATATCAATCACCTTATCGAAAAAGCCCAGCCCATCAATTTCCCGGTAAGCCGCCGGGTCAGTCAAGCTGCCGTACAAATGCCGCGCCACAGCGCGATACAGCGTATCGTTAATCAAAGTGGATTTTCCCGAGCCTGAAACACCCGTCACACACACCAGCAGTCCGACCGGCAAATCAAGCGCAACCTGTTTGAGATTGTTACCACTTGCTCCGCGTATGATCAGTATTCTTTCCGGATCAGGAGGTGTACGCGCAGCTGGGATAGCAATGGCTAACTTTCCGGAAAGATACTGCCCGGTCAATGAGGCAGGATTTTCCTGAATAGCTGCGGGCGTGCCCTCCGCAACCACACGTCCACCATGTTCACCGGCGCCGGGGCCCATATCGACGACATGATCTGCCAGCAGGATGGCGTCCTGATCATGCTCCACCACGATAACGCTATTGCCGAGATCGCGTAGATGTTTGAGGGTTTCCAGTAAACGTTCATTATCACGCTGATGCAGACCAATCGAAGGTTCATCCAGCACATACATGACACCGGTCAAGCCAGAGCCGATCTGGCTGGCAAGGCGAATACGCTGCGCCTCTCCGCCGGAAAGCGTATCGGCGGATCGATTAAGTGAAAGATAGTCCAGCCCGACATTGTTGAGAAACTGCAGACGGCTGGATATTTCCTTGACAATACGCTCTGCGATGGCCTGCTTATGGCCTTCCAGCTTCATTTCATCAAAAAACTGTTTGGCCTGCCGCAACGGCCAGGCACTGATTGCAAAAATTGTCTCACCATTCACTGTAACGTGGCGGGCCTCACGGCGCAGGCGTGTACCTTCACATTCCGGGCAGACGCGCGCATTGATAAATTTGGCCAGCTCTTCGCGTACAGTTTGTGATTCAGTTTCCCGATAACGGCGCTCCAGGCTGGGGATAATGCCCTCGAACACATGCGTTTGCTGATTGGCTTTGCCTTGCTCATTGAAGTAAGTAAAGGTGACTTTTTCCTTGCCGGAACCATACAACACAACCTGTTGTGCAGCCTCACTCAATTGCTCGAATGGAACTTCAAGATTGAAGTGGTAATGCGTTGCCACTGCCTGCAACATCTGGAAATAGAACTGATTACGCCGATCCCAGCTTTTGATAGCGCCTGTGGCCAGTGATAAATACGGAAAAGCCACCACCCGCGCCGGATCGAAAAAAGTGATCTGCCCCAATCCGTCACAGCGATGACACGCACCAGCAGGATTATTGAAGGAAAATAGACGCGGTTCAAGCTCGGATAAGGCATAGCTACATACCGGACAACTGAATCTGGCAGAGAATAGGTATTCCTTACCGGTATCCATTTCTACCGCTATTGCCTTGCCCTCAGCATAGTGCAAGGCCATTTCAAAAGATTCTGCTAGGCGCTGTTTGATCTCCAGTGAAATCTTGAGACGATCTATCACCACTTCGATCGTATGCTTCCTATTTTTCTGCAACTTCGGCAGGGCGTCGATATCATGCACTTCCCCATCCAGCCGGACGCGCACAAACCCTTGCGAACGCAGCTGATCAAACAATTCCAGCTGCTCGCCCTTGCGCCCGGTTATTACTGGTGAAAGAATCATCAACCGGGTATCTGCCGGTAATGCCAGTACCTGATCAACCATTTGCGAAACACTTTGTGCCGCCAGCGCAATGCCATGCTCTGGGCAATGCGGCTCCCCCGTCCGGGCGAACAGCAAGCGCAGATAATCATGTATTTCGGTGACTGTCCCCACGGTGGAGCGCGGGTTGTGCGAAGTGGCTTTTTGCTCGATGGAAATGGCGGGTGATAACCCTTCGATCAGATCGACATCCGGTTTTTCCATCAATTGCAAAAACTGCCGTGCATACGCAGAAAGTGATTCAACATAACGCCGCTGGCCTTCCGCATACAGCGTATCGAAAGCCAGCGAAGATTTGCCGGAGCCGGATAGCCCTGTGATCACAATCAGCCGGTTGCGCGGCAGATCAAGGTCTACGTTTTTAAGATTATGTGTCCGTGCACCACGGATCCTGATGAATTCCATCGGCTACCTAAGAAAGAGTCAACCTGATAATATACCCAACTTCCCGCTTTTATCACAATTCACAATTACGCTTCATGTCCGCAACATCTGCATCCAGAACAGCAACCAAACTTCCTGAAAAAATGTCCCGGGTGGAGCTGCGCGCATCCATCAGCCTGGCAGGCGTCTATGCACTTCGCATGTTCGGCCTGTTTATTATTCTTCCGGTTTTTACTTTCTTCGCCAAAGATCTGCCAGGAGGAGACAGTTACACGCTGATCGGTATCGCGCTGGGTGCTTACGGATTGACGCAGGCGATTCTGCAGATTCCATTCGGCTGGCTGTCTGATCGCATCGGGCGCAAGCCGGTGGTGTATCTCGGCCTGATCCTGTTTGCCGTGGGCAGTTTTGTCGCAGCATCAGCAACCGATATTTACTGGGTTATTTTCGGGCGCGTCATCCAGGGTGCCGGTGCTATTTCAGCCGCAGTCATGGCGCTGGCAGCTGATTTGACACGGGAAGAACATCGCACCAAGGCGATGGCAATGATTGGAGTCAGCATCGGCGCAGTATTCGCACTGTCACTGATATCTGCGCCTATCCTGAATCAATGGGTCGGTGTCCCGGGCATTTTCGCCCTTACCGGCTGTCTGGCTATACTGGCGATGCTGGTCATGTATAAGGTAGTACCTGACCCAGCGATCAGCCGCTTTCATTCCGATACCGAGGTTACTACCAGCCGCTTTGGTAACGTGTTACGTGATCCGCAACTGCTGCGATTGAACTATGGGATTTTTGCCCTGCATGCGGTCCTGATGGCACTCTGGCTGGTGGTACCAGTATCCCTGCGGGAAACCGGCATGGCCGCTGCCCACCACTGGCAAGTTTATTTGCCCGTCATGGTAGGCGCGGTGATATTGATGGTGCCTGCCATTATTTATGCCGAGAAAAAAGCCCGGATGAAACCGATTTTCATTGCTGCTGTGGCGTTATTGTTACTGGCACAGGTGTTACTGGCGATCTTCAATACTTCTTTTTGGGGATTGGTTTTCGCATTACTGGTCTTTTTCACCGCATTCAATCTCCTGGAAGCCAGTCTGCCTTCACTGATTTCGAAAATTGCACCAGTTGGCGCTAAGGGAACCGCCATTGGCGTTTACAGCAGTACCCAGTTTCTAGGTGCGTTTGTTGGCTCCAGTTTGGGCGGTTACTTGTTCCAGCATTTTGGCTTTTACGCCATGGCGATCATGTGCAGCGGGTTGTTGATTATTTGGTTGATACTGGCCACCACCATGCAGGCACCGGCAGCTGTCCGTTCCAAAATGTATCAGGTCGGAGAAATGAATTCCGAACAGGCCAATGACTTATCACGCGAATTGGCAGCCCTGCCGGGAGTGTATGAGGCGCTTGTACTGGCCAATGAACAGGTGGCTTACCTGAAGGTTGATCTCAAGGGTTTTGATGAAGAAAAAGTGGTTCAGTTATTGGAAGGAAATAGATAAATGGCTTCACTAAATAAAGTTATGTTGATTGGCAATCTTGGCCGCGATCCGGAAATCCGTTACATGCCCAGCGGCGATGCCATGGCAAATCTGAATATTGCCACTACCGATACCTGGAAAGACAAGGGGGGCGAGAAACAGGAGCGCACCGAATGGCACCGGATCGTTATGTTTGGCAAGCTGGCTGAGATTACTGGAGAATATCTGAAAAAAGGCTCACAGATTTATATCGAAGGTCGCTTACAAACGCGCAAATGGACTGATAAATCCAACGTGGAACGCTATACCACCGAAATCGTTGCCGACCGTATGCAAATGCTTGGCGGCCGCTCAGGTGGTGGCAGCGGTGGTAACTATGATCCACCAGCCGACCAAGGTAACGAATATTCAAGTAACACACCTGCTAAAACTGGCACTACAGGTAGCAGCACAGGTTTTGACGATATGGAAGACGATATCCCGTTTTAGCCCTGATAAATATTAATTTGTAATCTTTTAGGTTTGGTTTGTTTTAAAAAAGACATATAAATTAATAGGTTAAGTTAATAAATAGCCCTCTTTTGTCTGTAAAGATACTAGAGGGCTTTTTATTGCCTGAAAAATGTGTGATCATTAGAATTCGTATATTATTATTTTTGTAAACTTGTAGGTTTTTAAGTTTTGTAATTGTAAAGATGTGGCTTGAATGAGAATCGTAACGGTAAGTCATAGATCAGGTGATTTGTTGCCAATACTTTTGGATGGTGATGGTTTGCCGATTCCCTCTCCAAATGAATTTCTGTTGAGTCGAAGAAACTTAAGTACAAACACGCTAATCAGGAATCTTCGAGAGTTGTCTGTTTTGTATCGATGGCTGGAGGACAGACAAATCGATCTGAGAGCAAGGCTGAAAATTGGCACACTATTCACAGAGGCTGAATTCAGTGGTGGTCTGATAGAGTTTCTAAGAAAAGATATGGAATCTGAAGATAAGGTTGTCTCGCCTCATACATTCAATAATCGATTAGCAACGATCCGACAGTACTTCGTATGGGAGCTCGATGTTTATATTTCATCTTTACCACTAAGTGATTCCCAATATGAGGTTCTTCAGGCTGCAAGGAAGCGCCTAATGGGATGGATTGATCGAGCCTTTATAAATACTCCAAGGGCTGGAAGTATTTCGAGGAAGTCTCTAACCAATGACGAAGCCGAGTTCTTACTCCAGTGTCTGAATCCTGAAAGTCCAGATTCGTTTGCGCATTTCGAGCCTGTTAAATTTAGAAACTTCGCGGCGGTGTCTCTGATGCTTAATTGCGGACTTCGCCCTGGGGAATTGCTTAGTTTGCGTGTAGAGGATATTCAGATTGGCTCGATCTCGTCGGTGACTGTTAAAAGAAGGTCCCCGGGCCCGCTCGACAAGAGAAAACCAAGACCCAGTGTCAAGCGCAATGGCAGGGTATTGCCTTTAGAAGGACATCACTTTGTGCGAATGCTGGATCGCTACATAGTTGAGTGGAGGGAGATTTTAGAGCAGAAATCGAGCAGTGAAACCGACTATTTGATCTTAAGTGATGAAGGCGACCCTCTGTCTCATTCGTCTCTTACGCAACTTTTTTCTCGTCTACGGAGTGAATATTCTGGTTTGCTTCCGGAGATTCTTACACCTAAATCTCTGAGGCATACCTTTTCTAGCCGTATGGAACAGGTACTTAGGGCGGCAGGCATGGAAGAGGATAGAAGGAAGCAAGCCTTGGCTATGTTGCGAGGAGACTCAAGTTTGGAGTCCCAATCTGTGTATATCGCTCAAGAGGTTGAAGAGCAGGCTCGTCGGGCACTTTCTGACTATCAAAAGAAATTGATTACAGGGTTCAACAAATGAATTTGCTCTTGCATAAAGCGCCCCAGATTTCTGACTCTGCGCTAGAGTTACCCTCTCAATTTTTTACTCGAGAGGGTGTAAAAGTTGAGATTACTGGTGATAGATGGACATTTCCTCTTCTGTATCGGCATAGCAGGCTTGATTTTTCTCGAGTTGAAAACGACACGCTTAAAACTTCGATTAAGCGCTGTATTATTGATCAGGCATCAAGGGTGTCAACTCATGCAGGGTGCCAGTACTGGAGTGATATATCCGCTGCAATAGTCTCTCGCCAAAAAAAGCACTCCTTGTTGCCCGACATTTCCGCTGATGAATTTCAAGAACGTCTGATTGCTGTAATGGAAGAGGCAATCAGTCAGGCGCGAAATAAGCACAGGCTGTGGGCGTTGTACCGGCCAATTCAGTGGTACATCTGGTGCTCTGAAAACTATTCGGAGCTCGGGTTCTCGATAGCCTATGCACAAGAGCTCGATTCTCTAGAAATTCCAGGCAACCCTAAGGGTGAGGCGGTTCGTCAGGAAGATCCAGAATGTGGGCCGTTGCATAGGACGCTGGAGCTTCAGCCTATAATCAATGCGCTTAAGCAGGATCAAAGTAAAGTCTACGAGCATTTGCAGCAAAAAACAGCTGTGGCTCTATCTATAGCTTTTGGCCGAAACCCCGCGAATTTAACATTTTTAAAAGAAACTGATTTAGTTAACCTGACACCGGGTTCATCGCCACCGTGTTATGTCTTGAAAATGCCAAGAATAAAGAAAAGACAGTTGGCTCCAAGGGATGACATGATCGATGAGTATTTAGAGCCTGAGATCGCAAAGCACGTTTTGGAGCTTATAGATGCGTCCAAGCATAGGAAGCTTCTAATTGAGGTAGATGGAAAGGCAGTAGAAGTCACCAGACCTCTATTTATAAACCCCAGAAAAAATGCTTATGCGATTGATTCAAAGCGTTGGGATGAGGCTTATAACATGCTGTCCACTGGGATAGCGAACCTTGTGAAAGCTTTTATAAAACGTCACAACATTATCTCGCCGCTTACTGGCGAATTATTGCATGTCACGCCAAGGCGGCTGCGATATACCTTGGCAACTGGGCTGGCTGCTGAGGGAATCAGTAAGCGTGAGCTGGCCAGAATACTGGACCATACAGATACCCAGCACGTGAATGTCTATTTTGAGATGGCTGGAAAAATAGTTGAACACCTAGACAAAGCAACCGCGAAAGGTTTCTCGAAGTACCTCAATTTTTTCAAAGGCAGGCTAATCGATAGTGATGAAGATGCTGTCAATGGTGAGCGAGATGACAAGCATCTAACGTTTGTAGATGATCAGAATCCTGCTGATCAAGCTGATATTGGCGTGTGTGGTGAATCTAGCGTCTGCCACCTTGATCCCCCCTACTCATGTTATTTGTGCCCCAAGTTTCAGCCATATCGTCATGCTGATCATGAGCATGTCTTGGAGTGCCTGCTGGCCGGTCGCGAAGAGCGTTTGAAGAAGTACGAGAATGCGCGATTGGGCATACAGCTCGATGAGGTAATCGCAGCGGTCGCACAAGTAGCCAAACTCTGTGAGGAAGGGGGGCATCATGTCTGATGGTCGCTCTAATCGCAAGGCCAAGGTCGTCCCTTTCGTTGATCGTCTTGAGCGTGACAGGAATGAAAACCTAAAATCTTTAATCGACAAAGCAAAGCTAATGAAGCTGGAAGGGTTTGAGTCGGTTGTGTGGGATGATCCCGAGTGGCAAGTCAATGCAGGGCGCCTAGTCAAGTTGACAGGTAGAAACACGAAATCAGTTTCTTTTGTTTTTTCGCTGTCACCGAGGCTGGGCTCTGAGCCACTAGTCGGTTGCTGGGAACTGGTTGCCAAAGCATTGTTTGTTCTCAGGTTCCACAGGAAACATCAATCAGCACCGAATCAGCGCAGTTTCATTACCGCTATTGGATATGTCTCATATGCAGCTAAACAGCTAGGGCAGGAGTTAGTTGGGCTTACGCCAGAGGCTCTGGATAATGCGTCTGGTTTAATCTCAAAACACTACAGTGAAACCACTGCCTACAACCTTCACAAGCATGTTGCAGAGTTCGCAGCGCATTGTGATTCGAATGGTCTATGTCGGGTTTTATTGCAGTACAAATACGCTAGGATGAGGCGGCCAGCGAGCACGGGAGGGATAAATCACAAAAGGTTGGATGATCCAGAGGCTCTGGATACGAGGTCGGACAAACTTGTCGATCCCGCTGTGTTTCGAGTCATTGGCGAACTCTACTTAAACGTTCCCAAAGAGCATAAGTATCGCTTCTATATTCTGATGTTGACGCTACTTGCTTGCACAGGAAGGCGATTCAGTGAGATTTCACTATTACCAAATCAGCAATTGTCTTCTGATGAAGATGGTAACGCCTATATCGAATACTTTCCGCGGAAGGCAAGTCGTGGTGACGTTTTCACACCTAAGCGTAGACTTTACTTGCCGTCAGAAGTGACCCCCATCGTTGGTGATGTGCTCGTTGAGTTAGCGGAAATTACATTTGAAGCGCGTTTAACAGCGGAAGAAATTCACAAAGTTGGTGAGCCTGATCTAAGGTTTCTGGATGGCATACCTGAAGATAAAAAGCTCTACGCGGCTGATTTAACTGAATTGGGGATCAGTCATACTCTTTTGGGCACAACTGGCTGGCTCAGGAAGCAAAACCTCGCGTGGCCAGATCATAGCGCATTAACCAAGCAGGGAATTAAGCCTGCAAACCCCATTTTTTACACTTACAAAAGTGGATTGGTTGAATACTGTTTCCGTGATTTCTCGGAAGCATATTTATCGGTTCTCCATACGGACCAATTTGGCAAAGAATACTACCTAAAAGATCTGTTATTCATTCGTCCTATGGGACTTTCTAGTGGGAGCTACGCGCACTGGTTGGCTACCATTTGCACCCATGCCATGCTCGCCACATTTCTCCGCTATTTCCCTGCACTTGCCGCCGAATACGCATCCAGCAGTATCGAGGTAGACTTCACCAGTCACCACTTTCGTCACACGCTTAACACCCTGCTTGATGAGGGCGGGTTAAGTGACCTGCTGCAAACTGAATGGTTTGGTCGAACCAACCCAAGAGACACCAAAGCCTATCAGCATACATCCCGCGAAAAGCGAGCACTGATGCTCCGTGAAGACATCAAAAAAGGCTTGGTTGGAGGCCAGTTAGCTGAGCAAATCAAAGTGGTTCCGGTAGAAGTCCAGGATGCCATTCTGAAAGCGCGAATTCAGGCCGTACATGATGTCGGCACGGGTATCTGTATCCACAATTTCTCTCAAACACCCTGCGGGCGGCATTTGCAATGTTCGGCGGACTGCAAAGACTACGTGTGGGCTAAGGATGATAAGGGTCGTCTGGACGAGCAGAAGCGCCAATATGCTCTCACTGCTCTAGCCCGAAAAAATGCTGAAAAGCAGTTGGATAGCACTAAGCCGAAAAAGAGTGCTGACTGGCTAGCACACAACGATAAAAAACTGAAAACACTGGCTTCCCAACTGGCCGACAACGGGGTGGAGCACTTTGATCCCGAACAATATTTACACGAGGTAGAGCATGGTTAAGCGCTTCAGACGCATGTCCGACAGTGACATCAATACAATCGTTGCCGATTTGGATCGCTGGGCGTTGGGTGAGCTTGGATCAAAACTCACCTGGGCTGTGCTAGAAGAGCGCTTTGGCTTTAGTCGCCAATCACTCCAAGCTAAAACAGAGATTAAGGCTGCATACGACAACGCCAAACAAGCACTATCGGGCGGATTGGTGAAAACCAAAGAACAGGCCACTAAAGAGGCCGAGGAGCTTCAGGTAGAGGTAGATCGCCTCAAGGCGGAGCTAGAGGCCTACAAGCGAAAGGAAGAGCAATGGCTGCGCCGCTGGCAGCAAATCGCTTTTCATGTGCGGCAGAAAGGCATACAGATGGCAAGCGTTGATAAAGCCCCACCAGAAGGGGTTGGTCTGCCCTCGAACACTGAAACCGCGCAGATTCTCCGACCGTTTGATAAAGAGATACCGCCATCCGGGCGGATCTAAAGGCGTGATGCACAAAGGAATTGCGATCCTGAGGTTTTCTATATAAATTAGCTAAATTATCAAGTGGCTAGTGTCGCGTAGGCTGAAAAATGAACGAAAACGAGATTTACGAGCGAATTAAGCAAGTACTGGCGGATGCCCCTCGCAATCAATACACCGCTGAGCTGCATCTGCAAATGATCAAATATGCTGATGAGCTGAAGAACATCACCGCCAAAGAGTTTTGTGAGGGGGTAGGCCTGCGAAGCAGCTTTGGCACCGAATTTAGCAAAATGCGCAATCTGACTCGCCGCCTGAAAGCGGCTGGGCTCGATACAGCCAAACTATAACGACTCAAATTTAATCGTGCCGGGCCAATACTCGGTACTGTAAGGAACAACCATGGCCATTAAGAAAACCGAACTTTACTCCTCCCTTTGGGCCAGCTGCGATGAGCTGCGTGGCGGTATGGATGCCAGCCAGTACAAAGACTATGTGCTGACCATGCTGTTTATTAAATACGTATCCGATAAGTATAAAAATGATCCCTACGGCATGATTGTAGTGCCGCAAGGTGCCAGTTTTGACGATATGGTTGCGCTGAAAGGCGACAAAGAAATTGGCGATAAAATCAACAAAGTCATCAGTGCGCTGGCCGAAGAAAACGACCTCAAAGGCGTGATAGACGTTGCCGACTTTAACGATGAAGACAAGCTTGGCAAAGGTAAAGAGATGGTTGATCGGCTAGGTAAGCTAATCGGCATTTTTGAAGGGCTAAACCTTGGCGATAACCGCGCCGATGGCGATGACTTGCTGGGTGATGCTTACGAATACTTGATGCGCCACTTTGCTACTGAATCGGGCAAGTCCAAAGGACAGTTTTATACCCCATCGGAAGTGTCACGCATCCTTTCTAAAGTGATTGGTATTGATAGTAATACTCCGCAAGATGCCACCGTATACGACCCAACCTGTGGTTCTGGCTCGCTATTGTTAAAAGCCAGTGATGAAGCGCCGCGCGGCTTGTCGATTTTTGGCCAAGAGATGGATAACGCCACCAGCGCTCTCGCGCGTATGAACATGATTTTGCACAACAACGCCACCGCTAAAATTTGGCAGGGCAACACCCTGAGCGATCCGCAGTGGAAAGACGCCAACGGCCAGCTTAAAACCTTTGACTTTGCCGTGGCTAACCCGCCGTTCTCAAATAAAAACTGGACCAACGGGCTTAACCCCCAAGCCGATGAGTTTGGGCGTTTTGTGTGGGGCATTCCGCCAGAAAAAAACGGCGACTACACCTTTTTACTGCACATCATTAAAAGCCTAAAAAGCACCGGTAAAGGCGCAGTTATTCTGCCTCACGGCGTATTGTTCCGTGGCAATGCCGAAGCCCGTATTCGTGAAAATCTGATTAAACAAGGTTATATCAAAGGCATAATCGGTTTACCGGCCAACCTGTTTTACGGCACCGGCATTCCTGCCTGTATTATCGTCATCAACAAAGAGCACGCGCAGCAAAGAGCCCTCAGCGCCACTGGCGAAGCCACTGAAAAACAGGGCATCTTTATGGTCGATGCCAGCAAAGGCTTTATCAAAGACGGCAATAAAAATCGCCTGCGCAGCCAGGATATTCATAAAATCGTCGATGTCTTTACCAAGCAGCTAGAACTGCCGCGTTACTCGCGTATGGTGTCGCTCAGTGAAATCGCCGGTAACGACTACAACCTCAATATTCCGCGTTATATCGACTCCAGCGAACCGGAAGATTTGCACGATTTAAGCGCCCATCTGCAAGGCGGCATTCCAAAACGTGACATCGATGCCTTAGAGCGCTTCTGGCAAGTCTTCCCGAGCATTCGTGCGACCTTGTTTGAGCCTGCCCGTGAAGGTTATAGCAACGCCTTGGTCAAAGCCTCACAAGTGAAAAGCACCATCCTCAACCATGACGAGTTCAAAACCTTCGCGGCTCAAAGCCTAGTGCCCTTTACAGAATGGGCGCAGCGCTCAAACCTGCAAGGCATTGCATTTGACGAGGCCGAATCGCTGCCTCCTGGTGATGCGGCATACCGTCCATCCATGGACATAACGCCTAAACAGATTATTCACCGCATTAGCGAAGATCTGTTACAAAGCTATGCGCAAACGCCACTGCTGAGTAAATACGATATTTACCAGAACCTGATGGACTACTGGGCGGAGTCAATGCAAGACGATGTGTATGTGCTAGTGCAAGACGGCTGGCCAGCAGGCAAAGTGCTGCGTGAGTTGGTGGTGAATAAGGGCGAAAAACTCAAAGAAACCCCTGATTTAGTGATTGGTAAAGCCAAATACAAAGCCGAACTCATCCCTCCGGCGTTGATCGTCGCGCGCTTTTTTGCCGCCGAACAAGTCAAAGTCGATACGCTGCAATCGCTATTGGATAGCGCCAGCCAAGAGCTTGAAACCTATCTGGAAGAAAACTCGGGTGAAGACGGTTTACTAAACGATGCGCTAAACGATAAAGATAAAGTCACCAAAGCCACGGTGACAGCGCGTTTGAAACTAGCCACTGACGCCGATGAAAAAGCCGTACTAAAACAAGCCAAAAAGCTGTTTGATGCTGAGTTTGAAGCCAAAAAAGCTCTAAAAGAAGCGCAAGACGCCCTCGATTTGGCGGTATTTAAGCAATACCCCCAACTTAGCATCGATGAGATCAAATCCCTGATTGTGGACGACAAATGGCTGGCAATGCTTGAAAGCAATATCATCGGTGAAATCGAGCGCGTTACCCAGCAACTGGCCAATCGCGTGAAAGAACTGGAAGAACGTTATAGCGAGCCACTGCCAGCCCTTACCCAATCGGTAGAAAACCTGAGTGATAAAGTGGCGGGTCATCTAAAAGCCATGGGTTTGGAGTGGGCAATATGAACAGCGGAGTAGCGGAAGCGAGTCCGAAGTATCTGGCGGATGTAGCTACGAATGGCATTCCCGTTGGATATAAACAAACTGAGGTAGGAATTATTCCGGAGGATTGGGAAACCAAGCCTCTCGGTGAGTTGGTTGAAATATATAGTGGCGACAGCCCGTCAAAGTTTGTGTTTTCAACCGAAGGAACGCCGTATTTCAAAGTTGAACAGCTTAATAATGGTTCTGTATACGCAGATACCACACCATATTTTATTCACAGCTCAAAAAAAGTTTTGGCAGGAAGTGTAATATTTCCAAAAAGAGGTGCATCAATCTTATCCAATAAGATACGAGTGCTAAAATATGACTCCTTTATGGACACTAACTTGATGGCATTAACATGCCATCATGGATTAGATGAACTTTTTCTATACAATCAATTGACATATCGTGGATTGGATTCAGTAGCAGATACTACATCTATACCCCAGATAAATAACAAACACATCTCTCCGTATCTTGTTCCATTACCCAGAAAGACAGAACAAACCGCCATCGCCAATGCCCTATCCGATGTCGATACCTTAATCAGCGAGCTGGAAAAACTGATCGCCAAAAAGCAGGCCATCAAAACCGCCACCATGCAACAACTCCTCACCGGCCGCACCCGCCTGCCGCAGTTTGCGTTGCGTGAAGATGGTACGCCAACAAATTCGTCGGGAACGAATTTGGACGCCGGAACCGGCGGCCCGAAGGGCGAAGGCCACGACGGCCTTCGCAAAGGCACCAAGCCAAGTGAGTTGGGAGAAATACCGGAGGATTGGGAGGTAAGAACTATATCTGAATTAGGGATAGTTTCCACAGGTGGAACTCCGTCTACTAGTTCACAAGAGTTCTGGAATGGTGATATTCCATGGATTACTCCAACAGACATAACTCATAGTAAGAATATCTTTACAAGTGAGAGGAAAATATCTCAAAAAGGCCTGCAATCCATCAGACAGATTCCTGCTAATTCTTTGTTAGTAACTTGCATCGCGAGTATCGGCAAGAATGCTATCTTGCGTAGAGATGGAGCTTGTAATCAACAAATAAACGCTGTGGTTCCAAATGAGGATATTGACGTTGACTTCCTGTTTTATGCGATTGAGTTATCAAGCGACAGGTTAAAGGCATCCGCTGGGATTACTGCGACTCTGATTGTTTCGAAAGCGCTATTTGAAAAATTTCAGCTATTAGCTCCGGTGTGCCCTAACGAACAAACCGCCATCGCCACCATCCTCTCCGATATGGACGCAGAAATTCAGGCACTGGAACAACGCCTTGGCAAAACCCGCCAAATCAAACAAGGCATGATGCAAGAGCTACTGACTGGTAAAACGCGGTTAATCAAGCCATCAAAGGAGGTTATTCATGAGTGAATCTGTATTTGCATACGGAAGCCGCTGGTTAAAGGCCGACTTCCACCTCCATACTGATGCCGATAAAGAGTTTATCTATAGTGGGGAAGCCAACGACTATGCTAACCAGTATGTTGCGGCGCTTGCGAATGCGGGTATTGGTCTTGGGGTTATCACCAACCACAATAAATTTGATGCAGATGAATTTAAGGCATTGCGCAAGAAAGCCAAAAAATCAGGTATTGGTTTGTTGCCGGGCATTGAGTTATCAATCAAAGACGGTCAGGCCGGTGTGCATACCTTGGTGGTTTTTTCGGATGAATGGATTAATAACAAAGAAAATGAGAATTACATCCAAAGTTTTCTTAGTGTCACATTCGCAGGCCAAACAAACTTTGAACAAGAAAATGCACGCTCGAACCACGATATTTTGGAAACCATTAAAGTATTGGACGGGTACAACAAGGATTATTTCTTGGTATTTGCTCATGTTGAAGCACCCAATGGCTTATGGGGTGGTCTTGCACCGGGTCGTATCAAAGAGCTATTTGATAACGCGACAGTAAGGCGTAGAGTCTTGGCTTTTCAAAAAGTGCGCACCCGTGATGAGCGCGCGAAAATCCAGCAGGCATTAGGTAATTTATATCCGGCTGAAGTGGAAGGTTGTGATGCCAAGAACCTTGCGGACATGTCGGCCCGTAAAGAGGCAAGCTACTTAAAGCTTGGCTCATTCAGCTTTGAGGCGGTGAAGTTTGCGTTGCGCGATAAAGCTTCCAGAGTCCGTGCAGAGTTACCTAGCTATAAGCATTCTTATATTCAAAAAATCCGCTTTGAAGGGGCGGGTACTTTAGGTGGCACAGAAATTTGTCTTTCGCCGGAGCTTAATACCCTGATTGGCATTCGAGGCAGTGGTAAATCATCCGTGCTTGAGGGGGTACGTTACGCACTGAATATTCCCTTTGGCGATAAGTCGTCGGATGTGGAATACAAGGAAGGGTTAGTAAAACACTTACTGCGTAGTGGTGGCAAAATTACCATC
>JACDJA010002041.1_pt1 | contig 15261 bp, 11 predicted proteins | sample 7449241 | NCBI WGS metagenome assembly JACDJA01 (sample SAMN14253289, study PRJNA609438) | sludge metagenome | isolation source: initial anaerobic sludge | collected 2018-12-20 | reverse complement strand
CCACACCCTTTATAACCCTCCCCCCCCAACCGCCGACCATGCTCAACACCTTGTCATTCCGAACCCTTGAGGGTGAGGAATCTATTTTCATAATGAAACGAACATGGTTGTGTCTCTTCGCAAACATGGAGTTCCCCCGATGAAAAATCGGGGCAGACATACGACCATAAAAAACAAATTATCTGCGGATGAAAAGAAATAATAAAACCTCGATCACGTCAAGTTATTTTAATTACACTTCCTCAAGGAGTGGTAGATGTTTTTATTGTTGAGATTAATGTTTTGTCTAAATTTTATGAGATGAAAAAGTCTTTTGTATTGTCGTTTTTTTTCATTTATGGTGTTTTGGCCTATTCACAACCGTCGAAGCCGGCATTGACTTTCGATGAACAGATTTTCGATTTTGGAGAGGTTAAAGAGGATGAAGGGGTGATTAGTCACGAATTTAAATTTGTCAACACGGGCGATCAGCCGGTGGTTATTCACACTGTAAGGGCTTCGTGCGGTTGTACCACGCCCGATTGGACGCGCCGGCCGGTGCAGGGCGGCAAGGATGGGTTTGTAAAGGTGACTTTCGATCCGCGCAATCGTCCCGGTAATTTTAATAAGTCCATTTCGGTGAGCTCAAATGGCGAACCCTCCAATATTGTGTTACGCGTAACCGGAAAGGTGCTCCCACGCGAGAAAACCATTCAGGACATCTATCCCAGAGAGATGGGGGGAATTCGCATGACCTCATCGCACCTCTCGTTTACACGGATTGCGCCCGATGCGGTTAAAACTGAACAACTGGAAGTTATTAACACTTCCACCGGGCCATTAACAGTAACCTTCGAACGGGTGCCTGAGCATATTCAGATCAATATGGAGCCTCAAACTCTTAAGCCCGGAGAAAAGGGCATTATTAAAGCCACTTACAATGCAGCGCTTAAAAAGGACTGGGGATTTGTGGTGGATCAGGTTTATTTAAATATCAACGGAAAACCCGATTACAATAACCGGTTGAGCGTGAGTGCCACCATCGAAGAGGACTACTCCACCTATACAGCCCAGCAGATGGCCACTGCACCTGAAGTTCAGTTTAAAGATGTAGTGTTTGATTTTGGGGAAATAAAGCAGGGTGACAAGGCCGAGCATGCTTTTGAGCTAACCAATCAGGGTAAGTCGAACCTTATTTTGCGCAAGGTGAAGGCCTCTTGTGGCTGTACCGCCATCGAACCCGAAAAAATGGTCATCAAACCTGGTGAATCCACCAAAATTGTGGCTGTATTCAATTCCCGCGGCATGTCCGGGCGCCAGAATAAATCGGTTACCGTTTATTCCAACGATCCTAAAAAAAGCACCATGTTGTTGCGCTTAACCGGAACAGTGGTTCAGTAGCAGATTTAAAACTATCGTGCTCAATATTTTCCGATGAATGTTGAATATACTACCTTTGTACCGTCAGAAAAACCGGAGCGCAGATTGTATTCTATTGGAATAGCTGACGCAACGTAAGTGATATAATATTAACAGGCAAAGGCAATGGGCACCGGGGACGATCATCATTTCGAAAATAACCCCATTTTTAAAGGTTTAAGGGTCAACAAAGGAGTTGAACCGGTTCCTTCGGTAAATGCCGAAGCTGCACGTCGCTTTTTGGGTCGGAGGCGTCGTGCTTTGAGTTCCGATGAGTTTGTAGAGGGAATCATGAAAGGTGATGTAACCATTCTCAGTCAGGCTGTTACTTTGGTGGAGAGCTCCCGACCCGACCATCAGGAGCAGGCACAGCAAATTATTGAGCGATGTTTGCCACACTCAGGCAATTCTATACGTATAGGGATTACGGGTGTGCCCGGAGCGGGGAAAAGTACCTTTATTGAATCTTTGGGCCTGCACATTTTACGGCAGGGCGGCAAGCTGGCAGTATTGGCCATCGACCCCAGCAGCGAGCGCTCCCGGGGAAGTATTCTGGGGGATAAAACACGAATGGAAGAGTTGTCATCCGAGAAAAATGCCTACATTCGCCCCTCGCCTTCAGCAGGTTCGCTGGGTGGCGTAGCACGTAAAACCCGGGAAACCATTATTTTATGTGAGGCTGCCGGTTTTGGCACGATATTTATTGAGACAGTAGGCGTTGGACAATCTGAAACGGCGGTACACTCCATGGTCGATTTTTTTCTGCTGCTAATGCTGGCTGGTGCAGGCGACGAGCTTCAGGGCATTAAGCGTGGGATTATGGAGATGGCCGATGTTATCGCCATCAATAAAGCCGACGGGCAAAACATACACAAAGCCAGGATGGCGCAGAACGAATACCGCAATGCGCTTCATCTTTTTCCGCCTGCCCGTTCGGGGTGGACACCTAAAGTAGATGTTTGCTCGGCGCTTCACAATACCGGGGTAGCTAATATTTGGGAGATGGTGTTGGAATATATGGAGTTGACCCGTGAGAACCGTTTCTTTCATGAAAATCGTCGCGAACAGGCTAAATATTGGATGTTTGAGACCATTAACGAATATTTGAAGAATAATTTTTACCAGCATCCGCAAATAAAAAGAGAGATTGAAACTTACCAGCAAAGAGTTTTGAACGATGAAATAAGTTCCTTTATCGCTGCCAGAGAGCTGCTGGATAAATATTTTAATAATTACTAAAGACCATATTATGAGAAAGTTTGCATTATTGTTAGGATTGGCCGCATTTTTGGCATCTTGTGGCAGTGGCAGTACCAACGAGTATAAAGTTTCGGGTACCCTCGAAGGTGTTACCGAAGGCCAGGCCGTTTTGAAGAAGATTGAATCGCAGGGAACTGTGCCTGTGGATACCGCTGAGATTAAAGATGGCCACTTTACTTTTTCCGGTACCGTTGAACACCCCGAGCTCTATTTGGTTTATATAAATGAGAATCAAATGCCGGTACCTCTGTTTTTGGAGAAGGGCAACATTACCATTAAAGCCGACATTGACAGTTTGCAGGGGGCCACTATTTCGGGCTCTTATCTTAACGATCTGTTTAAGAAGTTCAACGACGAGGTGCCATCCAATGACCGTGTAGCTGAAATTCGTGATGAATATATGACTGCACAGCAGAATGGTGACCAGGAGACTATGGAACAACTGTCGGAGGAGATGCAAGCCATTATGGAGGCGCAGCGCAAATATTACACCGATTTTGTTTACGGTAATACCAAGAATGCTGTTGGTGCCTTTTTGGGAATGAATATGGCCGGCTCGCTTCCTTATGAGGAGCTGGACAGTCTGGTTACCGTGTTTGAATCCAATTTGCCGGGACACCCCTATGTGGAGGAGATGAAGAAGATGAGAGAGCCCATGCAAAAGCAGATGGAAGCCGAGACGGCTATTCAAATCGGGAAAAAAGCGCCGGCCTTCGAACTTCTCGACATAAACGACCAAAGCGTAAGCCTCGAAAGCCTTCAGGGAAAATACGTATTGCTCGATTTTTGGGCTGCATGGTGTCGCCCCTGTCGTGAAGAGAATCCTAATTTAAAAAAGGCCTATGAACAATATGGCGGCGAAAACTTTGAGATTGTGAGCGTTTCGCTGGATAGAACCCAGGAAGCCTGGCTTAAAGCCGTTGAAGAAGACGGATTAAATTGGGTATTGCTGCGTGACCCCGACGGAGAGGTGGCCAATGCCTACGGCGTTCAGGCAATTCCTTTTACCTTGTTGCTTGATAAACAGGGAAATATTATAGAAAAAAATCTTCGTGGCCCTGCATTGCAGAAAAAGCTGGAAGAGTTGTTATAAACCTTAAGTACAAACAAAAAGAACCGGCCTGTCGTAATGATTGGCCGGTTTTTTTGTGGTTAATATTTGATGCGACGGGAAAATTTAATACTTTTGATATTCATATTGTATCTAAATAGTCTCGGCAAGAAAGCTGCGATTTTTTCATTCAGATAAAAAAACAAACCAAAAATAATAAATAGCTATGGATTATGACGTGATTGTAATAGGCAGTGGTCCCGGTGGGTATGTGGCTGCCATCAGAGCCTCTCAGTTGGGACTTAAAGTTGGGGTAGTTGAACAAGCCGAGTTGGGCGGGGTATGTCTCAATTGGGGTTGTATTCCCACCAAAGCGTTGCTGAAAAGTGCGCAGGTGTTTGAATATCTTTCTCATGCCGCCGATTATGGAGTGACTGTGGAAGGGAGTGCCAAACCCGATTTTGGAGCAATGGTGAAGCGGAGCCGGTCGGTGGCAGAGGGGATGAGCAAAGGCATTCAGTATTTATTTAAGAAAAACAAAATAGAGGTCATCAACGGTAGAGGCAAGTTGGCCGGTAAAAATAAAGTGGAGGTAACAGTCAAAGATGGAGAGAAAAAGACCCTTGAGGCTAAACATATTTTGCTGGCCACCGGAGCTGGTAGTCGCCAGTTGCCCGGCTTGAAGCAAGATGACAAAAAGATTATCGGTTATCGTAAAGCCATGGTGCTTGAAAAACAACCACAGTCGATGGTCGTGGTGGGTTCCGGGGCTATTGGCAGCGAGTTTGCCTATTTCTACAATGCCATCGGTACTAAAGTTACCCTCGTTGAATATCTTGCCAATGTGGTTCCTGTGGAAGACGAAGAGGTGTCGAAACAGTTGGAGCGCTCCTTTAAAAAGGTCGGCATAAAGGTGATGACCGGAGCCGAGGTGACCGGTTCCGATACTTCGGGCGATAAGGTGAAAGTAATGGTGAAAACCAAAAAGGGCGAGGAGCAATTAGAGGCCGATATTGTACTCTCGGCAGTGGGCATCACACCCAATCTCGAAGGCATTGGTCTTGAGGAGGCCGGCGTTCAGCTGGAAAAGGGTAAGGTGAGGGTGGATGAATTTTACCGCACTACCGTTGAAGGCGTTTATGCCATTGGCGACATAGTGCACGGGCCTGCTTTGGCACACGTGGCGTCGGCCGAAGGTATTGTTTGCGTAGAGAAGATTGCGGGGCTGGAGGTCGAACCCATTAACTATGGAAACATTCCGGGTTGCACCTATACCTCACCCGAAGTGGCTTCGGTGGGAATGACCGAGAAGGCGGCCAAAGAAGCCGGTTATGAGCTTAAAGTGGGTAAATTTCCCTTTTCAGCATCTGGCAAGGCAAGCGCTGCCGGCCAGAAAGATGGCTTCGTGAAATTAATTTTCGATGCCAAATATGGTGAGTTATTAGGTGCTCATTTGATTGGGGCCAATGTTACCGAGATAATAGCCGAATTGGTTGTCGCCAAAAAACTTGAGATCACTGGTCATGAACTCCTTAAAACCATTCACCCGCATCCCACCATGTCGGAGGCCGTAATGGAAGCTGCTGCCGCAGCCTATGGCGAGGTGATTCATATTTAGAAGGGGGAAGCAGGGAGAAGGGAGCTTTCAGCTTCCTGCTTCCAGCTTCCCACTTCCCACTTCCCGCTCTCTACCGCATCATTCCTAAAATCTGGTAGGCCATCTTTTGGTTGTATTCCAGTGCCAGTGTTTTGTGGTTAACCAGGTCCACAATGGTGCCAATCAGGCAAAGTCCGGCAGTGAACAGATAGAGGATGCCCATTCCAATCTGATTTATCAGGAATCTGTGGATACCCGAAACGCCCAGGAAACCGATGAGGGCGGTCAGTAATATCAATTGAGGATCTTTGCGGCGTGAGCGATACATGGCCACAAAGGTGCGAATTTGCTCGTCACTCTTTTCCTTTAACAGGTTGTCCAGGAAGAAGGCCTCATCCGGCTCGGCTTCGGGCATGATTTGGTAAATGCGTTCCATGATTCTATTGTTTTAATTGATTAATGACTCAAGCGAATAATCTTTTACCTACTCACCGCCTTCTTGTTTATCCGGCTTAGCGTAATATCGTTTTTTAAAAGCTTAATACTCCTCATCAGCAGGATGAAGGTGGCGGGGATACCCAGAGGATGGCTTTTGAATGAGGCCACTATTTCGCCTCTGAAAAGCCACGAAATGGCATGGCCTAATCCACAGCCCGGGCAAAATCCCAGTCCGGTGTTTTTTATGAGGCACAAGGAGGCATGCCCCTCTTTAGCCGGACTGGTGAGGGCCAGAGCAATAATGGATGCTATCCAAAAAAAAGCCTCCAGATGTGCACGTTTAAAGGTGTAATGCAATGTGAGGTTATTTTGGTGTTTGCTCAAATGTACAAATATTTTTTAAATTGCTAAATGAGGTCTGCCATGTTTGAAGAAGATTGAAGGAAAGAGATTGAAGAGAGTGTTCGGTAAATGGTAAACAGTAAACGGCAAACGGTAAACGGTAAACGGTAAACGGTAAACGGTAAACGGTAAACAGTGAGCGGTAAACAGTAAACAGTAAACAGTAAACAGTAAACGGTAAGCGGTAAACGGTAAGCGGTAAACGGTAAGCGGTAAACGGTAAACAGTAAACAGTGAGCGGTAAACAGTAAACAGTAAACGGTAAACGGTAAACAGTAAACGGTAAGCAGTAAACGGTAAGCGGTAAACGGTAAGCGGTAAACGGTAAACAGTAAACAGTAAACGGTAAACGGTAAGCGGTAAACGGTAAGCGGTAAACAGTAAACGGTAAACGGTAAACGGTGAGCGGTTTGCTTTTACCTTTCACTTTTCACTTTTAGGTCCCTGAGCTTGTCTTTAGGTCCCTGAGCTTGTCGAAGGGTACCTTTTTTCTTTCAGCTTTCAGCTATGAGCTATCAGAGCTTCGTGCTTTTCTCTCTTAATACATAAAGCTGCTGCCTCCCATAAATTCGCGAATGATTGAGGTGGGAGGGATCTCTTTGGGCTGAATGGGCTTAAAGTAGCTGAAAAATTTCAGCAGTCTCACCGCCTCGGCATATTGCACCTGGTTGGGTTGCACCTCTAATAAAATATGTTCTGCCATAGGTTTAAGCACCGCCAGTTCGTAGAGCAGGGCTGAGTTAAACATCACGTCGGCCTCTTCCTGAAAGGGAAATATGTGTTTATCTTCGCCGCGGCGCACACTGTTCCAGCGCGAAATGGTCTCTAAAGCCGAATAATTGCGGTAGCGATAGTCTCTTACTATACGCCTGATCAATCGGTTATCGGTGGTGGGGATGCGTGAGTGATCGTCGATGTTGATGTTGGTAAGTGCAGAGACGTAAATTTTGTATTTGACGTCGTTTTCTATGGCATGGGTCAGTTGTGGATTCAGCCCGTGAATCCCCTCTATGATAAGGATGTTGTCTTTATCCATCTTTAGTTTATCCCCATTGTATATGCGTTTACCGGTTTCAAAAGAGAACTTGGGAATGGGTATCTCTCTGCCTTCCAGCAATGCCAGAAGGTTCTCGTTGAAGGTAGCTATATCGAGTGCTTCCAGAGCTTCAAAATCGTATTCTCCGTGTTCGTCTAAAGGCGTTTTGTCGCGATCTACAAAATAGTTGTCCAGTGAGAGATTAAGCGGGCGGATGCCCAGCACAAGAAGCTGGATAGCCAGTCGTTTGCCGAAAGTTGTTTTGCCACTGGAGGAGGGACCACTGATAAGCACAATGCGCACTTTGTCTCTCAGGGAAGCGATACGATCGGCAATCCGGGCAATCTTCTTCTCATGGAGCGCTTCGCTCACTTTTATCAGTATTTCGGCGTTGCCATTTTTAGTAGCGTCGTTAAGGTCACTCACCCGCGTTACTTTAAGTACCCGGTTCCAGTGTGAATATTCGCTGAAAATTTCAAACATCTTGTTTTGCACCACCAGCTCCTGAACCTGGGCGGGATTGTCCAGCCGTGGCACCTGAAGCAACATCCCGTTGTAATATTTGTTCAGGTCGAACACTTTAAGATAACCTGTGGAGGGCACCATAAACCCGTAAAAAATCCCCACATGTTGCCTCATAGAGTAGTAGGAAGAGTAGTATTGCCCCCGGTGACGGAGCAGTTTCACCTTATCGCACAATTCATGCTTTTCAAACAATCTGACAACCTCGTCGGTCTCCTCTTTATGATGAATGATAGGGATATCCTCCTCAGCCAGATGGTGCATCTTTTGGCCAATTGCAAAGACATCCTCGATGGTTGTTTCCCCATCAGTATTGTAGAGTTCACAATAAAAGCCCTTGCTTACCGAGTGCTCAATGCGCAGTTTGGCTTGCGGAAAAACCTCTTTAACTGCTGAATAGAGCAGAAAGAAAAGACTGCGAACATACATGCGCACCCCGTCGCTGTGGGTGATGTCGATGAACTCTATGGTTTTTGGGTTGTAAACCTCAAATGAAAGTTCGCGTATGCGGTTGTTGACCATGGCCCCCAGAATAGCATGAGGACTCTGAATACTGAGTATTTCTGCAATTTCACTTAAATTACTGCCCCGCTCAACTTCAATGGTTTGGTGGTTGTTGAGGCATTTTATTCGAACTGTTTTTTTCATGTCGTTTTTATTGTTCAGGGTTTTGGGATACAGACGTAATGCATTGCGTCTGTACACGTCAAGGGGTTCCGGATTCAGGGTCTTGGAGCTTAAGGGGGGGCTCGATAGAGACGCACGGCCGTGCGTCTTTATATGGGACCATTTACCTTTTCACCTTTACCCGTAGTAGGGAACGGTTCTGATTTATAAAACCGGTTCACAGAACCGTTCCTTTTCTACCGTTTACCTTATACTTTTTACCTTTCCACTTTGAGCTTTTTTGCCTACTAAGTATCGACCTATCGACCTATCGACCTATTACCTTTCACCATCTTCTCTTCCCTGCTAACTACTTACAATCACACTGTTTTCCAGGGTGAGGCTACTTTTCAAAAACTGTCCTGTATAACTTCCGCGGTAGCCGGCAACTTTTTCAGGTGTACCACTGCAAATCAGATAGCCTCCTTTGGCGCCTCCTTCGGGGCCCACGTCTATAATATAATCGGCTGTTTTTATCACGTCCAGGTTGTGTTCAATCACAATTACTGTGTTACCTCTATCTACCAGCTTATTAAGAGCTATCAACAACACGCGTATATCCTCAAAATGAAGGCCGGTGGTAGGCTCATCCAGGATATAAACCGTTTTTCCGGTATCTTTTTTTGCCAGTTCGGCAGCCAGTTTTACACGCTGAGACTCACCTCCCGAAAGGGTGGTAGAGGGTTGTCCCAGTTTAATGTAGCCGAGGCCTACCTCCTGAAGCACTTTAAGGCGTTGTATGAGCGCCGGGATGTGTTCAAAAAACCCGACGGCCTGATTGATGGTCATGTTGAGCACATCGCTGATGGACTTCCCTTTAAAACGTACTTCCAGGGTTTCGCGGTTGTAGCGCTTGCCATGACACTCGGGGCACTCCACCATTACGTCGGGCAAAAAGTTCATTTCAATAACCTGAACTCCTCCGCCTTTGCAGGTTTCACATCTGCCGCCTTTCACATTAAAGGAGAAGCGTCCTGGCTGGTAGGCTCTAATCTTTGACTCGGGAAGGCCTGCAAACAACTTACGAATATCATCGAAGAGCTTGGTGTAGGTGGCCGGGTTAGAGCGGGGAGTACGCCCTAAAGGGGCCTGGTCCACTTCTACCACCTTATCCACATATTCCAGTCCGCTGATTTTTTGATAGGGCAGGGGGTCTTTAATAGCTCTGTAAACATGCTGATTAAGAATTGGGTAGAGCGTTTCGTTCACCAGAGTTGATTTGCCGCTGCCCGAAACACCCGTAACGCAGATAATGGTGCCCAATGGGAAAGAGACCTCAATATTTTTTAAATTATTGCCGGATGCTCCCTTTACAACCAGGTTTTTGCCCAATCCCTTGCGCCGTTTTTTGGGAAGATGGATATCCTTAACGTGGTTGAGGTAATCGGCTGTTAGTGATTTTGCGTTAATAATTTGAGAAGGAGTGCCAAATGCCACCACTTCACCGCCTTGCCTGCCGGCAAAGGGCCCCATGTCAATCACGTGGTCGGCAGCCATCATCATATCCCGGTCGTGCTCCACCACTAAAATGGAGTTGCCGGTGTCGCGCAGTTGTTTCAGTGAATCAATGAGGCGGTGATTGTCGCGTTGATGCAGGCCAATGCTGGGTTCATCCAGGATGTAAAGTACGTTCACCAGTTGCGATCCTATTTGAGTGGCCAGGCGGATTCGCTGGCTTTCTCCTCCCGAAAGACTCATGGAAGTACGGTTGAGCGTCAGGTATCCCAGACCCACGTCCATCAGGAAGCTGAGGCGTGATCGAATCTCTTTCAGAACTTCAGTGGCAATGGTTCGTTGCTTTTCACTCATGCGGGTTTCCAGTCCTTCGAACCATTGGGAGAGCTCTTGCAGGTCCATGATGGTGAGGTCGGCAATGTTTTTTCCATCGATAAAAAAATGAAGTGCTTCGCGGTTGAGCCTCTGACCCTGACATTGGGAGCAGGGAACGGTGCGAATAAACTGGTTGGCCCATTTGCGCGCTTTTCGTGAGGTATGGTTCTCCTGTTGATTGTGAATGTAGCTAACAACCCCGTCAAAACTAAGAAAATAGTTGGTAGAGGTGCCCAATGGCGTATTCCTAAGCTTGAGAGGCTCGGAGGTGCCGTACAGGATGGCTTCCAGACCCTCTTCAGGAATGTTTTTGATGGCTGTTTTCAGCGTAAAACCGTATTTCTCGGCTATGGCATCAATCTGCCAGAATATTAAATTGTTGCGATGTTTGCCCAGAGGCACGATGCCTCCTCCATAGATGCTGGCATTTTCATCGGGGATAATCTTGCTCATATCCGTCTCATCCACAAAGCCCAGTCCCTTGCATTTGGAACAGGCCCCCTGTGGTGAGTTGAAAGAGAAGTTGTGGGGAGCCGGTTCGTTGTAGGAGATGCCTGTGGTGGGGCACATAAGCAGCCGGCTGAAATAGCGGGGTGTACCGCCCTCTTTCTCAAGCACCATCATAATGTTTTTCCCCTGTTTCATGGCCAGTTTTACCGACTCTTCGAGCCGTTTACGGTCTTTGGAAGTAACCGTTAATTTGTCGATTACCACTTCCACAAAGTGACTCTTGTAGCGGTCGAGCTTCATGCCGTGCCGTATCTCTTTTATCTCTCCATCGACGCGTACATTTAAAAACCCTTTTTTTCGAATCTGCTCGAAAAGCTCCTTGTAGTGCCCTTTTCGTCCTTTCACCAGGGGTGACAGAAGGTACACCTGCTGGTCGTCATATTCCGAAAGTATGAGGTCGAGAATTTGATGGTCGGTATATTTCACCATCTTTTCGCCGGTATTATATGAAATTGCTTCACCGGCACGGGCATACAGCAACCGCAGGAAGTCGTATATCTCGGTGGTGGTACCCACGGTGGAGCGCGGATTTTTATTGGTGGTTTTTTGCTCAATTGAGATGACCGGACTCAGCCCGGTTATCTTATCCACATCGGGCCGTTCGAGGCCGCCCAGGAATTGACGTGCATACGCTGAAAAGGTTTCGATGTATCGTCGTTGACCTTCGGCATAGATGGTGTCGAAAGCCAGCGAGGACTTTCCGCTTCCACTCAGGCCGGTTAGCACCACCAGCTTGTTGCGGGGAATTATTACATCAATGTTTTGAAGGTTGTGAACGCGTGCGCCAAGCACCTCTATCACTTCCGAATTATTTTGTTGTGGATATATAGTAGTATTCGATTGCTTCATTTAGCCGAAAAAATTATTAACCTGCAAAGATAAGAAAAGAATTTGCAAGCTTATAAATTTTGGTCATCCGGCTCGGCAGGAAAAGAGGGGGAGGTCATCATATCGTCGCCTTCCCTAATTTGGAAAGCACCCTCGACGGGCAGGTCAATCTGGAAAGTTTTGCCGCGTGTATTGGAGAGGCTGCCATCACGAAGCCAGGGGTTAAGGTCTTTCAATTCGCGGTAGGTGATGCCATGTTCCATTGCAAAATCCGCGAAATTATCCACACCTCCCTTAACTTCAACGCTGTAGGTGGGAATGGCCGGGTAGAGGTCTTCGTTTTTCACGTAAAACCCGTAATCTGTCGGTCTGGATAATATCTCCTTAACGGCAAGTATGCGATAGATGTACCTTCCGGTTTCTTCGCCTAACAACAGGTCGTAATAATTATTAATTTTTTGGCGGTCCAATTGCTGGATGATACTTGCCCGCCCTGCATTATAGGAGGCAGCTGCAAGTGTCCAGCTTCCGAATTTCTCGCGGGCACTCTTGAGATATTTACATGCGGCCAGGGTCGATTTTTTAATGTGATAGCGTTCATCTATCTCCGAGTCAACCTGCAGACCATAATCATGAGCGGTTCCTCTCATAATTTGCCACAAACCAACTGCACCAGCGGGAGATACGGCACGGGGCATCAATGAACTCTCAATAACTGCCAGATATTTAAAATCATCGGGCACCCCTTGTTCGGCCAGAACTTCTTCAATGTCAGGAAAATACCGGTTGGCTCTTTTTATCAACAGCAGTGTGGACGATTGCCAGTAGGTGTTTACCAGCAGTTCGCGGTCAAAGTCTTCACGTATGTAGGTGCGCTCGATGGGCACCCGCTCACCGGCAAACGAAAGCCCCTCGGGAATAGGAAGTGAAAAGATGGCATATTCTTTTTCAAAACCTGTCGGCCGGGTCTCAGCTTCCGCAGTTTGAGCGGGAATGGACGAATAGGTGAAAAGTGCCCCTACTAAAAGTGCACACAGCATCAATATGCTTCCCGATAATATTTTAAAGATTCTCAATTGAGTGTGTTGTGTCATTCTGCTCCCTCCTGATCGTTTTCTGAATTGACTGTTGGAATATCCCGTTGTGGAAATAGTGTTACGTTCGGGCGTTGATTAAGTTGCATAAAGATAAGCAATTTTTTAGAGAATGAAGGAGCTTCATCCCGGTTCCTCCCCTCCGAAGGCTTACCTCTCACTGTCTTGTTCGCCGTTTATCTTTTAAATTCTCCCAGCATTATTTATTGAGTCCACTCCGAAAAGTATATTCTTACCACCAAGACTCTAAGACACAAATATTTTTAGAGGCATAGATTGCTTATTCTTAATTCTTTATGATTCTTAATTCTTTATGATTCTTAGTGTCTTTGTGCCTTCGAGGCATATTTTCTTTTTTAGACTTTTCGGAGTGGACTCATTTATTTAATTACTCTTTCAAACAAACGCTCCACTTCCCCCACATTTTCAAGAGAATAATGTGCCGAGGTGGGTTTTCCCTCATACTCCACAAAAATTCCTATTCCTACATTCTTGTCCTTTAGTACTTTAAAGGCATCTTCATCGGTATCATCGTCGCCAATATAGATTGGGAGCACCGATGAATCATCCTTTAAGCCCAGCGTCTTTAAAATCCATAGTACCGCGTGTCCTTTGTGCCAGTCCAGGTCGGGTTTAATCTCCACAATTTTTTTGCCTGTGCCCTTTTTATAGCCGGGATGGCGGGCCAGTATGGTTTCAAAGGCTTCGATGATCTTTTGCTCATCTCCGGGAGGGGCATTGCGGTAGTGGAGGCCCACTGCGTAGCGTTTCCGGTCGATCTGCACTCCGGGGAAATGGTCTTCCAGTTTAAGCAGCTCATTCTCAATTTTGTCGAGATCAGGGAGTATCTCCTTCGACTTTTCATGTTCCATATAGAGACCGCCGGGCCCTGAAATGCGGAAACCATGACTGCCGGCATAGATAAGATGGTCGAGTTTTATCAGGCTTTTGACATTGTCCATATCGCGTCCGGTAACAACAGCTACGGTAAATTTACGCGCAAGTTTATCAAGTAAGCGCCTCATCTTATCATCGATAACAGCATCCTGCGGGCGACTGACGATGGGGGTAAGGGTGCCATCGTAATCTAAAAAGAATACCGGCTTTTTATCAGAGAGCTTATCGAAAAAGTCCGACTTTTCGCTAAATAACGGGGTTATGGATTGATTTTCATGATTCATAATACTTGTTTTTTTCTTCGTTTGCCTTATTGGTATTTTTCACCTCGTTTATGATAGTTTTATATCATTTTTCAATTCATTTACCGATTGGTTTAAGGACAAATAAAATGTCGGAGGGGATTTCTATAGTGATTGATTGAGTGTTCAATTTGATCGTTTTAAGTTTAATCGAAGATATGGTTTTTTCAGCACTTCTGAATGCAATTCATTTCAGCCTAAAAAATGGACGAGCGCGTCAGGGTGGTCAGTTTTTCCAGAAAAGCCATGCCTTTGTAGGAGTTTCCCTTTTGATTGAGGCGGGGGCTCCAAACCGCGATGCTGTACTTCCCCGGATGCACGGCCACGATACCACCGCCCACGCCACTCTTGCCCGGCAGTCCTACTTTAAACGAAAACTCGCCGGCTTCATCGTAAAAACCACATAGTTGCATGATGGCATTGACTCGTTTTGACTTGCTGCTGCTCAGTATTCTATTGTCCGAATAGGGATCAATGCCGTTGTTGGCCAGGAATAAAAAGGTACGGGCCAGCTCCTGGCAGGTCATCTCCACCGAGCAGAGATTAAAATAAAAATCGAGGACTGTCTGGATGTCGTTTTTAATATTGCTGAATGATTTCATCAGGTTGATGAGGGCTGCATTTTTATAGCCGGTGGCCTTCTCCGATTGGGCAATGCGGGAGCAAAAGTTCAAAGTTGGGTTTCCGGAGAGGTTACGCAACATTTGCAGGAACTCCTGCTGAGGGTCTTTCAGAAGGGTGAACAGCACATCGCAAATGACCATGGCGCCGGCATTTAAGAGTGGGTTGCGGGGAATGCCACGGTCGTTTTCAAGTTGAATCAGTGAGTTGAAAGATGTTCCTGCCGGTTCAACACCAACCCGGCTCCATAGTGATTCGCCCATCAGGTTATAAGCCATTGTGAGTGACAAAACCTTGGCAATACTCTGTATGGAAAACCTCTCGTCTGAATCGCCAAAAAAGTGATGATGTTTTTGAACGGTGGTGAGATGAACTCCAAATTTATCAGGGTTTACCCGGCTGAGCTCCGGGATGTAACCGGCCACATTTCCGTGGTTTTTCACCTTTTCCAACTTCTTGATTATCTGCATGAAGATTTTCAGGTAGTCGGGCTCCTCTTGCTCAGAGGCGATTGAGGTTGGCAGAGGCATCTTTTAAAGTTTTAATTATCGAATTACCTCAAAGATAGTTATTTTGTTCTGTCTCCTTTTGGATATTTTTTTTTGTCAGTACTGAACGGGCAAAAAAATAGGTTCCTCGCTTCGCATCGGAATGACAACGATTAGAGGGTAGTAGATTGTTGGGGGTGGTGGGGGGGGGGGGGGGGGGGGGGGGGGGGGGGGGAGGGACCCCCCCCCCCCCCCACCGCAGCCGGGGGAAAGTGGACAGAGTGGGGGGGGGAGTGGAGGTAAAATTATAGAAAAGAAAAT
>JACDJA010002039.1_pt1 | contig 15271 bp, 12 predicted proteins | sample 7449241 | NCBI WGS metagenome assembly JACDJA01 (sample SAMN14253289, study PRJNA609438) | sludge metagenome | isolation source: initial anaerobic sludge | collected 2018-12-20 | reverse complement strand
TACGATGCCAAGGCCGATAACGAAGTGTTGCGGCTTTTGGGCGGCAACCCGCATGGGACGGGCTTTTGAGGGCGATTTTACGCGTAGCTGGCGGAAGCCCGCTGTGTTGCGCCGCTCACGAATGGAATAACCATTAACGCGAAGCTGGCGCAAGCCCGTTTCGCGCCGCGCCTTGCGACTCATCCCTCAAAAGCCCGTCTCGGCCACGAAGGATTCAATCAGAGGTTCCCAGGGCTTGGGGATAAAAAAGATGATTTTTGGTCTTGACGACACCCCCCTTCATCTTTAATATGCCGCTCCACGTTGCAAGACGTTTTCCCTGATAGCTCAGTTGGTAGAGCAAATGACTGTTAATCATTGGGTCGCAGGTTCGAGTCCTGCTCAGGGAGCCAAGCGCCCGTAGCTCAGTTGGATAGAGTATCTGGCTACGAACCAGAGGGTCGGAGGTTCGAATCCTTCCGGGCGCACCATGTCCCCATCGTCTAGAGGCCTAGGACATCGCCCTTTCACGGCGGTAACCGGGGTTCGAATCCCCGTGGGGACGCCACATTATCAGAATATTTGAACACTATCTTTTCGGATGGTGTTTTCTTTGTATCGCCGTTATTGCAACAGCTCATATGAGTTGGATTCGACGCGATTTCTGCCCAGGCGCTTCGCCCGGTAGACGGCTTTATCCGCTGCGGCGATCAACTCGATCAACTGAGTTGCCTCTTCCGGGTAGTGCGCGATGCCAATACTCACGGTGACACACTCGCCTTCAATACCAGGCGGCCATTCCCGGTTCACAAATGCTTGCCGGATCTTCTCGGCCCTTTCTCTGGCTTCTGCCAGAGAGGTTCCCGGCAAGGCAACAAGGAACTCTTCTCCACCCCATCGAAAAGCCACCGCATTCTCGGGGAGGGATTTTAGAATGAGCGAACCTGCGATGCGAAGCACCTCATCACCTTCGAGATGCCCATACAGGTCATTGATTCGTTTGAAAAAGTCCAAATCAATCACCAGCAAGGACAATTCGACTCTGGTATTGGATTGCTGCTTTACTGTTTTATTGAATGTCTCGAGCAAGAGCTCCATGCCACGGCGACGATTGAAGAGTCCGGTCAACGAATCTCTTGTCGCTTCCTTTTGCAATCGTCTTGTAATCAGTTACATCGTTGATAAAACCGACGACGCGCGCCGGTTCGCCATTGGAGAGATAGTCGGTGACGACCCCGTGATCTTCCACCCACAAGTAGAAACCATTTCTGTTGCGCAATCGGTAGGTGGCGAGAAACTGGCTCCGGCGGCCTGACAGATGTTCATCGAGTGCACTGAGAACGATGGGAAGATCATCGGGATGTACGTTGTCCTTCCAGGTGGAAAGCACGGGTTCCATTTCGTCCGGGCCATAGCCGAGAAAGCGTTTGAGATTGGGGCTGAAATAAAGGGAACCGTCCGATACACGCCAATCCCACACGCCATCGGCCAAGTCGTACAGCACAGACCAATCCTGCTCGCTCTGACTGCTGCACTGCCGTTTGGTGATATCTCGGGCCACCGATACAAACCATTCCCGCCCCTGATAGACAACTGCTTGTGTATTGACCTCTACCGGAAGCGAAGAGCCGTCTGCTCGTCGATGGTGGCCATGAAAACGATAGACACGGTTTTGTCTTATGACATCGGCGATTTCAGTCCATGCCGGTAAACCGCGCACATCCGTCTGGAGCGACAAAACGGAGTGATTCAGCACTTGTTCCCGAGTTAGATAGAGGTCTTCGTAGGCATTCCGGTTGCAATCCAGAATATTCGAGGTAACGGGATCAATGAGATATACCGCATCAGGGATGGCATCGAACAATGCGCGCTCCAGTGCGGGCGGCCCTTCAGAGTGAGCATTGATGTCAGGGCGTTCTGAAGACATGAAATGTTCCGTTTTCAAATAAAAAGACCATGAACATGTTACACCTTACACGGTGTAAGGTTGAAAGTGGAATTATTAAATGATCTTTAAATGGAGGCCCTGAATAACTCCCCTCGGTCCCCTTTTACAAAGAGGGGATATGCAGAATCATACCCTGCACCCGAAGGAACGCTGCATTCGTGCAGTTTCCTTATGGAAGCTCTGAATAATTCCATCCTGGAATTCTTAAGAGCACGCAAAGCAAAAGATGCGACTTTTGCTTTGCTTCATTTTCAATCACATATGTGATTGAAAATGGCGGCACGTCCTTGTGCCGCGCGGAACCTCTGAGTTATTCAGAGGTTCCTTATGATTGAGGCTTTTTGATGTCACGCCAGTATTCCTTTTTAAGAAAGAACATGAGTATCGTGAAGATTAGAATGAATCCCAATACATACGGGCCATAAGCCATTCGCTGCATTTTGGCCGGTTCAGACATGTACACCATGTAAGCGACAAGATCCTTGACCATGCTGTTAAATTCTTCAGGCGGCATACTTCCGGGAATGACTGGTGGCTTGAGTCCGGACAGCCGCTTTTCTGTTGAACCATCGGGCATCTTCACATCAGTGTAGACCGGTTGCTGAACGCCCTGCTCTGCTGCGAATACATCGGGCATATTGACATCAGGAAACACAGCGTTATTGACGCCCCAGCGTTTGGCCGGGTCGGCGTAGAAAGAAGTGAGATAGGTATACAGCCAATCTGAGCCTCGAACGCGAGCGATCAGCGTCAGATCTGGTGGCTCGACGCCGAATACCTGAACGGCATAGTCTGCAGGCATGAAGCTCACCATTTCATCGCCCAACTTCAGCTTGGGCGGCAACAGCGCCTTGGCCTGGTCATCGGAAAGGTGAAGGTCAGAGGCAACTCGGCCATAGCGCATGTATTTTGCTGTGTGGCAGGTTGCACATTGCGCCTGGAATGTTAACGCGCCTCGATACAGGGCCGCCTTGTCGGATAGATCGACCGATACGTGCTTGAGGGGAATGGCATACCCCTCCGAGGCCTGGGCTGCGACGACCAGCGTCATGCTGGCGATGATGGTTAAAATAGCCCGAATCATTTCACGCGCTCCGGTACAGGTTTGGTCGTTTCAAATTTGCTCACCAGGAATAAGGCGACAAAGAACCCAAAATAGATGAAAGCGAAAATTCGGGAGAACAGCGTGTTCCAGTAGGTCACTGGCTGGGTGCCGAGGTACCCCAGCCCCAGAAACGCGACGACAAACGAAAACAGGAGCACTTTAAATGCCATCGAGCGATAGCGGATTGATTTGACCGCGTTTCTATCGAGCCAAGGCAGGAAAAACAGAATCAGGATGGCCGAACCCATAGCTACAACACCAAGGAATTTGTCCGGGATCGCACGCAAGATCGCGTAGTGCGGGGCGAAATACCAAACCGGCGCGATATGTTCCGGGGTTTTCAGCGGGTCGGCTGGAATGAAGTTGGGCGCTTCAAGAAACTTCCCGCCGCCATCCGGCCAGTAGAAAATCACGGCAGCGAACAGGAACAGGAACACGCCCAGACCGAACAGATCCTTGACTGTGTAATAAGGATGGAACGGGATGCCGTCCAGGGGTTTTCCGTGCTCATCCTTATTGGTTTTGATTTCCACGCCGTCGGGGTTATTCGATCCCACTTCATGCAACGCCATGATGTGACCGCCGATCAAAAACAGCAGGACGAGTGGCAACGCGATGACATGCAAGGCAAAGAAGCGATTGAGCGTGACATCGGAGACAACGTAGTCGCCACGAATCCAAAGGGCGAGATCCGGCCCGATGTACGGAATGGAGCCAAACAGGGAGATGATGACCTGTGCACCCCAGAAAGACATCTGGCCCCAGGGAAGCAGATAGCCCATGAAGGCTTCGGCCATCAGGGTCAGCAGGATCAAAACACCGAAGATCCAGATCAGTTCGCGGGGTTTCTTGTATGAGCCGTACATCAACCCGCGAAACATGTGCAGATAAACCGCGATGAAGAAGAACGAAGCCCCGGTGGAATGCATGTAACGAATCAGCCAGCCCCAATTGACGTCGCGCATGATGTATTCAACGGAGTTGAACGCTTCGGCCGCTGATGGCTTGTAGTTCATCGCGAGCCAGATGCCGGTGACGATCTGGATGGCGAAAACAGCCAGCAGGATTGAGCCGAAGTAGTACCAGAAATTGAAATTTTTGGGGACGTAGTATTTTGCGAGGTGCGCGTTCCAGAAATGGGATACGGGCAGTCGATCATCGATCCATTTGCCTAACTTTTGAATCATGCTTTCTTCTCCGCAACACCAATTCGGACGATGTCATCTGTCGCAAAAATATAGTCAGGTACGAGCAGGTTCAGCGGCGCGGGCATGCTCTTGTAGACTCGACCGGCTAGGTCGTATTTGGAGCCGTGGCATGGACAGAAAAAGCCTCCTTTCCAGTCGGGGCCTAAATCTTTCGGTGCTACTTCGGGGCGATAGGTTGGTGCGCAGCCCAGATGGGTGCAGATGCCGACGACAACAAAGATGTTTTTCTTGCGCGACCGGTAGAAGTTATCCGCAAATTTCGGTTGTTGGGTGGCTACCGCACTGTCGGGATCAAGCAGTTGGCTGTCGAGTGACGGCAACGCTTCAATCATTTTGTCGGTACGGTGCACCACATAGATGGGTTGTCCGCGCCAGGCGACGGTCACCATTTGTCCTTCGGCCAGCTTGCCAATATTCACATCGACCGGCGCCCCTGCGGCTTCGGCACGCGCGCTGGGTTCGAATGAAGAGAGAAAAGGAACTGTCGCGAAGCCGGCACCGACTGCGCCAACGGCGACGGCAGACCCCGTTAAAAAACGACGCCGACCCGAATTGATAGGAACATCAGCCATTAATTACTCGCTCCAACCTTGTTTCATTTTAAAGCCAACTTTTTTCATTATTTGGGGGTTCTGCACGATCCAGAGCTTACCCGCTCTTCTATGGAAGGTTTCACCCAATCGGTGACCATAAATCCATGGCTGTTTGAGCCTATTGTTTCACCCGAGTTTCAGGCGCAAACCTTGGGAGTTTTATCGCTTGGCGTGTTGACGTCAAACAAGTGTCATTAATCGCTTTGCAGATGTGTTTATCACCTTTTATTTCAAAGGCTTATACAGCAGCATCCGGCGCTTTCAAAGCCTTCCCCTTCATACTGGATTGGGGATATCGACAAAACGGACATCCAGTCCGAAATGCCCGGCCAACTTTAAACCGAGCCGACGAACCCCTTCCCGTTCAGTTGCGTGGTGACCGGCAGCGAAATAAGTGATGCCCTCCTCCCGTGCAATATGTGTCGTCCGCTCACTGATCTCACCGGAGATGAAAGCATCCAGTCCCATTTGAGCGGCTTCGACGATTCCATCCTGAGCCCCGCCCGTGCATAGACCAATCCGCTGGAGCACCTTATCCGCTGGGCCAACGATCAATGGCGTTCGGCCAAGGATCTGCTCAAGGGTTTTCCCCAAATCCGGCGCTTGGGTTGGCGCCGGTAATTCACCTGCCAGTGACAGTCGCATGGCTCCGAAAGGGATAACGCGTTCAAGACCCAGTTGTTCCGAGAGCGCTGCATTGTTACCAAATTCCGGCTGTGCATCCAGTGGAAGATGATAGGCAAGCAAATTAATATCCTGCTTGATCAGGCGGGCAATCCGTCGATACTTCATTCCGGTTAGTGCCTGAGGTTCGTTTTTCCAGAAGAAGCCATGGTGGACGATGATGGCATCGGCCTGCCAATCGATTGCGGCTTCAATCAATTCCGCACACGCGGTGACGCCGGTGATGACACGTTGGATCCTGGGTTTTCCCTCTACTTGTAGTCCATTCGGCGCGTAATCATTCCAGGCGGCCACGTCCAGCAACTGGTCGCAATAATCCAGCAATTCACTGCGATCAATCATAGTCTGGTTTCTCCCTGTGCGATGTTCGCGTGGTTATTCTTTTCGGTAATGCGCCGATCTTGGTCCTGCATAAGCCATTTTCTGCGGTAGTAATGTGTCACGATGATTAGGACGAAAAACAATGTTGATGTGGCACCCAGAATCAAAAGCAGTTTCCATTCCGTAGGGTCGGTGGGTAACAGAATCAATTTACGGATCAGAACCACAAAACCGGTTTCGAGCAGCGTGACGGCATAGTCGAAGGAGTTCTTCAAAAAAAGTGACTTCACAATCGCCAGAACAATCAGGACATACAGGCCATCGGTCAGCAATTGATTGATGATCGAAAAGGCAAGTGGGCCCTCGGCAAAGGAAAGAGCACTTAGTTTGATGGCAAAGCTGATCACACAGATGGCCGTGTAGATGATCATCAGCAAAACAAACGCTTGGCGCAGCGTCGTCAGCGCGACATTGAGCCAGTGATCCAGTTTTGACTGAATCATCTGTAACCGGTTTTTTTCAGTGTGTGGACGATTCAAGATATTTCCCTGCAAATGGTTTTTTCGATTCGCCAGGATGCCTCGCCCGATTCGGGAGAAAAATGCTGATCGACGGCCCAGCCGACCAGACAAGCCAGCCGGTGCTCAATTTCGACAACCGGGATTGAAGACCTGACCCAAGGCGGACATGCGTGCTCCTGAAACCAGTTTTTCAGGCTGCGCGAATGGGCGCTGCCCTGCGGTTGAATACGATCTTTAGGGCGTCGTGTGCGTATCAGCCATTCCGTGTCCAACCATCGCTCACCGATGGCAAGCGGATCGGTTGCTTGCGTCCGCACCAAGAGGATGCTTTTGCCGGGTGAATACTCAATCGAATGCGTTTTGTCTGCCCATAGTAACGCTTCAGAAGCCGGTGAGTCTGGACGTGTGCGCCACCAGAGTTCATCGCGATACCGGCTGATCAACCAGTCACCCCAGGCAAGTTCAGGGTGCTGACCGGGTTCCGCCGTTTTAAGTTGCCTTATAAATTCGATCAATCGGGCCTTCGGGGGCATCAATGCACCGTGACGCTTGATCCAGGTGCGCAGAATATTGGCTTGCCGGGAAGGTGCCAGAACCATCAAAGGCTTGAGTGGCAAACGCTCCAGGCTTTCGAGATTGCCATCAATGGCCGCAAGTGATTCAAGCAAAGCGAGATCATCACCGGATTGGAGCGCTGCCTCGCCTAAGCCAAGCAAGCCTTGTGGCCAGCGCGACTGAATTCGTGGCAGGATTTCAGCACGCAGATAATTGCGATCGTAAGACAAGTCTTGATTACTGGGATCATCCACCGGAATCAGGGGCAGCGAAGCCGCAAGCTGTCGTAATTCACTCCGTGGTGTTTGCAAAAAAGGGCGCCAATGCCAACCCGGACCGAACCGGGTCAAGGCGGGCATGGCAGATAACCCAGCCGCACCACTGCCGCGTAGTGCAGCCAGCAGGAATGTTTCGACCTGATCTTCCAGATGATGCGCAGTCACCAGAACGGGGGCATCCTCGGGCTGGAAATGGCCGTGCAACCATGATCGCAGCGCTTCGTAGCGTGCAAAGCGGGCGCGCGACTCCAGTGAATGCTGTCCATGGATTCCTCGAGTCGGCACGTCAATTTTAATGCAGTGCGATTCAATTGAGAAAAAGCGGGCTTGCTGACACGCCCTTGCACTCCATTCGGCCGAATCGGGATGGAGTTGATGGTCGATACTGACGACGGCGATCTCATCGATCACACCCTGTTGATACTGGTTGTGCAACCACACCAAAGCGCCAAGGGAATCGGCACCACCGGAACTGGCCAGAACCACCTTCAAAGGTTTGGGGAGCAGGTTTGGTAGCGAAGCATCAGGCATGTTTGATCGTTTCACGACGATACGTCGAAAACGGTATTCAGCGATCGATAAACTGGCCGTAACTCATCAGGCGATCGTAGCGGCGGTGCAGTAATTTATTGATCGGCTGGTTCGAATGCTTGATCAGCGCGCGTTTGAGTGACGCTTTGAGTGTTTGGGTCATCTGGTCGATATCACGGTGCGCACCGCCACATGGCTCACTGATGACCTCGTCGATCAAGCCCAGCTCCAGAAGGCGTGGCGCGGTGATACCCAGCGCCTCGGCCGCTTCGGGCGCTTTGTCGGCACTCTTGTAGAGAATGGAAGCGCAGCCTTCGGGTGAAATAACCGAATAGGTGCTGTATTGCAGCTGCATCACGTGATCACCGATGCCGATCGCCAGCGCACCGCCGGAGCCGCCCTCGCCAATAATGGTGACGATGATCGGTGTTTTGAGATCAGCCATCACATACAGATTGCGGGCGATGGCTTCGCTCTGCCCCCGCTCCTCCGCTTCGATCCCCGGATAGGCACCCGGTGTATCGATGAAGGTCAGAACAGGTAGTTTGAATTTTTCGGCCAGCTCCATCAGACGCTTGGCTTTGCGGTAGCCTTCCGGGCGTGGCATGCCGAAATTGCGGCGGATTTTTTCTTTGGTGTCGCGCCCCTTTTGCTGACCAATCACCATGACCGGGATGCCATCAAGCCGTGCCATGCCACCGACAATCGCGGCGTCATCAGCAAAAGCGCGGTCACCATGGAGTTCGGTGAAGTCGGTCAGCATGTGTTTGATGTAGTCGAGGGTATAGGGGCGCTGGGGATGGCGAGCGATCTGGTTGATTTGCCATGCGGTCAGATTGCCGAAAATCGACCGCGTCAATTCCATGCTTTTGGCTTCGAGCCGCGCAATTTCCTCGTTGATATTCAGCCCTGCTTCATTATCCATGAGTCGTAACTCACGAATCTTGGCATCCAGTTCGGCGATGGGCTGTTCAAAGTCCAGGTAATTCGGGTTCATTATTCAGTCTTTCCAGATAAACGCTTTGAGCGAGATTGTAGCGCAATGCGGCCTACTCTATGACCACGGGTTGATTATCAAGCAGCCGAATGGCACCCAGCCGGGCCGCCGCCAGCAATATGCCACTTTCGGCCGTGCGGAGCGGGTCCAGCGTGTCGGGATGGCAAAGCGCAAGGTAATCGAGTTTGAAGCCGGCAGAGGTTAATCGAGTTCGGGCATCTTCCAGCACGGTGTCAAGCGGCTTTCCCAGACGAAGTTGCTGTGCGATATCGACCAGTGTGGCATGAAGCAGGGGCGCTGTACGACGCTGATCTTCCTCCAGGAATCGATTCCGCGAACTCAACGCCAGTCCGTCCTCTGCGCGGGCCGTCGGTACGCCAACGATTTCGATGGGCATATTCAGATCGCGCACCATGCGACGGACGATTTGCAGCTGCTGATAATCCTTTTCGCCGAATACGGCAACCTGGGGTTGGACCAGATGAAACAGCTTGGTCACGATCGTGGCCATGCCGGTGAAATGGCCGGGACGGGCAGCCCCCTCCCAATGCGCGGCGAGTTCACCCGGGTCGATACGAATGGTGAACGCATCCGTTTCCGGTGTCAGGTCGGCCTCATTCGGCAGAAAAACCGCATCGACGTTAAGCCGGGTCAATAGCGCAATATCTTCAGATTCTGTACGAGGATACCTGGATAAGTCATTGACATCATTGAACTGCATCGGGTTGACGAATATGGAAACCAGCACGGATGGTCGATCCGCCCGACATTGTGCTGCCTTTACCAGGTCAAGATGCCCATTATGAAGATTCCCCATGGTGGGCACGAAGGCGACATTCCTTCCCGCTTTGGCCTGTGCCTGACGCCAGTTCAATAATTGATTCAGATCGCGGATGATTTCCAATTAAACGAACCCTTCATGTTCCGCGGGAAAACTCCGGCTGCGAACAGCAACTGCGTAGGCTTGCAACGCGTGCAGAATCGCTCCCCTGCCCCGAAGAAAATCACGCACGAAACGCGCCGGGTGAGGATTCATTCCGAGCAGGTCGTTCATGACAAGCACCTGGCCATCGACATCGACACCCGCACCGATGCCGATGACGGGCACATCGATCGATTTGGCGATACGCGCACCTAAAGTGTTGGGCACGCACTCAACCAGAACCATGGACGCACCGGCGTGGGTCAGAACTTCGGCATCACGCATGACGGCAGAAGCATCATCAATATCACGTCCGCGAACCCGATACCCGCCGAGTTGTCGCACTTTCTGCGGCAGCAAACCGACATGCGCGCAGACGGCGATACCGGCATCCGTCATGGCTTGCACCAGATCCGCCTTGGCTGCCGTGGCTTCAATTTTTACGATATCTGCTCCGCCATCCTGAATCAGTCGCCCCGCATTGCGCAGCACCGTGGGTATATCGGTATCCGAGAGGAAGGGCAAATCCGCCATAACCAGACCCGTAGGCGCCCCACGGCGCACCATCTGTGTGTGATAGATCATGTCGTCCATCGTCACGCTGAGTGTGTCGCGCTGGCCTTGCACGACCATGCCGAGCGAATCGCCTACAAGAAGGATGTCGATTTCGGCTTCCATGGCCAAGCGGGCAAAACCGGCGTCATACGCGGTCACCATTGCGATCGGTGTTTGATCGCGTTTGGCCTTCTGCAGGGTGGTCAGCGTTTTTGGCTTTACACGCTGCGGACTCGTGCTGGTTTCGCCGGGAAGTGTCTGACTGCTCATGAATTCAATGCCTTTTCTGTGAAATCGTTGGGGGAGCAACGATGTGCAAGGGGTGCTCGGGCGCAGATGAAAGCAGCTCCGCAATTAGACGGCCATCCGGCAACCGGGCATCCGGCGCAATTTCATGCCAGGGTGCCAAAACGAAGCGCCGTTCGGCAATCCCGGGATGCGGGATGGTCAATACAGGCGTGTTCAGGACCCTGTCGCCGTACGTCAGAATATCCAGATCCAGCACGCGCGCGCCCCATACACGCGTGGAAAGCCGTCCGGCAGACTGTTCCAGCCCTTTGAGCGCTTCGAGCAATGCGCCCGGCGTCAGGCAGGTTGCAATCAGGGCGACGGCGTTGACGTAATCCGGCTGATCCTGCGGCCCCATCGGTGGATTTGCATACATATGTGATATGCGCAGAACTTGGGTGCCCGGCAACCCATCGAGTGCGGAAACTGCCTGTGCGAGTTGTTTGACCGGCTGATCAAGATTGCTGCCCAAGGCAATGAAAGCATGGACATTATCTGATTCATGATCGGGCGGACTGGGCGTGTCTGTGGCCTGGCGCATCGATGAGAGCTTTCGCTTATTATTTATTCGTGGATGGGTTCTTGGGCTGGCGCGGGGGACGTCGGCGACGCGGGCGGCGTTGCGGATCACCATGCCGGGCAAAATCTTCGGGCAGGTGAGTAGGCACGGTTTCTCCGGAATCCTTGTCACGTTCAGGTGCGTATTGGCGCCAGAATTGACAGATATCGGGTGAGACCTCGCCTATTTCACTGCGCAGACAGAGAAAGTCGAGCGCCGCACGGAACCAGGCATGGGCCAGCAGGTGTTTTTGCTGATCTTTGAGTTCCGTCATTGCCAGGCCCATCGGCATGCCTTGGGCAGCTTGTTCGAGTGAGGGCTGGAGCGCCCAGATCACGCGCATCAAATCGGTCAGTCGACGTGGAATGGCGACCTGCTTGACCGTTGACTCGATGACTTCGTCCATTGCCAGGGCAAAAGCCACCTCGGAATCGACGCGTTGATGCAGCCAATGTTCACGTCTGCGACTCAAATCTGCCCACAACAATCCGGCAAACAGGAATGCGGGGTTAACGGGCAACTGATGACCGACGCGTTCATCCGTGCCGACGAGTACACGTTCGATCAATCTAGAGATACGGTCATAGTCGCGATCGAGCAGATCATCGAGCCCCGGAAAGAGGTAACCCAACAAATCAAGTTCACGCAGTTTGAGGAAGGCGGCCCAGGCATATCCACCCTGGAAAATCTTGATGCTTTCATCGAACAAACGGGCCGGCGCGATTGATTTGAGCAGGTCGCGGCATTCTTGAATGGCAGAAACGGAATCTTCAGTCAGGGTGAAATCGAGCTTGGCCATGAAACGCGCTGCCCGAAGCATGCGTACCGGGTCTTCCTGATAGCGCGTTACGGGGTTGCCGATGATGCGTAGATGACCGGTTTCGATATCCTGCCAGCCCTGCACATAGTCAACGATCTCGGCATTGGCGAAGTTGTAATACAACGCATTACAGGCAAAATCTCGACGCCAGACATCTTCATCAATGCTGCCAAAAACGTTATCACGAAGAATCCGGCCCTCTTGGGAACGGCTGACACTCTCTTCATCGCCGCCGCGGAATGTCGTCACCTCGATCATGTCGTGACCGAAGATGACGTGTACGATCCGAAAGCGGCGGCCGATAATTCGTGCGTGGCGGAATAGCGATTTGACCTGCTCGGGTTTCGCATCCGTGACGACATCGAAATCCTTAGGCCGCAGGCCCCGGAGCAAATCGCGCACACAACCGCCCACCAGATAGGCGGCATAGCCTTGATCATGCAAGCGCTGCAATACGTTCAGGGCTTGATCGCTGATCTGTGAAGTCACAAGCCCGTGCGTGTCTGGTGAAATCCGGGTAGGTTCTGGTTTGTCAGGAAACAAGGTGTTGATTTCTCAATAAAAGCAAAATGAGTTTTATCGTGTGCTAAAAATGATGTCGGGGATAATGATACAAAAAAGATGGCAGAGTCTAACATCCGGGCGTCAAGTCGCGACATAGTCTGGCAAAAATCATTTAAATATGACCATGTGTTCCTGGCATTCGGCAAGCTGTGATAAATTTCACGGCATGTTTGATTTTGAATATTTATCCGCTCCCGGTTTTTTCGTGTCGGCGCTAATGACGGGAAAACAGGATGTCGCCAGAAAGATTGCCATAAAAAACGCCACAAAAAGCTCAAGGGAGAGCAAACCCACTTCATGAGTTTATTGAACCCCATCGTTCTTATTGTTCTTCTCCCCTTTCTGAGCGCCCCATTCGTTGCCTGGTTTGGCGGCAAGAGTCGCCGTGCAGCAGCCTGGGCGGCAGCGGCGGTTACGTTATTGTGCCTGGCTTTGCTGGGAGGCGTGATCGCCCAACTCATCGCCCAGGGGCGTTTGGCTGATGCGCATGTCATCGGTTTTCACTGGATGCCGTCCATCGGGCTCGATTTTGCCTTCAGAATGGATGGGCTGAGTCTGCTGTTCACCGGCCTGATTCTGATCATTGGCCTGCTCGTTATCGTCTATGCGCGTTATTACCTCGCTTCACAGGATAGCGCCGCCCGGTTTTTTGCCAGTTTGATGCTGTTCATGGGCGCCATGCTCGGCATAGTGCTTTCCGAGAACATGATTCAGATGGTCGTGTTCTGGGAGCTCACCTCGCTTTCCTCCTTCCTTCTGATCAGCTTTTGGCAGCATCGCAAGGAAGCACGTTATGGCGCGCGCATGGCGTTGGCTGTCACCGGGTTCGGTGGTCTGGCCCTGCTTGGCGGCGTGCTTCTGCTCGGGCATGTCGCCGGAAGTTATAACCTTAGTGTGATTCTCGAAGCCGGGGATGAAATCCGGCAAAGCCCGTTGTATCTGCCGATTCTGCTGCTGATTCTGCTGGGGGCTTTCACCAAGTCGGCCCAGTTCCCTTTCCACTTCTGGCTGCCCAATGCCATGGCTGCGCCCACGCCGGTTTCTGCCTATCTGCATTCGGCCACGATGGTCAAGGCCGGTCTGTTTCTGCTGGCTCGTCTGTTCCCCGTACTTTCCGGTACAAATGAGTGGCTGTTGCTGGTCGGCGGTGCCGGACTAATCACGTTCCTGCTCGGTGCCTACACCGCGCTGTTCAAGCACGATCTCAAAGGATTGCTGGCCTACTCCACACTGAGTCATCTGGGTTTGATCACGCTTCTGTTCGGTTTCGGCACGCCCATGGCGGCGGTGGCTGCGATTTTCCATCTGATCAATCACGCCACGTTCAAGGCATCCCTGTTCATGGTCGCGGGCATCGTTGACCATGAAACCGGCACCCGCGACATGCGCCGTCTGGGTGGACTGGCGCGCAAGATGCCACATACGGCGGCACTGGCTATTGTGGCGGCTTCAGCCATGGCGGGCGTGCCCTTGCTCAATGGCTTTTTGAGCAAGGAGATGTTTTTCAGCGAAGCAGTCGATGTGGCGCATGAGTTCGGCTCGAACTGGGCTTTGCCGCTGCTGGTTACCTTGGGGGGCGTGATGTCGGTCGCCTACTCCATCCGCTTTATTCACGATACGTTTTTCGGCACCCCCTCGCCTGATCTGCCCACTGAAATTCACGAACCACATCGCGGTATGCGCATCCCGATCGATGTTTTGGTTTTCGTGTGCCTCGCCGTCGGGCTCTTCCCAGCCCTGCTCGTGGGCGGATTGCTGACTCTGGCTGCCGGTGCGGTGCTCAATGGCCCGCCACCTCATTTCAGCCTCGCGCTCTGGCATGGTTTCAATGCGCCGCTGATGATGAGCAGCATCGCTCTGGCAGGTGGTTTGCTGGTGTACCTGTCGCGCCATCCGCTGACACGTTGGCATGAAAATAGCGTTGGACGCTTGAGCGCGCGCGCCATTTACGATCGGCTCATGGCGTTAATGCAGATCGCCGCAGAGGCCGTAACGCATCGTTTCGACCAGGGGCGCATGCAGCCGATGGTTCTGTGGACGACCGGCGTCGCGCTGATTGCCGGCCTGATCGGGTTCTTGAGTTATCAGGCACCACTTTTCGGCAACGATTCGCTGGCGGCGCCTTTTGATGCACTGACGGCAACCGGCATGATCATCATGATGGGTACGGCTGTGTGGGTGGTTAATCAACACCGTCAACGATTGTTTGCACTGTTGTTGATGAGTGTGCTCGGCTTGGGGGTCTCCCTGCTTTTCATTCGTTTTTCAGCGCCTGATCTGGCATTAACGCAACTTTCGGTTGAAGTCATTACGGTCATTTTGATGCTGTTGGCGCTGCGTTATCTGCCGCAACAAACCCTTTCGGAGCGGGATCCGAAAGATCGTCCGCGAATCCGCCGTGATGCTGTCATCGCTGTACTGAGCGGCGTGGGCATCGCCTTATTTACCTATGCCGTGATGTCGCGTGACTACGATACGATCGCCGGTTATTTTCTGGCAAACAGCCTCACGGAAGGCGGTGGCCATAACGTCGTCAATGTGATTCTCGTCGATTTCCGTGGGTACGATACCTTCGGTGAGATCAGCGTGCTGGCGCTGGCCGCACTGGGCGTTTATGCGCTGTTGCAGGGGATGCGACTACCGCCTGCCGTGTCATCTCCCATTGCCAGTGGTCGGATCGCGCATGCCCAATTGTTGCAAACGGTAACGCGTCTGCTCTTGCCGATGACATTGATGTTCGGCATCTACATTCTGCTTCGTGGGCATAACGCGCCGGGTGGTGGATTTATCGCAGGGTTGATCATCGCCAGCGCACTGATGACCCAATATCTCGCTCAGGGCAT
>JACDJA010002038.1_pt1 | contig 15278 bp, 14 predicted proteins | sample 7449241 | NCBI WGS metagenome assembly JACDJA01 (sample SAMN14253289, study PRJNA609438) | sludge metagenome | isolation source: initial anaerobic sludge | collected 2018-12-20 | reverse complement strand
GCGATCTCACGTGGGTCAGCGCCCTGCTGTTGGCCGTGACCGTCGCAGTGGGCGCCGTGCTCTTCAGCCTCGCCCAACTCAGTGGGGTAAGGCAGGGTAAGGGCATCATCCAGGGCGTCCTGGAACTGACGCTGGTACCCGCTGAGGGCGGCACCGCCGTGGGCGTCAAGACGCTCACCCAGTACCGTTCGGGCGAGTCACTGATGCTGCTGCCGGGCCTCGACGTCTATGCCGACGCCACCGAGATACCTACCTTCACGGCCGACGCCGCGGTCAACCGCGCCGCGGGCGTGCTGGCGGACAAGCTCGTCACGGGCGGGAAAGCCGCCCTGCTGGCGGCGGTGTCCAACGCCGAGCTCCGCAAGCAGCTCGAGATCGCGCTGGGCGGCCCCGTCACGGAACTGGTGACGGCCGAGGTAGGCAGGGAACTCATACCGGCGGGGCTCGACGATGGCAGCCGCCTCGCCGACTGGCCCGCGCAGATGGCGGCCAACCCCGGAGAGCCCGTACAACCCATCGTCGGGGTCTTCGTGACCTTCCCACCGCGCCAGCTTCAGGGGGCGAGCAACCGTGAGATCGGCAACGCGGTCCTTGCCGCCCTGGTGGCGAAGGTGCTGGATGGCGGTCTGCAGCAGGCGACCGCGGTCGTCACCAACGACAACCTGCGCACGCGACTGGTGCGCGGCGTCGACACCCGGGCGCGCGCGCAGCTCCACGAGCTGTTCTCCGCCATCCTCAGCGGGCACGTAGGCGAGATGCAGGCGCGGCTGGACGAAGCCAAGAGCGTGCTGGAGGGCGCGGCGGACGAGAGCGCGGGCGGGCTGGGCGGCCTGTTGCCCGCCTCCAGCCTGGCCGGCCTCACCCCCCAACAGGCCGACGCCCTCGTGCTGCGGACGCTGGCAGAGCGCGCCTACGAGGGCGGTGGTGTGCTGGCGGCTCAGCAGCTCACGCGCGCCGATCAGTCGCAGCGGGTGCGCGCCGTGGCGCCGGTCCTCGACGCCTTCGGCGCCGCGGCGCACGGGCGTTACCTGGGCTTCACGTACCTGGCCGGGATCGTCGCCCTCCTGCTCGTCGTGGCGCTCGTGGCCTTCTCGCGCGGTCTGCAGCGGCTCGTCAACCCCGGACTGGTCACCCTACTCGCCGCCGCCCCCGGTGCCTGGCTGCTGGAGCGCGTGCGCCTATGGTCGGACCCGAACGCGGCGCTGCCGGTCGGGGCGGCGGCCGAAGGGGTGCCCTCCACGCTGGCGGGACTGGCGGCCTACTCCCTCGCCAGGCTGCCCACCGACCTGATCGCGATTCCCCTACGCAACCACGTGGCACTGCTGCTCCTGGGTGCGTCGCTCATCGTCCTGGCGCTCGTGGCGTGGCTCCTTCGCGGCGTCAGGCCGCGTCGCCGCGGTTTCCGGTGAGGCCCCGAAGCGGCTGACTGCTTAGGGGCGCCGCCTTACGTAACGGTCCCCGGGCCTCCGCCTGACGTCGTTGCCCCCGAGCCCAGCCTCACCTGAAGGCTTCGGGCTGCAGGCCGTTCATGAAGGCGGCGATGGGCCCGTCGGACGGCGCCAGGTCGGCGACCTCGGAGTACGGCAAGGTGACGAGGAACGCCCCCTGTACGTAGGGCCCCATGGCGTAAGGATCGAACACGAACGTGATGCCCGTGGGCCCCAGGGCGAAGGTCGACAGGTCTTCGGGCGTCACGCTCACGCTCCCGTCTTCTATCCAGGCGGCCCCTTGCTTGGCCAGGTCGGCGGTTATCAGGTCCGTCACGGGTTCCACCCAGTCGACGTTCTTCGAGAACAGGTCGCCGAGGTCGAGAAGGCGCGCCCCGCCAGGCTGCAACTCGTAGAGCCGCGAGCCGTAGTAGGAGTTCGGGTGGGCGCCGCCCGTGTAGTTGGTGGTGCTCAGGAGGAAACTCACGTAGTCGCCCGCTGCACCCGCCAGGTCGACGTAAGCGTCGTTCGTCCAACCCCAGCCGAGGTTGTCCTCGTCGACGCCCTCGCGGCCCTCGGAGATGAACGTTCCGACGTTGCCGTTGGCCTCCGCCTCGAAGGCGTTGCCGACGACTTGGAGGGCTCGCGAACCGAAGCGCGGCCACGCAGCGCCGGCGTCGAGCCTGCCCTCGGTCAAACGCAGGTACGCGTACTGCGCTACCCGTGGCAACGTGGTGGCCTGCGAGTGGCCGTTCAGCGTGAGCGTCATAGTCAGGTTGGCGCCGTCGTCCTGCCAACTGGGGTTCAGGCGGGCGCTCAGGTGGCCCGTTGCGGGTACGGCCTCCTCGTCGCCGGCGCCGTTGATCAGGTAGAGGAGGGCGAAGCTGGGCGTGGAGGTGGGAACGTCCGGGTGCAGGTCGATCTCGATGCTGTCGGCGTCTTTCACCGTTCCCGACCCGGTAAGCATTACGCCTTCCTTGGCGAGCAGCACCCTCGCGTGCGCGCTGGTGGCATCGATCAGGGTCAGGTCCACGACCACGTTGTCGGTAGCCAACGCGCCCGCGTAGAGCGCGCGCCAGGGGGCGGCGTCGGCCGCGGCGGCCACCCCGAGGAGTGCGGCCACCAAGAGGGCGACGACGTGGCGCACCGACCAAGGCAGTAAGTTGTGTGCTCGTTCAATCATGCCCTCAGTGTAGCGGTGATCGGGTCGAGGTCCGGGCATGGGGCACTGCGCGCCGAGGATTGGACGCCCTGCTTCGCGGCGGACCCGGCCAGGGCCGTGGGCGGTGCTACGCTGGCGCGGATGAAGCTGACCACGGAGCGCATAACGGTCGTCGGCGCCGGGATGGCCGGCAGCGAGGCCGCCCTGGCCGCCGCGCGCCTAGGCGTGCCCGTGGACCTGATCGAGATGCGTCCCGCCAAGTCGACGCCTGCGCACCGCACGGGCGATTTCGCTGAGCTGGTGTGCTCCAACTCGTTCGGCGGTGAGGGCGAGAGCAACGCCAAGGGGCTCCTTCAGGCCGAGATGGTCGCGGCCAACGGCGTGGTGATGACGAGCGCGCACGCCAACCGCGTGCCGGCGGGCGCGGCCCTGGCCGTGGACCGTGACGCCTTCTCCGCGGCCGTGACCAAATCACTGCGTTCGGAGCCGCTCATCACCGTCCACGAGCGGGAACTGGAGCGGATGGAGGACGGCGTCGTCGTGCTCGCGACCGGGCCGCTGACCTCGGACGCGCTGGCCGCCGACCTGGAACGGCGCCTTGGCCAGGGCTTCCTCGGCTTCTACGACGCGGCCGCGCCCGTCGTGGCGTACGACTCGATCGACATGAACGTCGCCTTCCGCAAGGGCCGTTACGGTCAGGCCGCCGACTACATCAACCTCCCCTTCACGGTGGAGGAGTACGACGCCTTCTACGCCGCTCTGGAGGGGGCCCGGTCGCACACGCCACACGATTGGGAGAAGCTCGAGTTCTTCGAGGGCTGCATGCCCATCGAGGAACTGGCCCGCCGGGGCCGCGATACGTTGCGCTTCGGCCCCATGAAGCCCGTAGGACTCGAGCACCCGGAAACGGGCGAGCGCTTCCACGCCGTGGCGCAACTGCGCCAGGAGGACCAGGACGGCCGCATGTGGTCGCTGGTCGGGTTCCAGACGGGGCTCAAGTGGGGCGATCAGAAGGCCCTGGTTCAGCTCATGCCGGGCCTGCGGGAGGCCGAGGTCGTGCGCTACGGCGTCATGCACCGCAACACCTACCTCAACGCGCCACGCTTGCTGGCGCCCGGCCTGGCCCTCAGGGAGCGGCCGAACGTGTTCGTCGCGGGCGTGCTTGCCGGCACCGAGGGCTACCTGGAATCGTCGGCAACGGGTTGGCTGGCGGGCACCAACGCCGCGCGCAGCGTGCTCGGCATGGAGGGCGTCGTGCCCCCGGAGGAGAGCATGCTGGGCGGCCTCGTCCGCTACCTCTCGAGCGCCAACCCCGACGGCTTCCAGCCCATGAACGCCAACTGGGGCCTGGTGCCGCAGTTGCCCAAGGCCAGGGGTCAGGGTAAGCGCGAGCGCCGGGAGGCCATGTACCGCCGCGGGCTCGCGGCGTTCGGCGCCTGGCTGGCCGAGGTGAACCTAGGGGTGGCCGAGACGGCCTGAACCGACCGCGAGCGCGAGGGGGCGACCTGCCGTGCGCTCGGCCCGTTGCGCTCCCTCCGCCGCGCTCGGTCATACAATGCCGCATGTTCGCCGTCGACCTGCGTTCCGATACCGTGACCGTCCCTACCGCCGAGATGCGTGAAGCCATGGCTCGCGCCGAGGTGGGCGATGACGTTTACGCCGAGGACCCCACCGTCAACCGCTTGCAAGACTTGGCCGCCGAGATGATCGGGTTCGAGGGCGCACTGTTCGTGCCCTCGGGCACCATGAGCAACCAGATCGCGCTGGCCGTTCACGTCAGGCGCGGCTCCGAGGTGATCGTCCCGATGGGGGCGCACGTCTACGAGTACGAGCCGGGAGCCATGGCCGTCATCTCGGGCGCCCTGCCCCGCCTGGTGGAGGCGCCACGAGGCGCCCCGACTCCTGGGGGCGTGCGGGCCGCCATCAGGCGCAGCGGGCACCAGGCGCCCACGGGCCTCGTCGTGCTCGAGAACACCCACAATCTGGCGGGCGGCGCAGTGGTGCCGCTGGCAACGGTGGCCGCGATCCAGGCGGTGGCCGCGGAGGAGAGCCTGCCCACCCACCTCGACGGCGCCAGGGCCTTCAACGCGGCCGCGGCGCTGGGCGTCGCCATCGCGGACGTAACACGCGGTTTCGACAGCGTATCGATCTGTCTATCCAAAGGTCTCGGGGCTCCCGTGGGCAGCCTGCTGCTCGGCAGCACCGCGTTCCTGCAGGAGGCACATCGTTACCGCAAGTTGCTCGGCGGGGGCATGCGCCAGGCCGGCGTACTGGCCGCGGCCGGCATGATCGCCCTGACGCGGATGCCGCAGCTACTGCCGGCAGATCATGCCCGGGCGCGGCGCCTGGCGGAAGCGCTGGCCACCACACCCGGCATCGGCATCGACATGGGCTCGGTGCAGACGAACATGGTCTATGCCACCGTGGCCGACTCGGCCGCCTTGGCAAAGCGCTGCGCGGCTCGCGGCGTTGGCGTTGGCGCCATGGGACCGACCACGGTGCGGTTGGTGACGCACCACCAAGTGAACGACGCCGACCTGGAACTCGCCACCCAGGTCGTTACCGAGGAGGCCCGCGCCCTGGCCGCCGCGGCGTGACACGGGCGCTGGAGCAGCGGTCGGCCTGGATCATCGCTCACCCCGTGGGCCACTCCCTGAGCCCGGTGATGCACAACGCCGCGTTCGCCGCCACCGGTTTCGCGGCGCGTTACGCAGCGCTCGACGTGGCGCCGGCCGCCCTGACCCAGGTCTTCGGGCGGCTGCGCGGCGCCGACGCCCTGGGGGCCAACGTGTCGCTGCCGCACAAGCAGGCGGCGGCCCGGCTGGTAGACGAGCTCGCGCCCGAGGCCGCCGCGCTGGGAGCGGTCAACACGGTCGTTAACCAGGCCGGGGTGCTGCTGGGTAGCAACACCGACGTTGGGGGGTTCCTGGACGGCCTGCTCGAACTGGCGCCCGAGCTGGGGCCAGGCGGTTTCACCGCGCTCGTCCTGGGCGCCGGGGGCGCCGCGCGGGCCGTGGTCTGGGGCCTCGTCGGCCTGGGGGCCGAGGTCGTGATCGTCAACAGGGACGCCGTCCGCGCCGGGGAGCTGGTGAGCCGGCTCGAGACCGCCGGGCTCAGACGGGGGCGGGCGCTCGCGGCAACCGCAGACAAGATCGAACCCGGGGCCTTCGACCTCGTCGTCAACACCACCACGGTCGGCATGGCGGGCGGGCCGGCCGCTACAGCGCTCCCGCTTCTCGAGCGGTCCCAGTTGGAGCGCCTGCGCGGGGGCGCCGTGGTCTCGGACCTGGTGTACCGCCCTGCCGTCACGCCGCTGCTCGCGGCCGCCGCCGAGGTCGGCCTCAGGCGCCAGAACGGGGTGGCCATGCTCGTGGGCCAGGGGGCGCGCTCGTTCGAGGCCTGGACCGGGCTGCCCGCCCCCGTGGCCGTCATGCGCGCGGCCGTAGAGGAGGCGCTGGCCGGTTGAGCCACTTGGTACGATCGACGCCGTGCGTATAGCGGTTCTAGCAGACGTTCATGGCAACCTTCCCGCCCTCGAGGCGGTGCTGGACGACATTGAGCGCCAGGACGTGGACCGGATCATCGTCAACGGAGACTCCGTCAACCGGGGAGCGCAGAGCGTGGAAGTCTCGCGCCTGCTGGCCCAACTGCCACACGAGGCCACGCTAGGTAACCACGACGACCTGATGGTCATGGTGCACGAACGGCACAAGGACCTCTCCGATAGCCTCGACGATCCCTTCTGGGCGGGCAACGTCGTGACCTCGAACCTGCTCGCGGACGCCGGTTTCCTGGGCGGCATCCGCGAGTTGCCCATGACCTTGCGGATCGAGGAGCCCGGCGCTCCTTCCATGCTGGTCTCTCACGGCAGCCCCCGCCATTACCGGGAGGGGTACGGGCCGTCCCTCACGCCCGAGGTCATCTCGGAGATCGTCGAGGATTACCCGGCCGACTTTCTCGTCGGTTCTCACACCCATAGGCCGCACCTGCAGCGCTGGGCGCGCTACACGGTCCTCAACACGGGTTCCGTGGGGGCGCCGTTCAACGGCGACCCCCGCGCGCAGTACCTCATCCTCAGCCTGCGCGGTGGCACCTGGCTGGCCGATTTCCGGCGCGTGCCCTACGACCTCAGCGAGGCCGTTGCGGCCTACGACGCCTCCGGCCTGCTGGACCGGGGTGGTCTGTCGACGCACATCTTCCGCGCCGAGCTGGCACACGCGCGCTCATACATCGTGCCGTTCCTGATGCGCTGCGAGGAGGGCCGGCTGACGCGCGACCTGAAGGGTTGGGAGGAGTACAAGGTCTTGCGGGCGGAGCGCTTCGAACTCCCGACGATGGAGGGGGCGATCCGGTCGTCGCCCGAGCCGTGACCTCGGCGCGCAAGGGCGGAGGGCGGTGGCGCGACCTCGGGGCCATGCTGGGGGCCATGGCGGGCCGGTGCCCGAACTGCGGCGCCCCTGGGGCATTCTCGAGTCCGTGGGGCCTCAAGGCCACTTGCGACTCCTGCGGCGTGAGGTTCGAGCGGGAGCCCGGGGCGTGGCTGGGCGCCTGGGTGTTGACGTACGCCGCCGCCACGCTGGCCCTGGTCGTCCTCGCGCTGGTGTTGATCCTCAACTTCGGGCTCTTCGCCGGGCTCGAGTGGTTGCTGGTGGCTGCCGGCGCGCTCTTGGTCGTCGCGTTATACCGGCCGGTGAAGGGCTGGTGGCTCTGGTGGCTGTGGGCCGCCGGTTTCGTCACCCGCGACGGTGAGACCGACTAGTCTATATATGCGCCTGAGGGTGTTATCGAGCGGGTGAAGTGGCCACCGTGCGGGGCCGGTTCGCCTCGAGGACCAGCAACACGGTAACGAGGACGAAGGCGACGAAGGACATCGTGGGTATCGTGATGAACCCCAGCCATTCGATGTACTTGACGTTGCAAGGCACCCCGCTCGAGCACACGCCCGCGCCGAAGCCGGGGATGCGTTCCACCAGGATGTGATAGCCGCTCACGAGCACGCCGAGGACGCTAAGAGGCAGCGCGTACTTTAGGACGCCGCGGTCCTGCTTGAACGTGGCCACGCCTAACAGCAAGACCAGCGGGTACATGAGGATGCGCTGGTACCAGCAGAGCGTGCACGGCGGGAAGTGCCTGATCTCCGAGAAGTAGAGCGAGCCCAGGGTGGCCACGATGGCCACCACCCAGGCGGGATAGAGGAGGCCCGGGCGGCCGGTCCTCATCGCGAGGCGGCCTCAACGGCGCTGCGGATATTGGCGAGGGAGGGGTTGGCGAGAAGGACTCCGTCGATCAGCACGGAGGGCGTTCCGGTCACGTTGGCCTCGCGTGCGATGGCCTCGTCGGTGCGCACGGCGTCGGCCGTGGCACTCGTCGAGACGCACGTGCGCAGCTGCGCGGCGTCGAGCTCGGGGGCGTACTCGACGGCAAGGTCGAGGGCCCTGCTCGTGTCACGCGCGACCTGGCTCTGAGCCCGCATCCAGATGGGCTCGAGCTTGAAGAAGGCGTCGTTGCTCTGCTGGTAGACGCACTCGCCGAGCACGGCCAGGTAGCGCGAGCGCACCGCCGGGTCGATGACCGGGAAGTTGAGGTAGTAAAGCGACGCCTTGCCCGTGTCGACGAACTCCCTCACGATCGTCGGCGCCTCGTTCTCGCTGAAGTCGGCGCAGTGGGGGCAGAGGAAGTCGAGGAACACGGCGATCTTCACGGGTGCGTCCGGATCGCCAAGGCGCGGCTGGGCCGAGTAGTCGATGGTCGCCACGGCCGCGGGCTGCTTGCTCGAGGTGAGCCGCGGCACGATGACGGCCGCGAGGACCACCAGCACCGCGATGATTATGGTCAGCAACGTCAGGCGTTGAGAGTTCATACCGCGCAGTGTAACTAACGCCGCAGGACATCTGGGCGGCGTATGAGCGGGCTAGCATGGGGCATGTCCGAGTTCGTTCCGCCCGCCACTTACCGCGCGCTGCGCGTGTTCGCCGAAGGCGACTCAGTGCGCCGTGAGGTAGTCGACGTGCCGTGGGATTCGCTCCCTGACCACGACGTCACCGTCCGCGTCAGCCACTCGAGCCTCAACTACAAGGACGCCCTGTCTGCCACGGGGAACCGCGGCGTGAGCCGCAACTACCCACACACACCGGGGATAGACGCCGCAGGCACGGTGGTCGCTTCGCGAGATCCGCGCTTCGCTCCCGGAGACGAGGTTCTGTGCACGGGCTACGACCTGGGGATGGACACGCCCGGGGGGCTTGCCGAGTACGTGAGGACGCCAGGGGACTGGCTCGTCGAGCGGCCCGCGGGCCTGGCCGCTCGTGACGCGATGGCCCTCGGCACCGCCGGGTTCACCGCGGCGTTGGCCGTGGACCGGATGAAGCAGGCGGGGGCCACGCCCGAGCTCGGGCCGGCAGTGGTCACGGGGGCCTCGGGCGGCGTGGGCACCATGGCGGTGGCGCTTCTCGCCGACGCGGGCTACGAGGTCGTGGCCAGCACGGGCAAGCCGGGGGCCGCGGGCCTTCTCGAGCTGCTGGGGGCCGCGTCCATTGCCGCTCGCGAGGAACTGAGCGCCAGGAGCGAGCGGCCCCTACTGAAGGCGCGGTACGCCGGTGGCATAGACACCGTGGGGGGCGACACGTTGGCGGGGCTCATCAAGAGCACCGCCATCGGCGGCGCGGTCGCGGCGTGCGGCCTCGTAGGCGGCGCCGAGCTGTCGCTCACCGTCCTCCCGTTCATCCTGCGGGGGGTGGCGCTGATGGGCGTCGACTCCCAGCACGCCCCGGCAGCGGTGCGCACCGCCATCTGGGACCGTCTCGCCGGTGACGCGCGCCTGAGGTCGCTGCTGGCGCATGGCGAGCTGGTGCGCGTCGTGGGCCTCGAGGAGCTCGAGCCGCGCATCCTCGACACGCTTGCCGGCCTTGCCGTGGGGCGCGTGGTCGTAAAGCTGTAACCGCTAGACGAGAGCCCGAAGCTTTCGCTGCTAGACTCGAATGGCAACAGTGAGCCACGGCACCCTCGTCGTCCGGACCGGGGTGACGGCGCCGGGCGAGGATCCACCCGCGCCGACCGCTCGACTCGAAAGGAGCTTCACCAAATGGCCTTCAAACTGCCCGATCTACCCTACGCCACCAACGCTCTGGAGCCGCACATCGACGCGCGCACCATGGAGATCCACCACGACAAGCACCACGCGGCGTACACCAACAACCTCAACGCGGCGATCGAGAAGCACCCCGAGCTGGCGAACAAGAGCGCGGAGGAACTCGTTTCCAACGTCGCCGGTCTGCCGGAGGACATCCGCACCGCCGTCCAGAACAACGGCGGCGGCTACCTCAACCACAACCTCTTCTGGGAGATCATGGGCCCGAAGGGCGGCGGCGTACCCTCCGGTGCGCTCGCGGCGGCCATCGACAAGGCCTTCGGCTCCTTCGCAGCCTTCCAGGAGAAGTTCGCCGCCGCGGCAGCCAGCCGCTTCGGTTCCGGCTGGGCCTGGCTCGTCGTGACCGGCAGTGGCGGCCTCAAGGTCTACTCGACGGCCAACCAGGACTCCCCGCTCATGCAGGGCGACAAGCCCGTGCTTGGGCTCGACGTCTGGGAGCACGCCTACTACCTGCACTACCAGAACCGCCGCCCAGACTACGTGAAGGCCTTCTGGAACGTCGTCGACTGGCACGCGGTGGCCGCCAAGTTCGACGCGGCGAGCTAGTAAGGTAGACGACTGCACGCCAGCTAGGTCGGTTGCCGGCACCCATAGCGTGATTTGCTGCCCGGTTGCTGCCTAGAACCCGTAGGTCTTTCGCCCGGGACGGAGCCCTCCGTCCCGGGCGTAACCGTAGCCTGCGGCATGCGCGCCATCCACCGTGACCGCCTCACGCAGGTGTTGCTCCTGGGCTGCCTCGGCCTGGTGGCGCTCGTTGCCGCGGAGGCGTGCGCGCGGCCCGTGGCGCCCCTGCTGGTCCAGCCTGCAATCAGGGTGTCGGTCGAGGGCGAGGTCGCCCGGCCCGGGGCGTACGAGGTCGACTTCGGGGCGCGGGTCGCCGACTTGGTCGACCTCGCCGGCGGGTTCTCGCCGGCGGCGGCCCGCGCGCTGGTGCCGCTCGCGGCGCCGTTGACCGATGGGCAGGTCGTGGTGGTGCCCGGGGTAGGCGGCGCGGGCAACGCGCCCCGGGTTTCGCTCAACGCCGCAACCCTTGGAGAGTTGGAGTCGCTACCCGGCGTTGGCCCCGCCACCGCCCGCCGCATAGTCGAGCACAGGCCCTACTCGCGCGTGAACGATCTGTTGCGCGTGCCGGGTATCGGCCCGAAGAAGCTGGAGATGCTCCGCCACGCGGTCACCCTGTGAGATCGCCGGGTGGTGGCCGCTCGCGGCCGGGCACCTTCGTGCCGTGGTCGCTGCCGCTCGCTGCCGGCACCGTTCTCGGCGCGCTGGGGGCCGCGGTGGCGGGCGCAGGGCCCACGCTCATCGGCTCCGTGCTTCTCGCCGTAGGCGGCGCGCTCCTCTGGTGGCGGCTCGGCTGGCGCTGGCCGCACGTCGCGAGCGGCGGCGCGGCGGCCATGATCGCCTTCGCTCCGGTGCTGCTGCTCTCCTTCGCTCTCGGCGCGGCGCGCATGCAGGCGTGGCGTTCGGGCCCATCGGAGCAGGCGCGGGCCGCGGTAAGCGCCGAGTGGAGCGGGGCCGAGCGGGAGTGGCGCGGCAGGTCGGACGGCGACTACCTGTACGCCACGCAACCCGCGCGGGCCAAGCTGGCACTCGTCATGCCGGCGGGCGCCGCGGCGCCGGTGGGTGACGTGGTGGTGACGGGCACCGCCGAACCGGCGCCGGGAAAGCGCAACCCGGGCGGCTTCGACTACGCCGGTCACCTGGCGCGGCGCGGGGCGGCGGGCCAACTCTTCGCGCGAAGCGTGGTGCTTGTCCGGCCCGCTACCCGTGTGAGCGACCTGCTGGCCAGGGGCGTGACCGCCGGCCTCCCGGCCGAAGCGGGCGCCCTCATGCTCGCCATGACCCTGGGGCGGCGTGACGACCTCGCCGCGCTGCGAGAATCGTTCGGGGCGGCCGGCATGTCGCACCTGTTGGCGCTCTCGGGGCTCCACGTCGGGGTACTCCTTCTCGCCCTCGGGGGCGCCCTCAGGCGACTGCCCCGCGGGCGCGTTCCGCTGGTCGCCAGTGGGGCGCTGGCGTTCGTCATGCTCGTGGGGCCCAGCCCGAGCGTCGTGCGCGCTACCACCATGGCCCTCGCGGTGCTATTGACCTCCGCCTTGGGCTCGGGCCGTGCCGGTGTCTGGGCCGCCCTCGGCCTGGCGGCACTCATCGGCACGCTCATGGCCCCGCAGATGGTCCTCGACCTGGGTTTCCAGCTTTCCTACTTGGCGGTGGTGGGCATGCTGCTCTTCGTGCCGCCGTGGACCGCCCGGCTCGGTAGCCTGGTCTCGCCCCTGCCTGCCGGAGTCACGGGTTTAAGACGGGTTGTTCTCGCTGTCAGGACGGCCGCGGTCTTGGGTGCGCTCGCCAGCGCGGCTGCTCAGTTGCCCACGCTCTCCCTCGTCGCCGGCACGTTCCTGGCGGTCCCACTGGCCTCCCCACTCGTGAACGTGGCGGCGGTGCCGCTGGCCGGGCTGCTGGTGCCCTTCGGGTTCGCTGCCGGGCTGGCGGGGCTCGTCGCCGAGCCGCTGGCGTGGCTCCTCAACCAGGTCGTCGGGCCGCTGGCAGGCTGCCTCATCTGGTTGGCGCGAGTCGGTGCGCGCTTGCCCGGCCTGCCCTGGGGGGAGGTGACCGGCGTCGGACACGCTGCCTGGGTGGGGCTGGTCGCGGCCCTTGCCGCCTGGGCCCGGGGGCGGTTGAGGCTCGCCCAGGTGCTCGCCGTTGCGCTGGTGCTCGGAGGCGTCACGAGCGCCGTCCCCGCGCCGACGCCGCCGCCCGACATCTGGTACCTCGACGTCGGCCAGGGCGACTCCGTCCTGGTGCGCCTCGGGCCCAGGACCGCCGTGCTCGTCGACGGCGGAGGCTCTCCCTTCTCCGACTTCGACGTGGGCCAGCGGATCGTCGTTCCCGCCCTGCGCGCCCTCGGCGTCAGGCAGCTGAGTGCCGTGATCGCCACCCACGCCGACGCCGACCACGTCGAGGGGCTCGTTCCCGTCCTCGAGAACTTCCGCGTTGGGCTGCTCTTCACAGGACCGCCGCAGCCCGGCAACCTACTCGACGAGCGCCTCAGGTCCGTGGCTGCGCAGCGTGGGGTGAGGGTTCACGAGGCCCGCCGGGGTGAGCGCCTGAGCCTGGGCGGTGCCGTGCTCGAGCTGTTGAACCCACCCGCCGACACGTCGGGCTTGAGCCCGAACGACGCCTCGCTGGCCTTCGTGCTGCGGCTGGCGGGCGTGCCCAGGGCCCTGTTCCTCGGGGACCTGGGGGTGGGCGTAGAACCCGACCTCGCCGTTCCTCCGCTGGACGTGCTCATGGTCGGCCACCACGGTTCTCGCAACAGCACCAGCGAGGGCCTCGTGAAGGCCGCGAGCCCCGGCCTGGCCGTCATCTCCGTCGGGCGCAACGGTTACGGCCATCCAACCGCCGAGGTGCTCGAGCGCTTGGCCGCTCATGGGGTGGAGGTCATGACGACGCGCGAGCACGGCGCCATCAGGGTCGACCTCTCCGGGGAGCCCAGCTGGACGCCGAGCGTGGTGCCGGCAGCACCGCCTTGACGAATGGGGGCGCACTCGACGCCGAGCGGCCGGAAGCGGACCGGCCGGAGGCGCCCCCCCCGGGCGCGCCGAGGGCCGACGGGGGCCGTTCCCCGCGTGTACTCGCGGCAAGGCGTGATAGATTGTTCACAATGCTCATGACGGTGCGGGTGTTATCGGAGCAGGGTCCCGTGAGGGTTGAGCTGGCTCGTTGGGGGGACCGCCTAGTGGTGGTCAAGCGTCTACGGTCATTTCATCCCGTCGCGAGCCAGCGTCTGGAACGAGAGGCGGCGGTGGTCGGTAGGCTCAGGCACGACAACATCGTGCCGCTGCTTGGCGTCTCCGAAGGCGCGTCGCTCATCTATGCGTACTGCCCCGGCGTGTCGCTCGAGGCCGCGCTGGAGCGCGGACCATTGCGCGTCCGCCGCGCCATGAAGATCGCCCAGGACGTGCTCAGCGCGCTCGCTTACGCTCACGGCCAGGGCGTCATCCACCACGACGTGAAGCCGGCCAACATACTCGTGAAGGGCGAAAGCGCCCTTCTCACGGACTTCGGTTTCGCCAAGGACCTGGGGCTCACGGCCATCACCGCCCAAGACATGCTGCTCGGCACCCCGAGTTACATGGCGCCGGAACAGTTCAAGGGCGTGCGCACCGACCAGCGCTCCGACCTGTACGCCACGGGCGCGGTCATCTATCACATGCTCACCGGCGCGCCGCCCTACGGCTCGCAGGTCGTCAGGTGGCTTGCGGGCGACGACCGCGTGCCACTGGCGCCCCTTCCCGACTCGGCGGCGGCCTACCGGACGATCGTCGAGCGGGCGCTGTCACGTGACCCGAGCACCCGCTTCGCCAGCGCCGACGACTTCCTGACGGCGCTCCAGGAAGTGTCCTTCGGGGCCGTCGCGTGAGCCGAACCACGAAGTGATCCTGGCGTTCTCGGGCGACGAGTTCCTCGTCCGCCGCGCCGCCCGGGCCGCCCTCGTGAAGTTGGGCGTGGACCCTGGGGGGGCGCTGGAGCTGGGTGAGGGCATGACGGCCGACGCCGTGCTCGAGCTTGCCTCCCAGGGCGGCCTGTTCGGCCAGGCAACGCTGGTCCTCGACATGGGGGCCGCGTTCCAGGGCCAGGCGGGCGTCAAGCCGCGCAACGAGGTGATGCGGGCACTCGAGCGCGTAGGGTCGGGCGCGGTCGTCCTGGTGCTCGACCCGGGCGCCACGCCGGCGCGCCAGAAGGCGTTGCGGGCGCTGGGCGACCACGAACACCTGCCGCTGCCCCGCGGCGACCGGCTGGTCGCCTGGGCCGCCGCGGAGTTGCGGGCCGCCGGAGCGAGGTTCGAACCCGAGGTGCCCGCCTACCTGGCGGAGGTCTTCGGGGAAGACGTCGCGGCCATCGCCTCGGAAGTCCAGAAGCTGGCGGCCCTGGACGAGGACCTGGTGGCGGCCCGGGTGAGAGAAGTCGTCAACCGCGAGGCCACCCACAACGCGTTCGACATCATCGAGCGCATCCAAGCCGGGGACGTCGCAGGCGCCGTGGCGTTCACCAGGCACCTTCTGGACTCCGGAGAGGCCGTGCCGCGCGTGTTCGGGGCGCTCACGTGGCAGTTCATGCTGGTGGCCAAGGCGGTGGGGTTGCGGCAACGCGAAGGGGGCAAGCGCATCGGTGGGGGACAGGTGGCCGCCGCGCTGGGCGCCGCGCCCTACGCCGCCGAGAAGGCCTTGAGGTTGGCGGGCAAGCTGGATGAGGAGGCAGTCGCCGCGGCGCTGAGCGACCTGCTCGCGGCCGACGTGGCGGCCAAGTCCGGTGGTGACCAGGACCTCGCGCTCGAGGCTGCGGTCATAGGGCTGGCCCGTAGACTGGGCGCCTCGGCCGGCGCCAGGGCCGGCGGTTCCATGAAGCAGTCGCCGAGTTAGCCTGCGCCCGTCGGGTCCGGGCCGAGGCCCGGGAGGCGCGCCGCACACGCTCGCCGTGGGTTAGCCTCGCGGCGTGGAAACCTTGAGGCAACGCTTGTTGGCCGGGAGCGAGCGGGCACTCG
>JACDJA010002036.1_pt1 | contig 15285 bp, 12 predicted proteins | sample 7449241 | NCBI WGS metagenome assembly JACDJA01 (sample SAMN14253289, study PRJNA609438) | sludge metagenome | isolation source: initial anaerobic sludge | collected 2018-12-20 | reverse complement strand
TTTGGCAAAAGGAAAGGCTTTGCAATAGAATATCCTTGTACTCATTGCGCGTAAAAACATCCAGCCATTCCACAACGGCAAAACTTACAAAATAAAGTCCTTCTGGATTATGGAACTTGTAATTGCGGCTCATATCCTAAAAATAATATTTTTTTAAGAATGGTTGTGGGTTTGCCAGACAAAAGGAAAGATAATGATTGAACTGTTACTGCATTAAAGCTGGGAAAACCACGCGATGCAATCGCGCGGGAGCGGAGGTACTGATGTTTTCATTGATGTCCCCGCTGGTGCGCGATTGCATCGCGTTCCACCCTCTGGCCCAATCCTAAACAATCTTCCACTCCCGCTTAACTATAGTGCCGAAATACCCCGCTTGTTCGCGATTGCATCGCGTACCTCCCTCTGTCTAGTCCTAAATATTCTTCCAGTCCCCCCCCCCGCCAAACCACACTACATGGCTTTCCGCCTATACATCGGAACCTCTAAAGACAATACAGATCCAGATGTAAGCTTGCCAATCAAAGCCGACCCCCTCTCAAACCACCTTCATTCCCAAAATCGCCTTCTTGTCCGGCTCCGTGCCCACAAGCTCAATCCCCACATAATAAATAGGAGTGTGGGTCATGGAAACAGGAGAAGCCGGAAATAAAGCCTGCGCCGGGTTTTCTTCCTGCACCAAAAGCGTTTTTTTATCGAGCTCATGCTTGTGGAACTCCCGCTTTTCAAAATTGAAATCCACCAGAAACAAACTGACGTTTATTTCCTTGACCGACTTTAATTCTGGGTAGTCGGCCCGTAGAAAGAAGGGGAGGTCCAGGCGCTGCGCGGCTTCCTCAAACTGCCACCGATAGGAAATATCGTCGAGAAAACCCATCGGCTTTCCAAAGGGGAATCCTTTGAATAAAAGCCTTCCCCTGGCAGTTGCCAAGCCTTTTTCCACACGCCGCTGTCCGCGTTTTGACACGGTGTCCAAATCCTTTAACTTTAAAAACAAGCCCACACAGCGGTTGTGGAAGCCGCGCTCCCTTTTTGAAACAAAGGGATGAAAAGCCTGTAGCATTTTCTTCTTTACTGCGCTGCTACGGCCAAATTCAGATCCGTTTTCGCGCACCCGTGCCATGCTCTTTTTTGTCCTGATTGCTTCCCCGTTAAAGCCGCCCCCGGCCTCGCGGGCATAGCCAATTCCGTCCACTACATAGAAATTGATGTTTCCAATAGTTCCCGATAGCTTGAGTATTCCTTTTTGACGTGCCATAATATTTTTTTTGGTTTTGGCTAAGGTAATGATAATCTGTAGATTGTGCAATAGGTATAGCGTATCTATAGCGTAGGTATAGCATATCAAAAGTATGCGTTGTCCTGCCCTTCAGGTTCCCCCATCCATAATCGGTTTTCGGTCATATCAAAGTGATAGGTAGCAGGTCATTTCAATTTTGCCCATGGCACCCTTTGTGGCAAGTTGCAGGTTGCAAGTTGTTTTTAAGGAGCCTAGGGAGTAAACGAAAGGCTCCCGGTTATCCCAGTGGCATCTTAGTAGAATGGATTTTAGATTATTTCTATTTCAAGTTCAATGTCAATCCCGGTCACGGGTTTGCGTTTTTAATACCTACAAGGTCTTGGAGACCTTGCAGGAAAGCATCACGGGTTTGCGTTTTAAATACCTACAAGGTCTTGGAGACTGCAGGAAGGCGTCACGGGTTTGCGTTTTAAATACCTACAAGGTCTTGGAGACCTTGCAGGAAAGCCTTCCGGGGTCGCGGGAAGTTTCAGGTTATAAAAGATAACGGGATAAGGTTTCCTGTGGCAAATTACAAGGGCTGCTATTCAATTTCAATTACAATCCCCGTCACGGGTTTGCGTTTTAAAATACCTACAAGGTCTTGGAGACCTTGCAGGAAAGCCTTCGGAGGTACGCGGGAAGTTTCAGGTTATAAAGGATAACGGGATAAGGTTTCCTGTGGCAAATTACAAGGGCTGCTATTCAATTTCAATTTCAACTACGTTTCCCCCCCACTTCCTCATCCTTAAACAAAATTTGATAGAGCAGGTAGAGGCCGATGACCGCGGCGAGGATAAAGAGAAAGAAGGCAAAGGCGGGATAGCCGCCAATGCTCCAGGAGCTGGGAACCCTGGTAAGCAATGCCGCACCCATGATCAGGGCAGCGACAATCAGGCCGGCGGTAATCCGGTTGGCCACTTTTTGAAAGGCATCGGTAAACCGCTTCTCGTCTATGGCATCCACCTTAAGCTTTACCCGGTTGTCTGCCAACAACTCGGTAAACTTGTTTATCCTAAAGGGAAGGTTTTCGGTGAGTTCCTTCATTTCAAGAAACAGTTCCATCAAGTTTTCCGGCTTCAGGTTTTCCTTCATCCGCTTTTGCATCAAATGCTGCACGTAGTCCTTTACCGTTTGGTTCAGGTTGTAATCGGGAGCCAAAAAGGCCACTATTTGGTCCAGGTTCAGCAGGATCTTGCCCAGAATATTCAATTCCACGGGAATATGGATGCCTTCCTTGGCCGCCATTTGGTTCATCTTTATCAGCACCCGTCCGGTCTGTAGGTCCTTTGCCCGGGCATTTTCGTTTTCCTGGGTCTTGCGAATAACGTTCTTCTTAAAATCCTGCAGGTCCTTCTTTTCGTCGTATTGGCTTATGCTTAGCAATATTTCCGCTACCCTCGCCCCATCATAATTGCTCAGGGCAATCATCAACTTTAGGATGATCTCCTGCATTTCATCGCTAAACTTGGCCACCATCCCCAGATCCATCAGGGCAATTTTGTCGTCGGAAGTCAAATACACATTCCCCGGGTGCGGATCGGCATGGGCAAAGCCATCGACGATTATCTGTCGCAAATATCCCTTTACCAGATCATCCACCAGGGCTTCGGGCGAGATTTCCATTCGCTTTAAGGGCGAGATCTTTGTCACTTTCACGCCCTCGACAAACTCCATGGTTATTACTTTAGACGAGCAATAATCCAAAATAGGCGCGGGGATAAACAAATGTTCAAATTCCTTTAAATTCGCTTTTAGGGTGGCCAGGTTCTGGGCCTCCAAGGTGTAGTCCAATTCTTTTAGCAACACATAGCGCAATTCTTCAATTACGTTGTGCACGGCATAGTTGCGGGCGGTTTCGCTATAGCTTTCCACCTGTTCCGAAATATCCATCAGCGCATCCAGGTCCTCAATAAACCGTTTTCTTATGCCGGGCCGTTGCACCTTTACCGCTACCGCTTTTCCCGAATGTAGTACCGCCCGGTGCACCTGGCCAATGGAGGCACTGGCAAGAGGCTCTTTTTCAAACGAAGCAAAGGCTTTGGAAATGCGAACCCCCAGTTCCTCCTTGAATATTTGTTCTATTTCGGCATAAGCCACTACCTCCACATCGTCCTGCAAGGTGGCCAAGGCTTCCAAATAGGGAGGTGGCAAAAGGTCGGGCCGCGTGGAAAGCAGTTGGCCCAGTTTTACGTAGGTGGGCCCCATCTTTTTGAGGTCTTCGGCAAATTCCTCGGGAGAATGTTCAAATGTTTCCGTTTTAATGTCCACATCGCTGTTGGCAATCTTTTCTTCGGTATAAAGAAAAACATCGCTGTTCCAGTACTTCATCATAAATTTGAAGAACCGGAGGTATTTGTCGTATTGTTCGGGAAGCAGGCTCACAGGCGTAATTTTATGTGAAATCTACGAAAAATTAGCCGTCAACTCCTGTTGTTTGCAAATTTTTAAGCAATTCGCCTATTCCTTCCCATCGATCAAAGCAGGAACCATCCCCCTTCAAATGACAAAAAACCCGGTTTGGTCGTTGTTCTCACCCGTGATTAAGGCGAAATCATCCCTTCCGCCATAGCCGAAATCCCCGAGAGTGTAGAATAATCCCCCACAACCAAAGTGCTTGCAGACTGCTGTCCAAAAGCCTCCATTAGTTTCAATTTTTTAAGAATGATTGATAATAGTTTGGGGCTCTCAACTCCCGGATGAGTCTTAAGAATGAGGATCGATCCGCAATCGGTATTTTTCCAACAACCCCCCGAGACCGGATTGAGAAAATCTTGCTCCTTTCACCCTGTTGTCTTCCGGATCGATAGCATAATTGTACGAGGTGCGGAAATCGCATTTTTCCAGAATGGTTTGATTGAAAATGGAACCCTGAAGATCACAAGCCTCAAAGGTGGCGGCGGTTAGATTGCTCTCGGTGAAATCCACGTCGTGAAGATGCGAATTCTTAAACAGCGTTTTTGCCAGCTTTAATTGGTAAAAGGAAGAATGGTCCAGAATACAGTTGTCAAATCCAAACGAAAGGGCAAAGGTGTTGCATCGGTCAAACCGCAGGCCCAACATCTTGCAATCGCGAAAAATAACGTCCCTAAACGTACTGCCCGCTATTTGGGTGAGGCTAAAATTGCAGCCCTGAAAAACACAGTCCACAAAACTGAACTGCGAAAGGTTTGCATTGGCAAAATCGCAGTCGCGAAAATGGCAATTCTCATATTCTCCCAAAACCAGGGGTTGCTCTTGCACCTGGTTTCTTTCAAATGTTTTTCCTTCAAAATAGGTTTCGTGCATAAAAGGGTGGTTTAGGCTCACACATTGGCTTTTGTTCCGGCAGAGGTTTCCACAGACTTTTCCTTGCCAATCTTGGTGGCGATTACGCTTATTATCAATATTTGCAGGGCGTGATAAATCATCAGCGGCAAAAGAAGAATTCCTATAAGCCCACTGCCCGCAAACAGGGCCTTGGAAAATACCGTGCCATGAACAAGCGATTTCTTGGTGCCGCAAAATTGGTTGGTAATTTGATCAGCGTGGTCAAAGCCCAATTTTTTTCCTATCCATCCGGTGAGGTTAAAAACCACAAAAAACAGCAGGAGGACCAATCCCACCACAATTAGGAAGTCCCAAACGTTTAAGCTGCTGAAAATCCGCTCTTCAAAAGAATGGACAAAACTTTTGTATATAATCAATAAAATGACGAATTTATCAAAAAGGTCCAGTTGCTTTTTGTAGCGATGTGCCCAATGTGCAAAAAACCTCCTCAGCAAGAGCCCGAGGGCCAAGGGAACGACTATTTCGGTTAGCAACTGCATGTAAATGGCCGTAAAATCCAGGGGCACGTCTGTTTTCTGAAGAAAGAGCATCATCCAAAAAGGGGTCATTACAATGCCGATAATTCCCGATATACTGGCATTGAATATGGCCGCGGGAAGGTTTCCCTTGGCCAAGGACACCATTACCACCGATGAGGACACGGTGGAGGGGAGGGCGGCCAAAAACAAAAATCCCATCCAGATAATTTCATAAGAAGTATCTTGGGCCAAGGGGAAAAACGGCAGGATAAGCAGGGGAAATAGCAAAAAAGTACAGCTTTGCACCGTAAGGTGCAGTTTCCAGTTGTGAAGCCCATTCTTGATGGTTTCGGTGCTTAGGCTAAGTCCGTAAAAAAAGAAAATCAACGAAATCCCCAGGCTGCTCACCAAATCCATGGGCACAGGACTGTCTGAAGCTCCCAACTGTGGGAAAAAATAGGCCAGGACAATACTCACGGCAATGGCGATGACAAATTTGTCGATTTTTACTCTTCGCAACATATCGGCGGAAACAAGCTGCAAATATAAACAAGGCCATTTGGTTTAAACCGAAATTGTGCGATATGCCATAAAAAACGCTGCCAACTCCATCTTGCCTGAGGTCTAAATTTTTTATTTTTATAAGGAAATCCGAAAATCGAACACCATAAAAACATAATATTGATAGAAAATGAAAAGAAGGCAAATATTAATCGGTCTACTTGCCGCTCTACCCCTATCTCTTATGGCCAAAACCGTAAAATGGAAATTTGATATGCGTACAAATAAAGGTTTTAAAGTCAATTCGGGAGAGGCAAGATTTGGGAAACATTACAAAATGAAAGGCGTAACGCTAAATATTTTGGATATAAAAATATCTGCAAATGATACTGAAAACGATTTGGCCGTTTTTGAACAAACCGGACTTACACCCAAGGGCGGTCCACCATTGCATGTCCATCCTTTTCAAGATGAATGGTTTTATGTTATTGAAGGCGAGTATTTGTTCCAGGTTGGCAATGACAAATATGAAATGAAGAAGGGAGACACGATTTTTCTTCCAAGGAATGTGCAACACGCATTCATCCAACTGACACAAAAAGGGAAAATGATTGTTTCATACCTTCCTGCGGGAAAAATGGAAGATTTTTTTAAAGTAACCGACCAATGGACTTCGCCACCCTCAAAAGAGGAAATCGTCAAAGTTTTTAAAGACCACGATATGATTGTCGTCGGTGCTCCATTAAACCAGAATGATTAAAAGCACAACGCACAACAATGCCAAAACCCAATAGCAGTAAAGGGCGCAGCCCAAAAGTAATTTCATGTAGTTTGAGGTCTGGTAAAAATTAGCCAACCAGTGCGTGAATCCCGCTACTGCGTTAATACGAGGCGATAGGGCCCACATGTTGACTCCTTTTCCTGTTCGCCACTAACTTTAGAACCCAAAGCATCACCGCGCTGGGAAAAACCCTCTGCTTTGGTCCGTTTTTTCGTCAAAAGTTGGTTAATTTGTAAGCCGTCACCGAAAAAATTATTTCGTTGGATGCACTAAAAAGTTAAACCTTAAAAATGCGCTTGCGCAAGACGATTATGACAGAAGCTTACGTAAAACAGGATTTGAACAATGGAATTGCCACGGTAGAATTCTTCCACCCGGCACATAACAGCCTGCCCGGAGACATTTTGGCAAAATTGGCCAATACCATAACTGAAGCTGGGAATAATGACGCTGTAAAAGTGATTGTTCTAAAAAGTGGCGGCGACCGTACCTTTTGTGCCGGGGCCAGTTTTAATGAACTCATCACCATAAACGATGCGGAAACGGGAAAGAAATTCTTTAGCGGGTTTGCCCATGTAATCAACGCCATGCGCAAATGTCCAAAATTTGTAATAGGAAGAATCCAGGGCAAGGCCGTGGGAGGAGGAGTAGGGGTAGCCTCGGCCACGGATTATTGTATGGCCACCAAGTTTGCGGCCATCAAGCTAAGCGAATTGAACATCGGCATTGGGCCCTTTGTCGTGGGGCCGGCCGTGGAAAGAAAGTTGGGTGCCAGCGGTTTCAGTCAAATTGCCATCGATGCCAATTCTTTTTATGATGCCGATTGGGCCAAGCAAAAAGGCCTCTACAACCATGTGTTTGAATCCACCGAAGAACTCGACCAGGCCGTGCAGAAGTTTGCCGAAGACCTGTGCCAATACAATCCTGAGGCGATGAAGGAAATGAAAAAGGTATTTTGGTCCGGCACCGAAAACTGGGACAAACTTTTAGCCGAGCGGGCGGTCATTTCGGGGAGGCTGGTGCTTAGTGAATTTACCAAGGAAACATTAAAACGATTTGCGTAGAGAGTAGAGAGTTGCAGGTTGCAGGTTGCAAGAGTGGAGTTTGGGGGAAATATGGTTATTTTGGGTTTATGGAGAAAAGTGAGTATCATTTTAAGTTTGAGGATTTAATTGTTTTTCAAAAAGCCATAGAGTTTGGAGAAGTTGTGCATTCTCAGATTTCTGGATTTCCGAAGCAAGGGTATCGATTATCGGCTCAATTTGCGAGAACAGCTGATCCAATTGCTTTTAATATTGGCGAGGGATCGGGAAGTTCGCATGCCGGTTTTCTCAATTCCTTGCGAATAGCCAGTGATAGTTCCAGGAAATGTGTGGCTGCTATCACTAAGGCAATATCAAGAAATAACATTACTTTTGAACAAAGGGAAAGCGATCGCGAGCTCCTAGTCGAAATTAATAAGATGCTCCCAGCTTTAATTAAACATCTCGAAAATCCCCCTAACTACTATCTTTTATCCACTAATTACCGCCCACTCTCATGATCTACTCCTTCAACAACTACATCCCCGTAGTTCACGAATCCAGCTTTGTTCATCCGCTCGCTGCTGTTACCGGCAATGTTATTATTGGTAAGGACTGTTATATCGGTCCGGGAGCGGCCATTCGAGGGGATTGGGGTGAAATTATCTTGGAAGACGGGGTGAATGTGCAGGAAAACTGTACGGTACACATGTTTCCGGGAAAAAGTATTGTTTTGAAAGCAGGTGCCCATGTGGGCCACGGAGCCATAATCCACGGTGCCAACCTGGGCAGAAACTGTCTCATCGGCATGAACAGCGTAATCATGGACGATGCCGCAATAGGAGATGAATGTATAGTGGGTGCAATGAGTTTTGTAAAGGCCGAAGAAAAATTCCCCGCCAGAAAACTGATTGTGGGAAACCCGGCCAAGGCCATCAGGGATATCTCAGACGAAATGATTGCCTGGAAAACCGCCGGCACCAGATTATACCAGAGACTGCCCCAAGACTGCCACCACGGCCTACGCGAAGTGGAACCCCTCAGGGAAATCCCCCCAAATCGTCCCCCACAGGAAGATTTCTATAAAACCCTAAAACAATTTCGCAAGAAATAATATTCAATAATCAATATTCAAGGCACAGGCCTCTATTCTCTATTCTCTATTCTCTATTCTCTGTTCTGCACAAAAAATCATCAATCGCCAATCCTTAATCAACAATCGTCAATCCAAAAAGTCCTGGTTCCTGGTTCAAAGAAGTCCTGCCTCCCTCCCGAGGCCGCAGGTCTCTATTCTCTATTCTCTGTTCTCTACAAAAAATCATCAATCGCCAATCCTTAATCAACAATCGTCAATCCAAAAAGTCCTGGTTCCTGGTTCAAAGAAGTCCTGCCTCCCTCCCGAGGCTGCAGGCAGGTCTCTATTCTCTGTTCTGCACAAAAAATCATCAATCACCAATCCTTAATCAACAATCGTCAATCCAAAAAGTCCTGGTTCAAAGAAGTCCTGCCTCCCTCTCGAGGCCGCAGTGGTCTCTGTTCTCTGTTCTCTGTTCTCTGTTCTCTGTTCTCTATTCTATACAAAAAATCATCAATCACCAATCCTTAATCAACAATCGTCAATCCAAAAAGTCCTGGTTCCTGGTTCAAAGAAGTCCTGTCTCCCTCCCGAGGCCGCAGGTCTCTATTCTCTATTCTCTGTTCCCTGTTCTCTACAGAAAATCATCAATCGCCAATCCTTAATCAACAATCGTCAATCCAAAAAGTCCTGGTTCCTGGTTCAAAGAAGTCCTGCCTCCCTCCCGAGGCCGCAGTGGTCTCTATTCTCTATTCTCTATTCTCTATTCTCTGTTCTGCACAAAAAATCATCAATCACCAATCAAAAAATTCATCATTCAATATTCGATATTCATACATTCGATATTCGCACATTCGTTTAAAGACAGAAAGAAATGCTTATTTTCGCTATGTAATTTCTTTTCCGTCGAAAAAAGTTCGACAGCAATGGCATATATGGGACAAATATGGAGAAAACTGAATTCAAACTCCCCAAAATGGGGGAGAGCATAACCGAAGGAACAATCATTGAATGGCATATAAAAGAAGGAAATTCCTTTGAAGAGGGAGATGTGTTGGTAGAAGTAGCCACCGATAAAGTGGACAATGAAGTGCCCGCCCCCTTCGCGGGCAAATTGCTGTCAAAAAAGTACAACGATGGAGACGTAGTAAAGATTGGGGAAGTTATAGCTGTTTTAGAGGTTTCCCACAAGGTAAAGGCGGAAAAGAAAGAAACCCAAACTACCACAAAAAAGAAAGCCCCATCACCAACTTCAAGTTCAGCTTCAGTTTCCACTTCCACTTTAGGTTCAAGTTCAATTTCCACTTCTTTCCGGGTCAATGACAATGTATTCATTTCCCCACTTATTGATAGCATTGCCCGCAAAAACCATATCAGTTATGAAGAATTGGCCCGGATTCCCGGCACAGGGAAGAACGGACGCTTGAGGAAAAGCGATCTTTTTAGCTATTTGGAAAAAGGAAGACCATACAGATTTGCCCAACCGATGGCAGAAACTTCGGGAATGCAGTTGCCCGATCTAAAGTTTGACAAGGGCAAGGGGAAAATTGTGGAAATGGACCGTATGCGGCAGATGATCGCCGATCACATGGTGTTTTCCAAACACACTTCCCCGCATGTTACCGCTTATGTGGAAGCCGATCTTACCAATATGGCAAATTGGAGAAATAAAAACAAAGAGGCCTTTCAGGAAAAGTATGGAGAGCGCCTTACGTTTACCCCTCTTTTTGTCGAGGCTGTTGCCAAAGCCATTAAAGATTTCCCCATGATCAATTCTTCATTGGATGGAAAAAATATTATTGTAAAAGAAGAAATAAATATTGGAATGGCCACCGCCTTACCTTCCGGCAATTTGATCGTGCCCGTGGTAAGGGAAGCCAACAAAAAAAATCTGCGGCAACTCGCAGCCGCTACCAATGCGTTGGCCGCCAAGGCCCGGGACAATAAATTGAAAGCCGACGACACCAGTGGAAGCACCTTTACCATCAGCAATGTGGGAACCTTTGGCAGTGTGATGGGCACTCCTATTATCAACCAACCCGAAGCCGCTATCTTGGCAACGGGAATCATAAAGAAACGGGCAGAGGTGATGGAATACCAAGACAGTGACAAGATTGAAATACGCCAAATGATGTATCTCTCCCTTTCCTTCGACCATAGGATTGTCGATGGATATTTGGCGGGATCGTTTTTAAGGAGAGTTGCGGATTATATGGAGAGGTTTGATGTGGATAGGACTTTTTGAACCACAGCTTGTCCCGACCGATGTCGGGAATCGTTCGCTGTGCTCACTGCACGAGACTCGACAGTTTGGGTTGGACGTTTTAGATTACGACTTTTCGCTGTGCTCACTGCACGAGACATGACTTTTTTTTGTGACGGCTGATTCCGTCATTGTTCAAAACGTCGTGATTCGTGGTTCAAAAAAGTCGTAACTCAAGAACCGGGTTGTTCTAAAATAAGAAACAATGAAAAGACATAAGTTTAAAAAATTACAAATATGGCAAGAGGCAATGAATTTAATTGATGCAAACTACATCCATTAATTTTAAAGTTGTAATTCCACCTGTCGTGGTTCATGGTTCAAAAATATCGTGATTCCAAAATGAAACAGTATTTCAATGAATAAAAACACACTAAAAAAAGCCTTCCAAACCCTGGTCACCGCAAAAGCGATGACAGAGATTTATGAGAAGAATTTTAAAACGGTTTCCAAATACGTCCACGCTACTTCGCGCGGACATGAGGTAATCCAGATTGCCACCGGAATGCAACTGCTTCCGCAGGATTATGTATTTCCGTATTACAGGGACGATTCCATTTTGCTGTCCATTGGGATGACTCCCTATGAGCTGATGCTGCAAGTGCTCGCCAAAAAAGACGATCCGTTTTCCGGTGGCCGCACCTACTATTCCCACCCGAGTCTAAGGGATGAAGACAAACCGAAAATCCCCCATCAAAGCTCGGCAACGGGAATGCAAGCCATTCCGGCAACAGGGGTGGCCTTGGGGTTTTGGTATAAGGAAGCGGAAGGCCTTGCCCATAATGCTGTAAGTGATAACGTCCACTCAAACCAAGCTCCCGTGGTGGTTTGTTCTTTGGGCGATGCATCGGTTACAGAAGGAGAAGTAGCGGAAGCTTTCCAAATGGCAGTGCTCAAAAAGCTTCCCATTCTATATCTGGTGCAGGACAACGGATGGGATATTTCGGCCTATAAAGATGAAACCCGGGCACAAAATGCGGCAGAATACGCCAAAGGGTTTAAGGGATTGGAAGCAATTACAATCGATGGCACCAATTTCGAGGAAAGTTACAACACCATCAATGAGGTTATGGGCAAAATCCGCACCGAACGCCGTCCTTTTCTGGTCCATGCCAAGGTCCCGCTTTTAAACCATCACACCTCGGGGGTACGCATGGAGTTCTACCGCGATGACCTAGAGGAGGCCCGCGGTCGCGATCCCTACCCGAAAATGATCAAATTGCTGCTGGATAACGGATTTGAACAAAAGGAGCTAGATGAAATGGAAAACAAAATCCAAAATCAAATCGAGAGAGATTTGGAAAAAGCCTTTCTAGCCGAGGACCCAAAGCCCGACGACTTGTTTACCCACGATTTTGCCCCTACCGAAATTACCGAGGAAGTAGGGCAGAGGTCTCCCGCCGGGGCTGAAAAGGTGGTGATGGTAGACTGTGCCCTTTCCGCAGTGGAGGAAATCATGCGCAAGCATCCGGAAGCAATGCTCTATGGACAGGATGTGGGAAGAAGGCTAGGAGGCGTATTTCGGGAAGCAGCGACCTTGGCCGAAAAATTTGGCGACAATCGCGTTTTCAATACGCCCATCCAGGAGGCGTTTATCGTGGGAAGCACGGTGGGAATGAGCGCAGTAGGTCTAAAACCTATCGTGGAAGTGCAATTTGCCGATTATATCTGGCCCGGACTCAACCAGTTGTTCACAGAAGTTTCCCGAAGCTGCTATTTGTCCAATGGCAAATGGCCCGTGTCCATGGTGCTTCGTGTGCCCATCGGGGCCTATGGCAGCGGGGGACCGTATCATTCTTCTTCGGTAGAAAGTGTGGTAACCAACATTCGCGGACTTAAAATAGCCTATCCCAGCAATGGAGCAGATTTGAAAGGTTTAATGAAAGCCGCTTACTACGACCCAAATCCGGTTGTGATCTTTGAACATAAAGGTCTGTACTGGAGCAAGGTTAAAGGAACCCAAGGTGCCACTTCCATGCTACCGGCAGAGGATTACATCCTGCCCTTCGGAAAAGCCTGGGTGCTTCAGGAAATCTGGAAACAGGAAGATGTGGAAACCCTTTCCATCATAACCTATGGGATGGGTGTGCACTGGGCGATGAACGCTTCCGAAGAACTTAACATGCAAGATAGAATAGAAGTGGTCGATCTGCGAACCTTGCACCCCCTGGATTATGAAACCGTTTTCAGATCGGTAAAAAAGTGTGGAAAATGCTTGGTCGTGACCGAAGAACCTTCGGAAAACGGCTTTTCCCGTGGTCTTCAGGGCAGGATCCAAGAAGAATGCTTCCAATATCTGGATGCCCCGGTAATGCTGATCGGTTCGGAAAATATGCCCGCCATTCCACTGAATTCTACACTGGAGGAAACCATGATTCCCTCCACGGAAAAAGTCAAGAAAAAAATATTGGAAATTTTAGAATACTGAATTTCATAAATTTGATAATGTTTTGTTCGCATGAGGATAATCCCACCAAACCCAATATTTAACCAAAACCCTTGATTTATGAAACAACTTTTTACTCTTTTTTGCTTTTTGTCCATGGCCTGGGCCCATGCCCAGTGGACGACAAACACAGATGCAAACACGCTCGTCGCCGAATCGGGAGAGCTGGATGTACTGGCCCGTGGCACCAGCGATGGACAAACCTATGTGGTGTATTGGAAAAATGTGCCCCCTCCGGTAAACATCGAATTGCGAATGCAGGTGATGGATGCAGAGGGAAACCAAAAGTTGGGCAATGACGGAATGCTGGTCAGCGATCAAATTCCCATGGGATCCTTTACGGTAACGATGAATACCGTAGTGGATGCCGAGGACAATCTCTATATAGGCGTTACCGGTACCGAGGATTTTTCTGCCTATGCTTTTAAGTTTGACGTAAATGGCAATGCCTTGTGGAGTGCCGATGGGATCAATTTAGGAACAGGTGCTCCCGTTTCCATATTGCCCCTTTCTTCTGGAGAAGCAATTGTTTCCTGGCGCGATTCAGGGCCTGCTCTTATGCAAAAGTTTGACGCCACCGGAAACGCCGTTTGGGCCACCACAAAAACCATAGGGACGGGCAACACTGCGGCTGCAAATTTATTTGAGTTATCCAACGGCAATTACGAAGTGGTCTTTCACCAAATATCTTTCGGGATCAGTTCTACTTTATATGCGCAACGTTATGACGCCGACGGCGATCCGGTTTGGGCAAATGAAGTACAGATTGCAGATGGCACTACCGCCTTCAACAGTGAATATACTGGTGTTCAAGATGGGGATGTGGTATATATGGGCTATTTTTCCTCTACCGGAAACCGTTTCGACTCCTATTTACAGCGCATCGATCCCGATGGTTCGCTCCCTTGGGGGATCAACGGTTCTGATTTCAACGTGGATGAAAACTATTATGAAATGGAAACCGAAATAGCTTTTAAAGAAGGTTCCCAAGATATCTGGGCCATCGCAACCTACAGAAACGCCAATCAAGACCAGTGGGGGGAATACGTGCAGAAATTTGACAAAGATTCCGGGGCCAGGGGACTTTCCGAAAATGCCAAAATTGTTTTTCCTGTGGGAAGTGACAAGATGCATGCGGGAGAACTTCGCTTGCGCAATGAAACTCCCCTCTTTTTGATAGAGGACGGAGAGAGCAATGGCGTATTGCCCACAACCCTGCATGCGGTATATCTCGATGCGATGGGCAATTTTGCCTGGCCAGAGGAAACGCGCCCCGTGGCCACCTTTGCCGCTGCAAAAACCCGTGTCTCCTTTACCCGCGAGGGCAATGCTCAAAATGTCGCCGTATTTGTGGAGGATAAAGGGAATGGAAAGAGAATTTATGCCCAAAATGTGGTGGACGAAACGGTGGGAATAGACGAAATATCCCCTACTTCATTTGCTTTTACAAACCCAGTAACCGACGAATTTGTGCTTAAAAGCACCACGCCCATCAGTAATATTGCGGTGTACAATCCACTTGGGCAGCAAGTATATAAGGGTAACGTACAGTCAAAAATTATTGTTGTCAATACCGAATCCTGGCCCTCGGGTGTTTATTTTGTCAACGTGGCCACGGGCAAAGGCTTAAAAATGGGAATAAAGGTTATCAAGAAATAAGGCGATTGCCAACATCAAAAGCCGTCCCCTCACTTCCGCAGGGGGATACCCAAATTAAAAAAAGTTTTAAATGTTGAACCCACTGCAGGGTTCTGTAAGATCGATGCATCATAACCCCGTACAAACGTACTGCAGTGCGGGGTTATTCTTATTAGACCCATTCTGTTCAGGCGAACCTCGAAGAAGTTTAATAGCGCTAAAAGAATCAGGAATCAGGAAACAGGAGCCAGGTCAATGACACGTTAGTTTTGTTTGGGGGAAAGATCAAGAATCAGGAATCAGGAATCAAAAATGTTTCAAGTCTCACATCTCAAGTCACACATCTGTTCACAACGTGAACATCCCTAATTAGTGTTGACCGTTTTTAATTAATTTTCATTGTTAAAAATAGTCATCAATTTTCTTTGTTGAGGCCTCAACAAAGAAAATTGATTTATGAACTTTTCAGGGCTCATCCTGTCGTTATTGTTATGT
>JACDJA010002031.1_pt1 | contig 15352 bp, 15 predicted proteins | sample 7449241 | NCBI WGS metagenome assembly JACDJA01 (sample SAMN14253289, study PRJNA609438) | sludge metagenome | isolation source: initial anaerobic sludge | collected 2018-12-20 | reverse complement strand
GGCTAACGCGCAGGACATTCGCAAGGCGGGCCTCACGCAACCGGCCGGCGTGTTCCTCGGCCAGCACGACCGCCAGTACCTGCGGCATGAAGGCCCGGAACACGTCCTGACCTTCGCGCCTACGCGCTCGGGCAAGGGCGTGGGCCTCGTGGTGCCGACGCTGCTTTCCTGGCCCGCATCCGCCGTCATCCACGACATCAAAGGCGAGAACTGGCAGATCACCGCAGGCTGGCGCTCGCGTTTCTCGCATTGCCTGCTGTTCAACCCGACCGATGCGAAGTCGGCGGCCTACAACCCGCTACTGGAGGTTCGACGCGGCGCGCATGAGGTGCGCGACGTGCAGAACATCGCGGACATTCTGGTTGACCCCGAAGGCGCGCTGGAGAAGCGCAACCATTGGGAGAAGACCAGCCACGCGCTGCTGGTCGGGGCCATCCTGCATGTGCTCTATGCGGGCGAGGACAAGACGCTACGCGGCGTTGCGAACTTCCTCTCCGATCCGGCCAGCCCGTTTGAGCTGACCTTGCACCGGATGATGACCACGCCCCACCTGGGCGATGGCCCGCATCCTGTCGTCGCTTCGGCGGCGCGCGAAGTGCTCAACAAATCGGACAACGAGCGTTCCGGCGTGCTCTCCACGGCCATGTCGTTCCTCGGCTTATACCGCGACCCCACGGTGGCCGAAGTCACCTCGCGGTGCGATTGGCGCATCGCCGACCTGATCGCGGCCGAGCATCCGGTATCGCTGTATCTGGTGGTGCCGCCTTCGGACATTTCGCGCACGAAGCCGCTCATTCGCCTGATCCTCAATCAGATCGGGCGGCGGCTGACCGAATCGCTCGATGGCTCCGACGGCATCGAGCGCCGCCACAAGCTGCTGCTGATGCTCGACGAGTTTCCGGCTCTGGGGCGCCTGGACTTCTTCGAGACGGCGTTGGCCTTCATGGCCGGCTACGGTATCCGCAGCTTCCTCATCGCGCAGTCGCTCAATCAGATCGACAAAGCCTACGGCCAGAACCATTCGATCCTCGACAATTGCCATGTGCGCGTGACGTTCGCCACCAACGACGAGCGCACCGCCAAGCGGATTTCCGAGACGCTGGGCACGGCCACCGAGCTGCGCGCCCAGCGCAACTACGCGGGCCACCGGCTCGCGCCGTGGCTGGGCCACCTCATGGTGTCGCGCCAGGAAACCGCGCGCCCGCTGCTGACGCCGGGCGAAGTCATGCAGCTTCCACCCGATGAAGCGGTGGTCATGGTGTCCAGCGTGGCGCCGATCAAGGCCAAGAAGCTGCGCTACTACGCGGACAGCAACTTCAAGCGGCGCGTGCTGCCTCCGCCCGTGCTTCCAGGCGGTCAGTACGCCGATGCGCCGCCATCGCGGCCCGACGACTGGAGTGGACTGGCGATTCCCGCCATGCCCGCCGCACCGGCCACGGCATCCGCCGACGGCCTGGAGCACTTGGGTTCGGCCGACGACGGCGGCCCGCGTCGTCAGCCCGAACTCTCTGAAACCGTCGCCTACGACCCCGAGCTGGCCGCATCCGCAGCCGACCTCGCGCTGCTCGATGACGACGACGACCTGCCGCTTCCCCTTCCACGCCAGCTTGATCCAGCCATGCATCACACGGCCCGGCTGGCTTCCCTCGACCCCAACGACGGAATCGAGCTATGAGCCACTACCGCCTCAACCTGTTCATCCAGCCGGAGCACGCCAAGCGCCTGGACGAACTGGCCGCCAAGAAAGGCGTGTCCAAGTCGTCCATCGTCGCGGCGGCGCTCGCATCGTGGCTGTCGCCCGATGCCGCCGACCAGCGCGAGGCGGCCATCGCCAAGCGGCTTGATCGCCTGTCGCGGCAGGCCGAGCGCATGGAGCGCGACCAGAACATTCAGATCGAAACGCTGGCGCTGTTCATCCGCTACTACCTGACCGTCAGCACGCCAGTTCCCGAAGCGCACCAAGAGGCCGCGCGCGCCCAAGGCAAGGCGCGCTTCGAGCAATTCGTGGAGCAGTTGGGCCGCCACCTGCTGCGTGGACGCAGCCTGGTGCGCGACGTGGTGGAGGAACTGCATCCAGACCCAATGCGGATGGAGGACGCGGCGGCGGCCGCGCAAGCACAGGAGCGTGCGTCATGAATGTCGTTCCGCAATTCCCGCCCGAACCGCGCTCGTCCGCAGCGGCCTCGCTCGACCGGCGCATCCAGATGCTGCGCACGGCGATGGGGCCGTTGATAGCCGCTGCGCTCGAAGACCCGGACGTGGTGGAGGTCATACTCAACCCGGATCACACCCTTTGGGTGGATCGCCTGTCGTCGGGCCGAGCGCCTATGGGCGTGGAGATGTCCGAGGCGGACGGTGAGCGAATCATCCGCCTGGTGGCCGCCCACGTCGGCGCGGAAGTCCATCGCGGCCAGCCGCTACTGTCCGCCGAGCTGCCCGAAACGGGCGAACGCTTCGAGGGCATCCTGCCACCGGCCGCGCCGGGGCCGGCCTTCGCGCTGCGCAAGCGCGCCATCGGCGTGATCCCGCTGGAGCGGTACGTCATCGACGGGATGATGACCAGCGCACAGGCGGGCTTTCTCGTTCGCGCCGTGCGCGAGCGGCAGAACGTGCTGATCGCCGGCGCCACCAGCAGCGGCAAGACCACGCTCGCCAATGCTTTGCTCGCCGAGGTCGCCGCCACCGGCGACCGTGTGCTGGTGCTCGAAGACACGGTGGAACTGCAATGCGCGGCACGCGACCACGTGCCGCTGCGCACGCGCGCGGGCGTGGTGTCCATGACCGAGCTGGTGCGCTCGTCCATGCGTCTGCGGCCGGATCGCGTCGTCGTTGGCGAGGTGCGCGGCCCCGAAGCGTTGGATCTCATCAAGGTGTGGGGCACCGGCCATCCGGGCGGCATCGCCACGATTCATGCCGGCTCCGCGCTGGGCGCGCTGCTGCGCCTGGAACAACTGACTCTCGAAGTGGCGGTAAACCCGCCGCGTGCGCTGATCGCCGAAGCGGTCAACGTGGTGATCCACATCGCCGGGCGCGGGCGCAAGCGCCGCATCGAGAGCATCGCCCGCGTCGTTGGCTTCGACGGCGTGGGCTACCAACTGACGGATGCGCTGGAAGCGCCGTTTCCCGAGCTGCCGCCGCAGCCCGACCTTTCTTCGCCGTCTCTCAACCACCCTGGAGAACTGCCATGACGCAGATGCACGTTCCTGCTTTCCGTTTTTCTGTAAATCCGGCTTTCCGCCTTGCGCGGCTGCGCAGCCTGACTCGCCCTGCGGGGCGAGGGCTGCTGCTGGCCGCGCTGATGCTGTTCCTTGCTGGAACCGCACAGGCCGCCGGTTCCTCAATGCCGTGGGAAGGGCCGCTGCAATCTATCCTCGAATCCATCCAGGGACCGGTGGCGCGCATCGTCGCGGTCATCATCATCATCGCCACGGGCCTCGCGCTCGCTTTTGGCGACACGTCCGGCGGATTCCGCAAGCTGATCCAGATCGTCTTCGGTCTGTCCATCGCCTTCGCGGCTTCCAGCTTCTTCCTGTCGTTCTTCAGCTTCTCCGGCGGGGCGGTCGTATGAGCGGCCCGGATAGCTTCGTGGCCGGGTTCGAGGTGCCTTTGCACCGCTCGCTCACCGAGCCGATCTTGCTGGGGGGCGCACCGCGCACCGTGGCGATCGCCAACGGCACGCTGGCCGCCGCTGTCGGCCTGGGCCTGCAATTGTGGATTCCCGGTGTGGTGCTCTGGATCGTCGGCCATTCGCTGGCGGTGTGGGGGGCGCGCGTCGATCCGCAGTTCATGCAGGTCTTTGCGCGGCACATCAAGCATCGCCCGCTGCTGGACGTGTGAGGGGAGGACGCCGCGATGCTGAACCTTGCCGAATATCGCCAGCGGCCCGCGCTGCTCGCCGACTGGCTGCCCTGGGCCGGGCTGGTGGCGCCGGGCGTCGTCTTGAACAAGGACGGCAGTTTCCAGCGCACTGCCCGGTTTCGTGGGCCTGACCTCGACAGCGCGACGCAAGGAGAACTGATCTCCACGTCGGCGCGGTTGAACAACGCGCTACGCCGCATGGGTTCGGGCTGGGCGCTGTTCATCGAAGCCGAGCGCCGGCCCGCCGACTACTACCCGCACTCCGATTTCCCCGAGCCGCTTTCGTGGCTGGTGGAAGAAGAACGCCGTGCCGCCTTTGAGGAATCAGGCCATCACTTCGAGAGCGGCTATCACCTGACGCTGGTGTACCTGCCGCCGGAGGAATCCCGCGCCCGTGCAGCCAAGATGCTCTACGAGAACACGCCAACGACCGGCGTGGACTGGCGCGAGCGGCTGCAAGCCTTCGTCGCGGAAACGGATCGCGTCTTTGACTTGCTCGATGGCGTGATGCCGGAAATCGCCTGGCTGGATGACAGCCAGACGCTGACCTATCTGCACTCAACCATCTCAACGCGGCGCTATCGCGTAGGAGTGCCCGAAGTACCTTTCCATATCGACGCGCTGTTGACCGATTCCGCACTGGTCGGTGGCCTGGCGCCGATGCTCGGCGACCAGCACCTGCGGGTGGTGTCGGTACGGGGCTTCCCGACCTCGACCTGGCCGGGGATTCTGGACGACCTCAACCGCCTCGGTTTTGCGTACCGCTGGAGCACGCGCTTTCTATGCCTCGACAAATCCGAGGCGGAACGGGAGTTAGGGCGCCTGCGCCGCCAGTGGTTCGCCAAGCGCAAGAACGTCATCGCGCTGCTGCGCGAGACGATCTTCCAGCAGGAAAGCCCGCTGGTGGACACGGACGCCAGCAATAAATCGGCTGACGCGGATGCCGCCTTGCAGGAGCTTGGCAGCGATCAAGTCGCCTTCGGCTACCTGACGGCGACCGTCACCGTCATGGACGCGGATGCCGCTGTGACGGACGAGAAGCTGCGCATGGTGGAGCGCGTCATCCAAGGACGCGGCTTCGTCACCATTCCTGAAACGCTCAACGCCGTGGATGCGTGGCTGTCGTCTATTCCGGGCAACGCTTACGCCAACGTGCGTCAGCCCATCGTCTCGACGCTGAACCTGGCGCACATGATGCCGGTGTCGGCGGTATGGGCCGGGCCAGAGAAGAACGACCACCTCGATGGCCCCCCGCTGATCGTCACGCGCACCGATGGCGCCACGCCGTTCCGGCTGGTGACGCACATCGGCGACGTGGGCCACACGCTGGTCGCAGGCCCGACCGGCATGGGCAAGTCGGTTCTGCTCGCCACGCTGGCGTTGCAGTTCCGCCGCTATTGGGGTTCGCGCATTTTCGCGTTCGACATGGGCCGCTCGATGCGCGCCACCACCCTCGGCCTGGGCGGCGAACACTACGACCTGGGCACGGACGGAGAAATCGCCTTCCAGCCACTCGCGCGCATCGACCGTGAGGGCTACCGCACCTGGGCCGCCGAATGGATCGAAGGCCGCTTGCTGCACGAAGGCGTGGTGGTCGGCCCCGACGAGAAGGCGGCCATCTGGTCGGCGCTGGGAAGTCTCGCTGGTGCGCCGGTGGAGCAGCGCACGATGACGGGAATTTCCGTGCTGCTGCAATCGAACACGCTGCGGCAGGCGCTGTCGCCCTATGTGCTGGGTGGCGCCCACGGCAAGCTGCTGGACGCCGACCACGACCGGCTGGGCATGGCCGACGTGCAGTGCTTCGAGATGGAGGAGCTGATGCACAACAAGGCCGCCGTCATGGCCGTGCTGCATTACCTCTTTGCGCGTTTCGATGAACGCTTTGACGGTGCGCCCACGCTGCTGATCCTCGATGAAGCGTGGCTGTTCCTCGATGACCCGGTGTTTGCCGCGCGCATCCGGCAGTGGCTCAAGACGCTCAGGAAAAAGAACGTCAGCGTCATCTTCGCCACGCAGAGCCTGGCCGACATCAAGGATTCGAGCATCGCGCCCGCGATCATCGAAAGCTGCGCGAGCCGCATCTTCTTGCCGAACCCGCAGGCGACCGAGCCGCAGATTCGCACGATCTACGAAGGCTTTGGCCTCAACAGGCGGCAGATCGAAATCGTCGCCACCGCGCAGCCCAAGCGCGACTACTACTACCAATCCCGTCTCGGTAACCGCCTGTTCGACCTCGACCTGGGGCCGACGGCGCTGGCGTTTGCGGGCGCTTCCACGCCGCAAGATCAGCGCGACATAGACCGCGTACTGCTGGACGCCGGCGTGCCCGGCTTCGCGGGCGCCTGGCTGCGCCATCGCGGCCTCGATTGGGCGGCTGACCTGCTGCCCTCGTTCACCGGCCTTGAGCCGGGTTCCCTCCGTACCGCTGACCACCCACAGGAGAACCAGTAATGAAAACCCATGCCTCCAAGCTCGCCGCGTTGACCGCCGCCTGCGTGCTCGCCTTCGGCATCGCACAACCCGCCCATGCCTTGTTTGGCGTCGGCGACATCGTGCTCGACCCGACCAATCTGGTGCAGAACACGCTCACTGCCGTTCGCACGCTGGAGCAGATCAACAACCAGATTCGCCAGCTCCAGAACGAAGCGCAGATGCTCATCAACCAGGCGCGCAACCTGGCCAGCCTGCCGTCAAGCGTGGTGGGCCAGTTGCGCGCCAACCTGGCAACCACCCAGCGGCTGATCGCGCAGGCCAAGGGCTTGGCCTACGACGTGACGAGCATCGACCGGGAGTTCGCCCGCCTGTATCCCGAGAAGTACGCCGCCACGGTGAGCGGCAATCAGATGTACCTCGATGCGCAGGAGCGTTGGAAGAACACGCTCAACGGCCTGCAGACCACCATGCAGATGCAGGCCCAGGCATCGCAGAACCTGAGTGACGACGAAAGCGTGTTGGCCGACCTCGTGAGCAAGAGCCAGTCGGCCGAAGGGGCGCTCCAAGCCATGCAGGCCATGAACCAGTTGCTCGCTTTGCAGGCCAAGCAGTCGATCCAGTCGCAGCGGCTCCAGATCACGCAGGATCGCGCTGCCGCGCTGGAACTGGCGCGGCAGGCGGCGGCCACCGAGCGCGCCCGCGAAGTGCGGCGGCGTTTCATGGGTGAAGGCACACCGTACACGCCGCAGCGCGTGGATTTCTACGGCAACTGACAGGAGGCCGTCATGCGATGCGTCCTCGTCCTGTGTGTCGCGCTGCTGGCCGCTTGCGGCGAGCAGCCGGCCGACCACCTTGCCAATGCCCTGGCCGCCGATCCCGTGCGGCTCAAGGCATTGCGCGCGCAATGCGCGGCCGACCGGCAGGCCACGGGCGAGGACGCTTGCTGTGCCGCCGCCGAAGCCTTCCGGCGGCGCTTCTTCTCCGGCCAGGCCGGGCCGGATGAATACCAGACGCTGGCCGACCTGCCGCCGATCCCGCCGAGCTTCGAAGAACCGGCCGATGGCATGGCGCCGGCCGTTCCCGCCGAACCGGAGGACACGCCATGAATGACGTGACCATCATCGACCAATTCCTCAACACCTTTGCCGCTTATATCGACTCGGGTTTCGGGCTGCTGCGGGGCGAAGTGGCGTTCCTCACTGCCACGCTGATCGTCATCGACATGACGATCGCCGGCCTGTATTGGGCCATGAGCCACGCCACCGGCCAGGGCGAGGACGTGATCGCCAAGCTGCTGCGCAAGGTGCTCTACGTCGGTGCCTTCGCCTACATCATCAATAACTTCAACTGGCTGGCCAGCATCGTGTTCCGCTCGTTTGCGGGGCTGGGCATCACTGCCACCGGCTCGGCCATCACGATGGAGAACTTCTTGCAGCCGGGCCGGCTGGCGAAAACCGGCATCGACGCTGGGGCGCCGATTCTGGAGCAGATCGGCGAGATGGCGGGCTTTCCCGAAGTGTTCGTGAACCTCGACCCCATCGTGGTGATGTTCCTCGCGTGGCTGGTCGTGGTCTTGTGCTTCTTCGTGCTGGCGATCCAACTGTTCATCACGCTGATCGAGTTCAAGCTGACCACGCTCGCCGGATTCGTGCTGGTGCCATTCGCGCTCTGGAACAAGACCGCGTTCCTCGCCGAAAAGGTCTTGGGCAACGTGGTGGCCTCCGGCGTCAAGGTTCTGGTGTTGGCCGTGATCGTCGGTATCGGCTCGGGTTTGTTCGCGCAGTTCCAAGTACATCCCGCCGAGCCTTCTATTGACCACGCGCTGGTCATCATGCTGGCCTCGCTCACCTTGCTGGCGCTCGGGATCTTCGGCCCCGGCATCGCCACGGGCCTCGTCTCCGGTGCGCCGCAGCTCGGCGCGGGCGCGATGGCGGGTGCCGCTGTCGGTGCAGCCGGCACGGCCGTCGTTATCGGTGCCGCAGCAACCGGTGTCGGTGGTGCGGTGGCGGCTGGCGCGCGCATGGCACCGGCAGCCGCCAAGCTGGCCGGCGCTGGTGCGCGTGCGGCCACATCGGCGGCTGGCAGTACGAAGTCGGCATTCCAGGCCGGCTCCGCCGCCGCAGGAGGTGGTGCGAAAGGCGCAATGGCGGGATTGGGCAGCGTCGTTAAGACGGGTGCGCAGGCAGCCGGGCGAGGCGCTGCGTCCCGAGCCTCCGCTGCCGGGCAACGCATGGCCGCGCCCTTCCGCGCAGGCTGGAATGGGGATGCAGGAGCGTCAGGTGGCCCCGCCCCGGCAAGTGCCACTGCGGCACAGGCACCGGAACAACCTGCCTGGGCCAAGCGGCTGCACCGCCGCCAACAACTCACCCATGCCGCGACCACCACCGCCCACGCGCTGCGCGGTGGCGATGGCGGCGGCTCTGGCCAAGGGCCGAGCCTGCGCGGCTCCGACGACTGAAGCGATTCATAAGGAGAACTGACCATGCGATTCAAGAAACCGCAGGTGCGCTATGCCGACACGCCGCAGCCTGCCACGCCGTACCAAGCTGCCGGCCAGGTGTGGGACAACCGCATCGGCTCGCCGCGCGTGCAGGCGAAGAACTGGCGGCTGATGGCCTTCGGCTGCCTGACGCTCGCGCTGTTGATGGCCGGCGGCCTGGTGTGGCGTTCGGCGCAGTCCATCGTGACACCCTACGTCGTGGAGGTGGACAACGCCGGCCAGGTGCGCGCGGTCGGCGAAGCCGCCACACCGTACCGGCCCAGCGATGCACAGACCGCGTACCACCTGGGCCGCTTCATCGGTCTGGTGCGCTCGTTGTCAATCGACCCCATCGTTGTCCGCCAGAACTGGCTCGATGCCTACGACTACACGACCGACAAAGGCGCGGCCGTCCTCAACGACTACGCGCGCGTGAGCGACCCGTTCGCACGCATCGGCAAGGAGTCGGTGACGGTGCAGATCACCAGCGTGACTCGCGCCAGCGACACGTCTTTCAACGTGCGCTGGACGGAGCAGCGCTTCGTCAACGGCGCCGCCGCAGGGACTGAACGCTGGAACGCCGTGATTTCCATCGTGCAGCAGACCCCGCGCACCGAGCAGCGCCTGCGCAAGAACCCCTTGGGCATCTACGTCAACGGCCTGTCCTGGGCGCGTGAACTGGATTCTTCCGAAGGAGCCAAACCATGAAATCGTCTTTCCGTATTTATGTTTCCGTGCTGGCGCTTGCGGCCCTGGCGGGCTGCGCCACACAGGGCAAGCCGCCGCCGACCATCTCGCTCGATGAGCCCGTGCAGGCCCAGCCGCTGCCGGAGCCGCCCAAGCCGGTGGAGATGGTGGCCGTGCCCGAGGTGCTGCCGATGCCAGCGCAGTTGAAGCCATTGCCCGAGTCCGAGGCTGCCAAGCCCGCGCCGGAGCCGGCGGACGAGACCGTGCGCGTGTCTCGGGCCAACGCCGAGGCACGCATCGCGCCCACGCGCGAGGGCTACGTCAATGCGATTCAGGTGTGGCCCTATACCGATGGTGCGCTGTATCAGGTCTATGCGGCCGTGGGTCGCGTGACCGTAATCGCGCTCCAGCCGGGTGAGGAGTTGGTGACGGTCGCCGCCGGCGATACCGTGCGTTGGATCGTGGGCGACACATCGAGCGGCAGCGGTGATGCGTTGCGCGTGAACGTAATGGTCAAGCCGATTCGCTCGGGGTTGAAGACCAATCTGGTCATCACGACCAGCCGACGCACCTACCTGATCGAGTTGACCTCGACTGAGAAGACGTGGATGGCGTCGGTGTCCTGGGAGTACCCGAAGGACAAGATGCTGGCCTTGCAGCGCCAGGCGCAGGCGGCCAGTGCCGCCGCGCCGGTCGAAAGCGGGCTGTCGCTGGAGAAGATCCGTTTCCGCTACACCGTCTCGGGCAGCAATCCGCCGTGGAAGCCACTGCGCGCTTTCGATGACGGCGAGAAGGTCTATATCCAGTTCCCGCCTGGTATCGCGCAAGGCGAGCTGCCGCCGCTGTTCGTCATTGGGCCACAAGGTGATGGGCAACTGGTGAACTACCGCTTCCGCTCGCCGTACTACATCGTGGATCGGCTGTTCGGCGCGGCCGAACTGCGCCTGGGTGGTGACAAGGGCGACGTGGTACGGATCGAGCGCACGGACGGCGTTGCGCGGAGGAATTGACCATGAGCCAAGACGACACTACCGACCTCGCCACGCCGCAGGCGGGCAAGGTTGCGCCCGAGGCGGTGCCGCTGCGCGCCCAGCCACGCCCCGTCATGCGCCTGAACCGGCGCGTGCTGGCCATCCTCGTTGGCGGCCTGTCGGTCGCCGTGCTCGGGGCCACGATCTGGTCATTGCAACCGCAGCGGCGCGGGGCCAATGAACAGGCCGAGCTTTACAACGTCGATCGTGTGTCGAAGTCCGAAGGGTTGGATGGCCTGCCTTCGGACTACTCGAAGCTACCGCCAAAAGTGCCGGAATTAGGGCCGCCGTTACCAGGCGACCTTGGCCCCGCCATCGTCGCTTCGCAGCAGCCGGTGACGCCGGGCTATTCGCCGGCAGGCCATGATCCCGAAGATGCCTTGCGGAAGGAGGCGGACGCGGCGGCGGCCTCGTCGGTGTTCTTCCGCTCGGGCGGCCAAGGGCAGACCGCCGCCACGGTCGCGCAGGCTGCGCCGGGGGCTGCAAGCACGCTTGCGGCTTTCGACCCGCTCGCTGCTGGGCCTGCCTCGACGGCGGCCCAGCCCGCCGACCCGACGACCGTGCAGAACCGGCAAGACCAGAAAGAGGCGTTCCTGAAAGCCGGTTCTACGGAAACCCGCAATTCCGGCAATCTGGTGCTGCCCGCGTCGCCGTATCAGGTGATGGCCGGAACGGTGATCGCCGGTGCGCTGGTGACAGGCATCAAGTCGGACTTGCCGGGCGACGTGATCGGCACTGTGACGGAGCCGGTCTATGACACAGCCACCGGCAAGTTCCTGCTGATTCCGCAGGGGTCGCGCATCCTCGGGCGCTACAACAGCCAGGTCAGCTACGGACAGAGCCGCGTGCAGGTGGTGTGGAACCGGATCATCCTGCCCGACACGTCGTCGCTGACGCTCGACAACCTTGTCGGCACCGACCCGGCCGGCTACGCGGGCTTGGAGGATGACGTGGACTGGCACTGGAACCGCATCTTTGCCGGTGCGGTGCTGACGACGCTGCTGGGCGTGGGTGCCGAGCTGGCCGCGCCGGAGAACCGCCAGGACGGCAATCGCATCGTCATCGCCGGGCGCGACAGCGCCCAGGACAGCATCAATCAGGTCGGCCAGGAGATCACCCGGCGCAACATGAACATCCAGCCGACGCTGACTGAGCGGCCGGGCCTGCCGGTGCGGATCATCGTCAACCGGGATCTAGTGCTGCGGCCCTACCAGCCGCTGTTCTTCAATCGGGGAGCTTCGCAATGAGCGCGACCAGGAAGCTGCGGCTCGGGCCGCTGCCCAAGACCGAGAACGTCAAGCTGACCTTTGCCTGCCCGGCCAGCTTGAAAGCCGACCTCGACCGCTATGCCGCGCTGCACGCGCAGGCGTATGGCGAGACGGTCGATGCCATGACGCTGATCCCGCACATGCTGGAGGCGTTTATCGCTGGGGATCGAGGATTCCGGCGGGGCAGGGGAGATGACACCCGACCTTCTTCCCGCACGGCTATGCCGAAAGGGTGATTATTTGGATAGGATTTCATTGTCGTATCCAGACTACGATTAGCTCCTCCACATCAAATTGACGATCACTTGAAAAAGATATATATATCGTAGTATGGCTACGACTAATTCAAGCAAACTAAATGTGCTCTACACCCGGTTGGCGCCGGGAACGCCGCTGACCTCGGAGGACTTGGCGACGCTGGGCATCTCTGCCGACTTGGCTGTTCACTACGTCCGGGCAGGGTGGCTGACGCGCTTGGCGCGGGGGGTGTTCTGCCGTCCGAACGATCCCCCGGCGCTCCATCCCAGTCTGCTGCTGTTGCAGCGCCAGTTCGAGGGGCTGCACGTCGGCGGGAAGTCGGCGCTGGACTGGTACGGTGTGCGCCAGTACGTGTCGCAGCAGCCGATGCTGCACCTGTACGGCTGGAAGGCAGCGCGCTTGCCGGAATGGTTCACCGAACGCTTTCCGGCCCAGTACCACCGCAAGCGGCTGTTCGACGAGCAGCCGGCCACCTTGTTGCACGTTGGCCCGTTTGAGCAGCGCAGCGGGGCACCGCAGGTGTCGGCGCCGGAGCGCGCCCTGCTGGAGCTGCTCTCCGAAGTCGGCGTGCGCCAGCCCTTGCAGGAAGCGCGTGAACTCGTCGAAAGCGCGTACAGCCTGCGCGCCGACGTGCTGCGCGAGCTGTTGCAGCGTTGCACGAACGTCAAGACCGTGCGGCTGTGCCTGCAACTCGGCCGCGAGGCGTCATTGCCCTGGGCGGCCAAGCTCGACTCGGCCGCGCTGCCGACGGGTAGCGACCGGCCCTGGGTGTCCCGTTCGGCCGATGGCCTGCTGGTGCTCAAGCCATGAACCAGACCTATCTCGATACCGCGTGGCTGCTGACGCAGGTGGCGCCGTTGGTGTTCGTGGACGACACCTTCGCATTGAAGGGCGGCACGGCGATCAATCTGTTCGTGCGCGACATGCCACGCTTGTCGGTCGATCTCGATCTGGTCTTTCCCGATCACACGCTGCCGCGTGACGAGGCGCTGGCGCGCATCAACGAGGCTGTTCGGCGGGCTGCCGAGCGGTTGAAGAAACGAGGTTTCCAGACGCACACACCAGCGGCAGCAGCAGGGGAGACCAAGCTGCTGGTGCGCCGCGGCTCGATTCAGGTCAAGGTCGAAGTCAACTTCGTCATGCGCGGCACGGTGCAGCCGCTGCGCCGCGCTTCGCTGACGCCGATGGCTCGCGACCTGTTGATGGCTGATCTGGAGATTCCGGTGGTGTCGTTGGAGGACGTGTACGGCGGCAAGCTGGTGGCGGCGCTGGATCGGCAGCATCCGCGTGATCTGTTCGATGTGATGCAGCTCTTTGCGCACGAGGGTATCACGCCCGGTATCCGGCGTGCCTTCGTGGTCTACCTGGCCAGCAGCAATCGGCCGATCCATGAAGTGCTGTTCCCGGCGCTACGGGACATGCGGCACGACTACGAGCACAACTTCCAGGGCATGACGGCCGAGCCCGTGCCACTCGATGCGCTGCTCGACGCGCGAGAACGCATGGTGCGCGAAATCCAGCAGGGTTTGGACGACGACGAGCGGCGCTTCCTGCTGTCGCTGGCCGCTGGCACGCCGGAGTGGTCATTGCTGGACATCGCACACCTCGAACAACTGCCGGGCATCCGCTGGAAGCTGCACAACCTGGCGCAGTTGCAGAAGGCCGATGCGAAGAAGTTTGCCGAGCAAGCAGATGCGCTGGCCGCAAGGTTGGGGTAGGGGGATTCCTCAACACAAGCCGGCCTGACCCGCTAAAAAATGGACACGAAACCCAGTGACTTCTCCCCGCATTGCCGACCGATTTGCGTTCCATCGTTCTACGCCACAGATCACGGTCGATGAGTATGAGCGACGCCGCGTGATCGAACTCGGCGAGTGGGTGGCTGCGCGGGGCCGCATCTACCTCGACAAGTGCTTCTGGATTCACCTGCGCGCCGCACGCACGCTCGCGTCGAGTCCGCCGGGAGCGGCGGATCTTTTGGATGCCCTCGTAGCTGGTGTCTCCAACAGGCAGTTGGTGTGTCCCATCAGCGATGTACTGTTTCTTGAACTAATGAAGCAGTCGGACCCAGTAACCCGGGGTGCAACGGCCGAACTGATTGACGAGCTGAGCTGCGGCATCACGCTTAGTCCCGAACCGACGCGCGTGGCGACGGAAGTGGCGCATTTCCTCCATGCGAATGTTGGGCACAGCGTTCATCCATTGGAACACTTGGTCTGGACCAAGGTCCCGTACATCCTGGGTGTCCAGCATCCAGTGGCCACAGCCTTCCCAGAGGATGAGCGACTCGTCATTCAGAAGGCGTTCTTCGACCACCTCTGGGAGGTTTCTTTATCGACGATGGTTGAGACCATCGGAGACGCTTGGCCGCCCGCCTCGCCATTCGTCGACATTGCCGATCGGCTGAATCGTGACAACGCGGCGCACGCTCCGTCGATGAAGAGCTTCGCGCAGGTCTATCGCGACGAGATTAATGGTGTCTTGGAACTCGCAGCTCCGATCGCCGCCGAGGTGCTGCACGACATGGCCGTGAAGTCGCTCGGCCCCGGCATCCAACCTTCAGCAGATGAGCGGGAAGGAATCACGAGGCAGTGTCTCGGCTTGCTACGGGAAGCAGTCCGGAAGCCAGTCGGTCAGCGTGCTCTGCGCACGCTGCAAGTTGGTGCTCTGTTGCATGCGGCGCTACGCTGGAATCGCACGCAGAAGCTGAATGCCAACGACATATTCGACTTTCATCATGCCGGCGCTGCGTTAGGCTACTGCGATGTCCTTTTGACGGACGGGCCTATGCACACGCTTCTGATGCAGCGGCACTTGAGCATCGAGCGCGATTTCCCGTGCCGGGTCATGTCTTCCGTTGAAGAGGCAGCCACTTGGGTTCGGCATCGCATCGCATGATGGGTCGAAAGAAGCTCTCGTATGCGGAATCACAGCGCGAGGCGAGAGGCTGAAGTTCGGCCCCTTGTTCGGTATGATTAAAGCTGATTGATGATGAACCGATGCCGCGCAAACCCGCGCCAGCAAAGGGCGTGTTTTCCTGACGGTAAAAGCGACGGTATGGGCCTATGTCGATCAAAGCCAAACCCTTTAACCACGCGGACTTGCGTGGCTTGTTGATGATCGAGTGGGAATAGCAAAATCAATCACCTGCAGGCGTCACCGGAAAGGCAGTGACGGATTGGCTTTCTCGGGTTGTTATCGCAATTCATTGAAATGACGGAAGAAATCCAGCCAAGTTCAAGTGGATTCTCGGATGCCGATGTGCGTTACATGCGGCGGGCGCTGCAACTGGCGGCGCACGCGCGTGACGCCGAGCACGAGGTGCCGGTGGGTGCCGT
>JACDJA010002023.1_pt1 | contig 15408 bp, 11 predicted proteins | sample 7449241 | NCBI WGS metagenome assembly JACDJA01 (sample SAMN14253289, study PRJNA609438) | sludge metagenome | isolation source: initial anaerobic sludge | collected 2018-12-20 | reverse complement strand
CCTCGAACATGTGGATGAAGCCATGCAGCTCGCGCAGGATGTCGTTGGGAATGTGTTGCGACGTGCGGGTCTCGCCATACAGATAGATGGGGATGTCTTCATTGCGAAAGCGCAGCTCGCCGATGAAGGCACGCAGGTTCTTGATCGCATTGGCCACGTCTTCGGGCGAATCCTCGTCGAACTCCTCGTCATCGATCGACAGAATGAACGCGCTGGCGCGGCTTTGCTGCTGCGCAAAAGAACTCAGGTCCCCGTAGCTGGTGACCCCCAGCACCTCGACGCCCTCGGCCTCGATTGCGTCGGCCAGAGCCCGGATGCCGAATCCCGAGGTGTTCTCGGAACGATAGTCCTCGTCGATGATGAAGATGGGGAAGCGGAATTTCATGCAGGCGCTCCTGGGGGCAAGGCGAATCGGACCGGGTTGGCGGACGCGAGTGTACTTCTAGTGAAAAACCGTCTGATGACAGGCGGGCGCGAGGTTCCCGCCGGCGGCGGGAATGGCGGAATTGTAGGGCGGTTTTCCCCCGGGGCCGGCCAACCTCGAAAAGAACCGTCCACGGCCCCCCGGCGCGGGGGTTTTCCCGGCGGCGGCGGCCACGCCGGGCGCCGGGGCCGCGATGGCGGCAGACTGGGCGCGCGGGAGGATGGCCAGGCCTAGCGCAGGGTAACGTCGCCCCCCGCCGCCAGCGCCGCCAGGAAGCTCTCGAAGTACGGCGGGATGGCTTCGGCGGCGCCATAGCGGATGCGCCGTTCGACCTTGGCAATGGCCCCAAGGCAGACCTCGGCCTGCGGCGCGCCGCATACCAGCACCACCGGGTCCTCGTCGTCGCAGACTTCGTACAGCCCGCCATGGGCCCGCCGCACCACCTCGTAGAGATAGGCGGCGGCGCCGACGGTCTGCATGGGGGTGAGGGACAACTTGCCCAGATGCGCGGCTTCGAGCACGTCATCAAGGGCATGGACGCTCGACACGGAATAGTCGAGCCCGGCGCCGGCCGGACCGGCGGCCTGGACGAAATCCTGCGCGGCATGGGCCACGCGCGCCACGAACTCTTCCTGGACCTCGTCGCGCTTGGCGTCCTGGTTTATCTTGAGGAAACCGAACATCATTGGCTCCTGTGTGAAAACCGCAAGCGGCGTTGACCCCATTATAGGCAGCCTGCCCGCCTATACTGGCCGCGCGCGGCCTCGACCGTTCCCAATTCCCAACACTCGCTCCGCTCCATGAATCCCGCTCCGCTCGTCAGACGCCTTGCCGCCGAGGATGCCCCCGCCCTGCGCCAGTTGCGCCTGGATGCGCTGCGCGAAACCCCCGAAGCGTTCGGATCGAGTTACGAAGAGGAACACACGCTGACACTGGCGGACATCCGCGCCTGGATCGTCCCCGCGGACGACAGCGCCATGTTCGGCGTATTCGTCGGCCAGGCATTGGCCGGCATCATCGGGGTGGCCCGGCAGCGCAAGCTGAAGATGCGCCACAAGGCGCATGTCTGGAGCGTATACGTGGCGCCGGCCTGGCGTGGCCAAGGCCTGGCGCGGCTGTTGCTGCAGGCGGCGATCGACCACGCCGCCGCCATGCCCGGCGTGCGCACGGTGCTCCTGAGCGTCACCGCCAACAACACCGCCGCGTGCCGGCTGTACGCCAGCCTCGGCTTCGAACAGTATGGTCACGAACAGGAAGCCCTGTGCGTCAACGGCACGCTTTACGATGAACTGCTGATGGCGTTGCCCTTGCCCGGCCGCTGAACCGCCGCGCCGCTCAGGCCGCGCCCGCGCGCCGCCGCGCGCCGTAGGCGCACACCTGATTGCGGCCGCCGTCCTTGGCCTTGTAGAGCGCCTGGTCAGCCGCCTTGATGACCGCATCCGGCGCGCGCAAGGCCTCGCCGCGCTCGGCCACGCCGATGCTCACCGTCACGCGCAGCGGCCGCGCATTGCGGCCGGCGCGCACGCCGCGCCGGCGCAAGCCGAGCTGGTCGGCCTTGGGGCGCGCCGGCTTGTCGCGCAGGCGCATCTGGTAGGCCTCGATGGCGCGCCGCACCGTTTCCAGGTGCGGCATCGCCTCGACCGCGGTCTTGCCCGGAAACACCAGCGTGAATTCCTCGCCCCCGTAGCGATAGGCGTAGCCGCCGCCCGGCACGCGGCGCAGTTGCGCCGCCACCATGCGCAGCACCTGGTCGCCGACGTCGTGCCCATGGGTGTCGTTGAATACTTTGAAATGATCCACGTCGGCCATGGCCAACGTATAGACGCGGCCCATGCGCTGCAGGCGCTCGTTGAGCGCGCGCCGCCCCGGCAGGCCGGTGAGTTCGTCGCGGAAGGCCATGTGATAGCCCTCGTGCGCCAGCGAAATGGACAGCGAGGTCAGCGCGGCGGCGGCCATCATGGCCAGTTCGATGCCATGCTCGGCGCCGCGCGGCAGCGCCCAGGCCATGCAGACGAAACCCAGCCATTGGCCGGCCTGCTGCGGGCGGCCATAGCGCAACAACAGCAGAGTCAGCGTCAAGCCGGTCAGCAGCAACGCCGCCAGCGCCTCGAACGGCACCCCCAGCCGCGCCAGCACGCCCTGCACCGCCAGCTCGCCGAACAGCTGCGACACACCTTCCTTGCCGGCCAGCGCAATGGCGGCCACGCCCGCCGCCATCAGGCCCAGGCGGGCCGCCAGGTCGCGCAGCATGCCTGCGCGTTCCGGCCACAGCGCGTTGATGCTATAGGCCAACGACCACCATACCAGCGCCGGCCCCAGCGCCCAGGGCGCCTGGCGGGCCAGCGTTGGCCACACGGCCACGGCGGCCAGCACCGCCAGCATCAGCGCCAGGGTCTGCGAGCGCTGGTACATCAGGCAAATGGCCGCCCCCACCAGCGCCATGACCCAGGGCACGAACGGCATGATCAGGGTCAGCGCCGGCGGCCACTGGCGCCACAGCAACAGCCCGACCGCCGCCATCACTGGCAGCGCAGGGTAGAACAACAGGGGCAGCCAGGGGATATGGGGGTAACGCACGGATAGGGCCTTGCTCACGCTTGCTGAAATGACGTCGCCAAATCGGCAAACACATATGTCATTTTACGGTCGCCCCCGCAGGTTCTTTAGCGCATTGCCCGCAGTTCCCGGCCGCGCGCGGCGTGCTATGTTTTGCGCTCCGTCCCCGAGGAAAAGAAACCATGCGCATTCTGGTCAACATCGACGTGCCCGACCTCGAGGCGGCCATCGATTTCTATACCCGCGCCTTCGGCCTGGCGCTGCAGCGCCGGCTGGGCGCGACCGGCGCCGAAATGCTGGGCGCCCCGGCGCCCATCTACCTGCTGCAAAAGGCCGCCGGCACACCGGCCGCGGGCGCCGCGCGCCAGCCGCGCGACTACGCGCGCCACTGGACCCCGGTGCACCTGGACGTGGTGGTCGATGACGTCGATGACGCGGTGGCGCGGGCGGTGGCCGCGGGCGCGCGGCTGGAAGATCCGGCGGTTTCGCATGATTGGGGCCGCATCGCCCACCTGAGCGACCCGTTCGGTCATGGCATCTGCATCATGCAGTTCCTGGGCCGCGGCTACGATGCGCTGGCGGCGGACACGCTGCGCGATGCGCCCGTGACCGAAGCCGATTTCGAAGCCCTGCTGGCGATCCGCATCGAAGCCATGCGCGACAGCCTGGAACGCCTGGGCCGGTTCGACCCGGAGCGGGCCCGGGCACGGCTGCGCGCCACGTTCAGCCCCGGCCACACCTGGTTCATCGAGCGCGCCGGCGCGCGCGTCGGCTTCTACGCCCTGCGCCCCGACGGCGACGCCCTGCGGCTGGATCATCTGTATGTGTTGCCCGCGGCGCAAGGCCTGGGCGTGGGCAGCCGGGTGCTGGGCCGCCTGCTGCGGGATGCAGACCACCGCGGCCTGCCGGTGCGCGTGGGCGCGCTGCGCAGCAGCGACTCGAACCGCTTCTATCGCCGCCACGGCTTCGAGCCGGTGGCGCAAGGCGAATGGGACATCGACTACCTGCGCCAGGCGCCCGGGCGCCAAACCGCCTCCTGAGGCGGCAGCGGGCCCGGCGGGCGCCGCGGCCCCCGGCGCGGTATCAAGTGCGCGGCAGCGTCACGCCGCGCTGGCCCTGGTACTTGCCGCCGCGGTCGGCGTACGAGGTCTCGCAGACCTCGTCGCTTTCCAGGAACAGCATCTGGGCGCAGCCCTCGCCGGCGTAGATCTTGGCCGGCAGCGGCGTGGTGTTCGAAAATTCCAGCGTGACGTGGCCTTCCCATTCGGGTTCCAGCGGCGTCACGTTGACGATGATGCCGCAGCGGGCATAGGTGCTCTTGCCCAGGCAGATGGTCAGCACGCTGCGCGGGATGCGGAAATATTCCACCGTGCGGGCCAGCGCGAACGAGTTGGGCGGAATGATGCAGACATCGCCCTTGAAATCCACGAACGAACCTTCGTCGAAGTTCTTGGGATCGACGATGGTGGAATTGATGTTGGTGAAGATCTTGAATTCGTCGGCGCAACGCACGTCGTAGCCGTAGCTGCTGGTGCCGTAGCTGACGATGCGCCCGCCATTGGCCGTGCGGACCTGACCCGCTTCGAAGGGTTCGATCATGCCGACTTCAGCCTGGCGGCGGATCCAGCGGTCGCTTTTGATGCTCATGATGGCAAAGGTGCTTGGGGAATGGAATGGACGTCATTTTATCCCGAGCGCCGCCCCGCCCCCAGCGGGGGCGGAACGGCGGCGGGCTTCAATCGCCAAAGAACGTGCGATACACCAGGGCGATGCCATTGACCGAGCCGCCCTTCAGGTCCAGCGACAGGCCGCGCGCCAGGCGGTAGCTGGCCCGGCCCACGGTATCGCTGCCGGCCAGCGCCTGTTCGACGCTGAGCGTGATGCCGTTGGCGAACGCCTTGCTGGCCACCAGGAACTGCGTCGCCAGTTGGCTGTCGCTGTCGCGGTTGACGTCGCCGGCCACGGTGCGGTCGGGCAGGATGCTGCCCGAACTGCCCAGGTTGCCGGTGCGCACGCTGAGGTCGTCCAGCCCGAACTGCTTGTAGAACGGCTCGCCGCCACCCAACAGGGCCGTGCCCACCGACAGCAGCAGGGCGGCGTCGCTGCCGCTTTCGTCGGGGCCGCGCCCCAGCAGCAGCCACGACAGTTTCTCGACATCGCTGACGTCCGGGTACGACACCAGGTCGATGCGCGGGCGCTGCGCCGTGCCCCCTACCTTGACGCCGGCCTCGACCTGCTCGCCGGTGCGCAGCGCCTCGATATCCAACAACGGATTGTCCAGCCGGCCCTGGAAGGTCAGCGTGCCGCGCCGCAGCCGCAGCTTCTGGCCGTAGGCCTCGATGCCGCCGCCGCGGGTGCGCAGCGCGCCCACGCCGGTCAGGCGGCCGTCGTTGAGCTGGATCTGGATCGAACCGAGCAGGCCGGCGTCCAGCCCCATGCCGGTGATGTAGAAGCGCGGCCCCATGTCGAACTTCAGATTCATGCTGGTCTGCAACGGCGTCGAAACGGCGCCGGGGTTGTCGCCCGCGCGCCGCACCTTGACGTCATCGTCCAGCGACGGCACGCCTTGCAGAATCTCCAGGCTGAACCAGCCGGCGTCCGCCTTCAGGTCGCCGACGATGTCGATGCGCGGCATCGCGGCGTTCAGGTCGATGGTGCCGGACACCATGGCATAGCGGTCGGAGCGCTGCAGCGCCGGGAAGCGGTACAGCGTCAGGCGCACGCTGCCGCCGCCGTCGATCAGGTTCCACTGGCCCTTGGCTTCGGCGTAGCCGCCCTTGGCGCCGGGATCGCTGGTGATCCACTCCTTGGTGCGCCATTCGGCCGGCATGACTCGCAGCGAGGCCGGAAAGCGCAGGCTGTCCAGCACCAGCTTGTCACCGTCCAGGCGCGCCGACAGCGTGCCATCGATCAGGCGCACGCCGTCGTCGATGCGCACCACCCGCAGCTTGTCACCCCGGATCGCGCCGCTGGCGCGCCATGTGCCGTTGAGGGTGCCCTGCGCCTCCAGGTTGGCCTTGACCTGGCCCCCAATTTCCATGGAATCGCCGACGAACAAGCCGACCCAGGCCAGATCGGCGATATCCGCGTCCAGCCTGGCGCGGATCGGCTGGCGCGGGTCCAGCGCCATGCCCCCCTGGGCATCGGCCACCAGCAGCGCGCTGCCGCTGCCGGCGATTTTGCCCATCTTGTCCGTGGCCAGGTCCAGCCGGGCATCCAGGCGGCTGGCGTTGGCCGACGTGGGCGTGGCGCTCAGGTCCAGCACCAGCGACTTCACGCCCAGCGGCACCGGCGGGTCGCCCGGAATCAGCAGATCGCCATCGCGGCGCGCGATGCGGGCACGGCCGGCCAGGCGGCCGTCGAATTTCAGATCCCAGGAGGCGTCCAGCGCGATACGCCGCTGGCTCTCGGCTACGGCGGCGTTGACACGCTTGGGCCCCTTCTTCATCCGCGCCGCCGCCTCCGGATCAACCGCGGCGATCACCTGGCGCGCCATGGCGGCGGTGATGACCAGGTTGTCGGCCCGCCCGGCGGTTTCCCAGCGCCGGGCGCCGCCACGCGAGCCCTGATGGGCAATGACCAGCTTTTCCTTGCCCGGCAAGGCCACGCCCAGCACCGTCTGGCCGACCTGCCACTGCCACTGCGGCGCCCGCGCCGCCGGCAGGAACGACAGCGTCACCGGCCGCTCGACCGAGACCGTGAAGCCGGCACTGCCGGCCGTCAGCCGCGAGACCGTGCCACGCCAGCCGGCCAGGGAGGCATCGGCCGCGTCCGCCGGCCCCTTGCCCCAGCCGCCGGCGAAAGCGATGCCGACCTGGGCCGGCGACTCGCCCAGCACGCCGGGGCGTGGCCGGGCCGGGCGATAGCCGGCGGTGAATTCGCCCTGGTGGGCGCCGATGGCGCCGGTGAGCTTGCCCTTGAGCTCGGCGCCTCCCGGGATACCGGGCCAGAATGCGTCCAGCCGCGGCGCCTGCGCGTCCAGCGTCAGCGCGCCGTCGGTGCCGCCCACTTCGCCCTGCGCGCGAACCCGGTTCGGACCCAGCTTCAGGTCCAGGTCCAGGCCATGGATGCGCAAGCCCGCCAGCAGGTCGGCCGCCGCCGCGCCAGCGCCGGCAGGGCCGCCGGGCGCCGACTTGGCGCCCGTCTCAGGCGGGACCGCAGCGGCGGCGGGCGCGTCGATATCCAGCTCGGCTTTGGCCGTGCCCGCCAGCGTCTGCCTGTTCCAGCGCGCGCCCTCCTCGAAACGCAGGTCGATCGCGGCCTGGCGCAACTGGCTCAGGTTCTCGAACTCGGCGCTCAACTGTGCGGTCGCGCTGACCACGGCCGGCGGGACCGCGGCGCCGAGCCAGGCGGACAGATCCAGCCGGCGCGCCTGGAGACTGCCGGCGATGCGGTCGCGGCCCGGCCGGCCATCCACGGCCTGCAGGTCCAGGCGCGCCGCCAGGGTCGAATTGTCCGGCAGCCGTGCATCGGCCCGCGCGCTGCGCAGCACCAGCGGCGTGCGCGGCGCCAGCTCGGCCGCCACGTTCAGGGCCAGGCCGGCGCCGGTGCCATCGAGCTTGGCCTGGATACCCTCCAGCGAGCCGGCCGCGTCCGCGCGCAGCAGCACCTGGCAGGCGGGGGCCGGCGGACCGACGAAGCCGTTCGCGGCCGGGTTCCTGGAGGCCACCGGCGGCGTGCCCGCCGACGCGGCCGGCGCCTGATTGCCGGCCGTCACGGGCGCCGGCGCCTTGGCATCCTGGGCCCGCGGCTTTGCTGGCGGCGCGAACTTGCCGCTGAGTTGGTCGGCCTGGCATAGCGGCGAATCCGGCCCCGCCCCGCGCGCCGTCACGTCAAGCCGCGCCGCGAATGGCCAGGGATCGGCCAGGCCCGACAACTCGGCCTGCCCGCTCACCTGCGCCTGGCCGGCCTCGTGGCCCACGCGCAGGTGAGCGATACGCAGTTGCGCGCCGTGGCTGCCGGCGGCGAATGTGGCGCTCAGGTCGCCCAGCTCGACCGGCAACGGCTGGCCGTCCCGCAGCAGGTGAAACTCGCCCAGCGCCAGACGGTCCACGGCGATGTCCACCGGCAGCGACGGCAGGGTGAAGGGCTCGTCGCCACCCGTGTCGGCGGGCGCCTCCTGGCTGGGGGCCAACGCGACCTCGACCTTGCCCGCCGCGATCTCACGCACGTGCAGCAAGCGGTTGCCCAGCGCGCGCCAATGCACGCGCAGGCGCAGGTCGCTGATGCCGATGCGGGTGCCGTCCACGTTCAGGTCGAGCCGGCCGACGTTCAGGCCGCGCAGGATCGAACCGCGCACCGCCAGCGCCTGGCCATCGAGCTGCTGCGCCGCGGTGGTCAGCAGCAGGCGCGTCCCGGTCTGCGAGGCCAGCAGCCAGAAGATGAAGCTGCACGCCAGCACCGCCAGCATCGCCAGCCCCGGCAGCCACCACACCAGCAGGCGCCGCAGGAATCGACGCAGCGCCGTCAAAACGCGATCCCCAGCGAAAAGTGCAGGCGCAGGTCGCGCTCGCGCTGGCCATAGGCCACGTCCAGGAACAGCGGGCCAGCCGGCGTGCGCACCCGCGCGCCCACGCCGTAACCCAGCGCCAGCGACATGTCACCAAAGGATTGGGCCGCATCCCCCGCGTCGAGGAACACCCCCATGCCCCAGCGCTCATTGAAATAGTGATCGTATTCAACGCTGCCGACCACCAGCGCCGGCGCCCCCACGGTGGCGTTGTCACGCTTGAGGCCGATGCTCTGGTACTTGTAGCCACGGATCGAGCGCGCGCCGCCGGTGCGGAAACCGAAATCGTCCGGCACCTGCACATTGCCGTTGGCCCAGACGCGGCCAACCTCGCCGCGCACGGTCAGCACGTCCAGCTTGCCGATCGGCCACCACTTCTGCGCGCGGAAACGGGCACGGGTGTACGGCTCGCCGGTATCCAGCGTCACCCCCACGCCGCCGCCCAGGGCGATCAGGTTGCCCTCGCGCGGGTCGTACTTGTTGTCGACATCGCGCCGCAGCCATTCGCCGGTGGCGGTCAGCGTGGGCAGCGTGTATTCATCGCCGCCGTCGATCTTGACGTGGTCCTGCGCCAGCAGCAGGCCCCAGCGGGTTTCGTAGGTGACGCGGCTGTCGCCGGCGCCCTTGCGCTCCTGGCTGCGGGTGGCGCCCAGGGCGTAGCGGGTCACGTCCAGCCCCTGGATATCGGAATGCTGCGCCAGCACCCCGATGGAGTCCTTGTAGCCGCGCTCGGTCGGCGGCAGCAGGAAATCGGTGTAGACGCGTTGCTGCAGGCGGTCGACGCTGAAACCGGATTCCATGGTCACCGGCTGGCCGAACACCACGTTCTGGCGATAGAGCGATTCCAGCCGCACGCCGGCCTCGTCGTCGACGCCAAGCGAAACCGACAGGCGCTTGGGCGGCGCCTCGACCACGCGCACCTGCAGCGGCAGGGTCACCTCGCCGTCGGAATCGTACTTGGCTGGCGGCGGCGGCAAGGCGCCGGACACGGCAGGATCTCCGGCGGGCGTGGATTCGGCCACGTCGGCCGCGCCGGGCGCGCGGGCCCGGTCGCTGGCGGGTTCGACGGGCTGCTGGGCGCTGCCCGGCTGGCGCACCGACACGAAGGCGCCCCGGAAAAACGCGGTCGATTGCAGGTCCTGCTGCCATTCGTCGAGGCGGTTCTGGTCGTAGACCGCCCCCGGCGAGTAACGCACATAACGGGTGATGAGCTTGGGCGGCACCCGCTCCAGCCCTTCGGTGCTGAGTTCGCCCATGCGTACCAGCGGCCCGCTGTCGATGGTGACGCGCAAGGCCGCCGAGGCCGCGTCGGCCTGCACGTCGGCCTCGGAGGCGGTCATGCGCGCCAGCATGAAATCACGCACCGAGACTTCGTCCAGCAATGAAGACTTGGCCCTGTTCCAGTCGGCGTTGATGAAAGGCTGGCCAGGCTTGAGCAGCCAGTCGTCGCGCAGTTTCTGCACCCGCTGCGCGTATTCCGGCCGCGTGATGCGGCCGGTGAACGTCAGGTCGACCGACGACACCGTGGTGCGCTTGCCGGGCACGATGCCGATGTCCCAGGTTTCACCGCCGATGTCGGTGCCGGCCTCGAGCGTGACGGTGGGCGAGAAATAGCCCTGGGTGGCCAGCGCCGCCAGCGTGGCGTCACGCGCGCGGCGCCGCAGGCGATTGATTTCGCCGCCGTCCTGGTCTTCCGCCAGGCGCGCAATGGCGTCCACCGCCTCGGTGATCGCCTGCAACGCGGCGGGCGGCACGCCGCCCGGGTCCACGATGATCTCCGGGCGCTTGGCCATCGCCTCGCCCGCCACTACGCAAAGTCCAGCCAAGAAGGCCCGGGCCGCCCACTGCATGCGTCAAGACGGCTGCTGCACGACGATGGACGGGAACTTCCCGGCCATGTCACGGGGCAGCGCCGCGACGCCCGCCGCCAGTTTGCGCGCGATGGCGCGGTACAACCCGGCCGCTTCGCTGCCCGGGTCCGCCACCACGGTCGGCGTGCCGGCATCGGTCTGCTCGCGGATCGCCAGCGTCAGCGGCAGGCTGCCCAGCCAGGGCGTGCCGTACTGCGCGGCCATGCGCTGGCCGCCGCCCTCGCCGAAGATGTGCTCGGCGTGGCCGCACTGCGAGCAGATGTGGATGGCCATGTTCTCGACCACCCCCAGGATCGGCACCTCGACCTTCTGGAACATGCGCAGGCCCTTGCGCGCATCCAGCAGCGCCACGTCCTGCGGCGTGGTGACGATGACGGCGCCCACCACCGGCACTTTCTGCGCCAGCGTCAGCGCCACGTCGCCGGTGCCCGGCGGCATGTCGACGATCAGGTAATCGAGATCGCGCCAGTTGGTCTGGCGCAGCAGTTGTTCGAGCGCCTGGGTGACCATGGGGCCGCGCCAGATGGCGGGCGCGTCCGCGTCGATCAGGAAGCCGATGGAGTTGGCCTGCAGGCCGTGGCCGGTCAGCGGCTCCATGCTTTTGTTGTCCAGGCTCTCGGGACGGCCCGAAATGCCCAGCATGGTCGGCACGCTGGGGCCATAGATGTCGGCGTCCAGCAAACCGACCCGGGCGCCCTCGGCGGCCAGCGCCAGCGCCAGGTTCACGGCCGTGGTGCTCTTGCCCACGCCGCCCTTGCCGGAAGCGACCGCAATAATGTTGCGTACATTGGGCAGCGGCTTGAGGCCTTTTTGCACCGCGTGCGCGGCCACTTTCCAGGAAATGTCCACGTCGGCGCCGGGCGCGCCGGCGGCGGCCAGCGCCGCCACCGCGATGGCGCGCACCTGATCGCGCGCGGCGTCGGCCGGATAACCCAGTTCCAGCGCCACGCCAACGCGGCCGCCGTCGATTCGAATGTCACGATCTTTTACAGAAACACCCAGGTCCAGGCCGGTATTCGGGTCTTGCGCGCCGCGCAGCGCGGCGCGGATGTGTTCTATCGTTATACTCATGTCACTATGGTTCCGTAGGCAGCGCGGCGTCTGCGGGCCGCCATCCCCTAAAGGATAGCGGATACACGGGAACCTTTCGCTGCGTTTTGCATCCGACCTTCATGACCAATACTCTTATCCGCTTCTTCCGAGCCGTCCTATTTGCCGCCCTGGCCTTGATCGGCATGGCGATGGCGCTGGTCTTCATGTTGTCCACGGCGATCGCCGTGGCGATCCTGTACGTGGTCGCCAAGGTGCGCGGCAAGCCTTTCGGCGTGCGCGCCTACTGGAGCCAGCGCCAGGGCGCCCGTCCCAGCCCGTTCCAGCCCGCCAGCGCCCCGTTCGCCACGCAGCCGCGCGGCGACGTGATCGACGTCGAGGCCCGCGAAGTCCGCTAAGCGCGGCCGCACCGGCTGCGGCCGCCTCGCCGCCGCCTCACGCGCCAGCGGCCGGTCTCCCGGCTCACCGCGATACAACCCGCCAGACGCGCCGCGCGCGACCGGCGGGTTGCTTCGTTTTGGGGGGCCGCCCCCCTCTGCGCCGGGCGTCTCCCCGCCGTTGCCCTAAAATGGCCGGCCAACCCATTTTTCCCCTCAACCTCGACCGACAACCATGTCTCGCACTCTCTTTGTCACCACCGCGCTGCCCTACGCCAACGGATCCTTCCACATCGGCCACATCATGGAGTACATCCAGGCCGACATCTGGGTTCGTTCGATGCGAATGGCGGGCCACACGGTGCACTTCGTGGGTGCCGACGACGCGCACGGCGCGCCGATCATGCTCAAGGCCGAGAAAGAAGGCATCACGCCACAGGCGCTGGTGGCGCGCTACGCCGCCGAGCGTCCGCAATACTTGAACGGTTTCCACATCCGTTTCGACCACTGGCACACCACCGATTCGCCCGAGAACGTCGCGCTGTCGCAGGACATCTACCGCGCGCTCAAGGCGCAGGACCTGATCGAAACCCGCTCCATCGAGCAGTTCTACGATCCGGTCAAGGGCATGTTCCTGGCCGACCGCTACATCAAGGGCGAATGCCCCAAGTGCCATGCCAAGGACCAGTACGGCGACTCCTGCGAGGTCTGCGGCGCGGTCTACGCCCCGACCGACCTGATCAACCCCTACTCGGCCCTGACCGGCGCCACGCCGGTGCTGAAGTCGTCGGATCACTTCTTCTTCAAGCTGTCGGACCCGCGCTGCGTCGAATTCCTGCAGCAATGGACCACCGGCAGCAACGCCAGCGGCGGCAAGCACCTGCAGCCCGAAATGCTGGCCAAGACGCGTGAATGGCTGGGCGCCGAGGACGGCGAAGCCAAGCTCGGCGACTGGGACATCTCGCGCGACGCGCCGTATTTCGGCATCGAGATCCCGGACGCGCCGGGCAAGTACTTCTATGTCTGGCTGGACGCGCCGGTCGGTTACCTGGCTTCGCTCAAGTCGTACTGCGCGGTCAAGGGCCTGGATTTCGACGCCCTGCTCGATCCGGCCGGCAGCACCGAGCAGGTGCACTTCATCGGCAAGGACATCGTCTATTTCCACGCGCTGTTCTGGCCCGCGATGCTGAAGTTCGCCGGCCGCAAGACGCCGGACGCGGTCAACGTGCACGGCTTCATCACCGTCAGCGGCGAAAAGATGTCCAAGAGCCGCGGCACCGGCATCTCGCCGCTGCGCTATCTGGAACTCGGCATGAATGCCGAATGGATGCGCTACTACATCGCCGCCAAGCTCAACGCCCGGGTCGAGGACGTCGACTTCAATCCGGAAGACTTCATCGCCCGCGTCAACAGCGATCTGGTCGGCAAGTACGTCAACATCGCCAGCCGCGCCGCCAGCTTCATCACCAAGCATTTCGACGGCGCCCTGGCCTATGCGGGCGACACCGCCGCGCTGTCGGCCGAGTATGCCGCGCAGGCCGAGTCGATTCGCGCCGCCTTCGAGGCGCGCGAATACAACCGCGCCATCCGCGAGATCATGGCCTACGCCGACCGCATCAACCAGGCCTTCGACACGGCCCAGCCGTGGGTGCTGGCCAAGGGCATCGCCAGCGCCGACGCCGCGCAGAAGGCCGCGCTGCAGGACATCTGCTCGCGCTCGCTGGCCGGCTTCAAGGCCCTGTCGGTGATGCTGGCGCCGGTGCTGCCGGCCCTGGCCGAGCGCGTCGCCCGCGAGCTGTTCGGCGCCGACGCCGACTTCACCTGGGCCGATGCCGCGGTGCTGCCGCAGCGCGTGGCGCCGTTCAAGCACCTGATGCAGCGCGTCGAGCCGCAGATGCTGGAAGACCTGTTCGAGCCGCCCGCCGCCCCCGCCGTGATCCCCGGCGGCGAACTGCTGGCCGAAACCATCTCGATCGACGACTTCGCCCGCGTCGACCTGCGCATCGCGCAGATCGTCAACTGCGAACACGTCGAAGGCTCGACCAAGCTGCTGCGCCTGACGCTGGACGTGGGCGAAGGCCGCCACCGCAACGTCTTCTCCGGCATCAAGTCGGCCTACAAGCCGGAAGACCTGATCGGCAAGCTGACCGTCATGGTCGCCAACCTGGCCCCGCGCAAGATGAAGTTCGGCGTCTCGGAAGGCATGGTGCTGGCCGCCAGCCATGCTGACGAGGCCGTCGACGCCGGCATCTACGTGCTGGAGCCGTTCCCCGGCGCCAAGCCCGGCATGCGCGTGCGCTGATCGCCCGATCCGCGCACCCGCCCAATGAAATGAGCCCGCCGATCGGCGGGCTCATTTTTTTGTCGTGACGGTCGCGCCGCGCCGGGCGCTCGGCAGCGAATGGCGCAATCAGTCGCGGCGATCTCAGTCCTTGCTCGGCGCCAGCGCCGGATCGAGCGAAATGCGTTCGTCGAACACGAAACACTTGCCGTCGAACCCTGGGCCACCGGTTTCCTCGAAATACTTGAGAATGCCGCCGTCGAGCTGGTAGACGTTCTCGATGCCGGCCTCGTTCATGTAGATGGCCGCCTTCTCGCAACGGATGCCGCCGGTGCAGAAGCTGACCACGGTCTTGCCCGCCAGCTCGGCGCGGTGCGCCTGCACCGCCGCCGGGAACTGCGTGAAGCGGTCGATGCGCCAGTCGATGGCATCGCGGAAGGTGCCCTCGTCGACCTCGAAGGCATTACGCGTGTCCAGCATGACCACGGGGCGCCCGCTGTCGTCGGCCCCCTGCTGCAGCCAGCGCGCCAGCGTCCTGGCGTCCACGCCCGGCGCACGGCCGGCCTCGGGCCGGATCGCCGGGTGATCCATGCGGATGATCTCGCGCTTGATCTTGACCAGCAGCTTGCGAAACGGCACCTGCGCGCTGTGGCTGAACTTGACTTCGAGATCGGCAAACCGGGCGTCGCCGCGCAGGCCCCGCAGGAAGGTGTCGATGCCGTCCGCCGTGCCCGCCAGGAACAGGTTGATGCCCTCCCCGGCCAGCAGGATGGTGCCCTTCAGGCCGGCCGCGCCGGCCTCGGCCAGCAGCCGCGCGCGCAGCTCGGGCAACGCGTCCAGCGAAACGAATTTGTAGGCGGCGATATTGACGACGGAAGACATGGCAAAGCAAGGCGGAAAGCGGCGAAGGCCGTAATAGTAATCGCTGCCCCGCGCGGCCCGCTTGTCGCGGGTCAAGCGCGGGCCTGCAGCGCGCCGGTTCAGCGCCGCACGATTTCCTGTTCCACCACCGCGTCCAGCACCCAGCGCAAGCCCGAGGCGTCGGCCGGCGGATTCGGGTCCCTGACCTCGACCACGCGCAGGCGATAGCGGATGCCGGGCTGGAAATCGAAGCCGGTGATGTCGCCGTACCAGAGCTGCCACGGCTGCGTCGGGGTGTCCCGCACCTGATAGCACATGGCGCGGCCGGCGCCGGCGTTGCAGGGCACGCGTTCGGCGTTGACGTAGACCAGCTTGGTCGCGCCCACCTGACCGCCGGCGACCGGATCGAGGCGGCGGCCGAAATCCAGCGTGTCGCCGTTGCTCAGCGCCCAGGTCATGCGCTGCGGATTGCTGGTGTT
>JACDJA010002022.1_pt1 | contig 15411 bp, 16 predicted proteins | sample 7449241 | NCBI WGS metagenome assembly JACDJA01 (sample SAMN14253289, study PRJNA609438) | sludge metagenome | isolation source: initial anaerobic sludge | collected 2018-12-20 | reverse complement strand
GTTCCCCCTGTACGACGTCAGCGACCTGACCACGCCGCGCCGCAACGTCGCCATCCTCACGGTCGCCCCCACGGGTACGACCAGCATGCTGATGGGCGTGTCTTCGGGCGTGGAGCCGGTGTTCGCGCCGTTCATCTACCGGAAGATCGGCACCGGCTACCATGCGCTCATCCACCCCTTGTTCCAGGAACTGCTCGAGGAGCACGCGCCGCACCCCGATTACGAGCTGGATGGGCGTTGGGACTGGGAGAAGGTCGTCGCCGCAGTGCAGGGCAACCACGGCTCCGTCCAGGGGCTGCACTTCATACCCGAGAAGGTGCGTGCCGTGCTGGTCTGCGCCCACGACATCAGCCCGGCGGGCCACGTGCGCATGCAGGGGGTGGTGCAGCGCGCGTTCGACGACGGCGACCGTGCGGCCAACTCCATCTCCAAGACGATCAACCTCCCCAACCAGGCCACCACGGCCGACGTTTTCGACGCCTACCGCTTGGCCTTCGCCACCGGGTGCAAGGGGATCACGGTCTACCGCGACGGCTCCCGTGACTTCCAGGTGCTCTCGACCTCCAAGGACGCCCAGAAGGAACCGAGCAAGGAGCCGACCATGGAGCCGACCCGGCAGGCCGCGGCTCCCGCCCCAACGACCGACCTCGGCGGCGCCTCCGCCAACGTGATCTCGACCGCCGCCGCGGGCGTATCACAACCGGCCCCGCACGCCATGGCCGCCAGCGCCGACGGCTCCAGGACGGTAACCGCCGCCCAGGACCCGACCCCGCAGGGCCGGCCGGCCACACCGGCACCGAGCGAGGATCGCCTCCCCGGCGAACCCCTGTTCAACCGCCCCACGCGCTTGTCGGGCTTCACCGACTCGGTGAAGCTCATGCTGCCGAGCGGCGAGAAGCGCGGTTTCTTCGTGACCGTCAACATGCAAGACGGGCTGCCTGCCGAGGTGTTCATCGTCTCGGGCAAGGCCGGTGACGAGGCGAACGCCGACAGCGAGGCGCTTGGACGCGTCGTCTCGATCGCGCTGCAGTACGGCGTGCCGGCGGAGGCGCTGGTCAAGACGCTGCGCGGCATCAACGGTGGCATGTTCGGGACTTACCAGGGCCGAATGGTGGCGTCGAAGGCCGACCTGCTGGCGGTCGCGCTGGAGACCGTGGGCGTCAAGAACGTCCTCAACAACGGCAAGGCCTGTCCGGACTGCGGCGCGCCGCTGCGGTTCGAGGAGGGCTGCCAGAAGTGCGAGAGCTGCGGCTACAGCAAGTGCGGTTGACACGCTGGCGCGGTTGACGGCGCGGGCCCACGCCGAGTAACCCCCCGGAGAGTCCGTGACGAACGGACTCTCCTCTCTATGGCCTCCGGGCCGCTCAGCTTCGCTCGGCGCGTTGACGGGGGTACGGACCTCACGACCCCCGGGGCGAAACGGGCTTAACCTCACCACGTGGCGCTCGGTCGTCACGCGGCCGCTCCGGGGGGCGGCAGCAGAGGGAGGTCGAGTCATGAACGCCAAGGTAGCGGTCCTGGTGGGCAGCCTACGAACGGACTCACTCAACCGGCGGCTCGCGTTCGCACTCGAGCGCCATGCACCGGGGGACTGGGAGTTCGAGCATGCCAACCTCGCCGGCCTGCCGCTCTACGACGACGACCTGCTGGCCAACAGCCCACAGAGCGTGAGGGACTTCAAGGGCGTGATCGCCGGGGCCGACGCCGTCATGATCGTGTCGCCCGAATACAACCGCTCGATGCCGGGCGTGCTCAAGAACGCCATCGACTGGGCCTCCAGGCCCAAGGCCGAGAACGTGTTCGCTCACAAGCCGACGATGATCGCCGGCGCCTCGACCGGCCGCGTGGGCACGGCCGTGATGCAGGCGCACCTGCGCACCAGCCTGGCGTACCTGGACGCCCCGACGCTGGGCCAACCCGAGGTGTACATCACCTTCGACCCGCCCGACCTCATAAGCGCCGACGGCACCGTCACTGTGCCCGGCACCGACGAGTTCCTGGCGCGAGTGATGCAGCGCTTCGAGGCCTGGCTTGACGGCGTTCGCGGCTGAGGAGCTGCGTCACCCGACGCGGCCCGGGTGTCGAGGCGGGTCTATCCTGGGGCATGTTGAAGATCAAGAGAGCCTACGAGACTGCTGCCGCCAGCGACGGTACTCGCGTCCTGGTCGACAGGATCTGGCCCCGCGGGGTCAGCAAGGACGAGGCGGACATCGACTGGTGGGCGAAGGAAGTGGCCCCCAGCACCGAGCTCCGCAAGTGGTTCGGGCACGACCCCGAGCGCTGGGCGGAGTTCCAGAAGCGTTACAAGCAGGAACTCAAGGGAAACGCCGAGCTGGAGCGCCTCAAGGCCATGACGAAGAAGGGCGACGTTACCCTCGTCTACGGCGCCAAGGACGAGGAGCACAACCAGGCGCGCGTGATCTACGACCTGCTCAAGGCCTGACGCCGCCTAACGGTCGTCGCCACTCCCGGTGATCACGCCGCGCTCCTTGCGGCTTCGCAGCTTCGCGAGGTTCGTCTCGCCCACGCTTTCCAAGCTGACGCCCAGGTCGGCGGCCAGGTTCGCCACGTACCAGAGCACGTCACCGAGTTCCTTCACCAGGCTCTGGTTCTGCTCCTGGTTAAGTTCCTGGCCTGCCTTGTAGCCTTCGTCTCGCATGAGCTTCCCGAGCTTCTCCGTCACCTCGCCCGCCTCGCCGGCGAGCTTCAGGGCGGGGTAGAGGATGCGGGCGTGCTGCGGGTAGACGGCCAAAGAGCGGGCACTGGCCTGATACTCGTCGAGGGTCATGGCCGGATGCTAACCGACACCCCAGACTCGGCGCACGGGTACCAACGCCCGAGAACCCGAGGAGCCCATCACATTGGAGACGTTCAGGTGAGCCGGACGCTACTACCATGGGACATGGCGACCATCGGGCAGTTGGCTCAGCGCACGCGCGAGTCCGTCAAGACCCTGCGCTACTGGACGGATTCTGGACTGTTGGAAGCCGATCGTGGTGCGAACGGCTACCGCTACTACGGCGACGAGGCCATTACCCGCGTGGAGTTCATCCGCAGCGCACAGGCGCTCGGTTTGACGTTGAGGGAGATCGGTGACGTTCTTCAGGCTCGCAATCAGGATGGCCCTCCATGCCCAGCGGTTCGAGCGGTTCTGGCTCGACACCTGCACGCCGTCCGAGACCGCCTCGCGCAGCTGCGCCGGTTGGAGGAGGAGCTAGCCGCCCGGGTGAAGTGGGCGGAAGAGCACCCGAAGCCTGCTTGCGAAAGCGAGGGTTGCGTGTACCTTGCCGAGCCGGCCGCGTCCCATCACCACCGGGCAGCTTGACTCTCCCCCAAAGGGGAGAGCCTAGCCTGCCGGCATGGCTAATGACGAGTGGTTCGACTACGACCTAGTGATCATCGGCACGGGTGGGGCGGGCATGGCTACCGCCATTCGCGGCGACGAGCTCGGCGCGCGCGTAGCCATCGTCGAGGGCGGCGAGGAGGTGGGCGGCACCTGCGTCAACGTCGGCTGCATTCCCTCGAAGCTGCTTATCGAGGCGGCCGCTAGTTACCACGAGGCCCGCACGTGCCTCCCAGGTGCCACGGCCGATGCGTCGCAGAGCGTGTGGGAACTGGCGCTCGCGCGTAAACGAGCCGTGGTAGGGAAGCTTCGGCAGGAGAAGTACCTCGACGTGCTGCCGTTCTACGCGGGAGTGTCGCTCCTGCGTGGCCGGGCCGAGCTGCTTGGCGCCGGCCGCGTGCGGGTCGGGGACGAGGAGCTGGGGGCGCGCAAGGTGGTGATCGCCACCGGCGCCACGCCCGCCATGCCGCCCATCCCGGGCCTGGCTGAGGCGGGCGCCCTGACCAGCACAAGCGCGATGGAGATCGAGAAGCTGCCGGCGTCGATGATCGTGCTCGGTGCTGGAGCAATCGGCTTGGAGCTCGGCCAGATGTTCGCGCGGTTCGGTGTGACGGTCAACGTGCTCGACGTCGCCCCGCGAATCTTGCCGAGCGAGGATCCCGAACTCTCGCGGGTGCTCGCGGACGCTCTCACGGAGGAGGGCCTGACTTTGCGGACGAGTGTGCGGGTTACGCGTGTTGCTCGCCACGAAGCGGGTTACCGGGTGGAGGTCGAGCGCGGCGGCGCGCGGGAGACGTTGCGAGCCGAGCAGCTCTTGGTGGCAACCGGCCGCCGAGCCAACACGAGCGGCCTAGGCTTGGACCGCGCGGGGGTGGAGCTGGACGAGCAAGGGTTCGTGCGGGTGGATGAGTTCATGCGCACATCGAACCCCGATGTGTTCGCCGCCGGCGACGTCACCGGCGGCCCCCAGTTCGTTTACGTCGCTGCCGCGGGCGGTGGGATCGCCGCGCAGGCCGCCCTCGCCGACGGCATGGGGCGCGGGGCGGCCCAGCTTGATTTGAGCGTAACGCCGCGCGTGGTCTTCACCGATCCGCAACTCGCAGCCGTGGGGTTGACGGAGGCCGAAGCGCGGGCGGTGGGGCGTGAGCCTACTGTGGTTACGCTCCCCGTCGCGGCGATGTCGCGCGCGGTCGTGTCCGGCCGGGACCGCGGGCTCATCAAGCTGGTGGCCGAGGTTGGTAGCAATCACCTACTCGGGGCGCATGTCGTGTCCGCGAACGCCGGCGATATCATCGGCGAGGCGACGCTGGCCGTGCGCTTCGGCCTGACGACGGATGATCTTGTCACCACGCTCCATCCCTACCTGACGTGGGCGGAAGGCTTGAAGTTGGCAGCGCAAACCTCCAGCAAGGACGTGGCCAAACTCTCCTGCTGTGCGTGATGAGCGTGGTGGCCGCAGCGGCCTACCGCGAGTGACGGGAGGCGCTCACCAGCGGGGGTCGGCGCGAATGCTCGCGCCCCATCCGGGTGGCGTTCGGGCAACACGGCGCCTTCGGGGATTTCCTGCGCAGCATGACGACGCCGGCGGCTGCGGTTGCACCGGGCACCCGGTCCGTGCCTGCTTCAGGCGTGCAGCTTGGTGCGCCTGAGCGTCATGGCGTTTATGGCCACCACGATCGTCGAGAGGCTCATCAGCAGGGCACCTACGGCTGGTGAGAGCAGGAAGCCGGCCCAGGCGAGCACGCCGGCGGCTAGCGGCAGGGCGATGGCGTTGTAGCCGGTGGCCCAAGCGAGGTTCTGGATCATCTTGCGGTAGGTGGCGCGCGAGAGCTTGAGGGCGGCGAGCACATCGGCGGGATCGTCGTCCACCAGTACCAGGTCGGCAGACTCGATGGCGACGTTGGTGCCGGCGCCGATGGCGATGCCGAGGTCGGCCTCGAGCAGGGCGGGAGCGTCGTTGATGCCGTCGCCCACGAAGGCGGTGGGGGCGGTGCGCTGCAGTTCGCGGACCTTGGTGGCCTTGTCGCCCGGCAGGACGCGCGCGTAGTAGCGCTCGATGCCCAGCTCGCGCGCCACCGTGGCAGCCACCGCCTCGGCGTCGCCGGTGATCATCACGGGCTCCACGCCCGCAGCCTTGAGGCCGCGGATGGTGGCTTTCGCGCTCTGCCGCACGCGGTCTGCCAACCCGACCACAGCGAGGGCGCGCTCTTCGTTCATGAGGGCGATGGCGCTCTCGCCGCGCGCCTCGGCCTCCTCCAGGGCGCTACGTAAGGCGGGCGGGAAGTCGAGGCCCTGCTCCGCGATCCATTCCGGCCGGCCGACGGAGTACGTGACGCCGTCGATGCGGCCGCGCACGCCCTTGCCGGCCACGACCTCGAAGTCGCCCGAGTCGGGCACGCTGACCTCGCGGGCTCGGGCCTCCTCGACGACGGCCTGGGCGAGCGGGTGTTCGCTGCGGGTCTCGAGGGCCGCCATGATGCCCAAGGCCTCTCGTTCGCCTAAGCCGTCGGCGTGTACGGCGCTCACGCCGAACGCGCCCTCGGTGAGGGTGCCGGTCTTGTCGAAGGCGACGATGCCGATGTTGCGGGCGCGCTCGAACGCCTCGCGGTTGCGCACCAGGATGCCGTTGGCGGCGCTCATGGCCGTGGCGTTGACGATCACGAGGGGGATGGCGAGGCCGAGGGCGTGAGGGCAGGCGATGATCAGCACGGTCACGCTCCGGGTGACGGCCTGTTGCAGGTCGTTGGTGACCAAGAGCCACACGACGAACGTCAAGAGGCCTGCCCCCAGAGCGATGAAGAAGAGCCAACCGGCGGCGCGGTCGGCGAGGTTCTGGTAGCGGCTGCGCGACGATTGCGCCTCCGCCACCAGGCGCTGGATCTGCGACAGGGTCGTCTCGCCGCCGGTGCGGGAGACCTCCACCGTCAGGGCGCCCTCACCGTTCACGGCGCCTGCCACGACCTCGTCACCCTCTTCCTTGGGGACTGGACGCGACTCGCCGGTCAGGAACGATTCGTTGACGCTGCTGCGCCCCTCGAGCACGATGCCGTCGGCGGCCAACTGCTCGCCGGGCCGCACCAGGATGTGATCACCATGCCGCAGGTCGGCCACGGGCACTTCTTCGGTGGCGCCGTTGGTCAAGCGGTGGGCGGTGTTCGGCACCAGCGACGCCAGGTTCTCGAGTGCCCGCGACGCGCCCTGCACGCTGGCCATCTCGAGCCAATGCCCGAGCAGCATGATGGCGATGAGGGTGGCTAGCTCCCAGAAGAACGGCATGCCCGGAACACCGAGCACCACGGCCATGCTGTAGGCGTAGGCGACGGTGATGGCCAGGCTGATCAACGTCATCATGCCTGGCTTACGGTCGGCGAGCTCGTGACGCGCTCCCTGCAAGAAGACCAGGCCGCCGTAGAAGAAGAGGACGGTTCCGAGCAGCGGGTTGACCCACTCGCTACCGGGGAAACTGACGGCCCGGTAACCGAGGATCTGCTGGACCTGTTCGCTGAAGTAGAGGATCGGCAGCGTCAGGACGAGCGAGAACCAGAAGCGGTCGCGGAACATCTCGGGCGAGTGCCCCGCGTGCTTGTCGTGACCTCCTTGGTCCCCGTGGCCGTTGTGAGCGTCGTGGGCTTGCTCGGCGCGTGAATCGTGAGCTCCGTGGGCCTGCTCCGCGTGCGCATCGTGAGCGTCATGGGATGGCTCGGCGCTGGAAGCTTCTTCGTGGTTCGAGTGATCGTGGTTCGAGTGGTTCACCTAAACTCTCCTCGGCAGCCACCCCAGGTGGGACGGGGTCCAGGCGGGACTGGGTTTCAGTGTACGCCTGGACACACTTAGGGCGGCCTCGGGCACCTTATCGGGCGGCCTCGGACACCCCATCGAGCGGCGCCGGATGGCAGGCCGTGCCCTTCCCCACGACTGCCACGGGAACCCGCCAACCGGAGCAGCCCGCTAGTAGTCGCCGAAGGCGCGTACGCCCCTCGCGTCGAAGGCGACGACCTGGAATGGCGCGGTCTTGGTGCCGTTCATGCCGGGGGAGCCCGCGGGCATGCCGGCTAGCGCGATGCCGTCAACCTTGGGTCGTTCACTTAGGAGGCGCTCGACGGCCTCGAGGGGGACGTGGCCCTCGACGGCGTAGCCGCCCACCTGGGTGGTGTGGCAACTCCAGGCGCTAGGCGGCACGCCAAACGCGAGCTTCGCGCCGGCGATGTCTTCGGTGTCGATCACCTCGACGTCCACGCCGCGCCCGCGCAAGATGGCGATGTAGTCCTCGCAGCAGCCGCACAGGGGCGACTTGGTCACGCTCACCTGCACGCCCTCGAGTGACGCCGTCGCCAGTGCCGGCCGGGTGGCCAGAACCAGCATGGCGGTGACCACCAGGACCAGGAGGGGCGCAAGCGTCAACATCCATTTCCTCGATCTCATTCTCATGTACCGTCCCTTTCTCGCCTTCGAGCGGGCCCGGCCGCTTCCGCGCGTTAGTTTCGGGCCACTTGGATCCTTCACTAGCTTCAGGTTCGCCCGGCCTCTTCCGCGCCCGACTTGCCGGCCCGGATATCGGCCGTTTCGCCGGTGGTTACACTTTCGGCCAGGACCGTACCGGGCGCTGCGCGCCGGTCGTCACTGGAGAAGTCGGGGAAGAGCGCCCGTACCAGGATGAGAACGAGCAGCACCAACGCGACGCAGGCCAGCAGCAGCCAGAAGCCGTGAGGGCCGACGTGCTCCAGGATCGCTCTCATGCCACTAACGTTAGCGGCGGGTTGTTGCGGCCGTTTAAGCGGCGCGTAAGGCTCACGTAAGGTTGGGCCGTCAGCTTGCTCGTACCGATTCCGGCGGGTGTTAGCTTGGTCGTGATGAGCCGCATCCTGGTGGTGGAGGACGACAGGGACGCCGCGCAGGTGGTGAGCGCCTATCTCACGCGCGAGGGTTACGAGGTCACCGTGGTTCACGACGGGGCCGCCGGCCTACAGCTGGCGCTCCAAACGCCGCCGGCCCTGATCGTGCTCGACTGGATGCTGCCGGGCCTGGGTGGGCCCGAGTTCATCACCGCTTTACGGCGCGAGCAGCGCACGCCCATCATCATGCTCACGGCCCGTAGCGAGGAGAGCGACCGCATCGTGGGGTTGGAGCTGGGCGCCGACGATTACGTGGTCAAGCCGTTCAGTCCCCGCGAGCTGGTGGCACGCGTGCGGGCGGTGTTGCGGCGGAGCCGGGCGAGCGAGTCGGAGGCGGGAGACGCGGTCGAGCACCGCGGTCTGCGAGTCGACCCGCTTCAGCGCCAGGCCACCTTCGGCGGGCGCGCCGTCGACCTCACGACCCTCGAGTTCGACCTGCTATACGCCCTCGTGCGTGCGCCGGGCCGCGTCTTCAGCCGCAACGACCTGATCGACCGCGTGTGGGGCCCCGATTTCGCCGGCGTCGACCGGGTGGTCGACGTGCACATCTCCAACCTGCGCCAGAAGCTGGCCAGCGTCGGCGCCGACACGTTGCTGGTCACGGTCCGCGGCGTCGGCTACAAGGTGGGCTAGGTAACGGCATGACCAGAGCACCCAAGTCGAGCCTCTACTGGCGGCTGCTGCCCGCCTACTTGCTCGTCATCGTGGTCGGCGCCGGCACCACGTTCCTGGCGGGCGAGGCCCTGGCGCCCTTCTTCTTGCAGCGGCATGTGGACGACATGATGGGAACGCTGCAAGCTGGCGGCACACAGTCGTTCGACGTCATGGCCGCGGATCTGGAGGCGGGCTTTCGCCGCGCCCTCACGCGGTCACTGCTGTGGGCGCTGTTGGCGTCCGCAGTCGCGGCCGGCGTCGTCGGGTTGTACGTCACCCGGCGGCTGGTTAGGCCCCTGCGCGCCCTCACGCACGCCAGCCGCCGCATCGCCGGTGGGCAGTACAGCCAGCGGCTCGGTGGCGGGGCTCCTGGCGAGATCGGCGAGTTGGCCGCTGCGTTCAACGTCATGGCGGAGACGCTGGAGCGTAGCGAGGAGCGCCGCGTGCAACTGATGGCCGACGTGGCGCACGAGTTCCGCACCCCCCTGTCGAACTTGCGCGGTTACTTGGAGGGCCTCGAGGACGGGGTGTTCAAGCCCGAGGAGCTGGCGGCGCCGGCGCGGCGGCAGGTACAGCGGCTCGAGAGGCTCGCCGACGACCTGAGCCTGTTGTCGCGCGTCGAGACCGGCCAGGTGCTGTTGAATTTCGCCCAGGCGGACGCTTCCGCCCTCCTGGTCACGGTAGCCGACGCCTTCCGGCCCCGCGCCGAAACCAAGGGCCTGGAACTCGAGGTGCGTGCCATGCCGAACGTCAGCGTTTGGGCCGACGCTGAGCGCACGGACCAGGTGCTGACGAACCTCGTTGCCAACGCCCTGCGGTTCACGCCGTCGGGCGGCCGCATCACCCTCGCCGTCACCGCGCTGCCGGACGGGCACGCCCGCTTCGAGGTGAGCGACACCGGCGCGGGCATCCCCCCGGACCAGCTTGGCATGGTGTTCAACCGCTTCTTCCGCGGGGACCAGGCGCGCGCCCAGCAGGAAGGCGGTGGCAGCGGCATCGGCCTCACGCTGGCCAAGCAGTTCGTCGAGCGTCAGGGTGGGGAGATCGGGGTCAGCAGCCGCGTCGGGCAGGGCAGCAGCTTCTGGTTCACGCTTCCGATGGAGCCAGGGCCGAGGTAGCCGCTTGCGCCCACTGGCCGCGCGGCATTGGCCCCGCCACATCACCGGACGCTTTACAGGAACCTTACACGGGCGTTATCCGCCGTTCATGGACAGCGCCGAACATGCCGAGGAGCTCCGCGCTCTCCCGTCATTCGGCCGAGAACACCTCGCCGGGTGCGTCGTTGGTGGTCGAACGAGCCGGTCCCGCCGGTCTCCAACTCTACGAAACGAGGTGGCCCAAGTTGGCACGAAAGCCTAAGAAGCGCGGTGCCCCGCGCTGGATGACCCTTGCCCTGGTGCTGGGCGTGGGCGGCGTCGCCGCTATCGCGATCTACTCCCAATTCGGTGCGGGTGGCGCCTCACCGCCCACGTACCCCACCTACTCGGCCGAGCAGGTTGCGCTGGGGGAGCAGGCCTTCCAAGCGAACTGTGCGACGTGCCACGGCGTCACGGGCGCCGGCGACGCACGTGCCGGCGTCCCCGCCTTGAACGGCAGCATGCACGCCTGGCACCATCCCGACAGCCAGATCGCCGGCCTGATCCGCCAGGGAGGCATGGTCATGCCCGCCATCGGCCCGGATTGGAGCGACGAGCAGATCACCGCCGTGCTGGCCTACATCAAGGAGTGGTGGCAGCCCCAACAGCGAGCCACACAGGCGCGCATCTCGGGCGGCTGACGCTCGTGGCGAGCGACCGACCACCTCTGGCCTGAGTCAGCTTTACCCTGCCTTTATTCGCGCTTAGCACCAAGCCACTACTCTTTCCTCATGCACCCGTAAGTGGTGCCGGAAGGAGTTCTTCATGAAGAACTTTAGTCAGTCCAGCATGCAGCAGCGGACGAGTACCGGAGGCGCCCGATGATGGGGTACCACGGTTGGGGTTGGGGTATGGGCGCTGGGGGCTTCGGGATGATCATCCTCTGGATCCTCGGCATCCTCGCGATCATCTGGGTCGTTCGTGAGGTGGGAGCCGGGAGGCTCTTCCCCCGCAGCGGCGGCGATCAGCGCAGCACCCCGTCGCAGGATTCCGCGCTCGCCATCCTTCGTGACCGCTACGCACGCGGCGAGATCGACGAGGACGAGTTCGAGCGGCGCAAGCGGAGCCTATTGTCAGGGAAGCCGGAATGAACCAAGGGCGGGCCTGGCGCGCGTCGCGCCCTCTCGAACTCATCGGGAAGCGTGCCAGACGCTTGTTGCCAACCCCCACCCCCTCTGGTACACTACGCTTCGCTTCGACTGCCTAGGCGCCGGAGCGCGTGTTCGGCGGTAGCTCAGCGGCAGAGCGATCGGCTGTTAACCGATTGGTCGTAGGTTCAAATCCTACCCGCCGAGCCAGACAGTTCATCCCCGTCCAGGACGGGAAACTCGAGTGAGCGGACTATCCTCCAGGGTGGCCGCTCGCTCGCTTTGTGTGCGCCCTGTGCGCGCACACGCTGACGGGCTCGTTCTCGCGCGCCTCCCTGTCCGCAAAGGACCCATGGCGACCGGCCGCCCGGCGAGTACGCTGAGGCGTGGAACCTCCCAGCGCCGTGGCCTCGATCCTTTGCGACGGAAAGAGTGCTCATGACTCACACTGAGCAGCATCGGTCCGACCGGATCGGTTGGCTTCGTGCCGCGGTACTGGGCGCCAACGACGGGATACTGTCGACCTCGAGCCTGATCCTTGGCGTTGCCGCGGCCGGTGCCTCGAAGCCGGCCATCGTCATTGCTGGGCTCGCCGGCCTGGTCGCAGGTGCGATGTCGATGGCGGCGGGTGAGTACGTGTCGGTCAGCTCGCAGGCCGATACCGAGACGGCGGACCTGGAGCGCGAGCGTGAGGAACTGGCGGCGGCTCCTGCCGCGGAGCAAGCGGAACTGGCCGCGATCTACGTGTCCCGCGGTCTCGAGCCCGAGCTGGCGGAACAGGTCGCCGTCCAGCTGATGGCGCATGATGCGCTAGGAGCACATTCCAGGGACGAGCTGGGGATTACCGAGGTTCAGAGGGCAAGGCCGCTCCTGGCAGCGGCGGCGTCCGCAGGCAGTTTCTCGCTGGGCGCGGCGCTAGCCCTGGCAGTGGTGTTGCTGGTGCCGCTGGTCCACGTCACGCTGACGGTCGTAGTGAGCACGCTCGTCGGCCTGGCAATTTTGGGTTGGCTGGCAGCCTGGACCGGTGGCTCACCAGTGGTGAAGGGAATGGTGCGAGTTACGGCGTGGGGAGCGGTGGCCATGGCCCTGACGTACGCCATCGGTGCGCTGTTCGGTACCGTCGTGTGAGCCCGCCGTGGGCCGGGGTAAGCTTCTGCCATCCAAGAACGAGAGGGGTCGCCCGCATGCGTCGCTCGACTTCACCCGCCCTGTTCCTGCTTTCGTTGCTAGCCGCTCTGCTCCTCGGCCAAGCGCACGCCCAGTACGGCGGTTGGACCAACCCCTACACGGGGAACACCTGGAACAACCCCGGCAGCTCGCTGCTGGACACGATGATCCAAGGCAGTCGGTTCATGCAGGACCCGGCCGCGGGTGCAGCCGGCAACGGCGGCGACGGTAGCGGCAGTGGCGCCGCCGGCGAGGCAGGTGCGGAGTTGCCTCCGGTCAGCGCCAGCAGCTTCCGACCTGCCCCCCAGCGGTTGGAAGTCGCGGCCTTCGCCCAGAGCCTCACGAACGACGCGGCCGAGCAGGCCACCTTCATCCAGGCCTTGGAGGAGGGCATGGCGCTGTTCGAAGACGCGGCGCGCGACGCGGGCCGGCCCAACAACGCGGCGATGGCGATCACTTACATGATTGCAGCCAACTACGCGGTCTACACCGGTGGGCTCGAGGTGTCGGACGAGGCGTTCGAGACGCTCTGGGGCGCTGTACATCAGATGCTCGCCGAATCGCTCGAGTTCAGACGCTCGAGTGACCGCTCCCGCCAGTCGCTCTACGAAACGGCCGTCATGATGGCCACCTTGCCGCTCATGGGTTACCTGCAGGCGGTCGAGGCGGGCGATGCGGGCTCCGCCGCCATGTACCAGGAGTTTGCCGGTCGGGTGTTGAGCAGCTCGTTGGGTGTGGCGCCCGACAAGGTGTTGTTCACGGCCACTGGGGTGTCGCTAGGAGACTGAAGGCGCCAGGGTACGGCAGTTAGCTTAGGGACGCAGTCAGTGGTGGTCGTCGGTCTCCATGTCGTGAGCGTGTGTGACTATGAATTTTCCCTGCATGCCGGCGGCGCGGTGGCCGGTGACGCCGCAGTAGTACTCGAAGGTTCCGGCTTCGTCGGCGTGGAATTTCACGGTGGAGGTTTCGCCTTCACTGAAGATGTGGTCAGCCATAGCGCCGAAGTCGGGGAACATGATGTCGTGCTCGAGCCCGCTGGCGTTGATGATGGTCACCGCAACGATGTTGCCCTCAGACGCCGTGAGATCGGGATTGAGGATGCCGTCGATGTCGCCGCCAACGCCGATGTAGCCGATGCCGTCGGCGCCGAACGTGGCGCGCAGCGTGTAGTGGACGTCCGCCGGCTCGGTGATGTCTGCACCTGAGGACATGCCGGCGTGGTGATCCTCGGGCTCGTGCTCGTGTTCTGCTTCGTGAGTGCTATCGGCGAGAGCGACGGGGAGGAGGCAAAGCAGGAGGAACAGCACGGGGAGGCTGTAACGGATGTTTCGTCTGCGAGATAGCATGTCGATTCTCCTTCCGAGTCGTGCCCCAGCTTACCTAGGCCGTGGAGCCGAAGCCCATTACTGAGACGATGGCCGCTCGCCTCCAACTCGCAATGCCGTCCCGCGGAGAAACTGCCCTAAAGCGGGAACTACCCTAAGGCGGAGATCCTGCCATTGGCATGCGTCAGGAGCCCAGGGGCCCGGTCTGTAAGACCATAATGCAGGGTAACGCAAGAACGATAGGTGTCCATGTCGGAGACGCACATTCGCGAGTCTCATCCGCGAGTCTGCGTTATCACGGCCCAGCACGGCCGAGGCGACCGTGCCGCCTGACACCACACACGCATCAGTGATTCAGGGGGCGTTCACGGCCACTGAGTTGTCGCTAGAGGACTGGGCGCCTGGGCACCGGCTTAAGCCCCGTGCCGCTTCCGCGCGGCCCCCAAGGGGTTCGACACCGCATGCCTCGCCGCCGCCCACGCCCGCTTGAGCTCCAGCTCGTGCGGATCGAGGGTGGGCTCCGAGGCGTCGGCGAAGTGCGCGACCTCGTCGCTCTTGGCGTTCAGCACCATGTTGAGGACCGCGTGCAATGACGCGCGCACGGCCAGGCCCTCGCGCAGCATGTCCTGTAGCTCCAGGACGCGGTTGACGAGGTCCTCCTGGCTCATGGCTTCGAGTTCGGCGCGAGTGCGCTGCATGGGCGCATGTTACCGCGGGCGGCCCTGCGGTCCTCGCGGTATCGTCGGGCATGCCCCAGCAGATCACGTCTCTGACGCTCACCGAGCTCGCCCGGCGCTACCGCGACGGGTCCCTCGATCCCGTCACGGTCGCCGAGGCCTACCTGGCCGCCATCGAGACGCATCCCGAGGGGAGAACGGTGTACCGGGTGGTCAGCGAGCAACGCGCCATGGCCCAGGCACGAGCGGCCAAGCGGCGCCTCGCCGACGGCCTGGGCGGCGGGCCACTGCTGGGCGTCCCGATCGCCATCAAGGACCTTGTGGGAACGGCGGGTGACGTCACCGCGGCCGGTTCCAAGGTGCTCGCCGAGCGCGCGCCGGACTCCGAGGACGCCCCGGTTGCCGCGCGGCTAGATGCCGCGGGTGCCGTCTTCCTCGGCAAGACGAACATGACGGAGCTGGCCTACTCGGGCATCGGCATGAACCCGCACTACGGCACGCCTGGTTGCGCGCTCGACCCGAGGCGGATCCCGGGCGGCTCGTCATCGGGCTCCGGGGTCGCGGTCGCCGCAGGGCTCGCCGCCGCGGCGGTGGGGTCCGACACGGGCGGCAGCGTGCGCATTCCCGCCGCCGTGAACGGGATAGTGGGCCTGAAGGTGACCGACGGCCGGGTGCCTACGGATGGCTGCGTTGCCCTGTCGACCACCCTCGACACCCTCGGCCCGCTTGCCCGCACTGCCGAGGACGCCTGGGCCCTCTACCTGGCCATGATCGCCGAGCCCCCCAGGCCGCTTGAGCCGCTACGGCAGAAGCTCATGTTCCTGGCGCCAACGACGCTGCTCAAGGACGACCTCGACGCCGCCACGGCGCGCGGCTACGAGGAGGGGTTGAGGCTGCTCGAGGAGCTGGGGCACGAGGTGCGCCGCGCGCCACTGCCCGTACTGCTAGAGGCGCCGGCCGCCTACGAGCGTTACGGTTCATTCGCCAGCCACGAGGTGTGGGCGCTCTACCAGGACGAGTTCGAGAGCCGCGGGGCCGACTTCGACCCGCGCGTCCTGCAGCGCGTCCTACGCTTCAAGGGGCGCCCATCGAGCGACTACGTCAGGCTCGGTTACGCGCGTGCGAGGTT